>Ga0136653_10000671_pt1 | contig 17991 bp, 25 predicted proteins | sample LakKivw275mmetaG_FD_94866 | JGI IMG/M metagenome (GOLD analysis project Ga0136653, IMG submission 94866) | Anoxic lake water microbial communities from Lake Kivu, Rwanda to study Microbial Dark Matter (Phase II) - Lake Kivu water 275m metaG... | ecosystem: Environmental > Aquatic > Freshwater >...
ACGCGCACACGTGGTCCGTCGGGGATGACGAAGCAGAAGTGATTCCCAGCTTTCGGGAGCTTCTTCTCCGCGCCCGTTGCCGTCTCAATCACGAGCATGTTCCGGGACTCATCGATGACGGTGCCGGCGAGCCCCTGCAGGGACGGATTGCAGCCTTCAAGCACGCAAACGGGCAGGCCGATCAGTTCATGCTGCGTGAGGTTGCCCGGCGTGAGCTTCATGCTACTCTTCACCCTCCATCGTATACCCCATGTTCCGCAGCGTCTTCTTCGCTTCTGCCTTCTGATCGCCCTGGAGCTCGATGCAACCCTGCTTGACCGTTCCGCCGCAGGCGAACTTCGACTTCAACTGCTTCGAGAGCCCTTTTAAATCCACTTCCTTACTGTTCAGGCCCTCGATCACCGTAATGATCTTCCCGAATTTCTTCTTGAGCGTGAAGACCCTGACCACTTGCTGCTCTTTCGCGATCTCCCGGCAGATGCACAAATCGGTCGGCAATCCACACTTATCGCAAATTTGCATGCGCAGATTACCTCCCCGCCCCCCCGGATCGCGCTGCTTCCCGCTGGACCGTCTTGATCCGCGCGATCGTCTTCCTGATCTCACCCACTCGACCCGGATTATCGGGAGAGCCACCCGTGGCAATTACTCCGCGCTCACGCATTAAATCTTTCAGCAAACTCTCAAGCTCCTCGTTCCGCTCACTCGCACTCATCTTGCGTATCTCATCTATTCTAAAGAGGGTCATTCTGCACTCCCCGGCACTCCGGGCTTTAGCGCTTCCTCAACCGCTACTCGCGGTGCCTCGGCCGTTATCGCCTCTTCCGCCTCTGCTTCTCCACCTACCCGAGCACCAGGAATCATCCGAAATGCATCGGGGATCTTCGCATCAGGCCTGACGATCTTTACCTTCACCCCAATGACCCCGGCCTTCTTCATGGCTACCGCGAAGCCGGAATCCACAATCTCAGCGGCAATGGAGCCGCAGTGCTTGATGTACCCCTCCACCATCTTCTCCATCCGTCCGCGCGGCCCCTTCAGCTTGCCCGTCATGCGGATCTCACAGCCGAGCGCACCACGGTCCATGATGCGTTGCAGCGTCGACCGGCCTGCGCGCCGGAAATGCCAGCCGCGCTCGATGAGCTTCGCGAGCCGGTTCGCCATCAACTGCGCGTTCAGCTCAGGCACCTCAATGGGCTGCACGTCGATCTGCGGATTGTCCAGCTCCTGCCGCCGTACGATCTCCTCGGTGAGCCGCTTGATCCGCCGACCGTCCTTGCCGATGATCATGCCCGGCTTCTCCACCTTCACCGTAATCTGCGTGCCCATCGGCGTTCGTTTGATATCCATGCCGCCGTAGCCTGCTCGGTCCAGCTCCGTCCTGAAGTACTCATCCATCCGAACTTTCTTTATCCCTTCCTCGACGAAAACCCTCTCTATCACGTTCAACTCCTAACTAACTCCCTTCTTCACGTAAGATGATCTCAACGGTGACCGTTTGCGTATTGTAGGGTGTAGCGCGCCCGAATGCGCGCGGAATGATCCCCTGGATCGTGCGCCCTTGCTTCGTCGCCACCCGCCAGACGCGCAACGCCTCGGTATCCAGGCCTTTGTATTCCGCGTTGCCTTTCGCGCTCCTCAATAATTTCAAGATCTCCGCGGTCGCCCGCGTCGGGTAACGGCCAATATTCCACTTCGGGAGCCCCCGACGATGGCCTACCTCACGCTTGAACCGCTTGAACGGTACAGCCGCTCTATGCTCAAGCACATCTTCCAGGAAGGCCTCGGCCACGTCCACCTTCTTGCCCTTGATCGCCCGGGTGATCTCGTACGCATGCTTCGGTGAGATATGGAGCTCAGAAGCCATGGCCCTCGCTGTGGTTTCCAGATCGAACTCGTGTTCCAAGGAATAGTTAAGCCGTCCCATCTTGCCTGCTCTCTTGTTCCATTATCTCATCTCAGTGGCACGTACTTCGAGGACCTCGTGGCACCGACGCCCGCAGCGCCGTGCAGCACTTTCTTCCGCGTCAATACCAGTTCGCCCAGGTAATGGCCGATCATCTCAGGTTTAATCTCGATAAATTCAAATCCCTTGCCGTCGTGGACGCCGATCTTCTTGCCCACCATGCTCGGCAGCACAATGGCATCCCGCAGGTGGGTTTTGATCTCCTCCTTCCCGGTATTGACCTCCTTGAGCAGCTGCTCCTCCTCGGACCGGAGCGTGCGCTTAATTTTGCGACGCTGCCGCGCACCCATCAACTGGGCGAGATCCTCGAGCTTCATCTTCTTGAGCTTCGCAACCGTATAGCCACGGTACGTGAACTCCTCCTCCTTCTTCTTTAACGTGGTCTTAGCCTTTTTCTTCTTCGCCATCTCGATGACTTACCTCATTTCCTTCCCGTTCGCTTTGCCGCGAAGCTCCCCACTTTCCGGCCGGGTGGAGAGCCCCTTCCGGGTGTCTTCGATTTCCCGACATGCTGATGCCCGCCGCCACCATGCGGATGGTCAACCGGGTTCATGGCAACACCGCGCACGGTAGGGTATTTCCCCGCGTGCGTCTTCATCTTATGGTATTTCTTGCCTGCTTTCACAAAAGGCTTCTCGGTACGGCCTCCGCCGGCGACCACGCCAATAGTGGCGAAACACTCCGAGGAGAGCCATTTCTTCTCCCCGCTCGGGAGCACCACGAGGCTCCGGCCCGTATCGACCTCATGTGCCACGAGGGTAGCAGCACCGCCGGATGACCGAACGAACTTGCCACCGTCGTTCGGCCGCGCCTCCAGATTGCAGATCGTGACACCCTCGGGAATCGAGCGGAGCGGGACGGTATTGCCCGTCTTGATCTCCGCAGCTTCGCCGTAGGAGATCGTGTCACCCACGCCCACGCCCTCGGGAATGATAATGAACCGTTCCTCTCGTTTCTGCCCTCCACTATCCTCACGATCGACCCGAATCCGGCCGATCGGCGCACTCCGCGCTGGATCGTGCGTGATCTCCAGAACGGTGCTGGCAACCGTCTCGTGCTCGGCCACCCGCACGTGCTCGAGATTGCCCTTATACAGGTGCGAAGGTGCCCTGAAGGTGGACGAGCCCTTTCCTCTCCGCTGTGCGATTATTCTCTTCCCCATTTCTCTCGTACCGTACTGCTACTTACTTACAGGATGCCGAGGGAGGTGCCGATCTCCTTCGCCTTACCCTCCGCCTCTAATGCTACTATCGCTTTCTTCTCGCCCTTAAAGGTGATCATGGTCCGTACGCTCTTGACCGGAGTGGCGAAGAGCCGCTCCACCTCGCGCGTGATCTCGTCCTTCGTGGCGTTGAGATCCACGATGAACTGGAGCTTGTTCTGCGCATCGATCAGCAGCGTTGCCTTTTCACTGGGGACGATATGTTTCACGGTTACTCCCATTGCTCATCAATCACCCCGCGAAGCCAGAGTTGCGAGGGACGATTCAGTCCAGATAGTCAGCCTGCCGGGATGCGTTCCCGGTGCGAGTAATTCCGCATTGAGTTCCTGGGCGTACGCTACGTCCACGCCAGGTAGATTCTTCGCGGCATGCATAATCGCATTTGTATCCTCACGAGGTTCCCCCTCGCGCGCAATCACAATGAGGACACTCCGCTTCGTCTTGTACCGGCGTCCGCGCATCTTGCCCCGACCTGCCCGCACCTTCCGCGGCTTCGCACGGATCACATCGTCCCAGACGCCGAGCGCCTTCAACGATTCCACGACTTCCGCGGTCTTTTTGAGGTTCGTAAAGGCATCATCAACGACGAGCGGCAGCTCCACCCCTTCCGCCAGCCGGTGCCCGCGCAGCCGGACATACGCGGCGTTGCCCGTCGCGGCAATGGCGGACCGTATCGCTTTCCGCCGTTCCTTCTTATTCACTTTCCGTGCAAGGACCCGCGCAGTCTTTGGCGGATGCGCCTGTCGCCCGCCGACCGCTTGCGGTGCGCGTGCTGCCCGCTGGCCACCCTTGATCCGCGGTAGTCTGGCGACGCCCCTTCCGGTACCCCAGCTCTCGGCCGAGGTCCTTCGGCCCGCTAACAGATCGGTGCCCTTCGGCTGCACTCGATGCGACTGCATGGCGATAACAGCTCGCTTTATCAAATCAGGACGATAAGCCTCCGAGAAGATCTGAGGAAGAGTAATTTCCTTTAGCACATTCCCCGATACGTCTAACACCCGTGCCTTGCTCACTACTTCGTTTGCCATCGCTCTCCTTCTCGCAGTTCTTATTTATACTCCCTGTTGTGATCTTGTACAGATATGCTCAATTACCGGCGTGACCGGCTTCGGATGTGCGCGCAGTGCGGGCGTGATCCGGATGAGCCGCTTCTTCGGGCCCGGCACGCTGCCCTTGAGGACGATGTACTCATTTCGCACGATGCCGTAGTTTAAGAACCCGCCCTTGGGCGTTACCTCCTCTCCGTGCTCCCCGATCTTCAAGATCCGCTTGGTATACTCGGTCCGCTGCTGATACCCGGTCTGGCCGAGCTGGGGGACGCGCCATCTTACCCGCGCCGGTGTCCAGCCGCCGATTGCGCCGACCCGCCGCGAACGTCCTGACCGCGCAGACTTACCAATCAGCGTCATAATCCCCCACCGCTTCACCGGGCCCTGCGTTCCTTTTCCCTTGGTCACCGCGGTAATATCAACATACTCGCCCTCTTTCAGGACGTCTTTAATGCGCAACTCCTTGCCGAGTAGCTCTTTCGCATACTCAAGGTCCTTCTGGACCTCACCCCGCATCTTGATCTCCATGAGGTCGTGCTTCTTCTTCGGGACGCCGCTGACCGCCTCGGGTCTCGTGGAAACGATAAGATGCAAACTCACCTGACGGAGATCCGGTGTGTGCTTGAGTGCCTCTTCGATCGGCATGAAATCGCCTCCACCCGCTGTCCCCGATCGGGCCCACACCTCGGTAACCGCGTGCTTACCGTAATTCGTCATCCGGTAGAGCCGTACCCCCTCCGCACGCAAGGGTGGAGTCTCAATAATCGTCGCGGGCACCGCAATCTCCATGCCCTTCGTACTGCTGAATGGATTGTCATCAATCATCATCAGGTGCGTCATGCCGGCTTTAAAGCCGGCAAAGCCCTGGAGTTTCCTCCCTGCAGCTAAGACCTCGCGCTTTATCCGGCATCGCTCACTTCGTGCTCGTTTCCTCGGCGAGTAAGCAAGCGAACCTCTCCGTGGTCGGTGTCTTTTCGGCATCTTATCCTCTGTTAGAGTTAGTTAGATACTCATAGAGAATAGAGTATAAAAGTATATAAACAAACACATTCGCCCCTTAAAACGCGAGCTTTACGCACTCTTCCGTTGTACAGAGCCGCGCTTCAGCACCACTACAGAGCAGTGGCACGTAGCGGAACATCTTGCCCGAGTTCGTGATCACGCACCGGAACTGCTCGAATGCCGGGGAGACAACGAAACAGGTATCGCAAATCACGGTCACGCCGTACTCTTCCAGCCGCTTCACCACGTCTGGCATGCGCTCCTTTATTGCGCGAGCCGTGAAGATGAAGAACTCTTTCTGCACCTTCCGTCCCCTGCTCTCCGCGTGCAGGAGCTCGAGAATCCGCTGAAGCTCCGTGGCGGAGCAGTGCGGACAGCCGATCGCGATCACCTCGCCACGGTCAGGCGGGCGAAAGAGCCGCGTCAAGTCCGCTTCTTCGAGCTCGATCTTCTCCGCTGGGATTTCGGTATACGCAGCGGCTTCGGGCGTGATGCCACGGAGGTGGAAGAGCCCGACGGAGCCCGTAGCGCCGATCGCCGCGGCTAAGTGCTTCAATTCATCACTGCTCGGTCGTGAAGAGGGAGGGAGCTCAATCAGCGGGATCTTCGTGCCGACGAGGTCACCAATGAGGTAGCCGAGTGCACTGTAGCCCGCATCAGCCACCGGGCAGTGCACACAGACCCGAATAGCGGGCACGCGACTCGCCGGTAAATGGAGCCCGTAAAGCGGCGTCTTCCCGATCAATGCCGCGGCGAGCGCGGAAGGCGCTCCTTCCATATTCGTCCGTGCACCGAGCACCGAATTCACATAGAGGACCGCCGAGGATTCGGACCATGCGAGATGCTCAGCGGGGCGCGGCGGCTGCCCCAGGAGATACGGGACACAGGTGCATTCGAGCGAGACGCCCAACCGGTGATAGGCCTCAACCACCACCTGCTGCTTCTTCACAAAGCCCGGCGGGATCCGCATCGTGGCCCAGCGCTCACGGTCCATGCCGGTCGGGTTCAGGGTGGTCTTAACCGCGACGCGCCCCTTGAGACTCGCGATGAACTCAACGGCATCACCAATGGTCTTATATGAGGCGCCGGAGAGGTGCGCGCTTGTAATCGGGATCAACCGTGCCGCGCCATGAATATCTCCAATCGCGACGAGTATCTCCATCGCCTTTTGCTTCGTCCAGCCCGCTTCTCCTGCGAGTATCCGCTCTTCTTCTCGGGTGAGATACATCTATCCGTTCCTCAGCAGCATCCTCATCTAAAGATGGTCGCATGCACTTTTCTTCGTTCGACCTCCCCGTTCAGCCCACGGAGCTCAGGGAGTTTTGATAAGCACGAGTGGTCTCAGACCATGAGTACAGGTGAGTGCCATAGGTATTTAAGTACTCACGGTAAACGTTACACTGGTGATCGCAAAAATGGTAAAGGTAAATTTGGACATAGATGAGAGCTTGCATAAGACGATTCGGAAAGCGGCCATAGATAGGGACATCACCATGAAAGCGTACCTCGTAGAGCTTATCGAGAAGGGCTTAGCTACCGAAGGTGTCGAATAGCTATAAACGCTACCACGGATTTTGGAGGTCGAATACCTTTAAGCAACTTAAGTTAGAGGTTGTACTCCACCAGTTATGAGATAAAAGTAACTTAAGCAACTTTCAGAGTTTTAACTTTTTGAGGTTGTTAAGTTATATTAGAATTAAAAGTATATATTGTCATCACACATTTTTAAATTATGAAAGCTCATAAGCAAAGTTAACTACTAAAGATATAAATGGTATATCAACCATTTTAGTATTTAAAACAATTTAACTACCTTATACGTTTTCTTATTTTCTGTAAGGTAATATAACTATCATTACATCAGCCTTTAAAACTATTAATATCTTTAAAATAACAGTCACAACTCAGGTGGTGTATGATACGAGAACTAGCGGCAGCACCGCAGACCGGCTGAGGTGCGCTCCCGTTCTATCGGCTTTACCGGTATACTTATGGTTGACAGCGTCTTTTCATTAAAGTATCGATGAGGAAGCATTTAAATACTAATCAGCCAATTAATATTGAAGTCAACCGAATATGAAGGGTCGAAAGGGGCATTGGGTACGGCAGAAGGCACGAGGTAAGCGGGCGAAGGTCGAGGAACTCGTTTCGGTCTCCGCGAAAGTGACCAACCCCGAGAAGGAGGAATTTTACCGGATCTGCTACTATGCGGCCCAGCAGAGCCTGGTACCGATCACGCCCTCCACGGTCTTGCGCGCCTCGATCCAGCAGATCATCGCCGCGGGCGAACTTGCGCCTGAACTCATGACCAGAGTTGAAGTGATAGAACGTGCAAGAGCGCAGGAAAAGGAGCGGATCGCCTAACGCAGGCTAGACACTAGCTCTCCTGAGACTGGCTCTCTTCTACCGGTCCGTGCTTAGCGGGGTAATAGTAGATCCAGCCTGCGGGTATCAGATCCAGCCTTCCACCCAGCGCCGCATCTCCTTCTTCTCCTCTTCAGTGAACGGGAGGTTGATGTAATGCTGGAGCGAGGTGAGCGTGGTATGCCCCTGGGAGAGAAAGATAAGATTTGAAGTTTCGGGGTAGCTCATAATCAGCCAAGATTCATAAGTCTTTCTGAGAGTGCGAGCACTGATACCCGCTGAATCCAAATCCTGCTTCTGAGCCCATCTTTTTAATTCCTTGTTCCATACGTGCACGTCGGGAAGCTTTGAGGGGCACAGGAGAAAGTAAGGAACTATCGCCTTACCTAACGTGCTCAGCCGTATCCAGCGCTCATTCTGCTTCCGTTTCGCCTTCAGCTGCGCTTCCGAGGGCAGATGGATGAAATTACCGTCGAAGTAGTCAGGATTGCTTTGTATCCGCCGGCATTCTTCATATCGCGCCCCAAGAAGTAAGCACCCGTCGAGGAGTGTTTTTTGGTTCATCGTAGTTGTGCCACTTCTAAGAGTATCATATTCTATCGGCCGTAAGATCCGGGTCTTGATCTTGCCCCCTTTAAGTATGGGTTTCATAGCTATACCTTAGGATACAGTATTTAAATAACTGTACCCTTCCACCTGCCATATTCCAGCTATAGTGAAAAGGAAGGATTGAGAGAGATTTGAAAAATAGAGTTCTTCTAAGATCTGTTCCGTCTGCGGAAAAAAAGGTACAGTTTTAGGATAAAACTGAACCTATTATGCGGAGCGGGTGGCGAGCCCCTCACATAACCGCTCTAACGTACATCGTGCCTATAATAATTTTATGGTGGTACACCCACGTAGTGACCTCCTTCGTACGTGCGTTCTGCGCGAATTTCTTCAGGTGGAACGACCTTATCCCCGCATCGTGGATTTCATTGAGTCTTCGCGTAGTATGGCTCGCACGCGGTTCGTGGAGTCGAAGAAGGTGAAGTAGCTCACATTACCTCAACTATAAACGTAACCGCTTGTAACGGTACCACGTAAAATTCTCTAATATTGCTTATAATTTAAGGTTAAGTAGCAATATTCAACACTTTCGTAGCTCTATGGTTTAACCGCGTTGTAGCTACTACTACCACCGTGATAATTGAGATTAGCAAAGTTACTTAAATATCCAAAAGAGAGCAAGAAGCTCACGCTCTGCCGCAGCGTCCAGTATCAACGCGAACCTAAATTAGTGTCATATAAATAGAAATTAGATATAACTGGTACTCGATACAAACCAGCCAACTACGTTGGCACATTAGGAACTTCCGTTCCCATACTCCCCTGCGCTTCCAGCGTGGCGATGAACTCATCGATATCGATCGCACCAGGGAAGAGCAACTTGCCATCTCGCGTGAGGTACATATCTCGGGTCTCCGATTGGCCCAGCATCGATACATTCATCGTGACCTGGTAGAGGTTACCGGTCTTCAGCTCCGTGACCTCGTCCAGGGACACCTCAACGCCCTCCGGTACCGCATAGGTGGTGATGAAGTCGATTGCGCGCTCGCCGGCCTCTTCCGGCGTGAGCTCGTTCGGCAGGCTCGTCTCTGGCGCCGCGTTTCGCGTTCCCGCAAGAAGCGACCCGCTAACGGCAATACCCAAGAGCAATCCGATGATCAAGCCGATCGCTAAGAATCCCCAGACGAAGGACTTCAGCCCGCCGTCATCCGTCTTTCCGGCTCCTTCTCCCGTCATACTGGTAGTAGTAGAGTGCGCACGAGTATAAAAACCCCCCTTTTTAGCCGGCACGGGCAAAGATACGTAGTATGGAAGAGCGAGCATACGAGTTCGAACTCGCGCGGGTGATCGCGACCATCCGCGATCGTGGCGCGCGCATAGTGGGCTTACAGCTCCCGGAGGGGCTTAAAACAGTCGCGCTTTCGCTCGCCGCGGAAATTGCCGCGGAGACCGGCGCGGAGGTCATCGTCTCGGGCAATAGCTGCTATGGTGCCTGCGACCTCGATGAGCAGCTGCTGGGGCTCGTGGATCTCCTCGTTCATTTTGGACATACCGATACTTTTTCGTGTAGTACAAGCAAACCTGCGCCAGAAGAAAATTACGATGATAAGGTCCTTTTCGTCGAGCTCAGGAGCACCGTTGACCTCAAGCCGGTGGTGGAGCGCGCCATCCCCCTGATACACGGGTCGTGTATAGGGCTCGTAGCGACCGTGCAACACGTTCATGCCCTGGACGAGGCTAAACGGGTGCTCGAGCGTGCGGGAAAAACCGCGCTGATCGGCAAGGCTGCATTGCCCGGCATGCACGACGGGCAGGTGCTCGGCTGTGAGTTCTCAACTGCAGAGGTGCCGTGCGATGAGCTCCTGTTCATTGGTAGTGGCGCATTTCATCCCGCGGGGCTCGCGCTCTATTCCGGTAAACGGGTGATCGCTGCGGACCCGTTCACGCACCAGCTCACGGTCTTCGAGCCCGATGAGCTGCGGAAGAAACGGTGGGGCGCGATCGCGCGCGCACTGGATGCTGAATCAGTCGGCATCCTCATCGGGCTGAAATCCGGCCAGGAACGACTCAGTGCTGCGCGGAGGCTGAAACGGCAGGCGGAATCGAAGGGCTTAACCGCCTTCCTGATCGCTCAGGCTGAGATCACGGAGGAGCGCTTGCTCGGCTTTCACGTCGACGCGTTTGTGAATACCGCCTGCCCGCGGCTGGTGGAAGATCTTACCCAGCTCAGAAGACCGGTGCTTACGATGGCCGAATTTGAGGTGGTGCTTGGCGAGCGTAAATGGGAGCAGCTCTGGGGGTAGTGGCTTTACACCTCGCTCAGGCCCGGTTGGATGGAGGAGAGGTGGCGAAACGGATAAATGCGGGTAACCTCATCAATCCTTAGAGTGAGGACGCATGGCACTGGGCATTATCGGCGGCACGAGCTTATTTGAGACGGAGCTGCTCAGGGGTACGGAACGCGAGGTGACGACCGCTTATGGCACGGTTTTTATCCGCTCCACCACCATCCGAGGTATCGAGCTGTTCTTTATCCCGCGCCATGGCAGGGATCGGAATATCCCGCCCCAGCGAATCAATTTCAGGGCGAACCTGCAGGCCTTCAGAGCGCTGGGCGTGGCGGAGATCATTGGCGTTACCTCAGTCGGCAGTTTGAAGCGGGAGATACCACCCCACCACTTCATCGTGCCCCATGATTATATCAGCCTCTTCAGTATCCCCACGTACTTCGATACTGAGCTCGTCCATGTTACCCCGGGACTGGACGAGGCGCTGCGGCAGCGATTGATCGCAGCTGCTCGGGCGCTCGGCTTCCCCGTGATCGCCCGCGGCGTGTACTTCCAGGTTCTGGGCCCGCGACTCGAGACCCGGGCGGAGATCAACCTGATCAAGGGGTATGCAGACGTGGTGGGGATGAGCATGGCCTCGGAAGCGACGCTGGCGACCGAGTTGGGGCTGCGCTACGCCAATATCAGCACCGTGGATAATTTCGCGCACGGCATCGTTGAGGAACCGCTGGAGTACCGGGAGATCGTTGAATCGGCAGCTCGAAGCAGAGAAGATCTGGAACGGGTGCTGCTTACGGTGCTTGAGGGCATGAGTGAGTGAGGAAGAAACGAGGTAATTAGGGAACTACCGTACTCACGTCTGCTGCACGCGGTAAATTCTCTTTTACTACCGCGGGATTTACCTAGTATTAGAGAGAACATGACCGCTGAGAAACGGAAGCAAGCTTTTGTGATCGGCCATACAAATCCAGATTCCGATTCCATCTGCTCTGCTATTGGCTATGCGTACCTCAAGAATGTTCGGGATAAGAAGTACCTCTACGTCCCGGCCCGGGCGGGCGATCTGAATAGCGAGACGAAATTTGTGCTCGAACGATTCAATGTCGAGCCGCCGATGGAACTAGAGAGCCTCGCAGCGACCGTCGCTGATATGGACTTGAAAGAATCTATTGTCGCATCACCCACCGATTCGATACAGGATGTCGCCTCGCTCATGCGAGAAAAGAGAATCCGCACGGTGCCGATCGTTGACCACGACAAGACGCTTTTGGGGGTGGTGGGGCTCAAGGACATCGCCGAATATTACATCGCCAATCTAGGACGCAAAGACTTATCCACCACGCCGATCGACCTGAATGTCTTGATCAGAACGTTACATGGCAGGGTACTTATCAATCCCAAGAACAGTGATAAATTAACGGGCAGAGTATTCATTGCGGCGATGCAGAGACTGACGACGCTCAGCCGAATTAGCGCCGGAGATATCGTTATTTTGGGCGACAGATCTGATGTCCAGTTGGATTTGATAACTGGCGGCTGCTCTGCACTTATCATCACGGGTAGTTCGCCAATTAGCCCAGAAATCCTGAAAGCAGCAGTGCAGAAGGGCACCTTGCTCATATCCTCACCACACGACACCTTTACGACCACCCGATTACTCGAATTATCCACACCACTGTATTCGATAATGTCACAGAAGATCCCGGTTGCGGAGCTTTGTACGCGAATCTCAGAATTACGGCTGATAGTTCTGGAATCTGAGTATCGAAGTGCGTTAATTGTTGATGGCGACCGTCGATTGCTCGGCATCGTCACCCGGACTGATTTGTTGCAGCCCATCCAAAAGAACGTCATTTTAGTTGATCATAATGAGACCTCGCAAGCGGTTGAGAGCGTGCAAGAGGCGCATATACTCGAGATCATCGATCATCATCGCGTTGGCGACATCTCAACACTGATGCCCATTCACGTGTGCAACGAGCCAATCGGCAGCACCTGCACCATAGTGGCGGAATTCATGCGGCTCCGTCGAATTGCTATTCCTCACGATATCGCGGGCTTGCTGCTCTCCGGAATATTGTCCGACACCTTACTGCTGACGTTATCAACCACCACGGATCGCGACAAGGAGGTTGCACGTAAATTAGCTCGCATCGCGCGTATTAAAATCGCCGAATACGGCAAAGAGCTTTTAGCCGCGAGTATAAGCATTAAAGATAAATCCAGCAAGGAGATCCTGCTTCACGATTTTAAAGAATACGAACTTGGTGCTAGGAAAATAGCAGTGGGCCAAGTAATGGTGATCGATAAGGAAGAGATCTATGCTAAAGAAAGCGAAATAAAAGCGGAGATGGAGCGATTACGTACAGAAAGGCGCTACGATCTGGTCGTTCTCCTCATTACTAACCCCCTGGAACCAGGTGAGGAACTTATCGTTAAAGGTGAGAAGCGATTAATCGAGAAGGCGTTTGGAATCGAGATAGAGGATGATAAAGGCTTTATTCCGCAGACCTTATCGAGGAAGAAGGAGTTCATTCCAAAAATTGGCTACGTCTGCACTACTTCCTGAGCATTTTTTTTGAGGCAGAACCGTCCCTACCTATCGGACCGTGCTCGAAGCGCGGATCAGCGACTGGCAGGGCTTTCGGAAGACGCTGCGTAAAGAAGATCAGGTAGCGTTGATCGCCTCATGGATAAGGCTCGTGGCCTTGCCAGTGCCGCGGGCTACGACCCGCGGACCGACCCGATGGAATCGGTCTTCATCTCGATCCTAGTGGAACTGGAGAAGCGGGATACACAATAGTCAGATAGGAAGAACTGAGTTCAGGATCCGCGTAACTACGGTGCCTTTATTTGCTCTTTGGTATGAGCCCCTCAACAGTCTTCGCAACGTCGCCCAGTAGCTTCTTCCCCTCGTCACTCAGATTCGGAGATGCCTGCAGTCCCTTGAGCACACCCATGGCTTCAAGAGCCTTGCTCATCGGTGCAGGCTCAGGCTTCGCAGCCACTTTCTTCGCTCGCTTCTTCGCTCGCTTGTGGTTTGACCTGACATGCCAGGCCAGTGCTAACGGCTTATCAAATGCTTCGCCACAATATTTGCATTTATATTCTGCCATAAGTAGTGAACTAGTATTGCTCTATTTAAAGGCTTCGATTTGAGATGGGTAATCTTCGGTATTAGAAGGTCACTCAACACTTCGAGCTGCGAGTAGCCGGCCGCGCCGATTTCCTATGGTATGGCGCGTCATATATCAGCTTCATCCGCCAAAAGGTATCGCGTTACTATCCTTATGATGCTCTCCATACGAATCGAGTACCATCATATATCCTCCATATTGTGGGAATTACAATCTTCGCCCGTCTTGCTTAGCACTGCCGCGGCACAGGCATGGCGTGTGGTAACTAACCACACTGAAGAGAAACTAAAAGGTTAACGGGGGGAGAAGTGAGGATGAGCAAGGAGGATTTCGAGGCCTGCATGACTGAAGTGGACTCATTAATCGAAACAGTTGAGATTCTGAGTGATGAGGATTTGATGACGCAGCTGAGCGAAAGTGAAAAAGACCTTGAAGAAGGGCGGGTACATGAAATTAAGTCATCAGAGGACTTGAAGTGGTTATTTTTGGATTGACTTATCGACTCATATACACGCAGCTTCGAAACGAGCAGGATTTTAAGCGATCGCCGAGAAGCAGGGCTCGAAGTTAGAGGATGAGGTGGCAGCAGCCATCACAGCGTACATTGAGCGGATGCGTGCCTATAAAGATGATCCCTTCTTCCACCTGGGGAAAGCGGGTAAATCAGGTTTGAACGACCTGGCAAAAGCGCACGATACGTAGCTTTATGGCACGGGCATGAAATAATGGTGCAGCGTATCTTCATTGATACCGGTGCATTTTTGGCGTTGGAAGATGAGGGGGGAGATTCGTACAGACCATGAATTTCCAGATCCTCCCGGCTCAAACGAAAGCTTTTAAAGCACTGATGGTACACTATATATAGCACATGGAAGCGATAAGCGCGGCCCTCACCCGTGTGAAACCTTTTTCAGTATCACTGTATGTCAAAGAGGCGCTCAAGCGGGCGGATTATTATCGTGATGAGAACGGCGTTTCTTAAAAAGAAAGCTTTACCAAAGAAAGCCTGAAGATGGTTAGAATTGCGATTATCCTCGGAACAAGGCCGGAGATAATAAAACTGTCTCCCGTCATTAGAGCGTGTGAAGAGCAGCAGGTGGAGTATTTCATCCTGCACACGGGCCAGCACTACTCGTATACCATGGATCGGGTCTTCTTCGAGCAGCTCGGGCTGCCCGAAGCCACGTACAATTTAGACGTCGGCTCGGGGACACACGGTGAGCAGACAGGTAAGATCTTAACGGGCGTGGAGCAGGTGTTACAGAACGAGCAGCCGGACGTCGTGCTGGTCGAAGGCGATACGAACACGGTGCTGGCGGGTGCGCTGGCGGCTTCTAAACTTCATATAAGAGTCGGCCACGTCGAGGCAGGCTTGCGGAGCTACGATCGTCAGATGCCTGAGGAAGTTAATAGGGTGCTGACGGACCACTGCTCGGATTATCTGTTCGCACCGACGGAGACTGCGCGAAAGATCTTGCTGGGTGAAGGGATTTCAGACGAGAAGATATTCGTGACGGGCAATACGATCGTGGATGCGGTCTACCAGAACTTGGGATTGGCGAATAGGCAAAGGAGCGTCCTGAACGACCTAGAACTCGAACCCAAAGGATATTTCCTGGTAACCGCGCACCGGCAGGAGAATGTGGACGTGAAGGCGCGGTTTGACGGCATTCTTACCGGGCTGGAACTCATCAACCACGACTACGGGTTGCCAGTGATCTATCCGATCCATCCGCGTGCGCGTAAGATGTTGCGGCATTTTGAGCTGAAACCAGCTGGGCTTGAGCTGATCGAAGCGGTTGATTACCTCTCGTTCCTGCAACTGGAATCGCAGGCAAAGGTGGTACTGACAGATTCAGGCGGTGTGCAGGAGGAGACGTGCATCTTACACGTGCCCTGTGTTACGCTCAGAGACAATACGGAACGGCCGGAGACGCTGGCGGTGGGCTCGAATGTGCTCGCAGGGACGGATCCGGAGAAGATTCAGGAATGCACCGGATCGATGATTGAGAAGGCGACCGAGTGGGCGAATCCATTCGGAGACGGGACGGCGGGCGAACGGATTGTAGCGATTTTAAGTGAGCAACAGTGGGGGCTGTAGGATGTTAGAATTTGAGGTGAGCGCAAGGGAAGGGGAATCTTCGAGAACCATGTACAGGGTGACCGGTGAGATATCCTTTAGTAGAGTAGCGTACACATATGTACCTATCTCGTGCTCGATGAACACGCTGGATGAAGAGGCCTTAGTGGAGCGACTTGCACCGGTGATAGAGGAGCGGCTAAGGTATAAGATCGTGTGAAGCGTCATTAATGCGCTCGGGGAAGAGTTTTATCCGCCGGAGGAGCTGTTGCGTGAGGCTTTTGTGAAGCGAGTAGAAGCGGCAGAGCAGCGAGTAAAGGCTGGAACGGCCAGGTCGTTCAAAGACGGGGATGAGCTCATGGCGTTTTTAGAGCGTTTAAAGACCGAAGAATGACGAGCTATGGCTACGGGCTCGATCTGGCGCTTATTTCAACGCTCGAGAACTTGGCGAAACGGGATAATAAGAGCCGCGGACTAGATGAAACGTATTTATTTTAGTACGTGCATGATTGAATTACAGCTCAAATCGAAGTAGGCACCAAAAGGAGGCGATGGAAATGGGGGATGTTCAAGCGCGGGTTAATTTGCCGAGCTCGTTTTTGGCAGCGATAAAAGTCGGCGAGGACGAGCTGGATTTGTTCATACGGCGTTCACTGGCGGTGGAGCTTTACCGAGAAGGTAAGTTATCGCTGGGCAAAGCAGCAGAAGTGGCTGGCGTACGGAATAAATGGGCAATGTTGATGTTGCTGAATGAAAAGGGAGTGCCACTCGATTATACAGCGGAAGATGCAGCGAAGGATTTAAAGACCTTAGAAGAAGCACTGGGTAGATGAATGTTGTATCGAATTCAACGCCGCTCATTGCACTTTCGCGGATATACAAATTAAGTCTCTTGAAAGACTACTTTGGCGAGGTTTACATCCCACGCGAGGTGTATGAAGAAGTGGTAACGCATGGGGGGACTCTGTTCGGAGCAGAGGAAGTGTCGACGGCAGAGTGGCTAAAAGTCAAACATGTCAAGAATAGAATTGCTGTTGAATCGCTCAGTATAGCATTAGATAAGGGCGAGGCAGAAACTATCGTGTTAGCGATGGAAACGGGGAGTATGTTGCTACTAGACGAAGGTGATGGGAGAAGAATAGCGGAATCATTGGGCTTGAAAATAACAGGAACGGTTGGTATTTTGTTATTAGCTGCAGCGGATGGCAAACTCGAGTTTAAGAAAACACGTGATGAGCTCATAGAGGTCGGTTTTCGGCTCAGTGAAAAGGAATACAAGAGGATACCACGGTTAGATAAATCAGCCTCTTATAAATCCTAGATTTTGTGTGTCAATTTATATTCTTGCGGTTCTAAAAAGCGGGGGATAAATCCCTCACCACCGAATCACGTTGCATCAAGTACGCGACCAACTCCCCCGCCGGGAAAACCAAAAGATCACCATTATTCAAAATTATTTATCTTATCCTACAATCACGTGACCATACGTTATTTATATTGAAGCGCACCCTACTCTTGTTCGTATGGTGGTGCGAAGAGGCACGGCGACTATACGCACCTGCTAGCTCGTCTTCTTCCTTTCTTGTCTTCGAGGTCGGGGAACATGGTGGTAGTAACACATACGATGCTGTGGGAAAATCGCCGGAAAGGGCTGATCCGGGGGAATTGGCGAGTACTCAGCGGTAAGGAGAAGGCGTTGTATAGTGTTTCTTTGGCCTATACGAAGCCGAAATGGCGAAAGGTTCTGCTCAACGGGCAGAGGCAGAAGATCGAGGTAAGCCGAACGATCGTGGAAACCAGACTCGTGCAGAAACTGGAGGAGCTCTTCGTCAAGTTGCTCGAGACCAGGAGTGTGCGGATACTGAAACGAGGCCAGGCGAAGGCGTCTGCACTTCTGCACCGACTCGAGCAGATGAGTGTGGCCTGCTGGCTCGTAGGCTTGAAGGACTGGTTGAAGGATCCTGTGTATATCTTCTGGCTGGGTGCGGTGGGCTGACACTGGATGAGGCCGACGGAGTTCATGGATGGATATCTCAGATCTGCTAGCTGCTCTTCGATCAGAACGAATTCCAGACCGATGGGCTTTCACATGAGGAGATATTTTTTACCGTGCTCTCAGGAGAGATCATTGAGGACTATCCATTCGTAATGCGCAGCGGTAGCGCGCGGGGGTTTTGGCGATGGTAGCGAAGGAGTTACGGATCACGGGGAGGGTGCATGAGGTGGGCTACCGGTTATTCCTGCTGAATAAAGCGGAAGAGCTGCTGCTTGAACGATTTACTGCGCGGAATATCGTAACCGAGGGTAAGGAATGCGTGCTCGTTCATGTTGACG
>Ga0136653_10000672_pt1 | contig 17976 bp, 16 predicted proteins | sample LakKivw275mmetaG_FD_94866 | JGI IMG/M metagenome (GOLD analysis project Ga0136653, IMG submission 94866) | Anoxic lake water microbial communities from Lake Kivu, Rwanda to study Microbial Dark Matter (Phase II) - Lake Kivu water 275m metaG... | ecosystem: Environmental > Aquatic > Freshwater >...
CCGTCAAGCTCTCAGCCCGCGTCGCATTCTGAAAATTTAGGAGAAGAGGGAGGGGCCACCCCCCTCCCTCCCCTTTTCTTAATCTGAAATCTCATTTTAAACATGGGCTCGGCGTCGCTTTTATAGCACCTTCAAAGCTTCGAATCTTCACTCTCTCGGCAGCTCGATGAGAGCGCCTCTTTATCGCCCACCCTCTTGAACGAAACCGCTCTATTTATTTAAAAGCGACCGGCCTTCTCGTCGAATCGTCAATCATCGGGAAGAAAAATTTCTTGTCTGCGTCTAAAAGGTAATGCTTGAATTTTATCCACCCATCGAGAAGCCATCCATGAACATTCACCGCCAATTCTGCTTTTTGATCCCGATCTGTTTGACGGTTCTCGCCTTCCTCCATCCCCTTTCGGGCCAGGAACGCGCCAAGACCCTCCATGTCTCCCGGGTGGCGGAGGCGCCCCGGATCGACGGCGCTCTCGGCGACCGCTGTTGGAGCGACGTCCAGCCCGTCTCCGGTTTCTTTCAGTTCGACCCCGTCAACGGAGTCCCGGCTTCGGAGGAAACCCTGGTCTGGGCGGCCTACGACCAGGACAACATCTATTTCGCTTTCTTGATGAAAGATTCCCAACCGGCGAAGATCTGGGCCGAGCTCACTCCACGCAATTTTTATGAGAATAACGACTCCATCACCGTCATCCTCGATACCTATAACGACAAGCGAACGAGCATCGAATTCACGGTCAATCCCAAAGGAGTCCAGAAGAATTCCGTGGAGACGATCTGGAAGTCGGGAGCCGCGCTCCGTGAGGACGGCTGGGCGGCCGAGATAGCCATCCCCTTCAAGTCCTTGCGGTTTTCGCCGGCGGAAATCCAGGTCTGGGGAGTGAATTTCTCCCGCTATATCCATCGCTTGAACGAGCAGGACACCTGGACCCGCGTCGAGCGGGACAAGCCGATCCTTCATCAGATCGGGGAACTCACCGGCTTGTCAGGCATCCGTCCCGGCTACAACATCGAGTTCTTTCCCTACTCCGGGTTCAGGACTTCGCGCTGGGAAGAGGAGAAGGACAACAAGCTCGCCGCAGGACTGGACTTCAAGTACGGCATCCTGCCCAACGTCGTCTTGGACATGACCGCCAGCCCGGATTTCAGCGAAGTCGAATCCGATCCCTTCATCTACCAGCGCACGCCTTACGAGAACTACTTCGAGGAGAACAGACCGTTCTTCATCGAGGGCAGCCAGTATTTCCGGCTGTCCACGGAGCAGGAGGATTATTTCGAGCCCAGCTTGTCCTTGTTCTATTCGCGCAGGATCGATTCACCCAAAATTGCCGCCAAGTTCTCGGGAAAGACGGGCGGCTTCTCCTTCGGCCTCTTGGGCGCGGCCAACGACGAAGCCGAGGGCAAGTCAGTATTCTCTGTGGTCCGCATTCAGAAGGACGTCTTCCGGAACTCCCAGATCGGAGTCTACTATGCCGGCATGAGCCAAGACGGGCAGGCCAACCGGAATTTCGCCCTGGACTACAATTTCAACTTTCTGGACATCTATTATCTCCGGGGCATGAGCGCATTCTCCCTGAACAAAGGAGCGCCGGCCGGAGGCAAGGGGATGCACCTCATCCAGTTCCAAAGGGAGGCGGACGCGGGCCTCCAGCTGGGGGCAAGTTTTCAGCGGATCGAGGAGAACGTCGATGTCCGAACCGGCTTCGTCAACCAAACGGATATCCAAACCACGGAACTCAGCACAGGCTATGCCTGGAGGTATAATCGGGGGGCGCTCAAGCGCTTTAGCCTGGACGTCATGGGGCAGGTGGGCCAAGATACCCACGGGCGGCCGACAGGGAACTCTTTCATGGTCACCTATTGGACCGAGTTCCTGGCCCAGTTCATGATTCACGGCGGATTCCAGGTTGGAAAGAGCAAGTACCAAACGCTTGACGATGAAAACAGGCTAGCCTGGACACAGGAGTTCATCCGGACCTACGGCGGAGACTTCGATTTCCATTGGGATCGCGGAGGCTTTTTAAAGGAGGCCAGTCTCGAGGCTGGTTGGCAGAAAAAAGGCATCCACAACGAGGACTTCACGGCCGTGGAATCAGGCGCCGAGTTCAGGACCGAGGCAGAATTGGTCCTGAGGCCGCTGAGCAACTTCGAGTGGTCCTTCTCCAGCGATTGGATCAAGCAGACTTTGGACCGCACGGGGAAGGCCGTATTCGACGGCCTGACCTATGCTACGGCCTTTCATTTCCAGGCGACAAGGAATCTCTTTTTCAACACCCGTCTCTTCGGCGAAACCCGCGACAACCAGTTCAATTTCGATTTTCTCATCGGTTATTATTTCGGAGCGGGGAACATCGTCCAGCTCAGCTACAAGAAGAACGCCAGGTCTGAGGGCCTACTGAGAGAGGGCGGCCATTCCCTAACTCTAAAGGTCTCCTATCTCTTGAGGATATGACCTGGATGTTTCTTGAGGAGGCAAGGAGAGTGCCGAGGGCCGGGCTCGAACCGGCATGGAGCTTGCGCCCCGAGGGATTTTAAGTCCCTTGCGTCTACCACTTCCGCCACCCCGGCGGGTACAGATTAGCCATAATATCTTTCAGAATACTTTCTAAGCCCAAATATTTCTCATTTCATATTTTATTTTATATTTCTTGAAGATTTTTTCCATTCCACTTTTCTCTTTAAAAGGAATCATAACACATCCAGAAGCCAACTTTTCCCCACCCAGTTTATGTAAAAGCCCTCCGTAGGCGTACTTCTTTGTCGTTCGTGAATAAAACTCTCTATTGAATTTCGCCTTATTCCTCTGACTCAACGAATTTATCCAAAAGGAATAAATGACGAAGGGCTTTTGCTTCAACAACGTCACCGTAGAGATTTCAAAAAAATCGCGAAGGAATAAGATCTTTCCCTCTCTGAGCAGGTTTTGCAGTAAGCCGGTATCCGTTTTCCTGAATTCCCGGCCGCTTCTAATCGTCGGCTGAATATTCTTCCCGATATTTTCTTCTATCTTAATAATCGCATTATAGATTTTTTCAACAACATCGTCATTTGAAACAAGAATGAATAAATCAACGTCCGATTTTGGACCGAAATCGCCTCGGGCAAAACTGCCGTAGAGAATTACCAGTTTAATCTCACTGATTAGGGACAGTTTTTTCGCTATGATTTTAAAAATTTTTATCAATTTTCTCACCAAACCTAGCACTGAAAAAACCAAGTATGATTCGCAATTTCTCTATAACGGTTTGTGCTCGCTTTCCGTTAACTCCATCATAGCCTAGATCGCCATAGGCAAACCAAATTTTCCTCATGGCATCATTCATGTATTTTGGGAATGCGTTATTTGAATAGTCATGCCTTTCCACATGTGTTCCAAAATGAAGTCCTTTTTTGGCCGCGTCCGCCTCCACAAGCTGCTCACAAACCTTGGTAGCAAGATCCCCGACGACGGTGAACTGCTTGTGCTCATAGGCGCTTTTCAGGGCCGCCAGCTTTTCCTTGGCTACTGCTAGGTGTTTCTTGAATTCGCCCATCTTAGCCTACCTAATTTCGTTATTATAACGAATTCCGGCTCTATTTGCTAGTTTTTCGTTATTGTAACGAAGGCCAAAAAAAATTACATCTCATGAACGAGCGGTGTTCAATATCTCCAGGCTGTTCCCCCAATCTATTATTCTATTTCATAGCCTATAGCACGATACCCTTTCATTCTTCTTTTATACATCCGCTCCAGCACGGGGACCTTCAAATCTACATAATCATAGATCCGGACCTCCTTTTTATCATGATGGAATCGATGAAGCCGGCCTGCGTACTGGGCAAGAGTGCCCTTCCAAGATATCGGCAGCGTTAAAAAGAGGGTATCTAAACGAGCATCATCAAATCCCTCTCCAAGATACTTACCCGTCGCAATTATCAAGCGCTCATCATCATCTCTGATTCCATTCAACTGTTCATGAATCATCATCCTTTGCCGGTGTCCCATACTCCCCTTAAAAACGACGGCATTTCTTACGAAGGGACGAAAGCGTTCAGCGAACATCTCCAGATGCTCTCGTCGTTCCGTAATCAGAATCGGCGAACGCTTTTCCGTTCCAATACACATCATGACATCTTCGAATATCATTTCATTGCGTGTCCTGTCGGTTATTAAGGCGGTATAAATTTCATGAATGCAGAGCTTTTTATTCTCGCTTACGCGAAAAACGAATTTCGTGGGGCGACAGACAACCCGGTGCCGGAACGGGTGTGTTTCCATACCCTTTTTAGCCCCAATGCGATATCTCACGGGGCCACATTGCATAAAAATAATAGGATGATGCCCATCTTTTCGAGTCACGGTCGCCGAAAGACCCAAGACATATTTAGATTTGCATCTTCGCAAGACTTTTTCAAAGCTCACGGCAGAGATATGATGGCATTCATCGACGATCACTTGACCATATTCTCCAACGATATCGTCAACAATCCCCTTCCGGCATAAGCTTTGAACAAGGGCCACATCGATAAAACGGCTTGGCTTATGCCTTCCTGAGCCTATGAACCCGATGGCTTTAGGTTCAAGGCCGAGAAATCCCTTGAGTTGAACAATCCATTGGTCGAGTAATTGGCGGCGATGGACAAGGACCAACGTATTGACCCCTCTCTCCGCAATGACTCTTGCCGCAACAACCGTCTTGCCAAATGCCGTAGTAGCGGCCAAAGTTCCGGAATCATATTTCAATATCGCCTTGGCCGCTTCTTCTTGCTCGGGACGCAACACTCCCTGAAAAATACTTGTGATGGGAATTCCGGGATATTGAGAATCGTGAACCTTGATATCAATTTTCATCGATCTCAACATCCCAACGACTTCTTCAAAACATCCGCGGGGGAGGCCGATATGCTTCGCAAAATCCTCGGCGCAAGAGATCACCCGGGGCTTCCCATATGTCGAGAGCCTCATGGCTTGGGCCTTATAAAATTCGGGATTTTGAAAGGCGGCAAGCCTAATAAGGCGGCTCTGCAGGGCGGCCGGAAGTCCCTGCTTTTCAACATAAATTAAATCGCCCTGGATGATACTAACCTTCTTGGGAAGTGGTCCTGAAATGGCGATGTCGTTTTCCCTTCGCGATGGTCGTGCCTTCCATGGCTGTTCATCCACTTCTTCAGTTATTGGAAGTCGAATTCCCATGATTTTTCCTCTTCGACTTCCTTCCTTAATGATTTGCTCAAGCTCCTCTCGTCCTATTCTGCGTATAGATGCAAGAAAATCCCACTGATCAGGAAATGGAGCATGGTTTTCATCAATAAAAATGCTATTCCCCGCCTTCGCGGCATTATATTGAAGTGGTAGGGCAATAAGATTCCCAAATCCTCCATCGGGCAACGTATCCTGATTGGGGAAAATACGATCATAAGAATCCAGACCAATTTCAGGTCTTATGTCGAGTGTTTCTGTGAGTAGATACGAACCAAGCCTACGTGCAGAGATTGCGGGAATAGGTTCATAGAAGAATATCCAAACATGTGCGCCATGGCCGGATCGCGATCGCTCAACGGCCAGCGGAATGCTGATACGGTGGCACGTCTCGCGAAATGCAGAAACATCGACTTCCTAGGATTCCTTATCAAAATCAACAGCTAAGAACCAACATGTTTCATCTTGAAGCAATGGATAAACGCCCACGACGAAGTCCTTTCTGATTCGGCGAGCATCTCTCTCGAACCCAAAGAGATGACGCTGGATTGTCTCATCGGAAAGAGGCATAAACTCTCTGGCTGGACATTCTCCGCATTTAATTTGAGGTTTTCGGCAGATCCCTCTGATCCAATCGTTTTTGCATACAGGTTGATATCCGGACTTGCCAGTTTTTGCGCTCTCCCATCTTAGAGCGTATAAGTCCTCTCGCCCCTTAAAAAGGCGACGAAAAAGTGAAACCCTGTGGCTGAAAGCCGATATTCCGGCGATGGAGTTGTCTTGCTTTGGACCTGGTGTTTCTTTAGAAATCGCATGTGCTTTTCTTTGAATCTCAAGGTTTTCAATTTTTCCAAGGATATCTTTTCGTTTTGATTCAAGATCCTTTAGTTGGTTGCTCAATTCAACAATAAGATAATCAATTTCCTCTTTAGACAAATCAGGCTCCACGTGTGAATAATTTGTGAATATTCATGGGGAACTTATAGGTACTTATCGGAACTTATGAGAACCAAAACAAATCCATAAATAATTGAAAAACAATAAAATTTTTTGATTTTAAATGAAATGGCCGGATCGTTCATTTCGGATTTTAAGTCCCTTGCGTCTACCACTTCCGCCACCCCGGCGCGAATTCCGATGAAGAAATTATAGCATAGCTTGAGGGCTCATAGGAGCAGAAACCGCGGTTACTTGTTCTCCAGGCGGCCCTAAAAGGGATCCTTGGAAAGATCTCCTGTCTTTTCTGGCTTTCGTCGAGCGCCCTAGGAAATCGAAGATGATTTATGGATAATGACAGGAAATTCTGAGGGCGAGTCCTGTTATTTTTCATTAATATGAGCAAAGAAGGAAATCTTATTCCAGGAGAATGACAATGAAAAGAGAGGATGTACTTAAGGAGATGGAGAAACTTGGGGTATTTTCGAAAGAGGCATTAGACGAAATTACTCAAGAAGTCATTGATCAAGGAATAAAAAATGCTGTAGAACTGCCGTCGATTCAATGGCCGCTGAATGTTAGGCCCATGTGCAGTATTTATGACGGAAACAGGTTCAGAATAGTTGATGGTATTTGGTACTGGGAAGATAAAGTCGGAAGCATGTGTGGAAGAGACAGGATCTGGAAATGGAAACCCAAACCTGGCGGTGCATTTAGGCAAATAGGGAAATGCCCTGAAGGATATTTCTGGTATGAAATATTTATTCCGGCTTAACCAAATTGCCATCCTCGTGATAAGTGGCATAACAACATCTTTTTTCTTGACATTTGAGGATCGGGATAGTACTTAAGACCAATCCCTCATTTTGAAGAAAGGAGGGTTTCTATGAGGCTAACGAGGGTTTTTCTGGTTCTCAGCGTTTTTGTTTTTTTTGCTTTCATCCCTTCGACAGACGAGGATGCCAATATGACAGCTTACGATCTCGTGCTTTCGAATGGACGGATTTTGGACGGCTGCGGCAACCCCTGGTTTTGGGGTGACCTGGCTATCCAGGATGGGCGGATCGCTGAGATCGCTCCGCCCGGAACCCTGCAGGGCAAACAGAAAATAGACATCGCCGGACGCTTTATCTCTCCGGGTTTCATCGACATCCATACCCATTCGGACCTCTCCATCATGGTCAACCGGCGGGCAGAGAGTGCCGTCCGTCAGGGCGCCACAACCCATGTCATTGGGAACTGCGGGACGTCTCCGGCGCCAGTGGATGACGCCCACATAAGCGAGATGCGAGGACAGTGGGAACCGCTCTCCGATCAGCCGGAAGTCGGCTGGAAGTGGCGGACGTTTAACGACTACCTGGAAGCCATGCAGAGCGGCGGAATGGGGATCAACATCGCGGCTCTTGTCGGGCATGGAGCTTTGCGTATCGCGGTCATGGGATTGGACGAACGTGCACCCACGACCGCAGAGCTCGACCGGATGAAAGCTCTCCTAGATGAAGCCATGCAGGCGGGGGCATTTGGAATGTCCACCGGTCTGGTCTATCCCCCAGGGTGCTATGCAAATACAGATGAGATCATCGCTTTGGGCCGGGTCGTCGCCCCGTATCATGGACTGTATGCCACGCACATCCGCGGCGAGCGGGAGACCATCCTGCAGGGAGTGGAAGAAGCGATCCGCATCGGGCGTGAAGCGGGTATCCCCGTGCAGATCTCCCACAACGCACCCAAATACGGCGCCCCCTGTGACGCGAATGGAAACTTAAGCCTGGTGGAACAGGCACGGAGCCGCGGACAGGACGTGACGGTGGACAATGACGTGCACACCGACTTCGCGCCCGCACTAACCGGCGGGCTGCCCCAGCACATCCAGGAACTGCCAGCTAGTGAGATAGCCGATTTGCTCCGGGATCCTGTAAAGCGTTCGGAGATCCGCAAGGAAATTATCGCTGACCGCAAGCCCGCTTTTGGCCCCGTGGGGCTTCTCAAGCACGGACAGTGGCAGCGCGTCACCATGCTGCACGCACCCAAGAGCCCGGAGGTCATCGGTAAAACCATCCAGAGCATTGCGAAAGAGCACGGTCAGGATCCCTTCGATACCTACTTCGACTTGATCATCAAGAACGGCCATGAAGCGGAGGCGCTTTTTGATTATATCGATGAGGCTAATATTCGCATCCTGCTTCAGCACCCGGCCGTAATGATCTGCTCCGATGGGCAGGCGCTGGCTCTCTACGGCATCCTGAATGATCCCCCACCCTATTCGCCTTGCAGTTATGGCGAATTCCCCGGCGTCCTCGAGCGCTACGTGCGTGATAGCCCGGTGCTCACCCTGCAGGAAGCCATCCGCAAGATGACCTCCTTCCCGGCCCGGCGGCTGGGGCTTTTCGACCGCGGGGTGCTGCAACCGGGCGCGTGGGCTGACATCGTCGTATTTGACCTTGATCGCATACGCGACCGGGCGACCAACCTCTATCCCCATTCTTATCCCTTCGAGAATTACCCGCACCGCTATCCGGAGGGAATCGATTACGTCTTTGTGAACGGGGTCATGGTCGTTGACGGGGAAAAGCATACCGGTGCATTGCCGGGAGTTGTGTTAAGACACGGACAAAATCCACGACACGAATAGAATAGGCCGGAATACGGATCAACTCCGCGCCTTAAAATGTCGTCGGCGGTCTTCTGGATGAGACTCTTATGCCTCGCAAATGTCAATCGGCCGAAGCGAATTTTTTTATCTCATCGTCGAGGCCGGTGATCTGCCAGCGGATGAGCGACATGGGAATGAGGCCGGCGCCGATAAGTTCGTCCATGAATCCCTTGAGCGTGAACGCGTCGCCGAGCTGGCTCGCCCGGTCGGCCATCAACCGGTCGATCTGGACTTTTCCGATGACATAGCTTGCTCCGTAGAAAGGCTGCTGGAGGTAAATGCGCATGTCGATCCAGACCGTGTCCAGATCTTTTCGCAGCCAGCCGTAGGGCGTCCACCGGCAGGCATAATCAACCGCCTCATCAAGGGTGAACTTGTTGGCGTGCATCATCAGGTCACCCATGGCCCGGGCTGCCCGGTTGGCCAGCATGACGTAGACAAGCTCACGGACTCGCGGCATTTTATCCATCAGCCCCGCCTGCATGGCGATTTCCTCGAAAGCGGTGGCCAACCCCTCGCAGCGCGAATCCCAGATGTTGTAGAGAAGCGGAACGCTCCGTATAGGGTGGGTCTCATGGGCCAGACGCTGCAGGTCGAAGGCGTGCATACTGTGGCACAGCAGGGGGAGCGAATTGCGATATTCGACCTGAAGAAAGAAGTCGACCGGTTCGGCCGGGGGCGAGAATCCGCCCGGCTCCGAGCTCAATCCTAGATAATCGGGCAGGGTGAAAATCCCCTCGTTACGGATGAAATCCATGAACTCCTTGACCGCTTCCCGGCGGCGCTGATGATATTCCTCGGCGCTCGCGGCCATCGTCAGCTTGGGCAGCCTGCTGTTACGATTCTCTTCAAGCTTAAGAAAAGCCCAGGAGCGCTGGAGTTCCCTCTGGAGGATCGTCACCTGCTCTTCCCAAGTATAAGGGACGAGGTGGACGTTCTTCATGTACCAGTCATAATTTTCTATTCCAATTCCCGACGGCGCCGACATGGTCTTGTACTTTTTCTCGAGCCAGCCGCGAAAGTCATCCACGGCCGCCTTGGCCTTTTCAGCGTCAGCGACCAAGTCTGGATGGTGTTTAGCCAAGGTTTTGGTCAGGTTCCCGAGGACTGCACTTTCATCCTTTTTTACCTGGATCCCCAGGAAGAACAGATTCTTGGCATCCTCGACGAGGTTGATCTTCGCCATTTCCAGGATCCTGGGGATGGCATGAAGTTTAGCCCGGAATGATGGAACGTCTTTTTCAGGCAGGGGGAAAGAATATGTGAACAGGAGAAGAGTCCCATAGAGTTCCGGCCCTTCCCGAGCCGGCACGTCGGGAGGGAAATCCTGGACGACGGTATAGAAGGCGGCGTTTCGCGACCAAGGCCGCAGGACCCGGTGGTCAAACTCGAGGCCGTTCATTTCGGCCCGCATGATCTCATAATCCGCCCGTTGCGACAGCGTCCAGCCGGAAGGATCGATAGACGCCAACCGGCCGCGCCATTTTCCCAAGCCCGCAAATTGCTCCTTCATGGCAATCGCCGAGTAATCGGGGACCCCGTAGATCACTTTCGGCTTCACGAATTCGCGCCATTCCTTGAAGAGCGAAACCAAGTCATCATAGTTCGTGCTCTTAGCCGCCATGACGCCGGCCTTGCTCTCGGATGAAGGCCCACTCGGAGCCTTGGGAGAACAAGAGACGAAAATAATCAAGGCCAGAAAAACGGCTGATAAAAAAAATCCTCTTCGTTTATTCATAAATACCTCCGCCACTTCCGCCGCCCCGGAAACGAGTCCTTTTTAGCACCGATGGGGATGTCAAATCAATAAGAAACCCAATGGCCGTCCCCTTGAAGCCGCCGCCGGCTTGTGTTAATTTATAGTAATCCATAAGTTACGGGAGGAGTCAATCATGACCGAGAAAACCGATATTCAGAAGCCGGCCGGAAAGCTCGGGGTCATGACCGTCGGCATGGGGGCCGTAGCGACGACCTTCATCGCCGGCGTCATGTCCATCCGGAAGGGCCTCTCCAAGCCCATCGGCTCGCTGACCCAGATGGGATCGATCCGCCTGGGGAAACGAACGGAAAAGAGGAATCCCCTGATCAAGGACTTCGTCGAGCTGGCCGGCCTCGACAATCTCGTCTTCGGCGGCTGGGATATCTTCCCCGACAGCGCTTATGAGGCGGCCGTCAAGGCGGGAGTTCTGCGCCGCGAGCATCTCAAGCCGGTCCAAACGGAGATGGAGGCCCTCAAGCCCTGGCCCGCCGTTTTCAACCAGCACTACGTAAAGAAACTCACCGGGGACAACGTCAAAAAGGCCAAGACGAAGTACGAGTATGCCCGCCTCCTCATGGATGACATCCGGAACTTTAAGAAGGCCAACAAGCTTAACCGCATGGTCATGATCTGGTGCGCCTCGACCGAGATCTTTCTCAAGAGAGAGCCCGTTCACGAGACGATCCAAACGTTTGAAAAGGCGATGAAGGAAAACCACCCGTCCATCGCTCCAAGCATGATCTACGCCTACGCCGCCCTTCAATCAGGAATCCCCTTCGCCAACGGAGCGCCGAACCTGACCGTAGATATCCCGGCCATGTGGCAGCTCGCCCGGGAAAAGGGGGTGCCCATCTGCGGCAAGGACTTCAAGACCGGGCAGACCTTGATGAAGACCATCCTCGCCCCCGGGTTCAAGGCCCGGCTCCTGGGGCTTAACGGCTGGTTCTCGACCAACATCCTCGGCAACCGCGACGGCGAGGTCCTCGACGATCCCGAGTCCTTCAAGACGAAGGAAGAGAGCAAGCTGAGTGTCCTCGAGTACATCCTCCAGCCGGCGGTCTACCCCGACCTATACAGCAAATACACCCACAAGGTCCGGATCAATTATTACCCGCCCCGGGGGGACAATAAGGAAGGCTGGGACAACATCGACATTTTCGGCTGGATGGGATACCCCATGCAGATCAAGGTCGATTTTCTCTGCCGGGACAGCATCCTGGCCGCGCCCATCGTTCTCGACCTTGTCCTGTTTATGGACTTAGCCAAGCGAGCCGGGATGAAGGGAATCCAGGAGTGGCTGTCCTTCTATTTCAAGAGCCCGATGTGCGCGCCCGAGCTTTACCCGGAGCACGACCTGTTCATCCAGCTTATGAAACTGAAGAACACGCTCCGCCACCTCAAGGGCGAGGAGCTTATCACCCACCTGGGATTGGAATACTACGACTGAGGAAACAGTAGGGGTCAAACCTACTCTTTTGACAAAACCATATAGCAAGGCCTCATCCTGTCAAAAGAGTAGGTTTGACCCCTACTTTTTTAAAACGGCCTTGCTGATCTGAATATCCTGGACGGCCACACCCGTCAGGTCGGCCACCGTGATCTCATCCTTGGACGCACGCCGGAGGCCGGGATTCATGATGACGTTTCCCAGTTCGACGAGGCGCTCTTTGGTGATCGCCCCGGCCCGCATGGCCCTGAAGGCTTCGCCCCGTTGGAGCGACTGGCTGAGGCTGTCCACGACGATCCTGTCGGCCCGAGCAAGGATCAAGGGGTCGAGCTCCTGTTTTTCGGCCGTGTCCGAGCCCATGGCCGTGATGTGGGTCCCCGGGCGGATCTGCTCTGCCAGAAGAAGCGGCTTCGTCGAGGGCGTACAGGTAACGATGACGTTGCACGAAGCGGCCACATCGCCGGGATCGAACGTTGTCGTGATCCGGAAGCCAAGAGGTTCCATATCCTGCCGGTAGGCATTCAGTTCGGCTCCATTCAGGCCCCAGACCATGACGTCCGAAAATTTCCGGACACGCCTGAGGTACTCGAGCTGCAGCCGGCCCTGCACGCCCGCCCCGAGGATCCCGGCCCGGACGACCTTCTGAGGCGCAAGGTACTTAGCGACGACGGCCCCGGCAGCCGCTGTCCGGACGTTGGTAAGATGGCCTTCATCGAGAAGGATGGCCATCGGCTCCCCCGTCCCCTGCTTAAAAAGGAGCATCATCCCGTTGGATAAGTAGCTCCCGGGCCGCTCGCTTCTTATGAACCCCGAGGCGACCTTGATGACGTAATAGTCGTCGCCCTTGATGTAGCCGTATTTGATATGGACGTCACCCGGGGGGTCTTCAAAGATCATCTCTCCGATGGGCGGCACGACGACTTCGCCCCTCGAATAGGCGCAGAATCCTTCCTCGATCAGAGGGATGGGATCGATCTCCCGTAGCGCGTCCTTGATCTCGCCGAGCGAAACTACGGCTGTCATTGTTTCTTTCCCTCGACCATGAATCCCAACTGTTCCATGCAGGCAAGGGCCTTTTCCAGGTCCTTCGTTTTAACCAGAATGTGGTCGGTCGAATAGGCGGATAAGGCGCAGATGCTGATGCCTGCTCTGGCCAGGGCGCCGGAGACGCGGGCCAGGAAGCCGATGAGCCCGAACGGGAGGATCATGTCGAACGTGATGATCTTCCAGCCCGCGTCGACGGCCAGAAGGTCCGCGGGCTTGAGCCTGGATTCGTCGACGAGGCAGGTGATCTCCTTCTTGTCGCGGATAACGGCGACCGCCCGGCGGCACGGCCGTTGGGCCTTGACCATAGCATAGGTCCCTTCCCAGACATAGACCTTTCCGTTCTTCAAGAAGTTACCGAGATTTAGCTTGTTTGCCATCTTTCCATTCCTTCTGCAATCGGCATCATTTTAGCGGATGTTAAGAAAGGGGTCAAACCTACTCTTTTGACGAAATCACTCGTCTCAGCCTTGTTCTGTCAAAAGAGTAGGTTTGACCCCTACTTACTTGATTTTTGAGGTCGTTGGTTCTATGATTTGGGTTTCTTTATTTGAGGTCTAAGCATGACGACGAATCGTCCAAGCGAAAAAACGTTCCGGTTCCTGCCGAGAATCGTAACCCTCCCGACGCTTCACATTTTTGATAAAGTTTCGATCTTCTTCGTCAAACTCCACACCCATCCCAATACACTGACCTACCTCGGCTTCGCTGCGGGATTCGGCGTCGGGCTGTTTTACTTCCTGGAGAAGCCCTTTTGGGCCATGGTCCTCATCTTTCTCTGCGGGGTCTTCGACATCCTGGACGGCAAGGTCGCCGTGCGCTCAAACCGGAAAAGCATGTTCGGAGCGATCCTGGACTCGAGCTTCGATCGCTACACGGAATTCTTTATGTACGTGGGCCTCGCCTATCATTTCCGCGCCCATTGGGCCCTCTGGCTGACCTTCGCCGCCTTCTTGGGCTCGATGATGGTCAGCTACACGCGGGCCCGCGCCGAAGGGCTCGGTATCGACTGCCGGGTGGGAATCATGCAGAGGGCCGAGCGACTCGTCCTCCTCTTCGGAGGAACGTTCATCGGCCTCATTTTCAAGATCTTCGACCCCGCCATGACCGTTGTCCTGGCCTTCATCGCCCTGGCCTCCAACATCACGGCCGTCCAGAGGCTTGCCTACGTTAGGAGATACGAGAAGCGGAAGACCGAAGGCCAGTAGCCTTTATTTTTATCTTTTTTTCCGCCGAACCCAGCCAGGAATCTCGACCTGCCGGGCCCGGGCTACGGCCAGGGCTTCGGGAGCGACGTCCTTGGTGATCGTAGACCCGGCAGCCACGTAAGCTTTCTTTCCGACCTTGACCGGGGCGATAAGCTCGGTCCCCGATCCGATGAACACCCCGTCCTCTATGGTCGTCCGGTTCTTCCGGACCCCGTCGTAGTTGCAGGTGATCGTCCCGGCGCCGATGTTGACACCCTCTCCAACCTCGCTGTCGCCGACATAGCTCAGGTGGAGCGCCTTGGACCGGGGGCCGAAGACCGTATTCTTCATCTCGACGAAATTCCCGACGCGGGCCCCATCCCGGACCACGGTTTTGGGCCTGAGCCGGGAGAAGGGCCCCGCCTGCGTATCGTCCTGGAGAACGCAATCTTCGATGTCGGTCGAGCCCAATATTTTCACCCGGTTCCCGATCCTGGAGTTCCGGATATGGACAAAGGGATGGACGCGGCAGCCTTTCCCTATCCGGGAATCCCCTTCGATGACGACGGAGGGATAGATGACCGTCTCTTCGCCCACCCGAACATCGAGATCGATCCAGGTTGAGGCGGGGTCCAAAAAAGTAACGCCCTTGAGGGCTAGGGCGCGGATCTTCCGGACGTGAAGCATGGCCGCGGCGAGGGCCAGGTCGTAGCGCGTCTCGACCTCAAAAAGCTCCCAGGATTTCCGGGCCAGGCATATTCCGGACTTGCCGCTGCGGTCGAGAAGGCCTATAGCGTCGCCTAACGGGAAAGGGCCTCCGACTCGACGGCGAATTTTACCCAATGCCCGAAGGAGGTCCCGGACCTTGAATGCGTAGACGGCGCCTGATAGACTCCCAAGGGGGATATCAAACGGGGTTCCCGGCGCGCACAACACGGTCTCCAAGTGTCCTCGTTTTCTGTGAGTCGCGAGGAGAGTTTTCAGTGTGGGACCGGTGAGCAAGGGCAGGTTGGACTGGATGACGAGGACGTCTCTTTGCATTTCGGTCATCAGGGCTCGCCTCGCGGCAAAAACGGCCCCTCCCGTCCCCAGGTCTTCCTTCTGCCGGATGAGTTCAACGCCCGTGCCCGTCAAGGAGTGCGTGAACTCCTCCCCCCAATCTCCCACAATCGCCAACGTCCGGGAGGGCTTCAAGGCTCGGACGGCGTCCAGAACGAGCGCCGCCATGGATTTGCCAAGAATAGAATGAAGGGCCTTAGGCGTACTTGATTTAAATCGGGAACCTTTCCCGCCGGCCAGGATGAGGACGACAGGCTTCATGTTCATGATAGGCGGGTGATGATCTTAAACCTCTTGTCCTCCCAGAGGGGCGAGAAATCGGACTCGTTCTGGGCCAGGACGGCAAAGTGCTTGTCTTTCTGGATGGCCTTTTTCAGGGAATCCAGGCAATCGTCAGCCTGTCCCAGCTGGCAGCGAACGTCTGAGATAAGGTAATGGACCTTTCCTTCTTCGGTCTTGAACTCCAAGGCCTTTTCCAGGAGTTTGAGGGCCCCGTCAAGGTCCCCAGAATTCACCTTATAAACGGCATAATAAAAATAATCCTCGAACGTTTTGAGGTGGACGGTCTCTTTCTTGGGCCGCTTAGTGGCGATGGTTAGATAGATCCGGGCCCGGTCAACCAGCTCGCGTTCGTCTTCGTATTTTTCAATGAAAGACTTGAGGCCAGCGATAGCGTTTTCCATGTCTCCTTTATGGAAATCCTTCATGGCCTGGCCGAATACGGTCAGGGCCTTCTGGTATTCGTCCTTTTTTTGCTTCTGTTCACTCACTGGCAACTCCGTGAAAAACCTGCATCTCTATTTTTTGGGATTCATCTTACACTATCTCGACGGACTTGACAAGCAGAGTTACGACCTGCTCCGGGCATCGTCCCTGTGCCATTGTCTATATCACACGAAAAAAGATGCTCCCTATGACTTCTAAACCGTCTCTAGGATTTATAATCGGACAGGCCGAATCGTCGGTTATTCCTGATATTCCCCGTATTCCGGGCGATCGACGAGAAACTTGACGGCCTCTAGGTGGAGCCCGTGCCCTGCCTTCCGGGCCACGAACCGTCCCAAGACTGGGCATCCGAGGAGGTAGAGGTCGCCCACGAGGTCCAGGACCTTGTGGCGGACGAACTCATCGGGAAAACGAAGGGGGCCGTTCAGGACCTTTTCATCGTCCAGGATAAGGGCGTTCTCCAACGATCCGCCCAGGGCCAAGCCCCGCCTCCGGAGTTCGGGCACGTCCTTAAGGAAGCCGAAGGTCCGGGCCGGGGCGATCCCCGAGCGGAACGTTCTTTGCGTCACCTTTATATCGATTTCCTGCTTGCCGACGGCCGGATGATCAAAATCGATGAAATAAGAGACCCGAAATCCCCGGTCCGGCAGAACCTCGAGTGAGGTTCCGCCGGCCTTGAGGGCAAAACGTTTGCGCACCTTGAGAATTCTCTTGCCGGGGCCGATTGGGCGGGACCCAGCCCCGGCCAGGGCTTCCGCGAAAGGTAGGGCGCTCCCGTCGAGGATCGGGACCTCCCCGCCGTTGACCTCGATGAGGAGGCTGTCCACCCCAAAGCAGGAAAGAGAGGCCAGGAGGTGTTCAACGGTCTGGATCCGGCAGTCTCCAGAGACCAGGTAGGAACAGTTCCTGGCGCCCGTGGCCCTAGGATCAAGAACGATCTCGAGGCCGCCCATGTCGGTCCTCCGGAAGACGATCTGCCCTGACTCCGAAGGCTTCAGGACAAGGTCCACGGCCTTGCCTGAATGGACCCCGATCCCCCTGAAGCTCAGTGCCTTCCCGATCGTTCTTTTTTCCATTCTTCGAGCTCCATGCCTGGGAGCCTATTCTAGTCCATTGCCAAGGATTATGGAAGGATGGAATAGACCGTATTTCGTCCTTATGCTAAAATAATCAGGTGAAAAAGTATTACGAAACCATCCTGAAGAAAGTCTACGAGCACCAGCTATCCCCTGAAGAGGCCATCGAACGCCTCAAGGATTACCACTACCAAGACCTCGAATTCGCCAAGGTTGACCACCACCGGGAACTCAGAAAAGGAGTGCCGGAAATCATCTACGGGCTGGGCAAGACGGGCCCCCAGATCCTTAAGATCTCCCGGGAGATTATACGGAAGGGCGGGAACCTGCTTATCACCCGGATTGAACCGGACGTCTATCGAGGACTCAAGGGCAAGATCCCCGGGGCCGTCTATAATCCCGCCGCCAGGACGATCACCATGAAGCAAAAGGAGGCCGTCCGCGGCAAGGGAAAAATCGTGGTCACAACTGCGGGGACATCGGACATCCCCGTTGCCGAGGAAGCCTTCGTTACCTGCGACATCCTGGGGAACGAAACCGAGCGAATCTATGACGTCGGCGTCGCCGGCCTTCACCGGCTGCTCGGAGAGTACGACAGGATTAAGCAGGCTCGGGTGGTTATCGCCGTCGCCGGAATGGAAGGGGCACTTCCGAGTGTCGTGGCCGGCCTGGTTAGCGTCCCTGTTATCGCCGTTCCTACCAGCGTCGGCTACGGGGCCAGCTTTAAGGGCTTGGCTGCCCTCCTGGCCATGCTCAATTCTTGCCCTGGCGGGGTCGCCGTGGTCAATATAGATAACGGCTTCGGGGCTGCCCTCCTGGCCAGCTCAATCAACCACCTATAGGCCGGCCGCACGTCCCGGAAGATTGACAAGTTGAGGATCAGTCCCTATATTATAGAGAGGGAATATATATC
>Ga0136653_10000674_pt1 | contig 17962 bp, 21 predicted proteins | sample LakKivw275mmetaG_FD_94866 | JGI IMG/M metagenome (GOLD analysis project Ga0136653, IMG submission 94866) | Anoxic lake water microbial communities from Lake Kivu, Rwanda to study Microbial Dark Matter (Phase II) - Lake Kivu water 275m metaG... | ecosystem: Environmental > Aquatic > Freshwater >...
GATGGGTGGTTCGAAGGGCAACCTGCCCTTGTTGTGCAATGCCGACATGGGCCCGGCCGAAGTGCGCGAGCACTGCCGCCTGGACGACGCGGGCAAGAGCCTGTTGCGGGCGGCCATGTCGCAACTAGGGATGAGCGCCAGAGCCTTCCACCGCATCCTCAAGCTGGCGCGTACGATTGCTGACCTGGAGGGGGCGCCGGAGATCAAGACGCATCATCTGGCAGAGGCGATCCAGTATCGGCCACGAAGGCAAAGCTAATCCGCATTCAAACAATTTGTGTTTGGAGGGATGGGGATGACGCGTGTACGTAATATGGTATAATTTCAGCAAGTAGGAACCTCGTCTGGCTGGCGGATAGCTCTTCCCAGACGTGACAGGCTAGGCATGGCTAAAGTAAATGGGAGGTCGCCTAATGGTTGTTACTGAGAGAATACAACAGCATGTGCAGAAACTACCGCCCTCGCTTCAAGCTGAGGTCCTTGATTTTGTCGAGTACCTTCTGTTAAAACTGGGGCGTGAAACTTCACAGAAAGACGAACTGGCTTGGTCGAATCTGTCTTTGACACTGGCCATGCGGGGCATGGAAGACGAAGATATGCCTGCTTACACCACTGCTGATTTGAAAGTAGAGTTTTCATGAAACAGGCTGGCCAGATCGTCCTGTTTAGATTCCCGCAAACTGATCTGATACAAGGGAAGTTACGCCCCGCCTTGCTTCTTGGTAAACTTCCAGGCCCATATGACGATTGGCTGATATGTATGATTTCGTCCCAGACACAGCACTACGTTCAAGAGTTTGACGAAATCGTGCAAGAAAAGGACCCCGACTCTGCCGCTTCTGGTCTAAAAGCGCCCAGCGTTATTCGCGTCGGACGCCTTGCAGTAGTTGAGGGAGGGATACTGCTGGGCGCGATAGGCGAAATCAGCTCAGAGAGGTTGCAACGCATCAAGGTGCGTCTTGCAGACTGGCTCACGCGGCCGTAGGGAGGCGAGCCCCGCATCCACATCCGTGCGCGGATCGAGAAGGCGCGTGAGATGCAGCGAGGACGCTTTGCCGGCAGGATAGGCGTGGCCAGAGGCAACATCCCCCTACTGTGCAACGCGGACATGGGCCCAGCGGAAGTGCGTGAATACTGCCGCCTGGACGACTCTGGTAAGAGCCTGCCGTTTAGCTCCCGCCATCTGTGAGGCGGGGCTGCGCGCCACCATGTCGCAGTTGGGCATGAGCGCCCGCGCCTTCCATCGCATCCTCAAGCCGGCCCGTACCATCGCCGACCTGGAGGGTGCAACAGACATCAAGACGCATCATCTGGCAGAGGCGATTCAGTATCGACCGCGCAGGCAGACTTGATTGCCACGACTCCTAATGCCTAAGGCAAGTCAGCAAGTCACCCAGCTTGACGAGATACAGACGGGTATGCTACAATGACAAGCAGATGGTCAGTATGTTGCTAACAGATAAGAAAACGCGGCAACAACTTGTTGCCGCTGCCCAGCGCGACTGACAGGAAATCAGATGGAGATGTAATGTGGCACATGAGACAGCCGTCAAAACCGGAATAACAGGGGAAGCGGGGCAAGACTGGCTGGATGAAATCATCCGCCGCATCGTTGCGGTGGCTGCGCCAGAGAAGATCATCCTGTTTGGCTCAGCGGCACGGGGCGAGATGGGGCCAAACAGCGACGTGGACTTGCTGGTGGTGAAATCAGATGTTGTCCATCGCGGACGGTTGGCCGAACTCATTTACATGAACCTCTTCGGCGTAGGCCAGGCTGTTGATATCGTGGTGGTCACTCCTGAGGACATTGAACAGTATAAGGATTCCATTGCCCTGGTCATTCGGCCGGCCTTGCGAGAGGGGAAAGTGGTCTATGCACAGTGAGCATTTCCCGCCTAATAATCCACGAGAGTGGCTAAACCGAGCGCATAGCAACCTGATCAGAGCCAAGGAAGGAATCCATATCCCAGGAATCTACCTGGAGGATCTCTGTTTTGACGCTCAGCAGGCAGCAGAAAAGGCGATCAAGGCTCTCTTGATCCATCTGAACACACCTTTCCCCTACGTCCACGACCTGGCTTTGCTTCTCTCCGTTGTTGAACAGAGCGGACAGGGAGTTCCACCAGCAATCCGACAGGCAGCCCGACTGACGCACTATGCAGTGATCACCCGTTACCCTGGTATGTCAGAACCAGTGACACAAGAAGAATACGAAGCAGCCGTGTCTACTGCAGCCGAGGTCGTGGGTTGGGTTCAGGAGATTATTCACCAACAGAAAACAGATTGAGGACGGTTCTGCGGCCGTACATCTGTGCAACGCCGACACATCTGCACTTGCAGTGCAGATGCAAGTATGGGCCCAGCGGAGGTGCGCGAGTACTGCCGCCTGGATGACTCCGGTAGGAGCCTGCCCTCAGGTCCCGCTCTGCGGGGCTGCGCGCCGCCATGTCGCAACTGGGCATGAGCGCCCGCGCCTTCCACTGCATCCCTTCGACAAGCTCAGGGCAAGCCCTGAATGGAATGAAGGGACAAGCCTCAAGCTGGCGCGCACTATCGCCGATGTTGCAGTATCCTTCTATGCTTGCGCCTTCATCCTTACGCCGCAATACCATCCCCTTGGCAAGACTGGGTCCAAGGTCTTGAGTAGCAGATCACGTACCAAACCGGGATAATCCTGCGGCACAACCCAAGGTCAGTGCCAGAGCGAATAGCACTGCTACGTCCATCAGACATGACAGTTTTTGGTTTATTGTTCCTTCTCCCATAACCGCGCTTCCAGCACTTGATCATCCCTGAAGTTTTCTAGTTGCAGGTAATAGCGAACCGTTTCCAAAATCACAGAGAGTGGCACCAATCCCACGATCTCGGTTCCTACAACCGGCACCCCATAGCGCGCAGCTTCCAGCCGCAACAGCTCCAGAACGCGATAGAGGGGCGTCTGGAAAGGATCTACCACATTCATCGAGACCTGTACCAAATTGCGCTCTTTGAGCATCACGCCTAGAGCCTTGACGTTATGCAGGCCACCCGTTTTGGCGCGTACGGCACGGGCAATGGAGCGGGCGACCTTGATATCCGATGTGCCCATGTTGACGTTGTAGGCCACCAGATAGGTGCGTGCACCAACCGCAGTGGCTCCTGCAGTAGGGTGGGGGCGATCTGGGCCAAAATCCGGTTTCCACTGTGGATCAGCCATTTTCGTGGGCAACCCCTCGTACTCACCTCGCCGTACGTCGGCCAGGTTCCGTCTTTCCACTCGTGCAGCCGCCTCTGCGTACAGATAAACTGGGATGCCAAATTCCTCGCCAAGCCGCTGCCCTACCTTGCAAGCGGTGGCAGTCGCTTCCACCATGCTGGTCTCGCCGAGGGGCACAAAGGGGATCACATCCACGGCCCCCATGCGAGGGTGCGCACCATGATGCTGATTCATGTCAATCAATTCAACAGCTTTGGCGGTTACATGGAAAGCGGCTTCGGCTACCGCCTCTAATGAACCAACAAAGGTCAGCACTGTGCGGTTGTGATCCTTGTCGGATGATACGTCCAGCACACGCACGCCTTGTGCCGCTGAAACAATGGCATTGACAACAGCCTCGCGTCTGCCCTCGCTAAAGTTAAGGGCGCATTCCAGGAGCCTGACCATTTTGTTCCCTCGTTACTTATCTTCTTTTGCCAATAGCAGCGCCTCGGTGAGGACAAAGAGCACCAACATCAGAGTTGCATTAGCCCAGTTGAGCGCCCGCACCGTGCGCAACCACAAGCATAGAGTCAAGAACAGCGCAGCCAGCGCGCTTTGCCGTGCCGCGTGTAGGACGGTGTTACCACTGCTTTTCAAGCGCAGATGGATGGCATACGCCAAAGGCAAGAAGGTTGCCAAAAGCGTGGGCCATAGGATCGCCAGGGCTATCCAACGGTTGAGTGCATCTGGAGGGTTATAGTAGGTAAAAGAGGCCCAAGCGAACCAGCCAAGGAAGGCCAGGAGGACGCAGAGGGCCAGAATGCCCCAGGGGGTCATCGCTACTCCTCGTTAGGCTCCCGATTGTTGTAGTGCCTGCAATAGATAAGTCAGGGCTTCATCATAGAGCGGTCTGTTTTCAGCATACAAGCGGCTAAAGTATCTGTTCACTTTGCCCTGGGAAACTATGTAGGCCAGTGCACCTAGATAGCTGTGCCAGTGAGTGTAGGAACCTTTGAGGATTCCCTGTGGGTCAAAGAGGAGCAACGGGTGCTGCTCACTGGCGATGACGAAGTATGCTGGCAGGTCAAAATGAGTCACATGGATCAGGATGGAGATGATCTCTTCGTCGTCGCCACCTGGGAACCGTTCGCTGTCGTGGCTCAGATATGAGAAGGGATCAAATCCGATGTCTTGCAGGATGCGCGTGTAACATTGCACGCCCCAACGACGCACACTGTGCACACAGCCGCTTTCACCGATCCGTACCTCTGGGCAGGCATTGGCATAGCCATAAGGCAACTGCATCACAGCCTGACGACTGCGCAACTCTCCTCGTGGTTCGACGTCCCAGTAGTGGACGACCCAGTCTTCCGTAGGGTAGAGTCCGGGCAAGTTGTTAATAGGTCGTCCATCGTCCTTGGCAGTGCTGAGACGCATCGTGTTTCCTGAAGCTTTAGGCATCGGACCCCCAGCTTGTCCTCTATCAGACCATAAAATGGCCGTCCAAGAAGCTTTTAGAAACGCGTTTCCGCGGAGAAAACGAGTTTCTTAGCTCACACTTCCAACTCTCCAGGCGCCACATAAGGGTAGGAAACGCCCAGGTGAGTCTTGGTTTAGTATAACGCCCAGGCGCAGTCTTGTCAATCTTGGTCACATGGTTGCTCCTGTGGTATAATCCTGGCCAAGAGATCACCATGTCCATTGTTGTAGCTGAGGGCCTAGCCAAATACTATGGGGCACAGGACATCTTCTCCGGCATCTCGTTTCAGATTGGCCATGGAGACAAGATAGCCTTAGTGGGCGCGAACGGAGTGGGGAAGACAACCTTGCTGCGCATTATCGCTGGTCTGGAATCTCCTACAGCCGGGCGTTTGAGCGTGGCCAAGGCTATACGCATTGGCTACCTGAGCCAAAGAGCGGATGTGCAGACAGAGCGCACTCTGTACGAGGAGATGGGTGCAGTCTTTGCTGACCTGCGCGCCCAGCAAGCACGGCTGCACCAACTTGAGCAAGAGATGGCTGACCCTGACCGCCATGCGGAAGCTATGGAACGCTATGGCGAGTTGTTGCAGCTTTTCGAGCTCGCTGGTGGATATACGTACGAGCAGGAGATCAAGCGCGTGCTCATGGGCCTTGGCTTTGGCGAGGCCGATTTTGACAAGCCCTTATCTCTGCTGAGCGGGGGACAGACGACGCGAGCCCAATTGGCGCGGCTCTTGCTGCTGAACCCCGGCCTGTTGCTCCTGGATGAACCTACCAACCACCTGGACCTGCAGGCCACGGAATGGCTGGAGGAATACTTGAGACAGTGGAAGGGCAGCCTGGTGGTCGTGGCTCACGACCGTTACTTCCTGGACAAAGTGGCCAACAGAGTCTGGGAAATGGGCTTTGGCGCGCTAGAACAATACAGCGGCAATTATAGCCATTACGTTGTGCTTCGTGCTGAACGCCAGGCTCAACGTCAGGCTGAATACGAAGCACAGCAGAAGTACATCGCTCGCACTGAGGAATTCGTCCGCCGTTACAAGGCTGGCCAGCGCGCTCGCGAGGCCAGGGGACGGCAAAAACGCCTTCAACGCCTGGAACGCGTCGAGCGTCCTCAACAGTACAAAACGATGAAATTCAGGCTGTCGAGCAAGGTGCGCGGCGACAACAATGTGCTGATGACACAGGGATTGCGAATAGGCTATGATCGGCCACTGATCAACTGCCTTGATTTGCTCTTGCTTCGCCGTGAACGCGCAGCACTGTTAGGCCCCAATGGTTGCGGCAAGACGACTTTGCTCAAGACCATAGTAGGGGAAGTGCCACCACTGGCTGGCCAGGTCAGAATAGGGAGCAACGTTCAGGTGGCCTACTTTGCCCAGGGGCATGAGAATCTGTACGAAGAAAGCACGGTCCTCGAAGAGATACTGAGAGTGAAGAACCTGCCACTGGAAGAAGCCCGTGGCTTCCTGGGTCGCTTCCTTTTTTCCGGTGACGACGTATTCAAGCCCATCTCTAGCCTGAGTGGTGGCGAACGGGGCAGAGTCGCTCTGGCTATGCTGGCCTTGCAGGGTGCCAACTTTCTGTTGCTCGATGAACCAACGAACCACCTGGACATACAGTCACAAGAACTTCTAGAACAGGTTCTGCAGGATTTCGATGGCACCATCTTGTTCGTCTCACACGATCGCTACTTTATTGATGCCCTGGCCACACAGGTTTGGGTGATTGAAAACGGCCAATTGCATATCTATGCCGGAAACTACTCAGCATATCTGGAGCAAGCGAAGGCAGAAGGGGCGAAAGCAGAGAATGTAACGGCTGGGAGCAAACACGAGCAGGATAGCCGGCAGGCAGAGCGTGAACCTCAGCGGGCACAAAAACTGGCTCGACAGCAGGAGGCAAGACAGGCTGAACTGGAGGCAGAGATCCAGCAGCTTGAGATACGCCTGTCAGCGCTCACCCGCGAACTAGAGGTGGCCAGCCTGGCGCAACGGGTTGATCGTGTGTATGATCTGGGCCGTGAGTATAAAGATGTGCAGGAGCGGTTGCAGCAGTGTCTGGAGGAATGGGTTGGGGTGACGCGGGCGTGAAGAGTGAACCGTGGTGCGTGAAGGCTTGTACATCATTGGCTTGACTGGCAATATTGCTACTGGCAAAAGTGTGGTTGCCGCTATGTTGGCACAACTCGGTGCCCAGGTAATTGATGCCGACGCCCTTGCCCATCAGGTGACGAAGGCCGGCACGCCGACTTGGCAGCGCGTGGTAGACGAATTCGGGCCAGATATCCTGCAGCCGGACGGCGAGATCAACCGGGCGCGGTTCGGGGCATGGGTCTTTGCCAACCCTGAGGCGCTTACACGTCTGGAGGCCATCGTACACCCAGCGGTAATCGCTGAAAGCGAGCGGCTGCTGCAAGGCTTGCTAGGCAAGGTAACACCACCTGCTTCAGGTTCAACAGAGGTCAGGGTTGTTGTTCTTGAAGCGATTAAGCTGATTGAATCGGGCATGTACCGCCGTTGTGACGAACTCTGGGTAGTGACCTGTCCACGAGAGCAGCAAGTACAACGCCTGACCAAAAGCCGTGGCCTGAGCGTTGCCGAAGCCGAGTTGCGCATCATGGCTCAGCCACCCCAAGGAGAAAAGATCGCTCTCGCCGATGTGGTCATTGACAACAGCGGCGACCTGGAGCAGACACGGGCACAGGTGCTGAGAGAATGGGGACGTATCCAAAAGGCTCTGCACCAAGGCGATGCTACAGAGGAGAGATTTTCAAAAGGAGGTTATATGTCGTCATGGCGCAAGCTTGTTGATGAACATCCTTTGCTAACCATGTGGGCGATCCTGGCCATTGGCATGGTTGTTATTTTCTTGCTGACCTCGCGAGATGCTGACCTGCTGCCCAGTCAACGCCTGTTCATGGCTGTAGCCTGTGTGCTCCTGGCTGGGCTTTGCACCTGGATTATAAGTTGGGAGTAACGTGGTCTGCCACTCACGTTCTAATATTTGCTCCTTATGCTGCTACTATTATGCTGACATTCCTTGCTTGTAAGAGAAGATGCTCAATAACATTGGTAGATCAGAAGCATGCTAAGGTTTCTGCCTGAGACGAGTGATGAACACACAAAGTATAGGAGGTAGCCATGTTGAAACAGTTCAAGATTATCGTTGAGAAACATCCTGACGGCTATGTAGCCTACCCTCTTGGCCTGAAGGGCATCGTGGTTGGCGAAGGCGATACTTATGAAGAAGCGTTAGCTGACGTAAAATCGGCGATCAAGTTTCACATTGACACCTTTGGGCAAGAAGTCCTGGAAGTTGAGCCACCTGTCTTGGAAGCATTCGTAGCCGAGGCAGGGGTAGCAATCTGAACTGATGGCTAAATTCCCCGTGGACGCACCTAAAGCAAAAGTGATCAAGGCTTTTGAAAGCCTAGGTTTTCGTCTGGTGCGAGAAGGCAGCCATATCGCAATGGTGCGCGAAAATCCTGATGGGACTCGTACGCCCCTGACAATGCCAAACCATCGAACGATCAAGAGTTCGACATTGCGCACGATACTGACCCAGGCAGGTATATCTAGAGACGAGTTCTTGAAAGCCTACGAGAAAGGTTGAGTGAAGAACGCCACCAAACGTTTGGGGTGGTTACCCTCAGACCGTAATGTTATACGAGGAGGCCTGCAATGCACGAACATCAACCTTTGAAAGTACTCCTGCTCTCCGCAGAAGTCGTCCCCTTTGCTAAGACCGGTGGCCTGGCGGATGTAGCCGGCTCTCTGCCCAAAGCAATCCGCGCGCTGGGCCATGACATCCAAGTCGCCATGCCGCGCTATGGGCGTATTGACCCGGCCAAGTTCGGACTCAAAGAAGTTCTTCCCGCCTTCCCCGTGCCCATGGACAAGCAGATGGAAGAAGCGGCAGTGCTACAAGGCTCTATCGCCTCCAACGTACCCGTGTACATGATCGAGAATGCCAAGTATTACGACCGGGATGGCATCTACATGTACCCCGACGATGCGGAGCGGTTTATCTTCTTCTGTCGCAGCTCACTGGAGATGCTGAAGCGTCTGGACTGGCGCCCAGACATCATCCATTGCAATGACTGGCACACGGCCATCATCCCCAATTGGCTGAAGACGATCTATAAAGACGACCCCTTCTTTGCTCATACGGCTACCGTTTATACCATCCACAACCTGGCCTACCAGGGCATCTTTGGCTACCGCGTGCTGGAAATCGCTGGTATTGCCGAATACGGCTTCATGTACCATCCCGAGATGGCCGACCTGACCGAAGTAGTGGATTTCATGGCGCGTGGCATTTTCTTTGCCGACGTGATTAACACCGTCAGTGAAAGGTATGCTCAAGAGATCCTGACTCCAGAGTTCGGAGAGAAGCTGGACCCGCTCCTCCGCGACCGCCGTGATCGGCTGTTCGGCATTCTGAATGGCATAGACTACGAAGTCATGAATCCGGCAACAGACAAGTACATCGCCCAGAATTTTGACGTCAACAGCCTCGAGAAGCGTGTCCAGAACAAGGTGGCCTTGCAACAGGAAGCTGACCTCAAACAAGATGCCGCTGTCCCTCTGATCGGGGTCATCTCGCGGCTGACCGACCAAAAGGGTTTCGATATCTTGGGCGACGTGATTGATCACCTTCTGGACCTGGATTTGCAATTGGTAGTGCTGGGAACCGGTGACCCGCACTATCATGAGATGTTCTCGCGTCTTGCACAGGCCTACCCAGCCAAAGCGGCGATATTTCTTACTTTCAACGCTGAACTGGCCCGGAAAATCTATGCTGGCACGGACATGTTCCTGATGCCTTCTCGTTTTGAGCCTTGTGGACTGGGGCAGATGATCGCTATGCGCTATGGCAGCGTTCCCATTGTACGTGCCACGGGCGGACTGGCGGATACAGTGAAAGACTTTGACCCGTATACCGGAGAAGGCAACGGTTTTTCCTTTGCTCGCTATGACCGCTGGGCTCTCTTTGCTACCATCGTGCGCGCGATGGAGAACTACAAGTACCGGGACACCTGGGGCAAATTGCAGGCCAAAGGTATGACGGCAGACTTTTCGTGGGACGCGTCGGCAAAGAAGTACGTTGACCTGTATTATCGTGCCCTCGCTGCACGTAGCAAGGAGATGAAGCCGGAAGACTACGGTGTGGCGAAACGGTAGGGGCAAACCCTCGTCTTTGATTCCTATTTGCCCAACGCGCGCAGGTTCGCCATGGTCTTGCGGCTGAGCAGGCCAAGGCCAGGTTCTGCGACCCAACCGACGAAGCGGTCATCCCGGTACAGGTTCAGCACATGGGGGATGTACAAAGGAATCTGTGGCAGGTCAGCAGCTAGCATTTCTTGCAACTGGTATAGCAATTCCTGCTGCTTGGCAGGATTTTGTTCTTCTTGAGCGGCGGTAACTGTTTTATCGTACTCTGGATTAGCGAAGCCACCGTAGTTAAAACCGGAGACGCGACCATTCCTGAGTAACCCACATGAGGTGTGGAAGTAAAAGAAAGCCATCTCAGGCTCACTGAGCGAGATGCTGTGCAGAATGACATCAAACTGAGCCTGCATCAGCGCCGGCATTACGAGTTCCTGAGCCACGGGCATGACCTTTGCCGCGATGCCTATAGCTTGCCAGTTGGCGGCGACCATTTCCGCGACGCGCATGGGGATAGGCAGCTTTGCGCAGGCGATGGGAATCTCTACTCCACTGCCATTGGGATTCTCTCGTAACCCGTCGCCGTTCCTGTCCACGAAGCCTGCTGTCTCCAGTGCCTTGATTGCCTGCTGTGGGTCAAAGGCGATGGACATGATGCTGGGATCTTGCCACCCGGAAGCTGGCGGAAAGAGCCCTGGTGTTGCTGCATCGCCAAACCCCATTAGTGCTGCATCGAGAATAGCTTGTAGGTCAAGGGCCTGTGCCAGGGCCTGGCGAAAAGCATGGTTGTCGTAAGGCGGTTTGCGCAGGTTCAGGAGCAGCGTGTAAGTCCATGTGCCTGGAGCCTCTCCCAGCTTGATGCCGGCGTAGTCGTCTGGATTGTCCCGCACTTTACTAGCTACCTCAGGTGTAACATCCCACCCAAGTGCATCCAGCTCGCCATCCTTCAGTGCCTTAAGGGCCTTGTCCTCGTCACGCAAAATCTCCAGGACGAGTGTATCTATGCTGGGCCTTGTGCAGTGGTGGACGCTTGTGTTGCGCAGGACAAGCCGCTTCCCTTCTGCGCGCTCCACGACAAGAAAAGGCCCTGAACCAATGGGGTTGTCCAGATTTGGATAATGGAGCGGATCATCAACGTTCTCCCACAGACGTGCTGGCACAATTCTGAGTTTAGTACCCAGCAGGCGTACAGCATTAGCCCGTTTTGTCAACAGGGCGAATCTTACCTCACTGGGGTTTATAGCTTCCACGCGATCAATGAGGGCAGCAACATACACCAACCCCGGAACCTGCTTCTGACGCACTAGGTTGACTGAAAAGACAACATCCTCCGCGGTAACGGGCTGGCCATCATGCCACCTGGCTTGTGGATTAAGCCAACACGTCAGGTTAAACCCATCGGAAGCCAACTCCCAACGCTCGGCCAGATTTGGCTGCAGGCCTTGGTACAAATCATAACTCAAGAGCGTATCGTACAGCAGGCTTACGATAAACTCTTCGCTTGCGTTTGATGCCAGATATGGGTTCAGAGTCTTGACATCTTCACGGACAGCGAGGTGTAGTTCGCCGGCAACATGAAGTGTGCTCATTGGGCCTGGGGTGTTTGACTTCGCGGTGCATGTACTGGTAGGGACAGACATAGGGGTGAATGCGCTTGCCCACGTTGGTGTTGCATGTATGGGAGCCACGCTTCGGCGTGGCTCAACCCAAGGGGCGCATCCAGCAAGTAGCGGGTAGAAGATGACCAGGATGAGCAGGGGTATCTTGCTTGGCTGGTGTCTCATGTGCATGTCGCTTCTCTCTGCCCTGGTCACATTCGAAGAGATGTTATCATAGTGACCTCGTTTTGTCAAAGTTACACCAGGTTTTGCTTTTTAGTTTGGGTATGCTAGTATTGTTGGCAGTGCTAAGTTATGGCCAGCCATGATCAGGAAAGGGAACAAGCATGTCTTATCCATCCAGGAGTGTTGTTCATCTTGAAGAGTTGGTGCAGGCTTTGCCGGCCGATGAGCGAGGACGTTTCGAGCGCATTTTCAAGGTCAATACCACGATAGGTGAACTTATGCCACCTCCGTCCATGCACGAGTGGATTAAGAGCTACTTTGGGTCCGTGGAAGCGGTGCAGAAGCAGAGCATCGTCAAGGTCACCAACCTGATCACTCTAGAGGGCGCGCTTTTCAACGAACTGCGAGCCAGCCGGCCGATGGAGGCCAAAGGGTCCAGCGATCTCCATCAGACCATCATGAGCAACGTTGGCGATCCTTTCTGTCGGCCGCTGGAGGGCACGCCTGAGGACGTCTTTGGGCGGGTCAGGGGCAAACATTGCATCACTGCCTCCAATGTGGCCAAGTATGATGGCTTTCATGGCTTGGTCGTATTCGATGAGCATAACCCGCTCCTCTTTAATCCCGAAGGAGTCAAAGATTACATAGATACTGCTTTGCACTGGGCACGAGAAGCGCATTGTGTGGACCAAGAGGCACGCTATTTCTTCCTCATGTGGAACTGTTTGTGGAGAAGTGGCGCTTCGATCCTGCACGGTCACGCGCAGATGACTTTGAGCCGGGGCATCCATTACGCCAAGGTTGAGCACCTGCGTCGCGCGGCTTTGCTGTACAGAATAGCGCACGGTGTGAATTACTTCGATGACCTTTACGCGGTACACAAGTCGCTTGGCTTGACTGTAGATCACGACGGTGTGCGTATTCTGGCCTACTTGACTCCCATCAAAGAGAAGGAAGTTATCCTCATTTCCGAACGTCTCGACGACACCCTGAAGTATGCTATCCACGAAGTTTTGCAATGTTTCGTGAAAGCATTGGGCGTAAGCAGTTTCAACCTGGCCTTGTACATGAGGCCCATTGACAGCGTGGTGGAGGACTGGACAGGTTTCCCCATTGTGGTGCGCGTGGTTGACCGCGGAGATCCGAACAACAAGACCGCCGATTTTGGAGCAATGGAACTGTATGCCAGCAGCATCATCGCCAGCGACCCGTTCCAGGTGGCTGAGGCGCTGTCCAGTTGTTTTGCCAACAAAGGTAGAGCTGTCTTCGATACAGGAAGCTGAACAGAAGGGCCGTTGCCTTGCGGGTCAGTTTGGAGCATTGGGTGCTTTTGGTTGACCATCTGGTCATTGGCCTGGAGATCTACGCCCGCCAGCGTCATTATCTGCTCATATCCGCACAACCAGGGGAAGGCGGCCGAGTACATCTAGTCCAGGACAGGTTGCAGCGTGAAGTAGCGTCACCGTCTCCGTTTATGACGTTCTACGTCAGGATTTGTGTCCCTCTATTGAGCTTTCTCGACTTTGATCTTGGTCACTGATTTTGTTGGTTTCTTTTCCGTCTTTTGGATGGCTGCGTCGAGCAAACTGCGAATAGCGAGCAACGCCTCGCGGCTAGCTGCCCGACTGTGCTCCCAGAAGGCTTCGGGCAGGAAGCCCCTCTTCCTCATAAAGATGGAGCGCATGCCCTTCATGCCATTCGCTAGCCAATCCTCAAGGCGAAACTCTTGCTCCTGCACCATGCTTTTCACCTCCTTGACTCAGCGGATGCCTAGAGTCACCTTACACTACAATTATAGCATAGAATGTAATTTGCATGAAAACTGCGCACTGGAGCATGGTAGCCCATCGCCCTATCGGTAAAAAGAGCCAGAGCAACTCATCAGGTCATTGACCTGTGGCGGCCTTCAATGGTCCTTATTGCAAAAGCACAATTGGCAGGAACTGACGTAGAGTTAGGGTTGGAGTCAGTATGCTCGGCTGTGAGGCCAGTTCAGCAAGTGTAGCCACACAGGCTTTGGTGTATTCGACCATCATCTGCGTTTGCATGTGGGCCAGGGTATCGCTTGTCTTGTGGTAGTTGGGATTAAAGTCCTGGTGGAAATCTTCAATGCCCAGGATGGCCGGGTATCCATAATTCCAAAAAGAGGCTTGATCGCTGAGACTGGTTGCATCCTCTGTGATCTTTTGCGGCACGAGAAGCAGGCTATACCCGGAGATATTGTCAATCAGGGCGTCTGCCAGGGCAATAGACGCCAGGTCGGTACCTGCGTGGACCTCCACAATGTGGTCGTTCGGCGGCACACTTTCGTAGCCAATCATGTCGAGGTTGATCACTCCATCAATCAAGTCTCCGCGTTGGAATGCTTCAACCACGTAATGGGCGCTGCCAATCAATCCCTGTTCCTCTCCCGCAAAATGAATGAAGCGCAAAGTGCGCGGGAACTGCTGCTGGCTCAGGATACGAGCCGCCTCCAGAACCGCGGCTGAGCCACTGGCGTTGTCATCGGCGCCAGGAGCGATATGGTATGGAATGTCGGATCTAGAGTCATAGTGCGCGCAGATGATGTAGATGTGCTTGCTGTCAGTGCCGACACCTGGCAACTCGGCCACCACGTTGGTCATCGGCTTGCTGTTATACACAAATGGGCCATAAGTCACTGACAGACCCAGAACAACATACTCGTTGTAGAGGTACTGGGCGGCTTCGTTTAGCTTGGCCGTAGCATAAGAATAGCGGGTCCCAAGTTCGTTGCAGTAGGCCAGGCTGTCATCGTCCTGGAGCTTGCACACGTGATGGATGAGCAAAGTAGGTGAAACTGCGTCTACCATGGCCTGGATAGCAGGGCTGTACACCCATCCAGCCTGCAACCTAGCCCGTGGCCTGGGAAGAACGACAAAGTCGGGTAGCTTGACGATTTTAGTGCCGCGTATCGCTAACATCTCCGCTTGGGCAGGCGTGGCTTTGACGATATAGACGTCCTTCCCGTATGGGTATGCAGCCTTTGCTGAGGACAGAGGTGCAAGGTTGTCGGCCGGGGAGGGATAGGCCAGGTAGTATAGCTCAGGGTCGGATACTGCATCCAGAACAATGACCTCAAAACCGGCACGCCGCAGTTGCTCGATTTGCTGGTCATGGCTCAGTGCAGCGAGGATGTCGCCCTGATAGTTGATGATCCGCAGCCCCAGGGACGCCAGGTGCTGAAGTTGCTCCCACCCTTCGTAGGAGACAATCACCAATCGGAGTTCGGCATGCGCGTTGATGGTCATTATGGACAAGACAATGAACAAAAGGGCTAAGACGAGGATCCAAGCGGAACGTAAACGTATCTTCATTGCTTCTCCCTTGCGCCTCATTATTGAGCCTATTGTATGTCCCTTAGCAACCGGTGTCAAGAACGTTTGCACACGGCGCGGCCATTGGCAAGCATTTGAAAACGCAGTCGTCAACGAAATCGCCAAATTGACAGAGCAACAGAAAAAGTTACAATACGCTATTAGCCGCTAGGGGGCAGGCAGAATCCATTAGAAAGACGTACGGTGCAGGTTGACTGGCTATGATGCGCAAAAGAAAAGTGACCACAGGCAATCCCATATTGGTCATTGGCGTCGCGGGAGGAACAGCATCCGGAAAGACGTCAGTCGTCCAGGCGATACTTGATCGTGTGGGCCGGGAACGGATCGCCCACATCCAGCATGATTCCTACTACAAGGATCTCAGCCATCTCCCACTCGAGGTGCGCAGGCAATTCAACTTTGATCACCCCGATGCATTGGATACTCCGCTGCTCATTCAACACTTGCAAGAACTGCGTCAGGGCCACTCGGTTGAGGTGCCGCAGTATGATTTTGCCACATACTGTCGTCTTCCCAAGACACGGACTGTGCATCCACGCCCGGTCGTCATTGTCGAAGGAATTCTGATCCTGACAGAGCCAGCCCTCCGTGATTTGATTGACGTGAAAATATATGTGGATACTGATGCTGACTTACGTTTCATACGCCGGATCAAGCGGGACATCGCCGAGCGTGGTCGCACGATGGAATCGGTCATCGAGCAATACCTGTCCACGGTTCGGCCAATGCACCTGGAGTTTGTTGAGCCTTCCAAGCGCTATGCAGACGTAATCATCCCCCTGGGAGGTCAGAACGTAGCCGCGCTGGAGTTGGTCACAGCCAGGATACTGTCTATGTTGGATAGGGCGGAGAAGGCCTGATCCCCCTTCTTACCCGGATTCAAACTGGTAGAGGTACTACAGGAATGTCATCCCAAGACGAAGCATTGATTCGCACCGCTCTCCAACAACATGGCATCTACAATGTGTGTAATGTATATCGAAACCTCTCCACACCACGGCTGTGCGAAGAGGTTGTTCGTCGCGGAGAAGGCATCCTTGCTCAAGATGGAACAGTTGTCGTGCGCACCGGCCGACACACGGGTCGGTCGCCCAACGACAAGTACATCGTTCGTGAGCCATCGAGTGCCGAACGCATTTGGTGGGGCAAGGTTAACCGTCCATTAGACGAGGCCCATTTCGACATACTGCGCAGGCGTTTACTGGCATACTTGCAGAAGCACGACATCTTCGTCCAGGATTGCTACGTTGGTGCAGACCCCCGTTACCGCCTCTCGCTACGGGTGGTCACCGATACGGCATGGCAAAGCCTCTTCGTGCGCAGCCTTTTCATACAACCCGGCGCCGCAGAGCTCAAGAGGTTTGTGCCCGACTTCCTGCTCATAGCCGCTCCTAATTTTCAGGCTGTGCCGGAGATTGACGGCGTGGACACCGAGACGGCTATTGTCATTCACTTTGCACAGCGGCTGGTGCTTATTGCCGGCTCAGCCTACGCTGGTGAGATCAAGAAGTCCGTTTTTACGGTCATGAACTATCTCTTGCCCTTGCAGGGCGTGCTTTCCATGCATTGTTCGGCGAATGTGGGGAGGGCAGGAGATACAGCCCTTTTATTCGGGCTGTCTGGAACTGGCAAGACCACGCTGTCGGTTGATCCGCAACGCGCCTTGATCGGTGACGACGAACATGGCTGGACAGAGCGAGGCATATTCAACTTTGAGGGTGGCTGCTATGCTAAGCTCATCTGCCTCTCGCCAGAAGCTGAGCCGCAAATCTATGCCGCGATTCACCGCTTTGGTGCCGTTCTGGAGAATGTGATCGTTGATAACGAATCGAGAGAACTAAGGCTGGACGATAGCTCCATAACCGAAAACACCAGGGGCGCCTATCCGCTCAGTTACATCCCCAATGTAGTACTGTCAGGCCAGGCCGATCACCCCAAAAACATCATTATGCTCACGGCCGATGCTTTTGGTATCATGCCCCCCATTGCCAGGCTCACCCCACAGCAAGCTATGTACCATTTCTTATCAGGCTATACCGCAAAAGTTGCCGGCACCGAGCGAGAGTTGGGCCGAGAGCCCCAGGCTACCTTCAGCGCATGCTTTGGAGCGCCCTTTATGGCCTTGCATCCCACCGTATATGCCAGATTGTTGGGAGAACGCATGGCGCAACACCAGGTGAAATGCTGGCTGGTAAACACTGGGTGGGGAGGGGGGCCATACGGTGTCGGACGCCGTATTCCAATCGCCTACACCCGCAGGACGGTGCAGGCTGCTTTGAATGGGGAACTGGATGATGTTCCAATGCGCACGCATCGCATCTTTGGCTTTCAGGTGCCAAGCGCCTGTGAAGGCATCCCCATGGAGATCCTACAGCCGCAACAGACTTGGTTAAGCCTTGAGGAATATGATCGTAAGGCGGCGGAGTTGGCCCGCCAGTTCTCGCAGAACTTTGAGCAATTTGCTGCCTACGTACCTGCCGATGTACGCTTGGCTGGACCTATGATCTAATCCCTATAAGTTTAGAAACCAGTTTTTGTTGGGAAAGCGGGTTTTCTAGTAAGAACCTCAGGAGGGCACATGCCTTATCTACAAAGCTCTACTTTGGTGTTGTTCAACCTCGTGGCGTTTCTGGTGCCGGTTGGACTGACGTTGCTAGCCATTGGCGCTGCCCCTGAGGAGCGCGCTAAGCAAGTCGCTGCCACTGCGCTAGTTGCCCTCGCCACAGCAGTCATTGGCTACTTCGCCTGCGGATTTGCATTCCAGTTTGGGGGCGCTGCATTCGTATCCGGCATGCCCGGCCTGCACAGCCTAACAGCGGAGTGGTCTCCGCTGGACTTGGCGTGGGGGCCAGGCTGGGGCGTGATCGGTTTACGCGGGTTTTTCTTAAACACAGAAGCTTACAACGCAGATGCATATCTTCTCTTTGCCTCACACCTGGCCGCAGTCACTACCGCGGTTCTTGTGACCCTGCTGACCCTGTGTCATCA
>Ga0136653_10000675_pt1 | contig 17927 bp, 12 predicted proteins | sample LakKivw275mmetaG_FD_94866 | JGI IMG/M metagenome (GOLD analysis project Ga0136653, IMG submission 94866) | Anoxic lake water microbial communities from Lake Kivu, Rwanda to study Microbial Dark Matter (Phase II) - Lake Kivu water 275m metaG... | ecosystem: Environmental > Aquatic > Freshwater >...
CTGCTGACAACCTTTAAAAAGACCAGGCCGACCTTCTTCCCGGGGGTGGCAACGCTCTTTATCGCCCTCATGAACCATCCCGATGTAAAATCAGGCAAAATAGATTTCAGCAACCTCAAGATGTGTATTACCGCGGCCGCCCCGCTGCTGGTGGATACCAAGAAAAGATGGGAGGCGCTGACGGGGGGCAAGATCGTGGAAGCCTACGGCCTGACTGAATCCGGCATACTGGTCATGGGCCCCGTTGTGGGGAAATGGAAGGAGGGCTCGGTAGGCATGCCCACGCCGGATGTGGAGATGAAGATCGTCGATATCGACACCGGGACAAAGGAACTGAAAATGGGCGAGGACGGCGAGGTCATCGTGAAAGCCCCGCATCTGATGCAAGGCTACTGGAACCGTCCCGATGCCACCGCCGAGATGTTCCGCGGCGAGTGGCAGTATACCGGCGATATCGGCCACCTGGACGAGGACGGATATCTTTTTATCACCTCACGCAAGAAGGAGCTGATCAAACCCAGCGGCCACCAGGTATACCCGGGCGAGGTGGAAGAGGTTATCGCACAGCATCCGACCGTGCTGGAGGTGAGCGTCGCCGGAGTGAGGGACGATGTCCAGGGCGAGGCCGTCAAAGCCTGGATCGTCCTGAAGCCGGACCAGACATGCACCGCGCAGGATATTCAGGCTTTCTGCAAAGAACGCCTGACCGCCTATAAGGTGCCGAAGCATGTGGAGTTCAGGACCGAATTGCCCAAGTCGATGGTCGGCAAGATCATGCGCCGCATTTTGCAGGAAGAAGAGGCAAAAAAACAGAAGGCCGTGTGAGGTGGAGCCCCTGCAGCCTAAACGTAGGGGCGGGTTTTAAACCCGCCCGCAATAATGGGACGGGACTATTTCCCGTGGCAGTGCTTGTATTTCTTGCCTGAGCCGCAGGGGCAGGGATCGTTGCGGCCGACCTTTTGACCGGGCGTCGGTGAGGGTCTGTGCGCAGGCAGTTCCTTCTTCTCAATGCTGACCTTGAAGATAGTATGCACGATATCGTGCTGTATACCTGCCATCAGGCTGTCGAAATAAGCGCCTCCCTCTTTCTTGTAGACCACCAGCGGATCGATCTGCCTGACCGACTGCAACCCCACGCTCTGGCGCAGGTGGTCCATGGCGGTCAGGTGCTCCTTCCAGTGGTCGTCGATCACCCTGAGCATGACCAGGCGCTCAAGTAATCTCATCTGCTCGGCGCCCTGGTTTTTCTCCCTCATATCGTACACCTGGCGGGTATAGTCGATCAGCCTCCCGGCAATTTGTTTCTTTCCCAGCTTATCCAATTGCATGTCGGCGATGTTTTCCGGAAGAGGCAATATCTCCTTTACGTCCTGCAGTATGCCCTCCAGGTCGGGCGCGTCGTAGCCGTGGCAATGCTCCTCCACGATCTGTTCCATCTGCTTTTCGACAATGTCCAGGATATTGGCCTTGAGATCCGCCCCCGCCAGTATCTTGTCGCGCTCGCCGTAAATGACTTCCCTGTGTTTGTTGACCACGTTGTCGTAGTCGACCAGATGTTTGCGGATGTCGAAGTGGAAGGCCTCAACTTTCACCTGCGAGTTCTCGATGGCCTTGCTGATCATGGGGTGCTCAATCGATGTATTCTCGTCCATGCCGGCCCATTCCATCACGCTTTTAACGCGGTCCCCGCCGAAGCGCTTGACGATATCGTCCTCGAGCGATACAAAAAATTGCGAGGCCCCCGGGTCGCCCTGTCGTCCGGCGCGGCCTCGCAGCTGGTTATCGATACGCCTGGCTTCGTGTCTTTCCGTGCCGATGACATGCAATCCACCCAGCTCCAGCACCTTCTCATGTTCCAGCTTCCATTCATCGTATTTACGCTGGGACTCTTTCTCATCCTGTCCATCCTCTTTCTGAGGCGGCTTGCCTCCCAGGATGATGTCCACGCCGCGCCCCGCCATATTGGTTGCTACGGTCACGGCGCCCAACCTGCCGGCCTGTTTGATGATCTCAGCTTCGCGCTCGTGGTACTTGGCGTTGAGTATCTCGTGCCGAACGCCCCTGCGCATCAGCAGATCATCTAAAAGTTCGGATTTCTCGATAGAGACGGTACCGACCAGCACCGGCTTGCCCTCCTTGCTCAGCTTCTCAATCTCATTGGCGATGGCCTTGAACTTGGAGTCCTCGTCCTTATAGATCAGGTCCTGGTGGTCCACCCGTACCATAGGCCTGTTGGTCGGTATTACCACAACGTCAAGTTTGTATATCTTGAAAAGCTCCTCAGCCTCGGTGGCCGCGGTGCCCGTCATGCCGGCCAGCTTGCTGTAAAGGCGGAAGTAGTTCTGAAAGGTGATGGTGGCCAGGGTAATGCTCTCCTTCTGTATCTTGACCTTTTCCTTGGCCTCGATGGCCTGATGCAGCCCCTCCGAGTAGCGCCGGCCGAACATCAGCCTGCCGGTAAACTCATCCACGATGATTACCTCGCCGTTCTTGAGCATGTAGTCCTTGTCGCGCCTGAACAGCACCTGCGCCTTGAGTGCGTTATCCATGAACGTGCTGAGATGATAGTTGGATGGATCGTAGAGGCTGGGCGCCTTGAGCAATCCCTCGCGGCGCAACATTCCCTCCATGCGGTTTATGCCGGATTCCGACAGGTAGACCTGCCGTTCCCTCTCCTCGACCTTGTAATCCTCGGGAGTCAGCTGCGACACCAGCCGCGCGAAGGTATAGTATCTCTGGGTGGCCTCCTCGGCCTGCCCGCTGATTATAAGCGGTGTGCGCGCCTCGTCGATGAGTATATTGTCCACCTCGTCCACAATGGCATAGCTCATCGGCGGCTGCACTTTCTGAGACATATCCAGCACCATGTTGTCGCGCAGGTAATCGAAGCCGAACTCGTTATTGGTGCCGTAGGTTATATCGGCCGCGTACGCTTCCCGGCGGGCCGCCGGACGGAAATGCGGCCAGCGGCCGTCCTTCTCGTTAACGTATTCCAGGTCGTAAATCAGCGCCGGCAGCTGTTCGCTGGCGCTCTGCACAGGGTAGACGCTGGCAACCGTGACGCCGAGCGCGTTGTAAACGGGCGCCATCCAGTAGGCGTCGCGACGGGCCAGGTAATCGTTAACGGTTACCAGGTGGCAGCCTTTGCCCTCCAGCGCATTTAGATAAAGCGGCAGCGTGGCTACCAGCGTCTTGCCTTCGCCCGTCTTCATCTCGGCGATCTTGCCCTGGTGCAGCACGATGCCGCCCATAAGCTGAACATCGAAATGCCTCAGCCCGATGGTGCGGCGCGACGCCTCCCGTACCGCTGCGAAAGCCTCCGGCAACAGGTCATCCGTGGTCTCCCCGTCTGCCAGCCTTTGCTTGAGCTGCGCAGTCTTACCCTTCAGCTCATCATCGGAAAGACCCTGGAACTGCGGCTCCAGATCGTTTATCTGTTTTACCAGGGGCTTGAGGCGGGTGATCTCACGTTCGTTGGAATCAAATAGCTTGCCTAACCAGCTCGGCATAATCCTTCCTAATCTTCAAACATGGCGCCTATAGACATACCTGTATGTATGCGGTGTATAGCCTCGCCCAGCAGAGGCGCTGTCGTCAGAACGGTGATTTTATTGACCTTTTTCTTCCCGTTGACGGGTATGGTGTCGGTCACCACGACCTCCTTGACCTTGGAGTTCGAAATGCGTTCAATCGCGGGGCCGGATAACACAGGGTGCGTGCAGCAGGCGTAAACCTCTTTGGCCCCTGCTTTGAGCAGCGTATCCACAGCGCTGACCAGCGACCCTGCCGTATCTATCTCGTCATCCATTGTAATGGCGCGCCTACCCACAACGTCACCTATAATATTCAGGGTCTCGATCGTGTCGTCGTTGCCCATGCGTCTTTTCTCGATAATGGCCAGCGGGACATTGAGCTTCTCCGCCAGATCGCGCGCCCGCTTGCTGATGCCGATATCGGTGGCGACCACCACGACGTCCTTGAGCTTCTTGCTCCTCCAATAATCGCTGATCAGGAAAAGGCCGGTCAGCTCGTCCACCGGTATGTTGAAAAAGCCCTGAATCTGCGCCGCATGCAGGTCGACCGTAAGAATTCGGTTGGCGCCGGCCGTGCAGAGCAGGTCGGCCACCAGACGCGCAGTGATGGGGACGCGCGGCTGGTCTTTTTTGTCCGTGCGTGAATAGCCGTAGTAAGGCATAACGGCCGTGATGCGATCGGCCGAGGCCCGTTTAAAAGCATCAATCATGATCAGTAGTTCCACCAGGTTCTTGTTGACCGGAGAGCAGATCGGCTGGATGATGAACACGTCGCGTTCTCTCACGTTCTCCAGTATCCGCACGAATGTATTCTCGTTGCTGAACTCAAAGACCTCGATTTTGCCCAGAGGGATGCCGAGATAATCGCAGACCGAACCGGCCAGCGCCGGGTGGGCGTTGCCGCAGAATACCTTGATCTCGTCCTGGCCTGCAAATTGCCTCATAACATTACCTCCAAACAGAATGCCTGATTATTATAGCATCAACTACTCAGCCGCCGATAATAGAGGCGGGGCTTTAAGCTGCCCCGCAAAGAGCGTGCGGCAACCGGGAACGGCTACAAATGGAGTATAATCTCTGGAAGGAAATGCACCGGAGAAGGAAATACATGAATTCAGATGCAGTCGAACTGCTCTGCCACTATTTAAAGCTGGACACGTCCAATCCACCCGGCAACGAACACCTCGCGGCCGGTTTCTTTGCAGATATCCTGGCCGATGAGGGTATACCTTACACGCTGTATGAGCCCGGGCCCGGCCGCGTATCCATACGGGCGGAGCTTAGGGGATCGGGACAGAGCGCCCCGCTTATACTTTTGCACCATACAGATGTGATCTCAGCGGATAGGAACGAATGGAGCTTCGACCCCTTCGGCGGCGAGATCATAGACGGGTATATCTGCGGCCGCGGAGCCCTGGACACCAAGTCACTGGGCATCATGCAGTTGCTGGCGTTCCTCGATATGAAACGAAAAGGCCTGCCCCTCAGCCGTGACCTCATATTCCTGGCCACAGCCGATGAGGAGTCCGGCGCCGATTACGGCGTGGGATACCTGTTGAGGGAGCATCCCCGCGAATTCGGCGCCTCCCTGGTGTTCAACGAGGGCAGCTATGTGGTGGAGGGCATTGTCCCCGACCGGCTGCTGGCCATGATCTCCCCGGGTGAAAAAGGCCCCTGCTGGATGAGGCTTAAAAGGAGAGGTTTGCCCGGCCACGGCTCCACACCCCACGGCCTCAATCCTCTGGAGCGGCTGAGCGAGGCGGTCAACCGGCTGCTCGATTACAAAAGTGAGCCCCGGGTGACTCCCATAGCAGCGGAGTATTTCCGCCGCATGTCGCAGGCCTGGGATTTCCTCAAGCCCTATGCAGAGGATGGCAAAGACGAGACACTTCTAAAGATACTGGAGGAGAACGGCCTGCTGTCAGTTCCGCAGATCAACGCCATGCTGAGGAACACGGTCAGCCTGAACTCGCTGCACAGCGGCAACAAGGTCAACGTTATTCCCTCATACGCCGAGGCCGAGGTCGACACCAGGCTGCTGCCGGGCCAGGATATGGATAATTGGATTGCCTTCATAAAAAGACAGCTCGCCGACGACGAGATACAGATCGAATTCATCATGAAGGGTGAGGGCAACGCCTCGACCATGTACACGCAGGACTACGCAACCATCGAAGCTGCGCTGCTGGAGCACTATCCCGGCGCCATCGCGGCCCCCTACCTGATGCTGGGCACCACCGACTCGCGCTTCTTCAGGGAGAAGGGAGTGATCTCTTACGGCTTCTGCCCGGCCGTCATACCCGGCGAGCATCTCAAATCGATCCACGGTACCGACGAGAAGATCGGCCTTGAGAGCATGGAAAAAGGGACAGAAGTCTACAGAGACATAGTCGTGAGACTGTGCACAGGTACAGATTAAATTTTCCGGGCGCACCATCAGGTTCGCCCGGAAAATTTACAGGCGAGTTTAAAAACCCGCCCCTGCGTAAACTGACATGGACAAAATCGAAAAAATACTGAAGCTTCTCATCTCAGCCTACGGAGACCGCGCACCCGAGCGCCGGCTGGAGCCGGTGGACGAACTGATACTGACCATCCTGTCGCAGAATACCTCTGACGTAAATTCGCGGCGCGCTTTCAAATCGCTGACGGAGGCCTTCGGCGGCTGGGACAAAGTCGCGCATGCGCCGGCTGCGCGCATTGCAGCGGCCATTAAAATGGGGGGCTTGGCGGAGGTGAAATCCGAATATATACAGGGTGTGCTTCAGCGCCTTGAGAAGGAGGCGTCAGGCTATGACCTGCACTTTCTCAAGGATATGGATCTCGGGACGTCCCGGGCCTGGCTGACGCGCCTGCCCGGCGTGGGCATGAAGACCGCCAGCTGTGTCCTGCTCTTTTCTCTCGGCATGCCGGCCTTTCCCGTCGATACACATGTATTGCGCGTGGCCGTCAGGCTGGGCCTGCTGGCGCCGAAAACAACCGCGAACGCCGCCCATCTCGAGATGGAGCGCCTGATACGTCCGGCGGATATTTATCGCTGCCACGTGCTGATAATCGAGCACGGGCGCAGGAACTGCAAAGCGCAGCGACCGCTCTGCGGCAATTGTATTATCAGCAGCCTGTGCCCGAGCTATAATAAATTCAAAGCCTGATTCCGGGAGGTACACATGCGCAAGGCCAGCATGCACTATATACTCGACGCCCTCGAGGGTATTGTTCTGCTCCTGCTGGTGGTATCGGGATCCATTCTCTGGTTCGCCCTCCCTGAAGGCACTGCTGCGGATAAAACCGTCCTCTTCGACCGCCGCACCTGGATTCAGGTCCACCAGTGGCTGGCCGTCGGTCTGCTGATCTTCTTCAGCACACATATAATCACCCATTGGACCTGGATCGTCTATATGACCAGAAGATATCTCGGACGCTTTAAAAGAAATTGAAGCTGAAATAGAAATCGACTATATTGTAATATGCAATATGTGATATGATGTTGCGATGCTTCGTATAAAATCATCCCTTACCCTGATACCAATCGCAGCCATAGTCCTGCTGGCCTCGTCCTGCGCGGGCATATCCGCTCCTTCTCCTTCGCTGTCGGAGCTCACGCTTTCAACGGGATTGTCGTCTGATTACCGCCCGCTCGACGACAGGAGCGAATTCTACGTGGACAGCCCGCAGGTCTGCTGCTCGGCAAAGGTCACGGGTGCGAGTGAAAATACTATCGTCACGGCAGACTGGATCTATATCAGGGGCGAGATGTCCAGGGAGAGCGACCCGCTCATCCTGCGTGACCAGGCCGTCTGCGGCGCAGACTGCCATGCCGGATTCACGCTGCCGGCGCCTTTGGGAGGCTTTATCGGCGGTGATTACCGGGTAGATCTATTTATCGACGGCCGGCTCGGCGCCAGCGCTGGATTCTCCATTCTGCGCGACGCCTCGCTGCCGCGGCCTTTAATAATCTCGTTCTCCGTCATCCCATCTAAAATAGTCGCCGGCCAGCCCGTGCAGCTTGCCTGGAAGGTGTCAAACGCGTCCAGGATAGATATCCGGCCGGCGCCCGGAGTCGTGGAGGCTGAGGGCAGCGCGACCATCACACCAGCTCAGGATACCGTCTGCACTTTATATGCATTGAACCGCGGCGGCGTCTGCTCCAGCCGGCTGAGTATCGATGTCACGCCTGAGGTCAAAGAGAAGCCTGACCTGCAGATCACGGAGCTATGGACCAGCGGCAATGTGCTTACCTATCGGGTGAAAAATACGGGCAACCTGGCCTCCTGTCCCACCATGTCGCTGCTTTTTAAAAACGGCACGGAAGTATCGCAGGATTACGTGGCGCCTCTGGAGGCCGGCCAGGAGCGTGCCGAGGCTTTTCAGCAGTATCATTTCTCGCCGCGCTTCAACTATATTATCAGCCAGGGCACGGGAATCGATACAGTGATTATGCGCGTATGCATCAATAGCGACGGGTCCTGTGCTGAGAGCGACCTGTCGAATAACTGTTCTGAACGGACGTACGGAAAATAAACGGATAGCATATTTCACTGGTAAACCTGACAAACCGGCTGTATACGAGGTTGAATTGTTTATTAGATTGATGTCTCGCACATTACGGAGGCGGGGAAGTGCGGCGTGGATAGAAGCGGCCCTTATTCGTGGAAGATAGTCTGCGGATACTGCCTCCGCGTTATCATCCTCGCTGCAGCTATAGCTCTGATAACACCGCTATCTCAAACTCACCGAATACAGGCGGCCGCGCCCTCATCCAGCATTCTCAAGTGGGCAACCATCGATACGCCCGGCGGCTATCCCCAGCGCAACGATATACGATACCGCAGCGAGATAAATGCACTGGCCGTCTCGCGCGACGGCTGCGTTATCTATGCGCTGGATATACCCGACTCCAGCTCGGGTCTGATCACGAACGCGGGCATCTGGCGCAGCGGAGACGGCGGGATATCCTGGAGCCAGCGTCCCACACAGTGGCTGGCCCGGACACCCGGCCTACCGGCGCCGGTTTTCCCGGTGGCGGCCCTGGCAGTCGCGCCAGATGATTCCGACCTTGTGGCTGTCGTCTGCATGAATGCGGCGGGCGACCGCCGCAGGGAGGTCTATTACAGCGAGGACGGCGGCACAGTGTGGAACTACAGCGGGACCGTCCCCTTCCTCTACGGCCCGGACGAGCAGATAGGCAGCATTGCGATAACAGATTCCTATAATTACCATGAGACACAGGTACACGATATCATCGTAGCCAGCCGCACCCCGGCAGGCATCCTCGCGCAGGGTGAGGTTTACGTACTACGCTGCCCCGGCCTGGCGGGCTGGCAGGCGCAGGGCTTCATGGGTGGAGACATACTTTCTCTGCAGCCCTCGCCCTCATACGAAACGGATACAACGCTTGTTATATTCGCATGCACCACGCAGCGCACCTATATCAACCTGGGCCTGCGGGATACGGGCGCCAACGCCTGCTTCTGGAACACAGCGCAGGGCTATCCCGTCGAGCTGTGCACATCGGACCAGTCAGGGGCCTCTTCCAGCGGAAAAGACAGGGTAATAACCGGTAGTCTGGCCTTGCCGGACGATTTCGACGGCGGCTCAGTCGCAAAACGCATAATATTCGCCGGCTGCGATTCCAACGGCGCCGCCACCGGTACGTCGCGGCCGCTGGACGACGTCTATCGCATCAACGATACCATCGTCACCCGTCTAAATGTGCCGGGCGGCAAAACGCGTGTCAGCTCCATCGCTTACAGCGGCTCCACTTCATCCGGCAAGCTGCTGGCAGGACTCGTTGAAGCCAATGGTATCACGGGGGAGGCGTATACCTGGTTCACAGCCGACCCGCTGGCAGACTGCAGCACCTGGGTCAAGCCGCTCAAGCCGCCCACGGGAGGTTACAACGCCGGATTCAGCAACGCGCAGGTCGCCTGGACGGGCGACGGCTCCATCGCCTTCGCGGGCACCGGCTCGGGCAACCGCAGCAGCCCTGCGGAGTGGGCTGACATTAACGGCGCTACCTGGGCATCGGCGCCGCTGGACGAGTCCGCCTTCTCTACCAGCCTGGATGACGGCGTCTCCTGGAACCAGTTGAGCCTGATCGACACGCAGATCAATCGCTACCGCGCGCTGGCCGTGGCCGGGGACGGCAAAACCGTTTACATATCGTCGGTCAACGACAACGGGCTGGGCGGAACCTGGCGCAGCCGTACCTCCGTCATTGGGGAGGCCTGGCAGAGAGTGGTTTGCCTGGACTTCAGTGCGCCGCTGCTCAGGCCGGCGCCGGACAAAGAGGACGGATCGGTTGTATTCCTGGGCAATCAGGGCAGTACACGCATCATTCAGTCGCGTGACAGCGGGCAGACCTGGCACGAGTGTCTACCCGGAATTTATCTGCAGGACATGGCGGCAGGGAGCAGCGACGAGCTCTATGTGATACAGGCCGATGCGCTTATCAGGCGGGGCAGGTACGAAACGGGAGGATGGGTCTGGGACAAAATACGGGATACGGGCCTGCTGTCCGCCCATAATATCGTAGTGCAGGACGGCAGCGTCATGGCCGGCGCGGCGCTGGGCAGGGTTTGTCCGGTCTCATATTCGCTGAATAGCGGTGAGGATTGGGAACTGATAACCGAGCCGGCCTACAGCAACGGCAACCGTCACGTGGCTTTTGACGAGGAGTTCAAGGATAACCGCCTCATTTATCTGGCCGACGATGCGGGCGGGCTGTACCGCTGGACCGTGGGCAACAGCAACCGCTGGGACGACATGGTACCGCCGGATAACAGTTATTACGGTCAGGCGGCAGCGGTGCGGGGTATGTACTATGCCGCATTCAGCCAGACCAACAATGCTACCGGGGTATCGAGGACGACCTACTCCCGCGGCGGCATACCCAAGGACGGGATATTCTGGGACAGCCTGTCGACCGGCCTGTCTGCAGGCGTCGTCTTCCGGCTGGAGCCGACCTCGCTGGTGTATGCAGACGACACTCTGTGGGCGTTCGATGCGCGCGATTACGATTACACTGTGGGCACGGGCCTGCTGTGGGCGTTCAGGGACACGCTGGCCAATCGTTCGCCCTGGCTGATCTCGCCCAAAGGCAACAGCCTGGTCTATTGCGATCCCGTGACTGGTCGCAATGCGCAGGTGGACCTCAGGTGGGAGCAGCTTTCGCTGGCCGACGCCTACCAGGTAGAGGTGGGCAAGGATAAGTGGTTCGATCTGGCGGTAACAGAGGCGGAGCCGGCGGACAATCCCTTCTTCGTTCCTGAGAACTCGCTTTACCCCTCGTACTATATCAGGCCGGGCGTGCTGCCCGCCGCCGGGCAGGACTACTTCTGGCGCGTGAGGGTGAGAAGGGCAGCCACCGGACAGGTCATTCGCAGCCGCTGGTCACCCGCCTTCAGCTTCAGCGTCCGTCCCGGCTACCCGGTTTCGACGCCTTCCTATTCGGGTATAGAATCGCTGCAGCCCTGTCACAACGCCTGCGGGGTTCCTCCCTATCCACTCAGCTTCTCCTGGTCTCCCATGCAGGGAACCACCAGCTACCGCTTCGTGCTTTCCGCCGAACCTGACCTGGGACGGCCTGTAATCGACCAGACAGTGGATGCAACGGCTTTCAAACTGCCCTGGCGGCTGGAGTACGCCACGGCTTATTTCTGGCAGGTAACGCCGCTCAAGCCGGTGGAGGGTGGTAGCAGCCCCGTGTTCTCGTTCAACACAGCCGCCGAGCCGACGGTTACCGCTTCAATTATTCCACAGGATAATACTACCAACGGCCTGCTGGTCGCGCTCGTCTTCACCATTCTCTTCGGCCTCTCCATACAGGTAATAATTTATCGGAATAAAAGACAATAGCGGCTGTTGGGGCGTTGCTTCAGCTGCGCCCGCATATTTCGGGCGGGTTTGAAAACCCGCCCCCTACATAAATCAAACTGGTAAAAACCGCCCCCTTTACGCTATAATCTCTCCCGTTGTGGTGAGTGTGGCCCAGAGGCCTAAGGCGCCAGGTTGTGGCCCTGGATATCGAGGGTTCGAATCCCTCCACTCACCCCATCCTTTCTTCACTGAGGGCCGTTCGGATGATGGGCACATGACTGTCGGCGGTGAAGCACCGGTAAGGCAATTCAGGGGTAAATACAAGATGCAATCAAGGAGGTACAGGCTATGTATATAGCAGGACTTATTTTTACGGTGATCGGGTGGGCATTCCAGCTGTACGAGACTTTGATTAAAAAGACTCGCAATATCAATGTTTTTCTGCCCGTTACGTATGTTATTGCCTGCTTCCTGTTCGGAATCAACAGCTTGATGGCGGGCGATATGTTATACGCTGTAATGGATGCTGTCTGCGCTCTGCTGGCGTTGATTGTGTTCCTTGTACTGATGACCCGTAAAAGAAACTCCTGAATATCAGCGCAACTTCAATACGGGAGATCTTTGATACAGGGGACTCCATCAAGGCTGGTGGCCTTTTTTACTGCATTGATTATAGCCATCCTGGTTACCTCGGCGGCCATTGATCCCACTGAAGTGACATCACTGACCCGGTCGCCCAGGGAAAGCGCAAAGATCGTATCCCCATCGTGCATGCTGTGCGAAGGATTAATTGAGCGGGCCAGACCGTCATGCGCCATCCCGGCGATCTTGGCAGCCTGTGCTTTAGTCAAGGCTGCATTCGTAGCCACAATTCCAACTACCGTATTACGGCCGGGCTCTGCCAGAAATGTATATCCCTGTTTCATCAACTCTATGGTATTATCAAGACCTTTGCCATCCTCACGCCGGATTCCTGCGATAATCTGTCCGCTTGTCGGGTCAACAATATCGCCCAGAGCATTCACAACAAACAGAGCTGCAACCACTATTTCGCTATAGAATTTTATGCTGGCGGTGCCCAGGCCGCTCTTTACTGCGCATCTCTTGCCTTTAAGCTGTCCGATCATGGCCCCGGTGCCGGCGCCCACGCAGCCTTCGGCTATCGGGCCCGAAGTTGCATCCCTGCATGCCTGATACCCTTCAGGTATACCCGGCCTGATTGTGGCGTTGCCAATGTCCAGGTCGAAAACCACTGCTCCCGGCACGATCGGTACCCTTACGCCCGCCATTTCATATCCTACTCCCTTTTCTTCCAGGAAGTGCTGTACACCGCCTATAGCATTCAGTCCGAAGGCGCTGCCGCCGCTCAGCATTACGGCATGTATCTTTTCAACCACATTGATCGGATTAAGCAGGTCTGTATCCCTGGTGCCCGGAGCGCCTCCCCTGACATCTACGCCTGCCAGAGCACCCTCCTCGCAGAGGACCACGGTGCATCCCGTTGCAGCTATTAAATCGGTGTAATGACCGACACTGATGCCCGGTACATCTGTAATCGCATTGAACATGGCTACCTCCCATCGCTCTTTATAACAGGCTGCAACATCAGTCTTCCAGTTCGGCGATCGATACCAGCCGCCACTCTGTACCGTGTAACCCTACGGTGGTCCAGAAGGCGGTTTTTGTCACAGGCTTACCCGTCGCATCGCTGATAAAAGTGTATTCGGCTGAGCCGGTCCGCTGCGCGACCATCTTCTCCCCCATCGCCGCCAGTTCGGGATAATCTTTATAACGCTGGTCCGTCAGCAGGTTCTTTCCGGTCTCAATTCCATTGGAGCAGTAAATGGTCAGCCCGTCGGTCTGAGCGACGTTGACCTTCATGGCTCTCACTTCTGCGGCGGGAGCGATAGTGCCATCCAGCAGGTCTCCGGGTTTAAACAGGGCGCTGACCATCCCCAGCATTTCGCTATTCTCGGTGATCACAGGCCGCACCAGCACCACGGCGTCGATACCCTCAACCGCCCTGAAAACATTGCTCAGCATGGGCTTTCTGTTCTCAGCGAAATCAGCGAAGAACTTCCTGGAAGCATCAGTGGTGGCGGTCTCAGTCCCCTCGTAGCGGCGGTATGCCTCGGGCGCCACGGTGATCATCTTACCCTGAGGGTTGGATGTCGAGCAGTCCGTCAGGTAGGGGTATTTCCTGCACAGGCCGTCCAATATGCCCCTCGTCTCTTCACCCTGCAGCCCGCTTTTGGATATTTTTTCAGCGGCATCCGCAACCGCATTGTCCAGGTTCAACAGCTTGGATTGTATAATAGCCTGCAGGTTTTCCGTTGCCGACTTCATCTGCTTCAGATTTTTCACGGGCCCGGCGCAGCCGGCGGCCGTAATAGCTATGACTGCGGCTAAAAGAGAGGCAAGCAAGAAAGATGAGAACTTTTTCATATGCGGCAAATACTCCCCTGATAGATATCCCGGATGCGCGCGCTTCGTTTCATAATGTTATCGTAAGTCAGCGTTACAGGCAATGCCCTCTATGTAGTCAGCCCCTTAAAAGAAGCTTCCCCTGCTTCAACTCCAGTTTGAAAGATGATACACTTAATGGGAAATTTTTCGCCAACAGCCCGGTATGTTCGCAGCTCGGGTTTGCAGTTATACGATTAGGCTATTTATAAACGCTCGAATGGAAAGGACTGGTGTCATGCTGTTTGCTCAACGTGTTTTTTGCGGACAATTAACTCTTAGTGAAGTCGGTAAAAAGGTGCTGCTGGCCGGCTGGGTGGATGCCTCCCGCGATCACGGCGGCCTGCTGTTCATCCACCTGCGTGACCGCAGCGGCATCATACAAATCGTTTTTAGCCCGGAGGTCGCTACGGCCGATGTCCTCCAGGCGGCGGCCGCTCTGCGCGCCGAATACTGCATCGCGGTCAGAGGCGAGGTTAAAAAGCGGCTGGCCGGCACCGAAAATCCCAACATCGAAACAGGGGATATCGAAGTCATGGTCAGCGAGCTGACCGTGCTTTCCGAATCGGACGGGCTACCTTTTTCCATCTCCGAGAAGGCTATGGTCACCGGCGCGGCATCCACAGGCACAGACAACGTGGCCGAGGATTTACGGCTACAGTACCGCTACCTGGACCTGCGCCGTCCTTCAATGCGTGACAATTTGATTGCCCGTCACCGGATATTTCAATGCGTGCGCGAATTTCTTGATTCGCGGGGCTTTGTGGAGATCGAAACGCCGGTATTGACGGCGAGCACTCCGGAGGGGGCGCGCGATTACCTGGTGCCCAGCCGCGTCCATCCTCAAAATTTCTACGCCCTGCCCCAGTCTCCCCAGCTTTTCAAACAACTGCTGATGATCGGTGGAATGGAACGTTATTTCCAGCTGGCGCGCTGCTTCCGCGACGAGGACCTGCGTCCCAACCGGCAGCCGGAGTTCACCCAGCTCGATATCGAAGCCTCTTTTATCGATGAGGAATTTCTCTACGGGCTGGTCGAAGAGCTCACTGTCAAGATGTTCGCAGTAGGCGGAATCACGCTGCACCGGCCTTTTCCCCGCATGACCTATATGGAGGCCATGGACACGACCGGCTCGGACCGTCCCGACCTGCGCTTCGGCCTGCGCTTCGTCGATGTGACGGATGTATTTACTCAGACGAATTACTCCATCTTCAAGCAGATACTCCAGCGCGGCGGATGCATCAAGGGCATCAATATCAAAGGCCAGTCCGATAAACTCAGCAAGAACGTGCTGCAGAATGAATACGCGAAGGAAATCGTGCCCTCATTCGGCGCCAGGGGCATGACCTGGATGCGCGCCGAACAGGGTAAACTCGAATCCAACATCGTCCAGTTTTTCAGCAGTTCGGAACTGAAGGAGCTGCACAGAAGGTTCGATATCGCCGACGGGGACGTCCTAATCATGATCGCCGATGCCTCGTATGCCGTTGTCACATCGGCGCTCGGCCAATTGCGCCTGCACCTGGCCAACCGTCTCGGCCTGATCCCCGCCGGCAGCTTTTACCCTGTCTGGATAACGGAGTTCCCGTTGTTTGAGCCCACCGAGGTAGGGGGCGTCACCTCCAGCCACCATCCGTTCACAGCGCCGGACCGCACGGATTTCGATCCAAAGAACATCGAGGAACTGCTGGCGCTGCGCTCGCGGGCCTACGACCTGGTCGTGAACGGTGAGGAACTGGGCGGGGGCAGCATCCGCATCAGCGACCGCGACCTGCAGCGCAAGATATTCGCTGCGCTGGGTCTGACCGAAGAGGAAACGAAGGAGAAGTTCGGTTTTTTCCTGCGGGCCTTCGATTTCGGCGCGCCGCCGCACGGCGGCCTGGCGCTGGGCATGGACCGCACCGTATCGATGATCCTGCAGACGCCGTCCATACGCGAGGTGATCGCCTTCCCCAAGAACCGCAGCGCGGCCTGCCCACTCACCGGCGCTCCCTCCACGGTCAAACGCGAACAACTGGCCGAGCTGGGGCTGTTAAACCTGGGCGGCCAGGACGTTTTGCCCGGGACGGCCGGAAAGGAAAACCGGATCGATCACCTGTCCTGGGTTTCGCGCATCGGTGTCTCAGACGATGAGCGCCCCGTGATAGAGAAGGTACTCAAGCAATCCGACGACCTGGCTTCGCTGGCCCATCAGAAGGCCGGGACAGAGGCGCCGGCATACGGTGTTGCGCCCGTCTCCAACCGCACGCGTCCCGGGACCGAGGCCAGACGATCAGAGCTGTCACAGACAGGCCGTTTGCTAAAAAGCGCTCCCTCGGTCAAGGGCAATTACTATAAGGTCTCCAGCATACTGGAATAAAGAGAAATATCCTGATGGATTCGATTTTTATATATCGCAATCCCGAAAACGCCGACGGCAATGGTCCTCTGAAGGGTTTGAAAGTTGCCATTCAGCTCAATATCTCGGCGGCGGGCTGGCCGGCGGAGGCCGGCTCGAATGCGCTGGTCAATTTTAAAGCGCTGGAAGACGCCACCATCGTGCAGCGGCTGCGGAAAGCCGGGGCCTATATCTGCGGCTCGACCCGTATGAGTGAGTTCGGTTTCGGCCTGCAGGGCAGCAGCGCGGGCCAGGCGCTGCGGCAGAAGGAGGCCGATGCAGAGCTGGTTCTGGACCTGATGGGGGAGAGCCGCCTGGCCGCTCAGCGCGCACGCGTTTGCGGATTTAAACCAAGCTACGGATTGATATCGCGCCTGGGCCTGATCGGCCTTATCCCGTCCATGGAATGCTGCGGTGTGCTTTCCGGCAGCCTGAAAAATATCCGGGCAATTCTGAAAGCCGTTGCGGGACCGGACGAGCTGGATTTCTCGCTCCCCGACGAGGCAACGCCGGATTTTTCCCCGCAAAAGATCGACCCTGAAAAAACAACCATCGGCCTGATAACCGAAGCGCTTGCTGAGCTACCCGCCGGTCATGAAAAGATGTTCCGCGCAGCGGTAGGCAAGTTGAAAAAGGCGGGCTTCTCACTGCGGGATCTGTCCCTGCCCGATTTCCCGCTCTTTTCCCTGGTGCATAAAATCGTCGGCTCCGTTGAGGCCTCATCGTGCGCGGGACGTTATGATTCTGTGCGCTACGGACGGAGAGCAGCGGGCGCCAAAAACTGGAACGATATGTACCTGCTCTCGCGCGGCGCGGCCTTCGGCCTGCTGTTGAAGGGCTATTTAATGCAGGGCGCGTTTTTTCAGTTTGAGCGTTACGACGCATATGAGGACGCCTGCCGTATCCGAGCGCGTCTGCTCGATGATATGCAGCGTCTCACTTCGCAGGTGGATTTCCTGGTCTTTCCCATGGCTGACCATGAATCCGACGGGGCACCTGCGTCGATTGCAGACACTTACGCTCAATTCACGTCAACGATTTTTGCCAGTGTAACAGGCCAGCCCGCTCTATACCTGCCGCCGATATCAGGCTCGGCGCACACGGGATTACAGCTGGCGGGGCCGAGGCTGAGCGACGGGCGCCTGCTGGCGCTGGGTGAGCACATTTTGAATACACGCCGGGGAGGCAAATAGCGTGGAATTCGAAGCGGTCATCGGTTTGGAGATCCATGTTGAGCTCAATTGCACAACTAAAATGTTCTGCGATTGTCCCAACCGTCCCGGCGACGAGCCCAATGCAAATACCTGCCCGATCTGCCTTTGGTTTCCGGGCGCCATCCCGCGCTTCAGCCGGGAGGCGCTGGAAAAGGCGTCCCTTTTATGCCTGGGACTGGGGGCTGAGCTCCAGCCCAAGAGCGCCTTCGACCAGAAGGTATATTATTACCCTGACCTGCCCAAAGGATTCCAGTTATCCCAGGCCCATCTTCCACTTTCTCGCGGCGGCGGCATCGAGATAACGGATGAAAGCGGCAAACCTAAAAAACTGCGCATCCATCACATCCACATGGAGGAAGACGTCGCCAAACTTGTGCACGAGATGGAGGGACGGCTGCCGATAAGCCTGGTGGACTTCAACCGCGCGGGCTCGCCATTGGTGGAGATCGTAACTGAGCCGGATTTCCGTACACCCTATGAGGCGATGGAGTTTCTCAAGGCGCTGCGCACGCAGGTACGTTC
>Ga0136653_10000676_pt1 | contig 17898 bp, 20 predicted proteins | sample LakKivw275mmetaG_FD_94866 | JGI IMG/M metagenome (GOLD analysis project Ga0136653, IMG submission 94866) | Anoxic lake water microbial communities from Lake Kivu, Rwanda to study Microbial Dark Matter (Phase II) - Lake Kivu water 275m metaG... | ecosystem: Environmental > Aquatic > Freshwater >...
GCCTTATCCCACGGAGGGATTTGATCTAAACCTAAGCCCCCTCAACGACGGATTCCTGGTTGATCTGGGTAGCTCCAAAGGGGAAGAGCTAATTGAGAAATATAAAGAATTCTTTATGCTTGCTAAAGACAGCCAGATAGCCGCGCGCAAGGTCAAGCGACAGAATCTGGTAGAATGCCTCAAGAGGCACCTTTTGCCTCAAGGCCTGGTGGCGCAGGATAAAGCCCAGGAGGTCGTACGTTCGGGCTTTAGTTCCGAGACATGGAAAAAGTTTATGCTTACCTGCGTTGAGTGCGGAGGGTGTAACCTGATTTGCGACACCTGCCATTGTTTTCTGCTTGGCGACGCAAAGGCAGGCAATATAAACAAGAAGCTCAGGGTTTGGGATTCGTGTCTTTACGCTAATTATGCCCGGGTTGCAGGAGGCGCAAACCCATTAAAAACCAGGGCGCAGCGTTTAAGGAACCGCTTTATCAAGAAGTTTGATTTTTTCGTGGATAATATGGGTATTCCTGCCTGTTGCGGATGCGGCAGGTGTATCGAAGTCTGCCCGGGCAAGATCGATATCAGGGAAGTTTTGAAGGATTTAGCCAAGAAATGAACCCTGTTACAAATATGTAGCGGGGGAAGGAAGGATTTGTAACGGGGTGAAAAATATCTACCGGCCGATAGAGGGGACAATCGAAGAGATCATTGTCGAATCGCCGACAATAAAGACCTTCGTGATCAGGCCGAAGGAGGGTTTTTCCTTCAGGGCCGGCCAGTTCGTAGAACTTACGCTCCCCGGCTTAGGCGAAGCGCCGTTTACCCCTTCGTCCGATCCCAATATCAAGGATAAGATTGATGTGACAATCATGAAGGCCGGGCATGTCACCTCGCTATTACACGCTGCCTCAAAGAATATCTCAGTAGGAATCCGCGGGCCCTACGGTAAGGGCTATCCTCTGGAGAGTTTCCAGGGTAAGGACATCTTAATCGTAGGCGGCGGAGTGGGGTTAGCGCCCCTGCGCTCTCTATTATTCAGCCTGTTTGCTACTATCGACCTTTATAATAAGGTAGTGCTGCGTTATGGTTCACGTTCGCCTGCGGATATAATCTATAAAGGGGCTATCCCGCAATGGGGCAAAATGAAGAAAGTGGATGTGGTTACCTCGGTTGATGTGGGTTCGCCCGAATGGAAGGGGAACGTCGGTTTGGTCACCACGATTTTAAACGACCTGCCGGTAGACCTAAAAAAAGCGGTAGCGATAGTCTGCGGCCCGCCGATTATGATGAAATTCGTGACCTTGAAGTTACTGGATGTAGGTTTTAAGCCGAAGGATATATATCTTTCTATGGAGAAGAGTATGTCCTGCGGATTAGGTAAGTGCGGCCACTGCCGTATTGGCAAATATTACATCTGTAAAGACGGCCCGGTGTTTACTTACGAGCAGTTGAAGGATGTGCACGATATCTGGGATTGATGAAAAGACTATTCGTTGACCTCGACGTCTGTAACAGTTGTAAAGAATGCGTGGTACTTTGCGATTATTTTTACCATCCGCAGAACAACGGCATTGCTTCGCTTCGGGAATATGCCACCTTTGCGACGATTTGCCGCCATTGCGACGAGGCGCCCTGCGTCAACGCCTGCTATCATAATGCCCTGGAGCGAGCCGCAGACGGACACCTTAAGAGGTATAAGATGCGTTGCACCAGCTGTAAGGCCTGCAGCCTGGCTTGTCCGTTCGGTATAATCTTCCAAGATTTCATACCTTATCTTGACTCGCGCTGCGATTATTGCATAGGTTCAAAAGGCAGGCTTCCTAAATGCGTAACCAGCTGTACGCACAAAGCGGTTGAAATAAGGGAAGTAGAAGAGAGCTTAGAGAATAATATCTTTTTTGTGGGAGAACATCTGGCAGTACATTCGCGTAAGTGGTTGCGCGAAGATCTACAGCTGCCCAGAAAGAAGTAGCCAGGGATGAGTAGTGGGTATTGAGGGCGGCCCTAACCCCTCACTACTGGCTACTCACTACTAACATGTTGAAATCATTTTTTTATTATTTTATATTTCCCGGTTTCCTCTTTGCCGCCTCTGTCGGCTTAATCGCCGGCTGGGTTGACAGAAAGGTCACCGCGCGGCTGCAGTGGCGTAAAGGCCCGCCATGGCATCAGAATTTTACTGATATTGTCAAGTTAATAGGCAAGGAAGTAATCGTGCCTGCCAACGGCAGGTGGGTATTTTTACTTGCCCCTTTTATCGGGTTACTGGCTGCTTCTCTTGTGGCTGCGCTAGTCGGGGTCTCTATAATTCATCCTCAGCAGAGTTTTGTCGGAGACTTGATCGTAGTGCTCTACCTTTTAACCATTCCGGCGATATCCATGATTATTGCCGCCTCGAGCTGCGGTAATCCGCTTGCTTCCGTAGGCGCTTCCCGGGAGATAAAGCTAGTCTTAGGATATGAATTACCTTTTATAATTTCTATAGTGGCGATGGCCATTAAATCATCCGGCGCCATCCAGCTGGGTTCAATTCTTAATATCCAGGCTGCTTATGGTTCAAACATAGCCTCCTGGTCGGGATTCTTCGCCTTTATAGTTGTCATTTTCTGTATTCAGGCGAAACTTGGGTTTGTCCCCTTTGACGCTTCCGAGGCGGAGCAGGAGATTGTCGGAGGCGTTTTGATAGACTATTCCGGAGTACTGCTTGCGTTATTCAAGCTTACCAAGGCAGTGCTTCTATATACGCTGCCGCTCTTTATGATAATACTTTTCATGGGTAAAGATTTGAGCCTGTTGTTTCTGGCGCTTAAATATACGGGTATACTGGTAATCATTATCCTGATAAAAAATACCAATCCCCGATTGCGCATTGATCAGGCAATGAGGTTTTTCTGGGGGCCGGTAACGCTATTAGCGATAGCAGCATTAATACTGGCGTCAATTGGACTATAATATATAACCGCAGGTCAAGGTTAAGGTTGGGGTCGAGAAATAAAACCTAGACCTTGACCTAGGCCTTAGAATATGAATCTTACATCAAAAGCACTAACCAAATCAATCGGGGTATTCCACGCGGCCTGCTCTCCGTGCAATAACTGCGATATCGAGATACTGGATGCGCTCACCCCGAAACACGACCTTGAGCGGTTTGGGATTACCCTTGTGGGCAGCGCCCGCCATGCAGATGTGCTTTTAGTTACCGGTGTGCCGAACTATAAAACCGCCGAGAGGCTGAAAAAACTTTATTTACAGACCGCAAAGCCGTGTCTGGTAGTTGCCGTCGGAGGCTGTGCCTGCGGGAGGATCATGTTCAGGGATTCATACAATAGCCCCTGCGCTGTTGACGAAATCGTGCCGGTAGACCTTTACATACCGGGTTGTCCGCCGAAGCCGGAGGCGTTGATTGCCGGAGTAGTGAAGTTACTCGCCAAGCTTAGAGGAAAATAAATATGCAGGAAACAGTAGCGAAATTCCGGGAAAAATTCAGCAATCAGGTTATAAAGTCGCAAGAGAAATCAACCCGCAGGCAGTATATAGAATTTTTACCACCGGATATTCCGGAGGCAGCGCGTTTTTTGTTCAAAGACCTCAATTGCCGTTTTGCCACTGCCAGCGGCATCGATACCCCCGAAGGAATAGAAATATTGTATCATTTCTCCGATGACCATACCGGAGAGGTGATCAGTCTGCGCACTATACTTACCGATAAAAAGGACCCTCAGATACATTCCATCGCGACAATATTTCCGGCAGCGGAATGGATAGAGAGGGAAATCTGGGAATTGTTGGGAGTAAAATTTATCGGCCATCCCAATTTGAAGCACCTGCTTTTAATTGACGATTGGCCGGAAGGAAAACACCCTTTGAGGAAGAAAGAATGAGCCATAAAGTCATCGTACCCATAGGCCCGTACCACCCTTTGCAGGAAGAGCCGGAATTTTTCCGCCTTTATGTGGAAGGGGAGAAGGTAGTTGATATTGATATCGTAATCGGATATATGCACCGCGGGATAGAGGAGCTTTCTGAGCATAAACACTTTGATCAGGTAGCTTTTTTAGTAGAGCGTATCTGCGGGATCTGTTCTTCGAGCCACCCCTATGCCTTTGTACTGGCAGTGGAAGATATTTTAGGAGGAGAGAGGAATGTCGTTCCGGAAAGGGCACTCTACATCCGCACCATAGTAGATGAGATGCAGCGTATCCACAGCCACCTGCTTTGGCTTGGGCTTGCGGGCCATTTTATCGGTTATAACACGGTATGGATGTGGGCATGGAAATACCGCGAGCCGCTGTTAGAGTGTTTTGAAGCGATCTGCGGCAACCGCAACCACTATGCGATGAGTAAGATCGGAGGCGTGCGCCGCGACATAGGAGAAGCGCATATACCGGTACTTGAAAAGACCTTAGATGAATTAAGCAGGGCAAGTGATATGTTCAAGGGCGCTGTGATGGATGACCCGGTGATTCAGGCGCGGCTTAAAGGCGTGGGGGTATTGACGCATAAGCAGGCAATTGACTGGGGTACCGTAGGCCCTACTGCAAGGGCTTCCGGCGTAAACATCGACGTGCGCAGGGATGATCCTTACGGTGTTTACGACAGGGTAAGCTGGAATGTAATTTTACAGAAGGAAGGGGATGTCTTTGCCAAGACCATAGTCCGGATACTGGAGCTTTACGAATCGATCAGCATTATCCGCCAGTGCCTTAAAAAGATGCCTGCCGGAGCGATTGACGCCGATATTAAAGATATCCCTGCGGGAGAGGGGATAGGCAGGGTAGAGGCTCCGCGCGGAGAGTGCTTCCACTATATCAGGAGCGACGGCACAAACCGCCCGCTCAGGCATAAGATACGCGCCCCCAGCTACATGAACGTTGCTTCTAATAAAGTAGCGGCAATAGGCCAGACTATTTCCGACACTACGATTACCTTAGCGGCAGTCGATCCCTGTTATTGCTGTACTGAGCGTGTAGCGGTATTGGATAAAGTCAACGATAAGAAGATCATGAACGGATGGGACCTGATTAAATTATCGCAAGGCAAGACAAAGCAGGTCCGGGAGAGCTTAAGTGCAAAACCTGAATAATATAAAATCAGAGATTGTCGGCATGGCAAAGATCGCGCTGGAGATGTGGAGGATAACCTTTCAATCCTTCATGGAGCATGACCCGGAACTCTTCCCGCAGATTACCGAAAGGGAGAATAAGCTCAATGACCTGGAAAAGAGCCTGACTCAGCAGCTGGTGGAACTGAGCAAGGCCACAAAGGATAAGGCCGAAAAAGAAAATATCGCGCTTTTTACGGGAATAGTCGGCGATATTGAGCTGATCGGAGATTACTGCAAGGATATCCTTGAACGGATAGAGATCAAGGTTCAGGAAAAGCTGCTCTTTAGCGAAGACGCAGTAGCCGAATATAAAGAATTGTACCAGAAAACAGCGGATGCCCTTGAGGAAGTAGTGCGTGCGCTTGAAAAGGGGCGCCTTACTTTGGCAAAAGAGATAGTCAGGGAATCCGCGGATATAGAGCGGCTCGTCGAACATTACCGTAAGCATCATAATCAGAGGCTGCTTGAAGGTATCTGCAGTCCGTTTGCCTGTAATATGTTTTTAAACATGATAGATTTTACCGCGGCTATCTACTTCCATACTAAGAAGATAGCAGAGAATTTGACCAGGATAAAATAATGAATTATATGTTTTCGGCTATAGCGATTCCGCTTCTGGGGGCTTTTCTGATTATCCTGCTGCCCGGGAGGATTAAGGCTTATGCTTCGGTATCGGCTTTAGGTTTGAGCTGTTTTTTCAGCGTGCTTGCCGCCGTAAGCGTGCTTAAGCTAAAGGTATTCGTTTCCGAAAGATACATCACAGACTGGCTGAGCATATCTTTTGCCGCAGACGGTACGGCGGTTTTCATGGCGATAGTTTCATCGTTTGTAGCGTTTTTAATCTCTCTCTATTCCCTGGAGTACATGAAGGATTACGAAAACAGGGGAGAGTTCTATTTCTGGATGGTTTTATTCGTAGGCTCGATGATGGGGTTGATCTTCAGCGCCAACCTTATGCTCTTATACTGTTTCTGGGAGATTACCGCAGTCTGTTCTTGGAGGCTGATCGGGTTCTACAGGAAAGAAAAGGACCTTAAAGCGGCAGACAGGGCGTTTATGATTACCTTTTTCGGGGCATCGCTTTTGCTGGTGGGGATAGTTTTAACTTACCTTAATTATTCAAGCACCGACATGTTTTTCTTAAGAGATAAGGCGCTGGTGAATACGGTCGCCTTTTTATTTTTAGCGGGGATAATCTCTAAGTCAGCGCAATTGCCGCTGCAGACCTGGCTTCCCGATGCCGGTGTCGCCCCGACGCCGGTTACCGCGCTTTTACACGCTGCAGTCCTGGTCAAAATCGGGGTTTATGTCTTTGCCCGGCTTTTTAACCTCACCTTTATTGCCTCTCCTTTATTTATGAACACCGCAATTTTTATCTCGGTATCCACGATAATCGTGGCAGGGGCTTGTGCCTTGGTAGAGAATAATCTGAAAAAAATCCTGGCGTATTCTACGATCAGCCAGCTGGGCTATATCCTGCTTGCTTTGTCTTTAAACTCGGCGCTTTCCCTTAAGATCGCCCTGCTTTATATCCTGGCGCATTCTTTAGCTAAAGCCGGGCTGTTTCTTTGCGCCGGCATAGTTGAACACGAAAGCGGCACTAAGGATATCAACGAGCTGGGAGGCCTGGCTAAGACCATGCCCCTTACTGCAACAGCCTTTCTTTTATCGGCTTTTTCTATCGTCGGAATCCCTCCTTTTTTAGGATTTTGGCCGAAGTTTATGGTAGTGGTTACGGCGCTGACAACCGGACATGCCATCGCCGGCGTATTTGCGATAATCGGGGCGCTCTTTACGCTGCTCTATCTTTTTAGGTTATTTGATAAGGTATTTTTAGGCGGTCAAAAGATCAGCGCCCGTGAAGGCAAAAACTCATTGATGGTATTAGTGGTGATGATTCTTGGCGTCCTCTCAGTTTTACTGGGGCTATTGTTTAAACTGCCCTTAAACTTTTTAAACGCGGGGCTATGATAGCATGACGAGTATCTTTATTCTGGCAATCTTGCCTATTGTTTGCGGGGGGATCCTGCTTTTAACCGGCAGAAGGGCCTTAAAGGCAGCTATAGCCCTGCCGGTATTATCCCTTGCCTTTGCCTGGTCGCTCTTTATGCTTTTTAAGCCGATGCAATATGTGGCGATCCAGCTGGTCGGCAATTACAGCCTGCTCTTTGATCTGAACCCTCTTTCCGGGACGGTATTGATCTTTATAAATCTCTTCGGAGTGCTGGTATGCCTTTACTCCAAAGATTATATGCAGGAGAAATCGGCTTATTTCTCGTATTTAGTCTGGCTGATTGCTTTTTCAAATTTGATGGCTTTATCTTGCGACTTCGTCAGCCTGATCTTCTCCTGGGGTGGCACCTTAAGCCTGCTTTACGCCCTCTTAAGCCTGGGCTCGGGATACAGCGCGAAGAAGGCGCTTATTATCGTGGGGTTCGCTGATTTTTCTCTGATGCTGGGGATTGCGTTTTATATCGGCCTTACCGGCGTTATGCAGATGCCGGTTGCTGCCGGCCTGCCCCTGGATAGGCCGCTGGTCTGGGCTTCATTTCTGCTGATGCTTACAGGCGCATTGGCTAAGGCAGGGTGCGGGCCGTTTCATACCTGGATACCGCATGCCGCAGATAACGCCCCCATACCGGTAATGGCAATACTGCCGGCTTCCCTGGACAAACTGATGGGGATATATCTCTTAGCGAGGATCTGCCTGGATTTCTTTATACTCAATAAAATAGCCATGGGTTTATTGCTGATTACCGGAAGTTTGACTATTATCTTCGCGGTAATGATGGCCTTGATCCAGCATGATTTAAGGAAACTGTTTTCGTATCATGCCATCAGCCAGGTAGGGTATATGGTTTTGGGTTTTGGCACGGGTATCCCCATAGGTATCGCAGGCGGGATATTTCATATGATTAATAACGCTCTTTATAAAACCGGCCTATTTCTTTGCGGCGGAGCGGTAGGCAGGGAAAGAAAGACCTTTGAACTTGACCAGTTGGGAGGCCTGGCGCGCTATATGCCGGTTACTTTTGCCAGCGCTCTTGTTTTTTCCGTATCCATCTCGGGGTTGCCGCCTTTTAACGGCTTTGCTTCCAAGTGGATGCTTTATCAGGGCACGCTCATCGGCCTTTTTAACGCATCGGGCGGAATCTTAAAATTTATCTTTATTTTTTCTCTTATCTCTGCAATGTTCGGCAGCGCCCTTACCCTGGCGAGTTTCTTCAAGTTTATCCACGCGGTATTCCTGGGCCAGAATAATTCTCTTTCCGATAAAAGGCCGCAGCGCGCCTCTTTTGCTATCACAGCGCCTCTTGTAGTGCTTGCGTTTTTATGTTTGTTGCTGGGAATTTTTCCGGTATTCTTCCTTAAAAAATTCATCCAGCCGTATCTGGCAACCGCAGTTTATCCTCTGGGAAGCTGGGATGCCATGGCGACTTTTCTCCTTGTTGTTTCTGGCCTTATCCTTGGCGTGATTGCCTGGGCGCTGATGCAGGGTCCTTTGAAGCTAAGACAGGACGATGCTTTTACCGGTGCTGAAACCGAAGATTGCAAACCTAACTTTCCGGCTACCGAATTCTACCGCGCGATAGAGGGGATGCCCGGGGTCAGCCGGTTATATAAGGTTTTAAAACTTAAATCCCTTGATCTATTCAATATCGTTTCGGGGGCGGCTAATCTTATTTCGTACGTCACCTATATATTCGTTGACCGCCTGATCTATCTTCTCACTAATGCGGCCGGATATGCGGTATTAGGGGCAAGCTGGGCTTTTCGCAAGGCACATTCAGGGGTGCTTGATTTCTATGTCGTTTGGGCCCTTTTGGGCCTGATGATTGTTATCTTTATACTTATGGCAAGGTAAAAATGATAGAACTTCATGTGATACTGGTTTTGATGATCGCCGCTTCAATCGTCGCGATGGAGATAGAAGATCTGCTCTCCAGCGTGATTGCCTTAGGCGCTGTAGGATTCGGCCTGACCCTGGAGTTTTTGCTGCTTAAAGCCCCGGATCTGGCGATAACGCAGTTAGTGGTGGAGATTTTATCGGTGATCATATTAATCCGCGCTACCGTCGGAGTCAAGCTGCCCGCAGAGCGCATAAAAGCCAGGATCGGATATTTTGCCTTTGCCGTTGTTTTTGCGGGGGTATTTCTTTTCTTCGCCCATAAGGCGGTTGTCCAGCTGCCTCCTTTCGGTGAGCCGATTATGAAGATAGGCAGAGAGTATATTGCTTCTGCCATGGAGAGGACCGGGGCAGTCAATATAGTTTCCGCGATTATACTTGATTTCAGGGGTTATGATACTCTCGGAGAAGCGAGCATACTCTTTACTTCGGTAATCGGGGTCTTGGCGGTTTTACGGGCAGCAGGGAAGAAGAAAGGCAAGGCGCAATGAAAGAAACTTCCGGGATGTCACTGATCGTCAAACGCGTTACCAGAATCAGCGTCAGCCTGATCTTCCTTTACGGCGTCTATATACTTTTGCACGGGCATATCACCCCGGGAGGAGGCTTTGCCGGCGGCGTGATTATCGCGCTTTCTTTTATCCATTTGGTTTTGGCCTTCGGCAGGGAAGCGGCTTTTAAAAGATTAAGCCATGAATTTATCTCTTTAGCCGAATCTGCAGGGGGTTTAATGTTTTTGATAATCGCGGTTTTGGGTTTTAGCGGCGGATTTTTCTTTTTGAATTTCTTAAGGCACGGTACGCCCTTTGAACTTTTTAGTTCCGGAACGATCATTCTTTGCAATATCGCGATATTCATTAAAGTCGGCGCCGGGTTGTTTGCGATATTCATCGCTCTGGCGATGCTAAGGATACCCATAGAGCAGGAGAAGGGATGAGCCTTTATTTACTTTGCCTGATACTGTTTTTGATCGGGATATACTGCCTGCTGGTTAAAAAGAACCTGGTCAAAAAGATCATCGGCTTTGGCATCGCTGAATACGCAGTTAACCTTTTCTTCATCCTTCTGGGGTACCGCGCAGGGGGGGAGGCGCCGATTCTGGATAAACATGAGGCCTTGACCAATATCGTCGATCCTCTGCCTCAGGCATTAATCCTGACTTCTATCGTCATCGGCCTGGGGGTCACTGCTTTGATGGTGGCGATAGTGTTAAGGATTTACGATAAGTACAGGACTTTTGATATAAACGAGATAAAAAAGCTAAAAGGATAAGATGCTTGCGTTATTCGTAATCATACCCCTAGGATGCGCGTTCCTGGTCCCGGTTGTTTCAAAAATAAGAAGCGGAACAGAGCGCCTATTGGCTGTTTTCTGCGGCGTATCGCTCCTTTGGCTTTCCTTAAGCAGTTTCTTCTGGTTTGAGGGCGGCAGGATAATTTATTCCGTTGGAGGATGGAAGGCGCCTTTTGGCATCTGCATGGTCTTAGACGGGTTGAGCGCGCTGATGCTTCTGGTAGTCAACTTAATCGGTTGTACTGCGATTATCTATTCGCTGGACTACATAAAAAAATATACCGCGCCGCAGCTGTATTATACTCTCTTTTGTCTTTTGCTTGCCGGCTTAAACGGGGTAGTTATCAGCGGCGATCTCTTTAATCTCTTTGTATTCCTTGAGATTACTTCTATTGCCAGTTACGCCCTGGTAGCCTTCGGAGCAGGGTCAGAGGAGCTGGAAGCGGCTTTTAAATACCTGGTATTGGGAAGCCTGGCCTCGACGTTAATACTTCTTTCTATCGGGATTTTATACGGTAGCGTATCTACGCTGAACATGGCTGATATCGCTCTCTCCCTTAGCGCCTCGCAGGCGAGCAATATTACTATGTTCTGCCTGGCGTTATTTATCATGGGATTCGGCCTGAAAGTTGCTTTAGTTCCTTTCCATGCCTGGCTTCCTGATGCCCATCCGGCAGCTCCGGCGCCGATGTCGGCGATGTTATCAGGCGTAGTGATTAAGACTATCGGGGCTTATGCGCTTATGCGCGTAGTCTTCAATATAATCGGCGTAAACGCGGCGGTGCTTGGCATATTCGTCTGGCTGGGGATTATCTCCATGAGCGCGGGGGTTTTGCTTGCTATCGGACAATGGGATTTTAAACGGCTGTTAGCATACCACTCTATAAGCCAGATAGGATACGTGATTTTTGCCATCGGCCTGGGCACCCCCCTGGGATTAATCGGCGGATTGTTTCATCTTTTTAACCACTCTTTGTTTAAATCGCTTTTATTCCTTAACGCCGGAGCCGTAGATTATTCCTGCGAAACGAGACAGCTGGATAAATTAGGAGGCTTATCGCGCAAGATGCCAATAACTGCCGCAACTTCGCTCGTCGCCTCTTTGTCCATTGCGGGGATCCCGCCTTTCTGCGGGTTCTTCAGCAAGTTGTTGATTATCATCGCGGCTTTTCAGGCAGGGAATATCATCGGCGGTTTTGTCTGCGTAATAGTAGGAATGGTCACCCTGGCGTCTTTCTTAAAGGTCCAGAAATACGCTTTTTCCCGCAAGGTAGAGGGGATTATCGGGGAAGTAAAAGAGGCGCCGGTCTTGATGTTAATAGCCATGGTCTTTTTGGCCGGATTATGCGTTATCGCAGGGCTTTTCTCTGTGCCCCTGATAAAGAATATTATCTCTCCGGCAGCAGCAGTGTTGATGGAAGGGACGCGATACGCAATAGGAATTTTGGGAGCTTAAAAGATGCGTTATGTCTATTCCAGGGTAGTTACCTTTTCCGTTTCCTTTATATTATGGCTGCTTTTATCCTTCAGCCTTGATTGGCAGCATCTGGCAGCCGGTATTTTAGTTTCCCTGCTGGTTGCTTTTATAATGGGGGATATGTTTACTGAGAAAGCTAAACATTGGTCTCATCCCGGAAGATATGCCTGGTTTGTAGTTTATATGGCCGTGTTTGCCTGGGAGTGTGTTAAGTCAAATATAGACGTTGCTTTCCGGGTGCTTCATCCGCACCTGCCGGTAAACCCCGGGATTGTTAAGGTTAAGACTATTCTTAAAACTGAAACCGGGCTCACCTTTCTGGCTAATTTTATTACCCTCACCCCGGGGACATTTACGGTGGATATAGACAAAGAAGAAGGGTGCCTTTATATACACTGGATAAACGTGCAGGCCCAGGATGTTGAAGCGGCATCCAGGATCATCGTCTCTAAGTTTGAAAGGATATTAAAAGAGGTGTTTGAATGAATTTCTTGCGTTGGCTGGCAGGATTTTCGGGCTTAGCAGGGTTGATCATATTTATTTTTGTATTTCTGCCCGCAAGCCCCGTGACGAAGCTGATACTTTATCTTTTGCTTTGTTTTCTACTGGCAATTTTCAGGATCTTCAGGGGGCCGACTGCGGCTGACAGGTCGGTAGCCACGGATATCATCGGCATCCTGGTAGTGGGTTTCTGCGCGATAATGGCCGTTTACACAAAAAAGGACTGGTATATTGATATCGCGATTGCCTGGGCCCTGCAGGGTTTTATCGGTACGCTTGCCCTGGCAAAGTTTCTTGAAGGGAAGAGCTTTGATGAATGAGATAATCGCGCTTTTATTTATAATAGCAGGTATCACTTTTGACCTTTTCGGATGCATCGGTTTAGTCAGGCTACCCGATGTCTATAACCGCCTGCAGGCCTCCACAAAATGCGTTACCTTAGGCACCTGCAGTATTTTATTCGGGGTATTTATAAAGTTCGGGTTTAGCGCCGCAGGAGTTAAAGCGCTGATCTGTATAGTTTTCCTTCTGCTTACTACTCCGGTCGCCGCCCATGCCTTGGCACGCGGCGCGCACAGGTCAGGGATAAAGTTATGGAAGGATTCAGTCTGCGACAGATACGCGCAGGACAGGAAGCTTAAATGAAATGAAATATCCCAAATTAAGAGAATTGAAAGAGGCGATCAGGGCGTTGATTAAAGGGCCTTATACTTCCAAGTTCCCTTACGAGCCGCATAAGCCGGCAGAGAGATTCCGCGGGCGTTCGGAGTTTCATCAGGACGATTGTATCGGCTGCGGAGCCTGTGCCCAGGTCTGCCCTGCAGGCGCGATTGAGATGAAAGACGAACGCGGTAAACGCATCCTTACCGTCAATTGGAACTTATGTATATTCTGCGGCCAGTGCCAGGCAAATTGCCCGACATCCAAAGGGATCATGCTTTCTAACGAATTTGACCTTGCTACTACCGAGAAACGGTCGGAACTTAAGCAGGAGATAAAAAAAGAGCTGGTTTGCTGTTCGTGCTGCCGCGAGGTCATCGCGCCGAAAGAGCAGATACTCTGGGTAGCCAGGCGGCTGGGGCCGCTTACTTTCGGCAATGCCTCCCTGATGCTTTACTATTTAGGTAGTATGGGGCTTGCCGGAAAAGAAGAACCATCTTCCAAAGAAGAAGAGTTATCCCGCTTTGACCGCATCAAAGTCCTCTGCCCCCGCTGCCGCAGGGAAGCGGTAATAAAATCCTAGCAGAATGTTTTCTTCATTAAAGGTAAAGTATTTCAGGATCTATTGGGTTGGCATGTTCGTTTCGCTCGTCGGGACATGGATCCAGACGGTCTCGCAATCGTGGCTGGTATTTCAATTGACCAATTCGGCGTTTTTGCTGGGAGTAGTAGGATTTTTAGGCGCTATCCCGGTTTTTCTCCTCTCATTATTCGCCGGAGTCCTGGCAGACAGGGCGAATAAGAGGAATATTCTGATTTTTACACAGAGCGCTTTTATGCTTCTGGCTTTTCTCCTGGCTGTGCTTACTCACCTGCGCCTGATCGCCCCCTGGCAGATAATGAGTATTGCTCTTTTAAACGGCGTGGTGATGGCCTTTGACGCTCCCAGCAGGCAGGCAGTGGTAGTCGAGCTCGTCGGTAAGAAGCACCTCTTAAATGCGATTACCCTTAATTCCGTGGCTTTTAATGCCAGCCGGATTATCGGGCCTGCCTTAGCGGGTATTCTGGTCGCCCTTATCGGCATGGCCGGATGTTTCTATGTAAACGGGATCAGTTTCCTGGCTATGCTGGCTGCGCTTTTTATGATCCGCCAGGCCCACGTTCCTGCGCAAGCAAACAGTAATTCTGCGTTTAAGGACCTAAAAGAAGGGATCAGTCAGGTATTGAATAACCGCCTGATTAAGGGATTGGTAATGATGGTGGCGGTTTCCAGCTTCTTCGGCATACCCTACATAATACTGATGCCTATATTCGCGCGCGATATCCTGCATTCCGGGATCAAAGGCCTGGGGTTATTAATGTCGGCAAACGGGCTGGGAGCGATGTTCGCCGGGTTGATACTTGCAAGGCTGGGGGATTTCCGCTATAAGGGCAGGCTTCTGATTTTTTCCTCGATGCTCTTTTCTTTAGCGATAGTTTTATTCGCGCTGTCAAAGGATTATATTTTATCGATGCTGATACTTATCTTTATCGGCGGCTCAAGCGTCATAGCGATATCCCTGATCAATACTCTTCTGCAGACTATTATCGCCGATAATTACCGGGGCAGGGTGATGAGCGTTTTTATGTTTACCTTCGCCGGGATGATGCCTTTCGGAAATTTGCTGGCAGGAAGCCTGACGCAGGCGATAGGGGCGGATTTTACCCTGATGATAAACGGCATTCTCTGCGCTGCCTTATTCCTGGCGATAACTTTTAGATTTAGAGAGATGTTTTCCTGTTGAAAAGGGCATAACTTTTTTTACTTGAATTTAAAAATTTATCTGATAGAATTACTACAATAAGGAGGGGACAGATGAGAAGGCGCTTTTTTCTAGCGTTGGTATTGGTGTTGATGGCCGTAAGCATTGGCTGCGGCAAGAAACAGCAGCCCCTGGAAGAGATGCAGGAACCCATCTCCATGGAAGAATTGACCGATACAAATATTAAATCACAGGCACTCCCCGGAGCTATTACAGGCACGGCAGAGACAGCTGTCTCCCGGCAACCGGATAGCGTTAATGCCCCGGCCGTATTCCTTCCTCCGGCTGATTCTTATAAACCTACAGTAACCCAGATACAGCAGGCCCTGGCAAATGCCGGTTTTGACATAGGCAAAATAGACGGCAAAATAGGCCCGATGACTAGGAAGGCGATTGAAGAATTTCAAAAGGCCAATAATCTTAAAGTCGACGGCAAAGTTGGGCCCCAGACATGGGCAGCGCTTAGCGCGTATCTGAATAAAACAACGGATCCTGCGGTCAGCCAGTAAGCGGTAGGTTTCCCTGTATCTTGAAAACCGCTTAATATTGTTGTATACTTTATTATAGCCGATAAGGGCAAACCCGCCGAAAGGCGGGGGCGCAAAGCCACAGACCTAAATTGCCTTGTCAAGCCGTGTCCGTAACAAGCAACAGGAGATGGACAGTTAGGCAGACAGAGACAATATGGTGGCTGGGTTACCGAAGAAGAAGGTGATGGCAGAGACAACACCGCCGCCTTTATCGGCTGTATATATAATCCCAACAAAAGGTTGGGATTTTTTATTTACGGTGATATAATAATCAGCATGATTCAGTTCCCTGATAACTTTCTCTGGGGTGCTGCGACTTCCGCTTATCAGGTGGAAGGCGGTAACAGCAATTGCGACTGGTGGCAGTGGGAACGGCAGGCGGGTTTAAAAGAGGCCTCAGGAGACGCCTGCAGGCATTATCAGCTTTACCGGGAAGATTTTGACCTGGCAAAACAATTAAATCATAATGCCCACCGTTTATCCGTCGAATGGGCGAGGATAGAGCCGCAAAAAGGTAATTTCTCCCAAACAGAAATCCGCCATTATATTGACGTAATCGATTCCCTTAGGATGCGGGGTATCGAGCCGATTGTTACCCTGCATCATTTTACTAACCCTGCCTGGTTTGCGCTTGAAGGCGGATGGTTAAACAGCCAGGCAGCGGAAAGATTTTTGCGCTATACAAATCATATCGTAAGCGCCTTAAGCGGAAAGGTAAAATACTGGGTTACTTTCAACGAGCCCATGGTTTATCTATATCAGTCATTTATACTGGGGCTCTGGCCTCCACAGGAAAAATCATTCTTAAAAGCATTGAGAGTAGCTTCTACCCTATCTGCCGCGCATACAAAGGCCTATCATTTAATCCGTGGTATCTACCGTAAACAGGGCTTAGAGCCTCCCTTGATCAGCATTGCAAACAATATGCAGTCATTTATGCCCTGCCGGCCTAATTTCAGGAATAGGGTTGCTGCTTCCCTAAGAAATAAAATATATAATTTCTCTTTTTTAGACCGTTTGTGGCGTAAGAAAACGCTGGATTTTATCGGGCTAAATTACTATACCCGGGGTTTAGTTGATGTTAAGAAGTGGCGCCTGAGAAACCTGCTTATGGATAACTGTCTTCATCCCGGGCACGGCCTTAAAAAAAATTCCCTGGGTTGGGATATTTATCCTCAAGGGTTATACGACCTGCTGGTGAAACTAAGAAAATACGGGCTTACCGTAATCATCCTTGAGAACGGGATATGCACCGAAGACGATAAGTTAAGGTGGGATTTTATCGACGGGCATTTAAGGAGCGTACACAGGGCAATCTGCGCGGGAGTAAAAGTTTCAGGATACCTCTACTGGTCATTATTGGATAATTTTGAGTGGGATAAAGGATTCGGCCACCGTTTTGGCCTGATTAAGGTAGATTATAGCGATTATAAGCGCACCGTCAGAGAGAGCGCAAAGAAACTGGCAGAGGTTGCCGGGAGAAACCGCCTTGAATGACATAAGCCCTTTGGAGATCCAAGCGGTGCTGCGGGAGGTCCCTTTATTCGCCGAATTGAGCAGAAGGGAGCGCGATTTTATCCGGCAGCGCGCAAGCCTTAAGGATTACAAAAAGGGTGAGATTATTTACAAAGAAGGTTCTGCCGCCGATGCTTTTTATTGTATAGTCTTAGGCAGGGTAGTGATTTATACAAACGATTTTTCCGGTAAACAAAACATATTAGAATACCTGCACAGGGGAAAGTATTTCGGCATTATCTCGCTTCTTACCGCGGAGGCGCATTCGGTCACCGCTTGCGCGCTTAATGACTGTACGCTCTTAGTAATACCTAAGGATGATTTTGGCCTGATTTTAAATAAGATACCCAGGCTTGCTATCGGCTTAAGCCAGACTTTATCGCGCAGGCTTAAACGCAAAGACTTACACCAAAAGACTGTCTTTGAGAGTACGATTGTTTCGGTATTCAGTTCTTACTCTCAGGCAGGCAAGACCGTATACGCCCTCAACCTTGCCTTGAGCCTGGCAAAAGAGACCAGGAAGAATGCCGTTATACTTGATATCCTTGCGTCTGATAAAACCCACAGCCTGCCCAGGCGCCTGAAGATAGAAGATTTTCCGGTATTGGATATATCCGCAAAGGCAGGGGTAGATAAGTCAGCGCGCGACTTTCTGATAAAGAGCGGTTTCTCCGTCGATATTCTCTGCATATATTATGACCCTCAAGACGAATCTTTCCTGCGCAGGATACTGGATATATTAAGTATCATGGTGAATGATTACCATTATATCATCCTTGACCTGCCTTCCCAGCTCGACAGGAGCATATTCGGAGTGCTCAATCAGTCGGATTTGATTCATATCTTAAGCGGCGCCGAACAGCTGGATCTGGAGAGGACGCGCAATTTAATCGGCAGGCTTAAGGATAAATTTAATTTCCAGGAATCTAAAATCAAGGTGATCATCAACGAATATAAACTATTCCGCTTGAATTATAGTCAGCAGCTGGCAGTTTTAAATCACGGGATATTCGCGACTCTGCCTAAGATGGAAATGGCTGATTCCGACCGCCTGGTTCTTGATAATCCGGATTGCGAATATTCCAAGGCTGTAAGGAGGATAGCCCGGCAGGTAGGCGATTGCC
>Ga0136653_10000678_pt1 | contig 17868 bp, 17 predicted proteins | sample LakKivw275mmetaG_FD_94866 | JGI IMG/M metagenome (GOLD analysis project Ga0136653, IMG submission 94866) | Anoxic lake water microbial communities from Lake Kivu, Rwanda to study Microbial Dark Matter (Phase II) - Lake Kivu water 275m metaG... | ecosystem: Environmental > Aquatic > Freshwater >...
CGGCTCTATAATTAAAGGTAGCACCATAACCACACAACTGCACTGATAGACTTTCTCCAGGCCGGCCTCGGAATTGGATATGCTCTCCACGGGATAGCGCCAGATAGTCAACGGCCGGTCGATCTCCAGCTCAAGCTCGAATCGCAGATAGCGGTTGCCCATGATAAGCCGGTCCACGTCCTCTATCTCTCCGCTGGAATCAAGATGGGCGTCTCCGATTTCTCTGCCTTCTATACGATAATAGGCTGCCTCGTTCCGTCCTCCCCCCAGCAGATTGATGTTCCATTCGCCTGCAAAGAGTATATCTATTGTGATATCGCCTGTGTTTTCAAATCCATACTCGATTCTCAGGCTGCCATCGTTGCGCTCAAGGGTGATGTTTTTACTCAGCGTCAGGCCGCACGTATTATGAGGAGAAAGCACAGCGCCCTCACGCTCCAGTTCTATTTTCAGACTATTGATTTCCGGGACAACCCGGCAAAGGTAAGGCTGTCCGGCGAAATCCCCCCTGTCATCAAAGATATTCTTGCGATAATCCATCATCTTAACCTGACTGTCCAGGAAGCGATCGATCAGGCTCGAGCGCGGCAACCTGTCATAGATCAACCAGTCCGCGACGTCGCTGTCCTTGATCTTCACGCCATCGTGAATGCTGTGGACGCCGCCGCCATCCTGATATTCCTGATGCGTGTTCTGCCCTGCGGTCAGGGCACTGTGATAGGCCTCGGGTTTACGCGATACCGTGCTGAGCACATTGCAGGTATGCTTGCGCAGGTCCCATTCGAATATGCTGCCACCTTCAGCAGGGCTGAGGTACAGGTTAAGGTCTTCACCTTCTATTATTATCTCTTCACGGCCGTCACCATCGAAATCAACCTGTTGCCAGCGGTATCGCTGATCGACATCGGTCAATACTGCATCTGCGCAGTTCTCCGCCTTGATTAAATTGGTGAAGGCCGTCACCCTTATATCCGGCAGATAGATACCTCCGAATACGCCGTGCCAGTACGGGCAATTGCATTGCGCTTTCCAGAGGTATTCTATCCCGCAATCAGTCCCATCCACAGACCGAGCCTGATGTACCCTGGAGCTGACTGCAAGCATCTTCTTCTGCATACGGTTTATCTCAGGATACTTGACCAGGAAATTTCGCCAGTAGCCGCTGAACAGATTATTTAACTCCCCGTCTCCGGACGGCCGGCGCTTCAGTTTCGTATACTGCTCGGATACGTCGGCGGGCAGCGACCATTCCAGCATCTCGTCGTAGGATGAGCACGGCAGATATACACGGCCTGCAGGATCATGCCTTTGCGCGTAATCACCGAGTTTGATCGTGGACAGCCACTCTCCATTATTTTCGATAGCTGTAAAAAATTCATCGACCCAGCCCGCTTCCCAGCAAAGCTTTGCGGTCTGCGGCCAGACGCCGAATTTCTCGCCGTCATCACCCAGCACTGCAATCTTTTCCCCGCTTTCCGATGCATTTTCTTTTAAATACGCGATGACGTCGTCAACGTTATGCCATGGTATCGCGTAACGCAGATACTTGCTGATGGGAAAGACCTTGATATACCTGCCCTGCTCCTCGGTTGTGAAGTAGCCGAACAGCTCTTTTTCAGACCTGCCCACTATTTTAAAGGCCGTATCATCCACCAGCGTCCAATCTATCCCCGACTCTGCAAGGACCATAGTCAGTGCGGGCTCCCAGACGCGTTCGGCCAGCCACAGGCCACGCGGCTGGCGTCCGAACTGCTGTCGTATGTACTCGTTCATCCTGCATATCTGCCCGCTCTTATCGGCATCAGGTATCATAGAAAGGATCGGCTCATAGTAACCCCCACCCATTATTTCCACCTGCCCGCATGAGACCAATTTTGCCAGCAGTCCTAAAAATTCGTGATGTTGCCCGGAGATCCAGTCCAGCAGGCATCCGCTGTAATGCAGGGAAACGCTGATAGCAGGGTGGCGTTCCAGCGCTTCGAGCATGGGCAAATATGCCTGCCGGTAAGAACCTTCAAAAACCCATGAAAAATTGCCGAGAGGCTGATGGTTGTGTATGGCCAGGCCCAGATATATCCGCTTCAAATATGTTCCCTTGCGCTCAGGCCTTGTGCGCTTTGTCTATGGATACCTTGAGCACGACCTTATCACCTACTTTGTCGATGTCGCCTGTCAGCAGTGTCCTGGTACGCATAAATCCCATCGAGACAACGATGCCCGTCACGTTCCACTTAACAGTGTCTACCTCGACATCCTTCACGCGTCCTATGATGCGCGCGCCGGAGTCGATAACCTCTTTTCCGATAATCTCCCGGGACATCATTTCATTAATCCTCCATATACGATGGCAGGCTATATTTATACCTGATCCATGAAAAGGTAATCAGTGATTCGGTCAAATACGTGCCTGGCCGCCATTGCACTGTAATTAATCTCCCTCTTTGCCTGCTGGCTGCATCCGCTCAGCGATACGGCTTTTACTGCGTTTAACAGGGCTTCCCGTTGCTGTACCAGGCCTTTATCTATCATATTGATGTTCCACATAGGCTTTCTGCTGGCCCACCAGAACTGACAGCTGTGCAGCGCGCAATCCAGCGCGTTTCTGGCCAGTCCGGCATACTCAAGACTGTCTGGATTGTCCCCCACTTCCACCGCCTTATGCACCGCCTTTATCGTCAGGTCCAGATGTTCCCACTGCATCTTATGCACCTGATTGTTCCTGTCCTGCCAGAGCGGATAGTAGTTTCCCGCCTCGATATCGCCGGCGGATGTGCTCCACGATGAGGGCCTCGGGCTGATCTTCTGCCCCGCAGGAAACAGATCAAGTAGCTGGCTGATCGTAACAATCCTGATCTCATCAGCGTCCGGGGACCTCTCGTACTCGAATAGCTTGCGGTGTTGCTCGGCCAGCGGCTTCTGTTCAAGCATGACGGCCTGGCTGTCCTCGGCCGGCACCAGTGTCTCGTATACCTGGGATAAGAATAGCCTGTCCCAGTGCTGTATATGGTGGCCGAACGTTTCCGCATCCATGGCCGTTATCACGTAGATATCTCCTTCGCCCTGGCGCAGTTGTTTCAAATGCTGGATAAATCCTTTGCCGTCCACGTCTTTGAAGCTGATTTTATTGCTCAGGATGTCGTCGCGGAAAAACACTGCCAGCGACCGGCCGGCGTAATCGATGCGGTGTACGACATCCATCGGCCAGCCCGCCGGGCAGGCGATACCGCTGACTATGATCCAATCGTGGCGCACAGCGCTGACAGGACCGGCGATGTCTTTTGAATAACACATCTCTGGAGGGAAAAACCCTCTCGGCTGATACGCTTCGCCCAGATACTCACGATTTGCCGTTTGGTTGAGCATAATCTGCCTGGCCATCTCATCTTCGGGTATGAGGGGCAATATGGGATGATATTTACCCGAGCCGGTGAACTCGATCTGCCCTCTCTCAGCCAGCTTGCGCATCCCACTCAGCACGTCGCCGTACCCGTACAGGCCGAGCATCTCGCTGAGAACGCCGTTTATGTTAAATGTTGCCCTGGCCCGGGGGAATTCGTCAAACACCTCCAGCACGGGTCGGTAAGACTCGTTGGCCACCTTCATCAATATGTCGGGAGTCTGAGTCGGCGGTTGATAAAAATGAAAAAGCGGCGCCCAGTAAATCATACTTTCGCCCTCAGCATATCACGCGCATATAATGCAGCGCCGGTGAGCTCTGCATCCACACCCAGCCGGGGCCTGACCAGCCGCACCGTCCGGGCGGGCAGTTCAATAGCATTGGCTTTCATCGACCTCCTGGTCGGCCTTAAAATCATTTCCCCCATCTTTGATACTCCGCCTCCGATTATGATCATCTGCGGATTCATCAGGTTCACCAGGTTGGCCACCCCGATTCCGAGGTAGCCCGCTGATTCCTCGATTACAGCCCGAGCCAGCGCATCACCTTTGCGAGCCGCCTCAGCAACTAACTGTGCAGTTACATCGCCCACTTTATCATGGGCCAGCCCGGGCATAATGCTCTTATCGCCCCGACGCAATCGCTTTTGCGCCAGCCTGGCGATTGCCGTACCTGAAGCCATGGCTTCAAAGCATCCGCGCTTGCCGCATTTGCAGACCGGCCCTCCGATCTTGATGATCATGTGCCCGATTTCGGCAGCGCTGCCATCCGTGCCCTGATACAGCTCGCCGTCGATAATCATGCCTCCACCGATGCCGGTGCTGACGGTTATATATATAAGATTGTTCAATCCGCGCCCGGCGCCCAGCCTGTGTTCAGCCAGTGCAGCGGCATTGGCATCGTTCAATACAAAAAGAGGCCCGCCCAGCGATTCAAGCAGCCTGTCTCTGAGAGGTATATTTTGCCAGCGAGGAATATTAGGTGAATCGGCGACAATTCCCCTGTTGATATCTATCGCCCCTGCAGCAGCAATCCCAATGCATCCCACCTGATCTCTTTTCAACCCTGCCTTTTCAATCACCTTGGATATCGTCGAACTGATGCGATTGATCACCCTGTCCGGGCCCTCGCTGCCAAGGGTGAGACAATATATCCTCGACAGCATTGCACCGTCTCCGTCGAATACAGCGGCGATTATCTTTGTGCCGCCGATATCAACTCCGACAACCGGGAATTTAGAGCGGGCCATCTGTTTTTAACTCCAGCGCCCGTTTGTAAAGAGCCTGATAGCGTTGGGCCGATGCCTGCCAGCTGAAATCAAATTCCATCACACGTTTTATTATCCTTTGCCAGGCGGTTTTGTTGCTGAACGCCTCAGCCGCCTTTTTAAGTGTAAAAACCAGCGCTTTTGCGGAGTACTCCGAGAACACAAAACCCGTTCCCTGTTTGAAATCGCCGCTCAGATTGAGTACCGTATCAGCCAGCCCCCCGGTATTGCGCACAACCGCCAACGTCCCGTAGCGCATGGCGATCATCTGGCCTAGGCCGCACGGTTCCCAGAGCGACGGCATGAGGAAAAGGTCCGATCCCGCGTAAACAAGGTGCGCCATGGCATTATCGTAGGTGATATAGGCCCTGACATTGTCCGGATACTTTGATTCAAGCTGCAGCAGTGACTCTTCGTAATACTCTTTTCCGCGTCCCAGGAAGATAAACCGTGCTCCTGTCGATTTTATTACTACAGGAACGGCATTAATGATGATGTCCATGCCTTTTTGTTCATCCAGCCGGGAGACCATACCGACCAGCGGAGCCGCGGGCCGCGGTTTCCAGCCTGCAGTCGTCAGCAGTTTAAGCTTGTTCACCGCCTTACCGGTTGTATTTTCGCTGCTGTAATTGGCCTCAATCAATGGATCACTTCCGGGATCGTACTCATCATATCCCACGCCGTTGACGATGCCGAAAAGGCTGCTCTTGCGAAACTTGATGAACGCCTGCATGCCGCAACCATATTCGGCGGTAAGTATCTCCCGGGCGAAATTCTCACTGACGGTATTTATTACATGGGACCAGAGTATACCCTGCACGATTAAATTCCAGGGTAAATCGGTCAGGCCGGGTACCTGTGCTAACCAGTACTGGTCTATGCCGGAGCGATGTAAAATACGGCTGTCGAAATTACCCTGATACTTCAAATTATGTATGGTGAATACCGTACGGCAATCAAGCCGGCCTGCCCTCAGCAGAAGCGGCAGTAAAGCTGTATGCCAGTCATGGCAGTGGACTATGTCGGGCTTCCAATCCAAATAGGGTAGTGACTGGCTGACGCAGTCGCAGAATACCCAGAATTTTTCGACCTCATCGTCTCCGTAAACACTATCGGATCTGTAAATAATATCTGTGGACAGCAGGTAGACCGGAACTCCATCGAGGACGATCTGCTCCAGTTTGATCCTCCTGTATTCCTTAAGGGAAAAAACTATAAGATCCTTGATAACAGTCTCAGATTTGTAGGAGGAGTAGTCCACAAAGCCGTATCTGGGTACTATCACGCGGACCTGATGCCCCATCTTTATCAGCTCGGACGGCAGGGATCTGACGACATCTGCCAGACCACCCACCTTGGTCAAGGGAGCGATTTCCGCAGCTGCAAAAAGTATTTTCATGATTAAATATTTCGGTTTGGGCTTGCTTAAGTTTAAGTAATACGAAAGCAGCCCGGTCAGACCTGATATTTGCGAAGGCTTTTACCCTTGATCGTTTCGCCGCTTTCAACCGTCTTGGAAGTGAAATCGGTAGCCTCCACCCAGAGCTCGATCTTGCAGTTTTTCCCGATTATTACGTCGGCCGGTATCCTCGCGCCTTTGCCGACCAGAGTAATGCCTGAATCAAGATGTTCGGGCTCTTCCTTATTAGCAGTGAGCTCCTCTCCTGCTCCCAGGTGACATCCACGGCTGACCCAGACCTGTTTATCGACAATGCTCTTTTCTATAACAGCGCCACGGCCGATAGTGGTGTCCTCGAAGATGATTGAGTTTTTGACTATCGCTTCCTCCTCGATGAAAACGCGCGGTGATATGATCGATTCTATGACTGTACCGTTGACGATGGCCCCGTTACAGATAAGCGCCCTGTTTACCCGGGCATGAGGCCCCAATTTGACGGGCGGATATCCCTGCGTAATGGTCCTCACCTCATTTTCCGGATTATAAAGGTTCAGTTCCGGAAGATCCACGATCAAGTCCATATTAGCCTGCCAATATGCCTCCACAGTTCCCACATCGCGCCAGTAACCGCGAAAACGAAATCCGAATACTTCGTATTTACTTATCAGGTTAGGGAGAATATCATGCCCGAAGTCATAGCCTTCCTGTTTGCTGGCCATCTCCTCCAGAGCATCTACCAGCACTTTTTTATTGAAGATGTAGATACCCATGGATGCCAGCCGGCTCTTGGTTGTTTTGGGCTTCTCCTCAAAATTGACGATGCGCTCGTTATGATCGATCGTAATAATGCCGAACCTCGAAGTGTCTTCCTGAGGGACTTCATAGACCGCCACGGTCACATCGGCATGCCGGTTGCGGTGAGAAGCCAGCATCTGGTCGTAACGCATGCTGTAAATGTGGTCCGCCGACAGGACAAGGATCTCGTCAACCCGCTGGTCGATTATAAAATAGAGGTTTTGATAGACGGCGTCAGCGGTCCCCTTATACCATGTCCTCTGTGAGCGACTGAGAAAAGGCTGGAGCAGCACCACTCCTCCCATTTCACGGTCCATGTCCCACGGCCTGCCCACACCCACATGCCTGGCCAGCGACCTCGGATTAAACTGTGTCAATACGGCTACGTTATAAATACCCGAGTTGGCGCAGTTGCTCAGCGTAAAGTCGATAATCCGGTATTTCCCACCGAAAGGGACAGCCGGCTTGGCACGCTCATCAGCAAGAACGCTCAACCTCTCGCTCGCACCGCCAGCCAGGACAATAGCTAAAACCCTGCGCATATTAGATATCGCAACCATACCTCGACTCAATTTTAACCAAACGCCGGGTAATTGTCGATGGTTACGAATTCTATTATTTAAAAGACTTTTCTCGTACAGCAGCGCAACGTTGAATTTTCCTCTTCCCGTATTTTATTTGCACAGCTCGATTACCAGCAGGTCGAGCGCAAGATCGTCCTCATATTTGCCGGTCTTGATCGCTACATCGGTATCCAGAAGCGCATGAAATGACTTCCGTAGCCTGGGCACGGTGAAAGTCCTGGCCTGACGCAGGGTTTTCTCGAGAGGATATCTGGGATGAAGCCCCAGGCTTTCACGTATCTCCTGCTGGGTCCTGTGATTCAACTCTTTTACTCTCAGGATAATCGCAAGCTGCCTCTCGAGCATAGCCAAGATTTGCTGCGGCGCCGTCCCGTATTTGAGCATACGATGCAGCATGAGCTGCGCATCCTTGATCCTGCCTTCAATCACAGCATCAACCAGCGCGAAGATGCTTTCCTCCCGCGCAAAACTGGATATCTCTTTGACATCACTGTCGCTTATTTCGCGCCCTTCACAATAGGTCATCAGCTTATTAAGTTCACCGGTCAGCGACCATAAATCACCCCCGATATAGTCAGCCAGCAGCGCCACAGCACCTGCTGAGATCTTACCCTTGTTCTTAGCCGTGTAATCTTTGATCCAGGCTGCTAGCTCTTTACCCTTGATTTCGTTCATCTGGAACACCCGGTCGGCCATCGGCGCCAGCGATTTCAAAAGCTGGTTGACAGCTTTCGGGTCGAGGTCTGCATCGAAAAGAACCAGCACGGTTGTCTGCGGCATCACCTTGAGGTGATCGGATATGCCCTGCCATTCTTTAAGCGCCTGCCCGGCCTCCTCCCCACCCCCATTGGCCTTAGTCTGCCTGTCACCGGGTTGGAAACGCCTCAATAAACCCTCTATAATCACCAGTCTGCTGGTCGCCATAAAAGGAACTACGCTGCATACATCAGTAAGCGATCTGATAGATAGTCTGCGTCCATCCAGTACCGTGGTATTAACATCCACCATGTCCTGGCTGCCCAGGCCGGTTTTGATCTCATTCAACGCCTGGTGGCACCTGTAGTTGTCGTCACCATATATTATGTAAAACATAATCCTCCGGTAAATCGCGCTTTCTTGCGGGGTCAGGTAATAATTGTATAATATTGAGCAAAAATGCAATACCGGTAAGTGTGGAAAACGCGGAGGTAATATGCTGGTAAAAAAATTGCTGGGAAAAGAAGTAATCGGCTCACGTGGAGATAAAATTGGCAAAATGGCCGACCTGGACATCGACATTGTTTCAGGAGTCGTTAAATCTGCAATCATAAACGCCGGCCTCAGAACGAAATACAAGATCAAGCTCGACGATATCGTAACGGTAGGAGATACCATAATCCTCAGGCTATCCGGCGCCGATTTGAAAAAATCAGTCAAGAAGTAACGAAATATAAGCCGCCAGTGCTCCATTACCGGCAAGGATACCTGAAGATACGCGCCTTGCCGCTCTCTGCAACGAGGATCACATCAAGCGGCTCCAGCGTGCTGCCCCTTGCTGTCCCTTGCTTAAAAACGTCTGAAAATATATACTTCTTAGACGGTTTTGCTAAAGCGATAGAGGCTATTTCCAGGCTGCTATCCCGTGCAGTTTTACAACCGGAGGGCACTATGGCATTTGATGCTTTCGAAGAACAGGAGGAAGTTATCGAGAATTCGATGGATCTCGAGATGATACGCGATGACCTGATAGCCGAACTTAAGTCAATCAACGAGTATGAAGCTCAGGTTGAGATGATCGATAATGAAGATGCCGCTGACACAATTGAGCAGATCCTCGAAGATAAAAAATTTCATGTAGCAAGACTCGTGCACCTGCTGAGCTTGCTTGATCCTGTACAGGCAGAGAAATTGAATAAAGAATTAAGGTAGTGAGAAAATGGCACACAAACCAAAGCTAAAGGCTGCTAAAAAAAACCGTGGCAAAACTAAGAGCAGCAAACGCAACATAGTCAAGAAGATCACTGCATAGATTTCAATGGAGACTCCGGTTTGAAGGTACTGGTTATCGGCAACGGGGCACGCGAACATACCCTTGTATGGAAAATTGCCCGTAGCCCCCTCGTCGATGATGTATATGCCGTTCCGGGAAATGCCGGCACCGGTAAGTTGGCCAGCAATCTGGACATACCTTTAACTGATATCTCCTCGATAGTTGAAAAGGCTCGTGAGCTTGGCATCGGGCTCGCGGTGGTTGGCCCCGAAGCTCCTCTGGCGGCGGGGATCACGGATCTCTTTAACCAAACTGGCATTCCCGTTTTCGGCCCTTCCAGGGCTGCCGCACGCCTCGAATCCAGCAAAGCTTTCGCCCGCGACATCATGCAAAGAAACGACGTGCCCTGTGCCTCAGGTAAAACCTTTACCAGCTATAGCGAGGCTAAAAAGTATATTGAGGCTCATGAGCCGCCCATCGTTGTTAAGGCCGATGGCTTGGCTGCCGGAAAGGGAGTAACCGTGGCAAAGACCGTGGATGAATCGCTGGCTGCGTTGCATTCGATCATGAAAGACCGCGCTTTCGGGGCGGCCGGGGATAAGGTGGTTATCGAAGAATGTCTACTCGGCAAAGAGGTGAGCCTGCTGGCCTTTAGCGACGGCAAAAACGTGATCCCCATGGTTCCGGCATGCGACTACAAAAGGGTCGCCGATGACGATGAGGGCCCCAATACAGGAGGGATGGGCAGCTACAGCCCGCCCGGTTTTTTCGATCAAAAAATGACGAGCCAGGTACTTAAGGATATTATCACGCCCATTGTGGGCGCCATGGCTAAAGAAGGTTCTCCCTACAAAGGCGTTCTCTATACAGGGCTGATCCTCACACAGCAGGGACCAAAGGTGCTCGAGTTCAACGCCCGCTTTGGCGATCCTGAAACGCAGGTGATACTGCCGAGGCTGGAGTCTGATCTGGTGGAAATCATGCTGGCTGCGCTTGACGGCAGGCTCGACCGTAAGAAGATCGAATGGAGCAGCGATGCATGCGTGGGCGTGGTTATGTCGTCGGGCGGATATCCTGGCACTTACCGCACGAATCTCCCCATTAATATATCGGACAGGTTGGAAAAAGACGTCAATATATTTTATGCAGGCGCCGTTAAACGCGATGATGGTAAGATCGTTACCAGCGGAGGCCGGGTTTTAACGCTAACGGCTACAGGCAGTACTTTAAAAGAAGCCAGGGAGAGAGTATACCGCAATATACAATATGTCGATTTTGAGGGATGCCACTTCCGGAGGGACATTGCGGCGAGGGAGGTGACTTGATGGCTCTGGTTGGAATCGTAATAGGCAGCAAGACGGATGAGGAGTTCATTCAGCCTGCCCTTGATATATTTAAAGAATTTAAGATAGATTACGATATCGATATATTGTCCGCCCATCGTAAGCCGGACAGGGTGCGCCGGTATGCGCTTGAAGCAGGCGCGAAAGGCTATGAGGTTATAATTGCTGCTGCGGGCAGCGCCGCCCATCTGCCCGGCGTGATCGCTTCGTGGACAACTCTGCCTGTTATAGGGGTGCCTTTGCCCACCAGCGATTTAAAAGGTATAGACTCACTTTATTCTATTGTACAAATGCCGGGCGGTGTCCCGGTTGCCTGCACGGGTATAGGAACGGCTGGAGTTAAGAATGCGGCGCTGCTGGCCGTCCAGGTTCTGGGAATTAAATTCGAAGAGATAAAAAAATCCTTCGCAGAATACAAACGCAGGATGGCTGAGGCGTAAGGCAGGTAGATATGATTGAACGCTATTCACGCCCGAAAATGAAAAAAATCTGGTCGGATAAAAATAAATTCGACAAATGGCTGCAGGTTGAAATTGCTGTATGCGAAGCCTGGGCCGATGCCGGACGAATACCCAAATCAGCTCTGCAAAATATCAGGAAGGCCAGCTTCGATTTCGACCGCATGGCAGAGATACTCAAGGTCACACATCACGACGTGACCGCTTTCCTGAATGCTGTGGGCGAAACAGTGGGTGAGGATGCGCGCTATATACACCTCGGCCTGACTTCCTCAGATATCATGGATACTGCGCAGGCTCTGCAAATTCGCGAGGCAGTCGACCTGCTTTTAGAGGATATGGCCGCATTGATCACGGTGCTTGAGGACAGGGCTGTTTCCAACAAGGACACCCTCATGATAGGGCGTACCCACGGAGTGCACGCCGAGCCCATAACATTCGGGCTGAAGATGGCCCTGTGGGCGCAGGAGATGAAACGCAATTATGCCAGGCTGGAAGAAGCTAAGAGCTCAATCAGCGTGGGCAAGATATCCGGCGCGGTAGGCACATATGCCACTGTATCACCAGATATCGAGGCAAAAGCCTGCTCTGCTCTCGGCCTGGTCTGCGCGCCTATCTCGAACCAGGTGATCCAGCGTGATCGCCATGCCCAGCTTATTACCACCCTTGCCATCGCAGCCAGCTCTCTTGAAAGGTTTGCTACCGAGATCAGATCTCTGCAGAGGACGGAGATACTGGAGGCAGAAGAGCCCTTTGCCAAAGGGCAGACAGGTTCATCCGCCATGCCGCATAAACGCAACCCGGAGCTTTGCGAGAGAGTATGCGGCCTATCACGTTTGATCAGGGGCTATTCCGTCACCGCGCTGGAGAATATGGCACTCTGGCACGAACGTGATATCAGCCATTCATCCAATGAACGTGTTATCCTTCCGGATGCCTGCCTTGCCCTCGACTATATCTTAAGCCTGTTCACGGGCGTCATGAAGGGCCTGCAGGTATACCCCGACAATATGAAGCGCAACCTCGAAATAACCCAGGGTCTGGTATTTTCACAAAATGTCATGCTTGCGCTGGTGAGCAAAGGCCTCAGCCGTCAGGACGCATATGAGCTGACACAGCGCAATGCCATGCAAGCATGGAGAACCAGGACTCCATTCCTCAAACTGCTGAAAGCAGATCCCGATGTTTCCAGCCGCCTGAACGCCAAGGAACTGGGCGATTTATTTGATTACCGGCGTTTCCTAAAGCATATAGATACGGTGTTTGAGCGTTTAGGTTTGCTCAAGAAAACCCGTAAATCGCAGACTAAGAGATAGGAGTTGTATCTTGAACATTTTATTCGACAGCTCATTGAAACTACCGCTATACGGAAAAGGCAAGGTCAGGGATACCTATCAGGTCGGGGATAAACTGCTGATAGTTGCCACCGACCGCATCTCTGCTTTCGATGTGGTGCTTCCCACCGGCATACCGGATAAAGGGATAGTGCTCAACCAGGTATCTGCTTTCTGGTTCGGAAAAACTTATCATATCATACATAACCATATGGTTGAATCGATTGAGAGCCGGAGGGCGCTGTCGAAGTATTCCCCCTGGAAAAGACCGTTGCCCGAACTGCTGCTCGGCCGCTCGATGACTGTGCTTAAGGCTGAGCGTGTGCCGGTGGAATGCGTTGTCAGAGGATATATTGCAGGTTCAGCCTGGGTGGAGTACAAGAAAAAAGGAACGATTAACGGCAGGAAGTCATCCAAAGGCCTGGTCGAAAGTCAGGAACTGCCGGAGCCCATTTTTACACCTACCACCAAAGCAGCAGTGGGCCATGACATGCCCCTGTCTCCCGGAGAGTTGACCGACCTGGTGGGAGCGAGGACGGCCCGCAAGATCGAAGCTAAAAGCCTGGAGATTTATAATTACGCACGTTCATATGCCAGTGAGCGTGGCATCATCATAGCCGATACTAAATTCGAATTCGGTTTCCACGATAAAGAACTTATTCTGATCGATGAAGTTCTTACACCCGATTCAAGCCGATTCTGGGATGCCAGCCAGTATGAGCCGGGGCAATCCCAGCCAAGCTTCGATAAGCAGCCGGTCAGGGATTGGCTGATTGCCTCGCATTGGAACCAGAAAAAGCCGGCGCCTGCCCTGCCGGCAAACGTTGTTGAAGCGACAACGGAGCGTTATCGCGATGCATATACACTGCTGACTGGAAGGAAGTTTAAGAATGTATTTATCTAAAGTCTATATTACGCTGAAACCGACCGTAAACGATCCGCAGGGCCTGACCATTAAAGGCGCCCTTCATAACCTGGGTTTCAACGATGTGGAGGAGGTCAGGGCCGGCAAATATATCGAGATAAAAGTTGCCGCTAAAGACCTGGAAAAAGCACGGTCCGAACTACAGGATATGTGTAAAAAGCTGCTGGCTAATCCAGTTATCGAAAACTTCCGTTTTGATCTGGAAGAGATCAAGCCTGCCTGAGATCAGGGTACCCTGTATTTGATCCTCAATACAGCTCTCTCCAGGCAAATCATGTCGGCTATATTATCCCAGTTAGTGGAGGTGAAAAAACCCAGCCTGAACTGGCACCTCCCCTGAGCGCTTGAAAGGAGCTTCTGTATTACGTTGCCGCCACGGCTATCCAGAGTAACATCCACCAGGAACGATTCCGTGCTCTGCGCAGACATCAACTTCACGCTTCCCACTGCAGGCGCTGTAGAATCGTAGGCTAATCTGCCCAGGCTCCCCATAGATCCGTACTGATACTGATATATTTCGAGAGCGCCCATGTTGCCCCAGTTGGCGCTGCTATAGGTGGGATTACCCACGACCGAGTATCCGGTTAGATCAAGAACCGCCTGACTGATCACCGCGGTGGGCGGCAGCGTTGTCAGATCGAAGCTCAGGAACGCCCTGGCAGCCTGATTCGCAGGATTATCGCCGGCACAGACAGCGCTCGAACGTGTATAATTCGCACCGCTCTTTGTCAGCGATCCGCTCTCATCCAATACTATACTCAGTACGGCGATATTCTCATCACCCGTCTGTGGTTGGAGTCCGCCCACAACAGTCACCATGACAGTCGCCATACTGATACCGGTTGAATTCTGTGCTGTAAGGTTATAGGTTGAAGTTGCATAAGGCGTGATGGACCTTTCGCCGCTCAAGGGCACTGCTCCGATCCCGTTATCTATGCTGACTGTCTGGGCGCCTGTCACAACCCAACTCAACACAGTGTTCTGTCCCTCGGGTACAATTGCAGGATTAACCGCAAAGGTTGCCACAACTGGTTTGCCCTCCTCTGATGCGGCCTGAGGGAAAGCCACAGGTAAAGACAGACATCCTGAGATTAAAACAATGGACAGCAACAGAGTAATCAGCTGTTTTTTCATAATGGATCCTCCTGGAGCCCGCTTGTCCCGGCCATAAAGGGCTAACGGAAAAGCCGGGTTTAGGTTTAGCTGTCGCCCCTGATTCGGCTTTATTCAGGAATCACGTAGCGCACTATCAATTTCGCATTGCCTGCGCTGATGTCAAGGTAGTTAGCACTGCTTTCACCGCTCTTAACGGTTGAATAAAATTGGGCGGTATAGTCAGCACGGCTGTAATAATAGTATTTCTCGAACTGCAGGCGAATCTGGTAGCGGTTGCTGCCTGCATCGAGCTGCTTCTGCACTGTGGCAACGAAATCCGGTGAGGTGAACGGCGTGCTCGGCATCATGGTAGCCACATAATTGTAGTTCCAGCTGTAAAGGTATCCGGCGGGAACTATTATCATATAATCGCTTGGCCTCAAAGAGCTGCCATACTGCTGATTATAAATATTAAGCGAACCCTGCCACGGGAATGGGGAATTGATCACGACGGATTTTGAGATGTCCAGGTCCACATCCTTGATGATAGCATTTCGTGGGATTGAAGATATGTCGAAGCTCAGAAAGCCCTGCATCTGTATCTGCATATCGTTCTGGCCTACCATGACCCCATCGAGAACTACTTTGTCTTTTCTGACCGTACCGTCCTCTGCCGCGACTGAATATAAGGTGGTGGTATATACGTGCAGCGGGGTCACAAGTATCCTGGTATTGGCCGTCATAGTCCCCTCATCATTTCTGGCATAGATGGTATAAACGGTGTCCTTAATCGGCTGAACCGACCTGCTGCCGGACATCGATACACCACCGATATCCGGATCAATACGCACTGTGCCTGAGCCGCCTACGTCCCACGTCAGCGTGGACCATTCCCCTTCTTTAATTTCGGGTGGGGTGGCGGTAAATACCTTGATGGACATCTTCTCCGGGCCGCCGGGTATGAGCACGGTGACATTCGTGCCGACCTCATTGGACCAGTTACCATAATTGTCCTGTGCTTTGAACCAGATCGTATGCTGGCCAGCTGTTAGCGAATCAGTCTCGAATGAGGCCAGCTGGCTGAGATTCCCGTTAATGCTGGAACGCCAGTTATAACCGATGACCTGGCCTTCCGACGAAATCGCATGTCCGCTGAATTTTACCTTCTCGCCTGTATAAACCTGCGGCGAAGACACTGAATCGATATAAGCAAGAGGAGCCAATTTGGTGTTAACCGTCGATCTCGCGCATCCCGTAACCAGCAGCGCCAGCATCAGGATGGCTATAGCAGCCTTTCTCAAATCGACACCTCCGTGTGGTATTTCTCACAATCTAACATTGTATTACTGCCTTGTCAATATATTCATTGACTGATTTTATTCCTGACATGATGCATTACCCTGGTCATGACCTCGCCGGCCTTGCCTTCGATGCGTACAGCCGCCTTTGAATCCATGGGCGTGGGCCCTATGTTGATGATAACGACCTTAGCACCCGCCTTATAGGCATATTCCGGTATATAAGCCGCAGGGTATACGATCAGTGTAGACCCTATTACTATGCAAAGGTCGCATAGATTCGCCCGGCGGGAAGCTTCGCTGAGGACTGCCTGGGGTAACATCTCTCCGAAATACACAGCGTCAGGCTTGAGTATCCCCTTGCAGGCATCGCACTCCGGCAGCTCCTCAGTGGCAAGCCGCGAGACTATCTCATCCATGGGAAAGCGCTTGCGGCAACCCAGGCAACGTACGTACTGCATATTGCCGTGCAACTCAAATACCTTTTCATCCTGTACGCCGGCCAGCTGATGGAGATTATCGATATTTTGCGTCACTATACAATCCAGCTTGCCCAGCTTATCCATCTCTGCTACAGCATAATGAGCAGCGTTCGGCTTAACATTCCTGAGCAGTCCACCTTCGGCCAGGAGCTTCCATTGCAATTTTCTGACCTCCGGACTTGCAACAAACCTCTCTATGGTGAAATCTTCGGGATCCAGCTTTGTCCATATACCATCCTCACCCCGGAAGTCTGGTATGCCGGACTCCGTGCTGATTCCGGCCCCGCTGAAAACCAAGCATCTTTGCGAATTCACAACAAGCTCGGCTATTTTTTCGGTCAACTTCTCGATATCGTCGCCTCCCATGATTCAAACTCCTTTGACATCACACTTTTCAGCTTGAGCCCGTTCACTTATTATACATGGTTCACCCTCTTTGATATATTAATATGGCTTTACCATGCCGAATATCCTCGATTATTTGAACAACAACCTGACCACCGGCTTTATCGGTAGGAAGCTGCATTACCTGGCAGTCACCTCTTCGACACAGGATGTAGCCAAAGAGCTGGCCGACCATGGAGCACCGGAGGGCGCCGCCGTCATCGCAGGGATGCAGCAGTCGGGCCGCGGCCGGCTCGGCAGGTCATGGTTGTCTCCCGAGGGCGGTCTGGCCACATCGATAATTCTGCGACCTGCCACACCGGTGCTACCTCTCCTGCCGGCTATATCCGCCCTGGCTGTTTTCCGCACGATTAAGACGCTGGGAATCAAGGCCGAGATCAAATGGCCCAACGATATCCTCATCGTCGGCCGCAAGGTCTGCGGCATATTAATCGAACACGGGCTCACGGACGGTGCAGTTCGATACAGTATTATGGGCATCGGTATCAATATTAATTTCGACACATCTCGGTATCCTGACATAGCCGGCTTTGCAACCAGCCTCTCAGTCGAGCTGGGACATGAGATACCGGTCGGCCAGGTAGCGTTGCGCCTCTACACCGAATTAGAAAACCTCTACCTGCGAAGCAAGGAGCCGGATGCGATACTTACAGAATGGGCAGCCAACATGATCACGATCGGAAGTCGTGTGAAGGTCAGGTCGGCTAACCGCTACATCGAGGGCATGGCAGAGGCTATCAACAAATCGGGACATCTATTGCTGCGGCAGGACGACGGAAGCGTGCAGGAGATTTTGGCGGGAGACGTATCCCTAATAACCGACAGCAGAAAAAAGTAGGGGCGGCTGCGCAGCCGCCCCTACTTCACATTACCTTTTCTTATCAGGCGCCAAGCTTCTTCTTATCAGCTTCAATCTTTTGCAGCATGGGTTGAATGAATTCAATGGGCAGGGGGAATACCACGGTATTTGATCTGTCCGATGATATTGCCACCAGAGTCTGCAGGTAGCGTAACTGCAGTGCCATCGGCTCCTTTGAAATTACGCGGGCAGCCTCAGCCAACTTCTCCGCCGCCTGCGCCTCGCCCTCGGCAGCGATGATCTTGGCCCTTCTGCCTC
>Ga0136653_10000684_pt1 | contig 17853 bp, 16 predicted proteins | sample LakKivw275mmetaG_FD_94866 | JGI IMG/M metagenome (GOLD analysis project Ga0136653, IMG submission 94866) | Anoxic lake water microbial communities from Lake Kivu, Rwanda to study Microbial Dark Matter (Phase II) - Lake Kivu water 275m metaG... | ecosystem: Environmental > Aquatic > Freshwater >...
CAAGGCGGCCAAGGAGGGAGGGGACACGCGCGCACTTGTTGACAGTATCGTTGCTGCGCACCACGACCATCGATTGGTGCTGGCGTCTCTACTTCAACTCACGGAGGAGATCCCGACCGAGGCAGTCATCGATGCCGTTGCGTACACCGCCGCGCCGCTTCGCTATGTGATACAGGAGTACGAAGGGACTGCAGCGGCTGTATCATTCGATGCTGCCGTTCGAACCGATTTCTCTTCAATCGATCCCGGGCTGTGGGCGACGATCGAGGCGCGACTGCTGCCGGAGACCGAGACAGACTCAGCCGAAGACGCCGCACAAGCAGGGTCCGCGAGCGGGGCTGCCTCGACCTCCGGGCCCAGCCACGAAGACGCTCCGCCCACTGAGACCGTCCCGCCAGTCGTAGGATTCGATTCAGCCACCGGCAGGTACGGGATGTACAGCCTTGGCTTGGTCTACACAACTGAGGGCGTCCTCTCAGGTGGCTGCTACGGTGAGTATATCGTTCTCATCAACAACGGCGCCGCCCAGAACCCGACCTACAAGGAACTGCTCGCGTTTCTGAAGGCTGATGATACCGACAAGTACGTCTACAGCTACACCTTTCCGGTGGCGGGCTTCTACTACGGAGATGCCGAGGACAGCATAGACGTGGCGTACCTGACGGACATCGTGGAGGGGAGGGCGTTCCCCTCGGACCCGAGGATCTGCGCCGATTTCGCGGAACGACTCCACAACAACGCGGAGCTTGCAGGCATCCGGGCCGGATACGTCTCAATCGACCTCGAGGGGTATCCCGATGCCGAAGGCTACGGCATCCCATCTGATGCAGGCCATGCGCTGAATGTCTTCGAGACGTCAGACCGCGGCTTAGTGTTCATCGACTGCACCGGTGGCTCAGAAGGTGGCCCCAAGCACATGGACTCGGAGGTGGGAAGCCTCGAGCTCGGCGCGACATACCGTCCGAGACTGCTTTTCGTCTCCGAAGACTGGCATCTGCTAAGCATGGGCAAGATCACCGCCGTCGAGACCACGTGGGACGGCGAATGGAGGCCGTAGACGGCTTGCGCGGCGTGGGCGTGCGGCCACACGTGGAAGACGATGAGACACAATACTGATCTCACGCTCGACTTCCGGTTCGGGGCGGATTCTGATGGCGCCGCACTCAGTTGGCTCGTGCGTTCAGGTGACAGACTGTGTCGGTCAGATTGATGTGCTCGTAGTCCCGGGTGATTGCGGATACGCGGGACGTCCGACGGCTGCTCGCAAGGCGTAGTGATGGTTCCGCCGCGAGTTGCGTGCGGTGGTGGCGCCGACAGGGGAGATACGATGAGCGAGCCCCAATCAGTCGGGTGTCTTGATGGGAGGAGAAGAGTGGGATGAATGTTGACACGGGGAAGGATGCGCAGAACGCGGAAGACCTGGCGAGTGCTGTCGCGCAAGCGCTAATGCAGGGGAAGAAGCGCGACGATATCGTGAAAGTACTGGTCAAGAACGGTATGAGCAGGGACATTGCCTTCGAGTTCGTGACTGATGTACTCATACGGGTTGAGGCCTTCAAACTCACTCCGGAAGGACGAGGGGTCATGGCTCGCAAGTATCGGACAAGGATGATACATGGGGCGCTATGGTGCCTTGGGGGCATCTTGGTTACTTCGCTAACGTCCTCTGCGGCGGGCGAAGGTGGCTACTTCCTGTTTGCCTGGGGGGCGATTCTGTTTGGCGGAATCGGAGCTATCGTCGGCTTCGTCGGTTGGGCCAAATGGCGCTGACAACTGAGAACCGCACTTCGGAGATGTGGGGATATCTGTCGGTCTCGCGTTCAGATTCATGCCCGGCCGCGGGCGTCTGACGGGCCGGTGGCAGGCGTGGAAGCCTGCCGCTACAAGGCGGCCGTGAGCAGGCGCGGCAAGCCGGCGCGAGCGTGAGTCACACACAACCCTACATGAGGCGCATGCGCCTCCCCTGCCGACACGCCGATGCGCCCTCCACGGACGGCGGGCTGGACTGAGACCGAACCCTCTCGTCCTCGGTCCCGGCGTCCACTCCGTCCACGGCGTCCACATCCGCAAACGGTGGGCGTGGGAGCCTTCACGTGTGGAACGTCCCTTGTCGGGTGGCGTATAGTAGCCGGACGAGAGGAGGACACCGATGCCTGGACTGTTCGATGGTACGACTCTGAATGGCATGAAGCTGCGAAACAGGTTCGTCTATTCCGCGACCAACGAAGGGATGGCGAACGATGACGGATGCATGAACGATGCGCTCATCCGCCTGCGCGAGGAAGCGGCCGAGGGCGAGGTGGCCCTCATCATCCCGGGGAATGCCTACGTCAGCGAGCAGGGCAAGTCGCGGCCCGGCCAGATAGGCGTCCAGAACGATGCCACCGTTGCCGGCATCACGCGCATGGCCGAGGCGGTGCACCGCCACGGCTCGTGCATCGTGCTGCAACTATCCCACGCCGGCGCCAACATGTACGTTCCCTCGCAGACCGGCTACGCTCTGGGACCGTCGGACACCAACCTCACAGGCCTTGCCTGTCGCGCCATGACGAAGGCTGACATAAGGCAGACGGTAGCTGACTTCGCGGCCGCCGCGGTGCGCGCGAAGAAGGCCGGCTGCGACGGCGTGCAGTTGCATGGCGCCCACTCGTACCTGCTGTCGCAGTTCCTCTCTCCCTACTTTAACAAGAGGACCGACGAGTACGGCGGCTCGCTGGAGAACCGCGCGCGCCTCGTCCTGGAGGTCGTCCGCGCCGTCCGAACCGCAGTCGGCAAGGGCTTCCCCTTGCTCATCAAGGTGAACTCGGACGACTACCTCAACGGGGGTTTCATCCTGGCCGACCTCGTGCCGTACTGCCTGATGCTCGAGAAGGCCGGCGTCGATGCCATCGAGATAAGCGGCGGCACGCACTACAGCGACCCCCGGTTCTTCTGCTCTCGTCCGGTCGGCACCGTGCCGAAGGACCAGGAGATCTACTTCAAGCAGGCGGCCGAGTTCTATCGCCGGGCGGTCAAAACGCCGCTCCTCCTGGTTGGGGGAGTGCGCACTCTCGAGGTGGCGCAGCGGGTGATTGAGAGCGGATTGGCCGACTACGTCTCCATGTCGCGCCCGCTCATCCGCGAGCCGAACCTGGTGAAGCGGTGGCGCGAGGGCGACGCGCGGCCATCCACCTGCATCTCCTGCAACCTCTGCTTCGGTCCGGTGCGCGAGGGCAAAGGGCTGTACTGCGTGGCGCTCGCCAACGAGCGTCAGAAGAAGAGGCCGTAGTCGAGGGAGCTCTTTCCCTGGGGCTCCATCGCGCTCATGATGCGCGGCGCCATGACGAGGCCGGTCGCGGGATGCCGTTCCACCAGGCCCAGGGCGGCGAGGCGCCGTACCGCGTCCACCGTGTCCTCCAGGCTGAGGCCGGCAGCGCCGGCCAGCTCCGCCATTGACCGCACCGGGCGGCTGCGCAGCAGCTCAACCATGCGCCGGGGGGCGCCGTCTACCTCGTGCCGGTTCATGGTCTCGTTGTCGGCTATGGCCGCGCCGTTGAACCGGCGCCGCGTCTCGCCGAGGGCAACCGCCGCGAGCGTCATGCCGGTCGCATAGTAGAGCAGCCACTTCTCCCACGCCCCCGTCCGGCTCAGGTCCATCACCCGCTCGAGGAACTGCGGCGCCGACCGCGCCGCGAACGCCCCCGCGAGCGGCATCGGGATGCCGGCGAATCCCATCTGCCACATGACGAAGTTGATGACCAGCGTCGCCAGCGACACGTTCAGCGTCAGGAACGGATGCAGTGTCAGCAGTTGGTAGTGTGCGATGGCGATGCGGGCCAGGACCGGCGTCTCGTCGGCCGTATGGATGTACTGCTCCCAGTTGTACAGCAGGTCGCGCATCTCGTCCGGCGGCGGTGGCACGAAACTCGCTTCAGTGAGGCTGCAACCCTCCGGGCCAAGCCAGTTCTGCGACTTTCGGAAGTAGCCGGGTGTCGTGCGCGGCTCCGCGACTCCGTCGGCCAGCACGTAGTGCAGCTCACGCACCAGCCGCAGGCTCAGCGGCAACTCGTGCATCCGCTCGCACCCGTGCTTGAACGCGGCGACGTAGTTCAGCGCCAGTCGTGTGCCGGCATCCGACCGGGCCACGGACGCCTCCGCCTCGAACAGCCCGGCCGGCGTACACGCCGCCCCCTCCGCCTGCGCCGCGTGACAGGCATCGACACGCAGCAGCAACTCCAGGAAGTCGGCGCGGTCCTCGACGTCTCGCGCCAGCCCGCTCATGGCATCGCCCGCCTGCTCGATCACCTCGCGCACCGCTCCGTTCCACTCGAGCACTGGCGGCAGAGGTGAAGGCAGAAACGCGTCGTAGTGCGTCCGCGTACGTATGACGCGACCGCAGGTCGATGTAGCGAAGAGACTGCTGTCCATGGCCTATCCCGCGACCCTCAGGTTCGCTGATGCTATCGCACGCGGGCCATGGCGGCAAACAGCTGAGCCCGCCGACGCAAGCCGCCCGCCCGGCATAAACCGCGGCGTGTGCGCGGACGTTGATTCAGTTAGAGTTGCGCATGGCAAGGCGAGACACAGCCGCCCTGCCGTGAACGAAGTGTGAGGTGAGGATATGAAGAGAGCATTGCTTCTGCTCGGTGTGCTGGTGCTCCTCCTGCCGGGCTGTTCGTACTTCGCGCCGGCGCTGAATCAGCCTCCGAAGGCCTACATCGACAGCATATCGCCGGCCGAGGTCAAGACCGGGGAGCTGGTGAGCTTCGAGGGCCACGGCACTGACGCCGACGGCAGCGTCGTCGCGTACCGGTGGCGCTCCGACAAGGACGGCGAGATCGGCACGACGAAGTCGTTCAAGACGAGCACGCTCTCGGAGGGGGAGCACGCCATCTACCTCATGGTCCAGGACAACAACGACGCGTGGTCGGCCGAGGTCCGCGGCGCAGTCAAGGTGCTCCCGGCTATCACCGCTCCGGCGAAGATCAACTCCTTTGTGGCGGCTCCGAGCAGCATCCAGAAGGGCGAATCCTCGACGCTGGCCTGGAACGTGTCGAACGCAACCAGCGTCAGCATCAACCAGGGCATCGGCACGGTCGCGGCGGCGGCCTCCGTCGTCGTATCGCCCACCGCGACCACCACCTACACCATCACGGCGGTCGGCGGCGGCTCGACGGCCACCGCCCAGGTGACGGTCAGCGTCGGCGCTCCGGAACTGAAGATAGTCTCGTTCAAGGCTTCTCCGGAATCCGTCGCCTCGGGCGATGAGTCGACGCTGACCTGGGAGGTGACGGGGGCCACGCAGGTCAGGATTCTGCCCGTCATCGGCGTCGTCAACTCCTCCGGCAGCATCGATGTGACGCTGACCGGCGACCAGACCTACACGTTCACTCTCCTGGCCACCAGCGGCGACAAGACGGTCACTGCGGACGTCAAGGTGAAGAGCTACCTTGAGGAGCCCAAGAGCTACACGGTGACGCTGACTGCGGTGCTCAACCGGAGCGGCTACGTGCGCGACACGAACAGCCCGTGGACCAAGTACATCTACGTTGGCGACGACAACGACAACATCAGCTTGCAGGGCTTCGTCACCTTCGACATCTCCGACATCCCGGACGATGCGGAGATCGCAAGTGTCAAGGTCGACCTCTCCGACTACTCGACCCCCTACGGGACGCCGTTCGCCGACCTCGGGTGCCTGCGCGTCTACGTCGACAAGTACGGCACGCTGGACGGCGGCGACTACTACGATGGGACTCCCTCCGGCGCCATCGGCCGGTACTGCGACCTCGACGACCTCGACACGCCTGAGTACGACGAGGACTACAAGGACGCACTGCAGGATGCCGTTGGCGACAACCTGTTCCAGTTGCGGTTCCAGTTCGACCAACTGGACACTGATGACGAGAACGACAACGACCTGCTGCGCTGGGAGTCCGGCAACCTGCCGAAGCTGGTGGTGAAGTACTACTCATACGAGGACTAGCCTATGCACCGCCCGGCAATCCCGGGCACGCTGCAGGAAGGGGCGCCACGGCGCCCCTTCCTCGTTGTGGATACGGCCCACGCGGGCTGTCGCCGCGGCTGACCTGCGCCGCGGGGCATTGTATACTGGTGCAAACGTCTATCCGGGAGGTGCGTCCGTCATGCGAGTCGCAATCGTCGGTATCGGTGGTGTCGGTGGCTACTACGGAGGGAAGCTGGCTCACCGCTTTCCAGCGGGTAGCGAGCACGAGATACTCTTCCTCTGTCGCGGCGCTCACCTTGAGGTCATCCGCCGCTCGGGGTTGAAGCTCATCACCAGGGGCGGGGAGCTCATTGCCAGGCCGGCGCTCGCGACCGACGACCCGGCCGCCCTCGGCACCGTTGATGCCGCTGTCTTCACGGTCAAGGGTTACGACCTGCTGCAGAGCGCCCGCTCGATGCGCCCGGCGGTGCGGGCGGATACGATCGTCATTCCGCTGGGAAACGGCGTCGACAACGACGGGATTCTCCGCGACGGGTTGCAGACTGGCGTCATCCTCAACGGGGGCGTCTATATCTCCACGCACATCGAGGTGCCCGGGACGGTCGAGCAGACGGGTGGCAGTTGCAGGCTGTTCTTCGGACCGGCCGGAGGCGATATCGAGCCTTTCCGCCCCGTTGAGGCGATGTTCAAGGCCGCCGGCATCGATGCGACGCTGACCGGCGATGTCCGGCCCGATGTCTGGGGCAAATACATCTTCATCGGCCCGATGTCCGGAGTCACCTCCGTCTACGGCCTCACCCTCGGCCAGGTGCTCGCGGACCCCGAGAAGAAGAGCATGCTCGCCGGCCTCATGCGCGAGGTCGAGTCGGTGGCTCGCGCCCAGGGAGTGCGGCTGGACGATGGCATTGTTGAACAGGCACTCGGCAAGGCGGCCTCCTTCCCACCGGAGACGAAGTCCTCGATGCAGCTCGATGTGGAGCGCGGACGGAAGACAGAGGTCGACACGATGCTCGGGTACGTCGTGCGGAAGGGGGCTGAGCTTGGCGTTCCGACGCCGCTGCACGAGCGGGCGTATGCGGCGCTGTCGCGGGGGGCACGCTAGCGTCCTGTCCCGATGCAGGCGTATGCCGCTTCTTCCTGCGGCTCGGGGGGCTGTGCTTTGACTCGCCTCTGGGCGAGGGCCCGGCATTTCGTCGAGACGGAGGGAGTGCGCGGGCTACTCGCGGGCGTCCTGCGGCATCTGGACACGCTGCGGCGTCGGGTCTTTCGCAACGAACGCTACGTCATCTACGAGTTCGATACCGCTGTCTCAGGGACCTTGACTCCGCGTCCCGAAATCGATGGGCTCGAGGTCGCGGTTCTCGAGCGTGACGAGGACCTGGAGCGCCTGCTGGAGCATGGTTTCAGGTTTCCACCGCTCGACCCGTCCTTCCGCCGTGAGTGGTTGCGGCGCGGCGGCGTTGCCGCCTGTGCCTTCGTGCACCGCGAGCTGGCGCACGTCGGTTGGATTGCCCTGTCTCCGGAGGCGCGCGGCTGTTGCGACGGCCTGCCGTACCATGTCGACTTCGAACACGGCGAGGCGTGCTGGGGCGGCGCGTACACCTGGCCCCGGTTCCGTGGCCGGGGATTGCATGAGTACCAGTGCGGCACGAGGCTGCAGTACATGAGCGACCACGGCTTCAACCGCTGCCGTGACGCCGTCAGGGTCGGCAACACTCCGTCTCTGCGGGGTCAGAGCTGGTGGCGCCCCACGCCTTGCCTGTCCGGACACTTCATACGCCTGCTGAACTGGACCAGATGGCGGGAAGAACCGTACGGAGGGACAGTCTCGTGAGCCGCAGCCGGAGCGCCCTGGTCCATCGGGCGCTGTCGCTCCTGCGCCAGGAGGGTCTTACCGGGTTCGCGAGTGGCCTCCTGCGCCACATCCGGGTGCTGCTGCGGCGAGTTGCCTGCGCCGGCGACTACTATGTCTATCGCTACCCGATACCCGAGGTCGACCCCGATGCGAACCGTCCACGGGTCGGGAACCTCGAGGTCCGCGTTGTCGACTCCCTTGCGGACATCAGCGCGCTCGTCGAGTGCGGCTATGAGGATCCGAGGACGAGAGCCGTGACTGTCGAGCGGAGACTGGCCGCCGGGGCTGTCGCCGTTTGCGGCTTCGTGGACCACCGCATCGCCTATGTGGGATGGGTGGCTCTATCCCTGCCAGCCAAGCTGAGTTTCGACGCCGGGCCCTACAGGGTGGCTTTCGATGATGGCGAGGCGGTGACCGGGGGTGCCTGGACCGCTCCGGAGTATCGCGGGACCGGACTCTACCGCTACATGTTCTGGCGTGAACTGGCTCTGCTGCGCCAGCGGGGCAGGACCGTGTACCGCAATGTCATCGCGGTCGGCAATGTTGCCTCTCGGCGGGGACAGGCAGGCTACGGGGCGCAGGTCTGTGCGAGAGGCCGCCTGACATATGTACTCGGCTGGAGCAGATGGACCGAGACGCCGATGTCCGGTCCGTGCCCTTCGTTGTCGAGCGTCTCCGGCGCTCAAGAGTGATGCTGCGGTTTCTGCATGTGAGGAGACTGGCTCGAATGTCTGACGGAGGCGAGTGATGAACTTGCGGAGTGCGCTATCCTACCGGGCCGCCAGGGCCGCATCGGTGCTTCGGGAAGAGGGGCTCCCGCCGCTCCTGAGGCGGTCGCTCGCCTTCGCCGTGAGCGGCTTCGCCGTCGACTGGACGCTGTACCTCTACGAGCACTCGCTCGTTGAGCGGGACCGGACCCGCTACCTCCCGCGCCTCGAGTCGTGGGAATTGCGGACCGTCCACTCGAATCTTGAGGCCGATGCGGTCGCCGCTGAGGGGCTGGAGGACTTCCGCCGAGCCGTCCGTCACTCTCGCGGGCGCCTCGATGCCGGCGCGGTGGCGTTCTGTGTCTACGTCGGCGCCGAACTGGCCCACGTGGGTTGGCTCGCAGTCGACCAGAAGGGCAAGGATTCGTTCGACCGGATTCCGTACAGCGTGGCGTTCTCAGCCGGGCAGGGATGCACCGGCGGCACCTACACGGTGCCCAGGTTCCGCGGTTGCCGCCTGATGTCGTACGGGTACTACGAGCGTCTCGAGTATCTGAGAGCCAGGGGTTTCACCAGCTCGCGGAATGTCGTCGGCGTCATGAACGTCGCCTCGCACAAGGCGCATGCCGTGTTCAACCCCACCATTTATGGCGTCGGCCGCTACCGCCGGTTCCTGTGGTGGCACTCGTGGCGTGAGATGCCGCTGCCGGACGGTCCCTGCCAGGGCATGCCGCCGTCGCGCGGCGTGCGGCGGGCCGGCCGGCTTGGCGGAGGAGAGCCGTGAGCCTTCGCGGCACCGTCGTCGCCCTCGCCCGGAGAAGCGGCGCCGTCTTGCGGAAGGAGGGACCCGTTGGTCTGCTCAGGCGAGCGGGCGCCTTCGCCGGCTTCCTGGTGAGCCGGGTTCTGGACTTCCGGACGGTGTACCTCTACGAGCATTCGGTCATAGCTCGCGACCGCAGCCTGTTCCAGCCGCGCCTTCCCTCGTGGGAACTGAGGGTGATGCACTCGAACGCCGAAGCGGACGCCGTGGCCGCGGAAGGATTCGAGGACTTCTGCGAGTCATTCGTGTTCGCAAACCGGAGCCTGGAGTCGGGGGCGGTTGCCTTCTGTGCCTACGTCGGCTCGGAGCTTGCTCATGTGGGATGGCTGGCGGTCGATGAGACCGGCAAGAGGCACGTCGACAAGCTGCCGTTTCGCGTGGCATTCGATGCGCACCAGGCGTGCACCGGGGGAACCTACACCGTCCCCAGGTATCGCGGGAATGGACTCATGGCTTGCGTGTATCACGAGCGCTTCGAGTATCTCCGCGCCAGAGGCTACACGAGCGTACGCAACTCCGTGCGCGTATCGAACGTCGCCTCGCAGAAGGTCCACGCCAGATTCGCCCCCCTCATCTACGGCATCGGCCGCTACCGGAGGGTGCTCTGGTGGCACTCATGGCGGGAGGAGCCTCTGCCGGGCGGCGCGCGACGGGGGATGCCGGAAGGCGGGCGGGTGGTAGAGGTGTGACGAGCGTGCAGGGCGGCGACGTATCACCGGTTCGGGTACGTGCTGTGACCGGCGCGGACGGCGTGGCCGGTCTGGCCGGGCAGTGGCGCGCTCTCTGGCAGGCGTGCCGCGGCAGGCGCACGCCGTTTCTCTCGTACGAGTGGGCCGATGTCTGGCTGAGGCACTTCGGTTCACGGGTGACGCCGCATGTCATCGTTGTCGAGCAGGACGAGCGCGTCATCGGCATCGTGCCACTGGCGCTGGCGCCGTACCGCATCGGCGGGCTCGGGTTCGACGTGCTGGAGAGTCTTGGCGGGCAAAGCCGCAATATCATCGCGCTCGTCGCCCCGGAGAAGACTCAGGTCGTCGCCGATGCCGTGGCGGGGCACCTCGGAGATAGGGCCCGTCGCAGCCGCCTGCGCCTGAGGCTGGACCTCGTACCGTCCGAAGAGCCGTTCCTCGCAGCGCTGACTGACTCCCTCAGGCGTTGTCCGGCCGGGGTCAGGCTCACCTGCCGGACGGCATCGACGGCTCCCTATGTTCCGCTGCCTGCCTACTGGGAGGACTACGAGCAGTCGCTCGGCAGGCGCCGCCGCAAGGTGCTGCATCGCGCACAGCGGGATGTCGACCGCACCTTCGCCGGCCAGGAGTTCCGGCGGCTCGGGGGCGAGCAGCTCGATGCCGGCATGAAAGAGCTGTTCAGGCTGCATCAGGCCCGCTGGGCCGGCGAGGGCATCCGTGGCCTGTTCACACATGAGGCAAGCCGGTCCTTCCACCTCGACATCGCCCGGGAGTTCGAGCGCCTCGGTTGGCTCGACCTGTCGGCCTATCTGCTGGACGGTCGTATGGTCTCGGTTCATCTGGCTGCGGTTCTCGACGGCGTGGTTTACCTGTTGCGGTCGGGAAGAGACCCGGCGCTGGCCGGCTACAGCGTGGGGCATCTTCACGAGCTGCGCATGCTCCGCTCCTGGATAGAGGCGGGGCTGTACGAGGCCGACTTGCTCAGGGGCGCCGAGCCGTACAAGTTCTACTGGACGCGAAACTACCGCACCTACGTCGAGCTCTACGCCGTCAGCAATCGCAGCATGCTTCGCGCGTCGGTCCGCTTGGACCGTTTCTGGCGGCGGACGGTGCGCTTCCTCCAGGCACGGCACTCCGTTCGTGAGGTTTGGAGCTACATCGTACTCCGGCGGCGCGAAACGCAAGAACGACGGCGGATGGGCATCAAGACGCGGATATGACGGCTGGCTGACCGCTCACCGTCGGAACGGCCGTGCCCTAAGTGTCCGGAGTTCTTGATGCCGGCTTGACCGCGCGTGCGGCCACGAACTGCCCGGTAAGGCACCGGCTCGGCCACCGCTCCATTCCGTCGACGGCGCGAAGTCCGCGCCGCATGATGCCGTCCAGCCTCCGGGTTCCCGTCTTCCGCAGCAGGCGCAGCCCGGCTTTCGCGAAGAACCTGGGGTTGTGCAGTATCGCAGTGCTTGCGGTGACTTCGAGGCCGGATTCCCGCAGCGCCCGGCAGAGCCGCCCCCGGCTCAGCGTGCGTCCGATGAAGTACGGAGCGCGACCGAGCCGCAGCCAGAGGCGGAACGGGGGTTCCCCCAGGTTTGACGGGTTGTCGAGCGTGATGACAAGCGTGCCTCCCGGTTTGAGCACCCGGGCCAACTCCCGCAGTGACACACCGATGTCGCCCACGCTTTCGAAGTGGTCGAGGGTCGAGTCGGAGACGACGAGGTCGAACGACGCCTCAGCGAACGGGAGCACGCGCACGTCGCCCGCCACGTACCCCGCGGCGCCGTGCCCGAGGGTGACGGCGTTCCCATGTGCTGTGGCTGCGAGGCCGGGCGAGATCTCCGCACAGACAAGCCGCTCGGCCGGGCAGAGGTCCCACGAGAACGCACGCGGCGGACAGGTTGCCTCCGCGAACGCGTCCGTCTTCAGCACCCGGGCCGAAGGTGAACCCTGCCACCACCGCTGCACCAGCTCACGGTGCACCCGGCGGAACTGCTCCGCCAGGAGTGGGTCCATGAACCGGCCGCCGCGGTAGCGCTGCGCCGTCAGCTCCCATCTCCGGGCATCGGCATCGGCCGGCCGCTGCTGTGTGCTCATCGCGGCGCTACGAGTCGGCGGTACGCCGGCCGTACCTGCCGTGGCCTGGTTCGAGCTGCAGCAGCTCTCTGCATTCGGCCGGCTGCATCACTTCCCGGCAGTGGGCGTCGGCCAGCACGTGTATCCGCTTCAGCAGGTCGAGGTTGCGGGCGAGCTTCGTGCGGCCCGCGTCGTACCAGATCTGGTCCTCGAGCCCGACACGCACCCCGCCACCCATCGCGATTGCGAGCGCATTCATCGGCAGTTGCGAGTTGCCTATGCCCGCGAGGCTCCAGTAGGAGTCCGGCGGCAGGTCGCGCACCATGATGCCCGCATGCAGCAGGTCTGCCTGAGCGCAGGCGATGTTGCCGAGCAGCAGGTTGAAATAGTGCGGCGCCCGCAGCATCTCCTTCCCTTCCAGGTAGCGGGCGTAGTTGATCATGCCCGCGTCGAAGGCCTCGAGCTCCGGCGGCACGCCCTGCCGCTGCATCTCCCTCGCAAGCCGCTGTATCATCTCCGGTTCGTTGACGCTTGCCTGCGTGTTGAAGTTGACCGAGCTGAGCGTCAGGCTGCCCATGTCAGGCTTGACGTCTCCCTCGAGCTGAAGCGGCTCGGCACGCTTCTCGAACTCGAAGAACGTGCGTCCGCTGAGCGAGACCGCGATGACGAGGTCCGGTGCGTGCCTGCGGATGCCGGCGATGATGCGCTCGTACACGTCCGCACGGTACGTCGGCTCACCGCTCTGCTCGTTCCGGGCGTGGAGGTGAACCATCGTGATGCCCAGCTCGCAGCACGCGAGCACGTCATCGACGATCTCCGAGACGCTGACGGGCACGCGTGGCGTCATCGCCTTGGTGGGTATCATCCCGGTGGGGCTGAGGTTCACGATAAGATGGGACGGTTGTGCGTTCATTGCGAAAACGGGCGCATGCCTCTCAGGACCGGGCGCCTGCCGTGTACTCGATGCTCACTTCGTCGGACATCGGGCCGACTTCGCCGTCCTTCGTGATGACGGCGATGTAGTAGTAGTAGCGCATCGTCGGGTACAGCTCGGTGCTGCGAATCTCGTCGTCCTTGTATTGCGTCGCGAACGTCAGCGCCTGCAGCACCGGTTCTGTCTTCTGCTGCACGACGGCGCCGACGCCCTGTTCGGCGCGGTAGATGACGTAGCCATCGACGCGGCTGTCTCTGCTGGCGTTCCACGTCACCAGTATCACGTCTTCCGCGCCGGCGTCGCCGGGCACGAGCACCGCGGCCACGCCCTTCGGAGCCGGCAGAGAGCCGCCCCCGATGCAGCCGGCAGCGGTCGCTGCGAGCAGCGTCACTCCCAGGAGCGCTACGAGAATCGATCGGTTGGTTCCAGGACGTGCAGGCATTCGTCTCCCTCGTTGCAGCCGTGCCGGCGTTTCGATGCTGCCCGCCATTATACCGCACCAACTGTCCGGCTTTGCCGTCCTGCGCGCGGAGGTGCGCATCCTAGCGCCAGATGTCGCGGATGCGACCGCCGATGTCCCCCGCGGCTCCTTGCGGCATGCCGGAATCCACGGCGGCTTCCGCCCGCGCGCCGGAACGCCGGTCCATCGAGGACAGCACACTGCCGTTGAGGAAGCGCGAGAGTTGGGCGAACACGTGACGGTCGGAGACACCCGGCGTCCTCGCGTAGAAGCGCAAAGGCCAGAGGACGTACAGGAAGTCGCGCGCTCGGGTCATCGCCACGTAGGCCAGCCGCAGCTCCTCGTCTATCTCCTCCCTGCTGCCGGTGGACATATCGGACGGCAGACAGCCGTCGGCAGCGTGGATGAGGTACACCGCGTCCCACTCCAGCCCCTTGGCGGAGTGTATCGTCGAGAGCACCAGCCAGTCCTCGTCCTTCACCGGCGGTCCCGCCAGGTCACCCGTCGAAGTCGGCGGGTCGAGCACCAGGTCGTCCAGGAATTCCCGGAGGGACCCGTAACCCGAGGCGAGCTGCTCCAGGTGGACGATGTCCTGCTCCCTTGGCGCCGGGTTCTCGTACTGCCGCCGCAGCAGTGGCGAATAGAATGAGCGCACGCGCTCGACGATGGCTGAGGGCACTTCGGCCCTGAGAGGGGCGAGGTCGACGAGCAGGTCGCTCAGTTGCTGCATCTCCTCGCGCGCCGCGGCCGGCGCCTTGAACGATGCGAGCGCTGACGGGGCGAACCCGAGGGAGGAGACGTGCCGGATGGCTTCCGCGGCTGTGGCCGGGCCGACGCCGCTCAGCAACTGGAGCACGCGGAACCAGGCTATCTCGTCGCGCGGGTTCTCCAGCAGCCGCAGCATGCTCACCACGTCCTTTATGTGACCGGCTTCCAGAAACCGCAGGCCGCCGTACTTGCGGAACGGGATGTTCTTCCTTGCGAGCGCGATCTCCAGCGAGGCCGAATGCGAGGCAGCCCGGAACAGCACCGCCTGGCGCCGCAGCGGGATGCCCTGCTCGTAGTGCTCCAGCACAAGCCGGATGACTTCCTCGTCTTCTCCGCTTTCGTCGCCGCAGGTGATGAGCTGCGGCCGCTGCCCGTCGCCCCGCGTCGACCACAGCTCCTTCGAGTGGCGCTCGTGCGCCTGGGCGATGACGCGGTTCGTCGTCTCCAGTATCGGCTGCCGGGAGCGGTAGTTCTGGTCGAGCGTCACGATGGCCGCCCCCGGGAACTCCAGCGGGAAGTCGAGCATGTTCCGCACGGTGGCCGAACGGAAGCTGTAGATGCTCTGGGCGTCGTCGCCCACCACCATGATGTTCCCGCACTCCTGCCGCATCCGGCGCAGTATGCCGGCCTGTATCCGGTTCGTGTCCTGGTACTCGTCCACCAGGATGTGGTCGAACCGGCCGCCCACCGAGGCGGCGACCCTCTCATCCTCGAGCAGGTAGTACAGGTATAGCAGCAGGTCATCGTAGTCCAGCACCTGCTGCTGCTGCTTGCGCTCGACGTAGGTGCGGAACAGCATCGAGAGGTCGGCCTCCCATTCGAGACACCACGGGAAGTACGTGCTGAGCAGGGGCCGGAGCTCGTCGGTCGAGTTCACCCGCCTGGAGTAGATGTCCATGCAGGTGCCCTTCTGCGGGAAGCGCTTGCCCTTCCGGGCGAGACCGAGGTCGTTGCGCACGACGTTCAGGGAGTCCTCCGCATCCGTCCGGTCGATAACCGAGAACTCCGGCGCAAGGCCGGCCGGGCGAGCGTAGATGCGCAGGATGCGGTTGGCGAAGGAGTGGAATGTGCCGCCCCAGACGCGGTGCGCCGACTGCGGCTGTGCTGCAATCGCGACCGCCGCCCGCTTCAGCATCTCTTCGGCAGCGCGGCGCGTGAATGTGAGCAGCAGTATCCGCTCCGGCGGTACGCCCTGCGAGATGAGATGGGCGACCCTGGCGGCGAGCGTCTTCGTCTTGCCGCTGCCCGCGCCCGCCACGACCAGCACCGGCCCATCGCCATGCGTCACAGCTTCCCGCTGGCGCGGATTCAGCTCGCTCAACCAGTCAGTCGTCTCCATCACTGGCTCACTTGAACGCCAGCAGGCGCCGGGGGTTCGCCACCATCATCGTCTCGATGTGCTCCTCCGAGATGCCGTAGAGGCGCATGAGCGGAACAACTTGCCGCAGCAGGTGGGCGTAACCGCCTCCTCCGTAGCATACCAGCCTCACCTTCATGCCCACGTCGTGCGAAAGCAGCAACTGCTCTACGTAGCCCCGTGAGATGACGTCGACTATCTCCTTGACTCGGCCCAGGTCGTTCGGCATGTCCGGCAGAGCTCCCTCCGCTATCGCCACGCGCGCCGGGTAGTATCCCTCGAAGCCGAACAGGTCGTACTCGATGAAGCACCCGGCCTTCAGCAACTCCAACCTGGTGGCCAGCGAGTAGCCGCAGCGGTCCATGTGGCTCATGACCACGCGGCTGAGGTCTGCGCCCGCCGCACTGAGCACCTCGAGTATCTCCAGCGGCGCACGGTCGTTCCTCCCCGGATGCACGTTGATGCCGGCGCCGGTCGACTTCTGCGCCAGCGCACCTCCCCGCAACCCCTTCAACTCGTTGGGCTTCAGCGGCCACGAGCAGCCCAGCTCGCCGATGATGCCGGGCCTGATTCCGGTATCGCCGGTGCCGCAGGCGAACTCCTGCGCTATCTCGTCTGCGATGGATTGCTCGCTCATGGCGTTGACCCGGTCGTGCGTCAGCGGCGAGTCCGCGTAGTAACCGCAGCCCATGACGATGTTCAGTCCCGTGGCGCGCGAGATGCGTGCAAGCGCCAGCGGGTCTCTCCCCAGGCCCCGGTTAGTCTGGTCCACGATGCTGCGGCCGCCCTCAAGCTTGAATAGCATCGCCTCCTTGATGGCGGTATCGACGTCCATCAGTATCTGGTTGTCCAGGTTGTCCTTCGTGTGGTAGCGGACCCACGACAGGTTCTCAAGGGTCACAGGCTGATGCGCCAGCGCCCTGTCGCTCAGGCGTTCAGGCTCGATGAAGTACACGCCCCCCAGTGTCTGGTCGATGAGCAGGTGCTCGTGCGGTAGTGTGATGCCGAGCTCCCCCGCCGGAATCAGTCCCAGCACCGTCTGTACCTGGCCGCGCTTCTTGTCCGTCGTCATGAGGCGTCCTCCCCGGCCGGCTATCAGCCGCCCGCTGTGTCAGTATACTATCTGCGGTCGCGCTCCCCTCGGGGAAAGCCCGTTGACTTGTGGCTCCGCCTCTCCTATCCTTCTTCGCATCGCGTAGTACTGACCGCGCTTCTGTCCCGCCCGCGCCCGGCCGCCGGCGGAGGGAGGTATTCAGCATGTCCGTTCGCATCACGACTTTGCTCGAGAACACCGCGGGGTGGGTGAACGTTCTCGGCGAGTGGGGACTGTCAATGCTCGTGGAGACGGATGACGTGACCGTGCTCTCGGACACCGGCGCGTCTTCTGCCACCGCCGCCAACGCGCGCGCGCTGGGCGTCTCTCTCACCGGCGTCGAGGCCGTCCTGTTCAGTCACGGCCACTTCGACCACACCGGGGGACTGCTCGACATCCTGCCGCTCATTCACAAGCCTGTCGATGTCATGGGTCATCCGGACATCTGGAGCCGCAAGTACGCCTACCATCCGGGTCACAAGGTGTGCAGCTACAACTCCGCTTCGGACTACGAGTACATCGGCATCCCGTATACCAGGGAGCAGGCCGAGAAGTGGGGTGCGCGCTTCGTCCTGGGCGCCGACCCGGTCTGGTTGAGCGACAACGTAGTCACGAGCGGCGAGGTCCCCATGCGCACGGAGTACGAGACCATCGACCCCATGCTCAAGGTGCTCGTGAACGGTGAATACGTGCCCGACCCGCTGGCGGACGACCAGTCCATCTTCATCAAGACCGAGAAGGGCCTCGTCGCCGTGCTCGGCTGCGCTCACCGCGGCATTATCAACCACCTGCGGCGTGGACAGGAGCTCACCGGCCTCGAGCGCGTGCACGCGGTCATCGGTGGCACACATCTGGGACCGGCCTCCCGCGACCGCGTCGAGATGACGGTCCGGGAGCTGCGGCGCATGGAAGTGCATCTGGTCGCCGCTTCACACTGCACAGGCCTGAAGGCTGCATGCGCCCTGCAGCACGAGTTCGGCGATGCGTTCGTTTTCAACAACGCCGGCTCCCGCATCACGCTGTAGACCCGAACGCGGGGACCCTCCGCGTTGACGCAGCCTGAAGCCGCGGCTACACTCGGCGGCGACGGGCGCACTGCGACTCCCGCAGGCCCCGGGGAGGTATGGCCAGGTGAACCGCACCGTCGCGTTCG
>Ga0136653_10000685_pt1 | contig 17835 bp, 16 predicted proteins | sample LakKivw275mmetaG_FD_94866 | JGI IMG/M metagenome (GOLD analysis project Ga0136653, IMG submission 94866) | Anoxic lake water microbial communities from Lake Kivu, Rwanda to study Microbial Dark Matter (Phase II) - Lake Kivu water 275m metaG... | ecosystem: Environmental > Aquatic > Freshwater >...
GCGGTCGTCAGATCTGGGTTCGGAGGGGGAATATCCATAACTCTTTTACGTTATGCAGGGGTACCCTACCCGCTTATCCCTTGACTGCGCCGGCCGTCATCCCTCGGGTCACCTGCTTCTGCAACAAGGCAAAGACGATGAGAACCGGCACGCTGGCAATCAAGATGGCAGCAAAGAGGTCCGCCCATTGCGCTGTGTATGCTGCCCGTTCGGACAGGTAGAAAAGCCCCAGTGGGAGGGTGGCGTTTTCCTGTCTCAAGAAGATCAAGGCCAGGAAGAACTCGTTCCACAGGCTCAAAAAGTTGATCAGGAAGGTGGAGGCCAGCCCGGGCAGCGAGAGCGGCAGCATGATCTGCCAGAACACCCGGAAGGGGGAGGCGCCGTCCATCGTCGCCGCCTCGTCCAGATCGGAGGGCAGGGACTCAAAGAACCCCCGTAGAACAAAGGTGTTAAACGGCACGCCGGAGGCGATGTAGATCAGCACCAGGGGAACCATTCCGCTGCTGACGCCAATCCTCACCATGGTGAACCAGAGGGGGATGATCGTCAACATGGTGGGGACCATGTAACCGATCAAAAAGTAGTTGGCGAACAGCTCGTTGCGCTTGAACGGAACCCGGCCGATCACGTAAGCCGCCATTGCCGAGATGAGCACCGATGCCGATGCGCCCACGGTGGAAGCCAGGACGCTATTACCAAAGTAGCTCCCGATTTTAGCCTTTTCCCAGGCACTTGCATAGTTCTCAAAGTGGAGTCCCCGGGGCAGGGCCCACGGGCTGGTGGTCAGAAACTCGTCGGTCGTCTTGAGCGAGATCATGAAAACCCAGACAAAGGCGCCGATCGAACCCAGGCAAAAGAGGCCCAGGACCAGGTAGATCGGGACGTGTCTCCAGCGAACCGGCTGGCGATGGCAAGGTGAAGTGGTACCGGAGTGCGAGGTTATGGCCGTCATGTCCACAGGCCCTCCTAATACTCGATGGTTTCGCGCCTGGTGAGCCTGTTGGTAACTAGGCTTAGGAAGAGAATAGCGCTCATGAGGAAGGTCGCCATGGCGCACGCCAGTCCCCACTGATAGCTGTGAAACGCTCGCTCGTACATCAGGATGCCGATCACTTTGGTGGCCCCGCCTATGGAGCCGGTCGGGGTCATCACATAGACCTGGCCGAAGACTTGAAGGGAGGAGATGATCCACACGATGAACAACAAGCGTAGCACGCCCCAGACCAGGGGCATGGTGATTTTCCAAAACACCTGCCACTCATTGGCCCCATCTATTCGGGCGGCCTCCAAAAGCTCGGCCGGGACGCGTTCCAGGCCGGCCGACAGCAATATCACCCAGGTCCCCAACTGCTGCCAGACAGCGGCGATGACCACCGCCAGGAGTGCCGTTCGCGTGTCGCCCAGCCAGGGCAGGGCCAGTTGCTTCAAGCCAATCGCCTTCAGCAGGTTGTTGATGGGACCAAAGACCGGGTCGTAGAGCAGTTTCCACAGCAAGGCGACCGAGACCACAGAGAGCACCACCGGAGCGGTGATGATGTACCGGAACCCCCCCCTTCCCTTGATGTTCTGCGTCAGCGACCAGCTAATAAAGATCGCCGGGATGAAAAGGATGACTCCCCCACTCAGCGCAAACAGGCCTGTGTTCTTGGCGGCGTTCAGGAACTGGGGGTCCATGAAGATCAACTTGTAGTTGCGCAGCCCCCAGAAAGGTCGCTCGCCCCCGTGGCCGTACCAGTTGGTGAGTGAAAGCCACATCGTCTGTGCCAGGGGGATGAATAGGAGCAGTGTGTAGAACAGAAACGCCGGCATGAGAAAAGGGATAACCAGTCTGCGTCGAGATTTTTGATACATCGCTCAGACTCCAAGGAAAGAGGTGCAAGGTGGGAGTTGCAAGGTGGGAGTTGCAAGGTGGGAGTTGCTCCCACCTTGCAACTCCAAAACTCCTACGGAACGGCTACTCCCCGGCCGCCTTACGTTGAGCGCGGATCGACGCGAGATTGGCATCAATCTTGGCCAGCATCCCTTCGGGAGTGAGCTTTCCCGTCCACATCTCGACCACCGGGCCATACCAGGCGTCTGACATCCCAAACTGGCCGCCTGACACGCCAAAGAAGTAGAGGATGAAGTCACCCTTGGATGCCGCACGCATAGCGTCGGCCGCGCCGTAGATGGCTGTGGGTGGGGAGACGTGGATGTTGGGCACAAACGAACCCAACTGCTCCACCCGCTTCGTGGCCGCTTCGTCGCTGGTATATCTCCTCAGGAACTCGGCGGCCAACTGAGGCACGTCTGAAGCGGCCATCACGTTCCAGGCAGTCACGTTTCCAAACATCGCCTGCTGGTCGCCTTTCCCACCTTCGTATGTGGGGAATGGAGCCACGCCCAACTCGAATCCCTTCGGGATCGAGTCCTTCATCTCCTTCATCAGCCAGCTTCCCATCATGATCATGGCCGCCTTGCCCTGGAAGAAGTAGAGCTGGGCGGTGGTAAAGTCCAGGGCTTGCCACCCCTCAATCAGGTAGCCATTGGCCGACAGCTTGTTCAGTTCCTGAGCAGCCAGCAGAAAATCGGGGTCATCGGCCATCTTTTTGTCGGTGTCCTGCCACATGATCTCCATCGTCTTTTCTTTGCCGGCGATGCGCTGGAAGAGATGATCCGACCAGATGCCGACATAGTCCGGCACTTGGCCGGTCACCGCGATGGGTGCCACGCCCTTGCTCTTGATAGTCTCGCAAACCTGCAGCAACTCCTTCCAGGTGGCGGGCGGCTTCAGCCCCCATTCGTCAAACATGCCCTTGTTGTAATGCAGCAGCATGACCCAGACCTCGTCAGGCACCCCCCAGATCCTGTCCTTGTATTTCAAGGCGGGAACGAAAAGCGGGTTGAAGTCGTCTATCCAGTGAGTGCCGTCCTCGCGCTTCGCGTTCACGTAGTCGGTAAGGTCCAGAATGAAGCCTTTATCAACAAGGGGGTGAGCGCTTTCTCGCATCGCTTGAAAGGCCCAGTCCACGTCGAGCGGGTCACCAGCCTCCATGCGCATCATGATGAGTGGACGCGCCGCGTCGTTGTTCATGGTGTAAATCACCTTGGTTCCAGGAAAATCCTTCTCCATTGAATCGCCGATCTCTTTCACCCGGTCGAACGCGGTGCCTTGTGCCCACCCCACGCCAACCTCCAGTCTAGCCGGCGCGATCTTGGGCGTCGGCGGCTTGGTCGGTTCAAGTGCCTTGGTCGGTGCGGGTGCCGGCGTCGCCGCCTTGCAGGCAATCAAAACACTGGTCAACATACCCGCTACTAGAACAATAGACAAAGTTTTCGTTAATCGAGCACACATCGTTTTCCTCCTTACTTACTGAAATTAGGTTATCAAAAGAAACGACTTTGATCCACCGCAGCAAATCTATTTGCAGTTATCCATGTGCCACCTCCTTTCCATCCTATCCAATTTGATCCACCGCAACAATCTATTTGCAGTTACCCTTGTATCACCTCCTTTCCAGCAAGCCATCAAAAGCATTCAATACTGCATCAATGTCCTCGGAGCTAATCATGCAATGGGTAGCCAATCGCATACGTGGATCTCCAGGAAAAACAAGGATTCCTTCTTTGGCTAAATGGTCCGCCAGTTCTTGGCCGCTCACGCCAAACGCTGGCACATGGATGTGGAACAGGTTGGTTTCGACGATATCGGGATCGCAACAGCCTGGGAACCGATCTGCCAGGCCCAGTGCCAATTTCTTGGCGTTGGCATGGTCTTCTGCCAGTCTGTCAATGCCGGTCTCCAAGGCCACAATGCCGGCCGCGGCCATCACGCCGGCCTGGCGCATACCTCCGCCGAGCATCTGCCGGAATGAAATAGCCCGCTCGACCAGTTCCTTGCTACCACACAGCATGCCCCCGAAGGGAGCTCCCAGTCCTTTGGAGAGACAAAAGGCAACCGTGTCCACGTACTGCGTGAAGTTTTCGGCGGGCTGTCCTGAGGCTACCACGGCGTTGAAGAGGCGAGCGCCATCCATGTGCATGGATAGATCATATCGTTTCGCCACGTTGCATATCTTGGCCAGATGTTCGGGCGGAATCACAGTGCCTCCGCCGAAGTTGCTGGTGTCTTCCACGCAGATCAGGCCGGTGGTAGTTGCCTCCCTCGCCGCGGGGCGGATTGCTGCTTCAACCTCCGCAGGATCGAGCCAGCCCCTATGAAATGGAACAGTATGCGTTACGCAACCGGCTATTCGAGCGATACCACCCACTTCCCACAGGAACTGGTGCGCCTGGTCACCCAGTATTACCTCCTGGCCGGGATGGGTATTGACCAGCACCCCTAAGAGGTTTCCCATAGTGCCCGATACGACGAACAGAGAGGCCTCTTTCCCTGTCTTCTCGGCCGCCATCTCCTGTAGCCGAATCACAGTGGGATCGCCATCGTAGGTATCATCGGCGACTTCGGCCTCGTACATGGCGCGCCGCATTGCCTCGGTGGGCTTGGTAACTGTGTCGCTTCGCAGGTCAATTACCTGGGTCCTCGTGCTCATTAATCAAACCATCCTTCCTTCACGCATTGATGCCTACACTGTTTGCCCGTACTGCGACAAAGGCGTTAGTACATGGCATCGGCGACCAATGAGGTATCGGTGACGGGTAGCCTGACCGGGGTGCCGCTTCTACCGGACATGAGCAGCGCCAGCGCGACCTCAAGGACCGCCCGGCCGGCTTTCAGGTTGGAGGCGGGCTCCTCGCCGGTTTCGATGGCCCGGATGAGTTCTTCTACCGCCGTGTACATGCCGCTTTTTCCATCGTTGCGTCCCGGATACGGGCGGCGCGAGAAAACGGTTTTCCCCTCCCGCTTTTCAATCTTCCACCATTTGGGCTCATAGCCACCGGTGTGGATGCGGCCTTCCGTACCGATAAAATCAACCGCCGAGGGCATCGAACTGACAAAGGGCATGTGGACGTGTGCCCGCACCCCGTTTTTGAAAACGAGATACGCATCTCCGCCGGGGTCTTTGAGTGATCGGTCCTCGTCTAGATGGCAAAAGACCCAATCGACCGGCGCACCGATCATGAAGTGAAGCAAGTCGAAAAGGTGGGAACCGCCAAAGGAGAAACCTTCTCTCCAGGTAGAGAGCACGGCGCGCAGTTCGCCGATTTCTCCCTGATCAATGAGTCTCTTGGCAGCGCGGTAATAGGGGTCATAGGTGCGGGTGTGGTTTACCGCTACCTTGATCCCGTCCGAACGACAGGCGGCGATCATCTCGTCGGCCTCGCCCAATGTGCGCGCGATGGGCTTTTCCAGGAAAATCCCTTTGACCGGCCGTCTTGCTACCTCCAGGGTCATCTCGTAATGCAGGTGGCTGGGCGCTGCAATGCTGACGATGTCGAGGTCCTCGGCATCGAGCATCTCTCGATAGTCGGTGTACAGCGCCGAAACCCCCCAGCGTTGGCCAAAAGCCTCCAGGTTCCGCTGGTTGATGTCGGCCGCCGTGACCAATTGGGTACGGGGATGGCGCCGATACGCCCCGGCGTGAGTGTACGGGAACAAGCCAAAGCCCGGCACATCGCGCAAACCATCCTCAATGGTGCTGGCAATGCTGCCACAGCCTATGATGCCGGCCCGGTAGATGGGTTCTTTTTCCATCGTCTCACCAACTCCTTGTCTATTAGATTAGCATTTGCGGATCCAGTGCATCACGTAACCCGTCGCCAAAAAAGTTGACCGCCAGCATCGCAATACCAATTGCAAGCCCAGGCGGCAACCACAACCAGGGCATGGATTGCAGGACCGCGACCACCTGGGCGTCCGTCAGCATGTTTCCCCAACTGGCGGTGGGAAGCGGGACCCCCCAGCCCAGGAAGCTCAAAGCGGCCTCTGTGACGATGGAGGTAGCCACTCCGAAGGTGGCGATGACGATGACTGGCGAAAGCGCGTTGGGCAGAATATGCTTGAACATGATCGACGTTGGGCGAACGCCAATCGCCTCCGCAGCGGTGACGAAGTCTCTCTCCCTCAATGACAGGAACTCGGCACGTACATACCTGGCTACCGACGGCCACTGAAGTAACCCAAGGATAAGGATTACGTTCCTTAAACTCGGCCCCACGATAGACACAAATGTCAGGACAATCAGAACCATGGGGAAGCAAAGGAGAATATCAATGAGACGCGTGATGATGGAATCGACAGTACCGCCATAGTACCCCGCCAGGGAGCCCATGATGATGCCTATGAGAACATAGAGAGTGACGGCACCCAGCACAACCTCCATAGACGTTCGTGCTCCATAGATCAACCGGCTCAGGACATCCCGCCCCACCAGGTCTGTGCCCAGCAGGTGTTCGGCGCTCGGTGGTTTGCGCATGGCTTTAGCGTTGGTTTCGTAGGGATCGCATGGGGCCACAGAAGGTGCAAAGATGGACACAAAAACCCAGAGAATGACAACGCCGCCGGACACAAGCGCCAGGCGATGTCGTTTTAGCCGGTTCCACGCCTTCCGGCCTGGAGATTGCACCCGGGTTTCCGGTGCGAAAAACTTGCTTTGCCGCCCTTGTGTTACCGTCATCCCTTCACTTCTCCAGACGGCTCACGCGCTGATTCCTTACTCGTAGCGGATTCGCGGGTCGGCAATGGCGTACATGACGTCGGCGACCAGATTGCCAATGATGACGAGGCTGGCCGCGACCAGGTCTATGCCCATGATGACAGGGTAATCCCGGCCCCCGAGCGAGCGAATCGTCAGCAAGCCGATGCCAGGCCACGTGAACACCTGTTCGGTCACCACCGCGCCGCTGAAGACCCAGCAAAAGCTGAAACCCAGGCGGGTGAGCACCGGCAGAAGCCCGTTTCGGACCGCATGCCGCATCACAACCAGCCGCTCGGTGAGGCCCTTTGAGCGGGCTGTTCTGACATAGTCGCTACCCAGCACTTCAAGCAGGCTGCCGCGCACCAGACGCATGTAGATGGCGAGTTGCTCCAGGGCAAGGACGATGGCCGGCAGAATCAGATGGCGTACCAGCTCCAGGAGCGTGTGCTGAGCGCCCATGTCGTACATCCCGCCCACCGGCATGACATTCAGCCGGAGGGAGAACACGTAGAGCAACAGCAACCCCAGAAAAAAGTGGGGAACCGACACAGCCGCAAAGGCCCCGATCGTGAGCAGATAGTCCGATATAGAATAATGCCTTACGGCCTCATAGATGCCCAATGGAATGCCGAACAGGAGGGCCAGGGCCAGGCCGGATCCCATCAACGTCACCGTGGCGGCCAGGCGATCCACTATCTTTTTGGCAACGGGCTCCCGGTCAACGTAAGAGTAGCCAAGATTGCCGCGAATGACCTGCCCCAGCCATAGCACGTAGCGCACTGAAATCGGTTTGTTCAGCCCCAGCCTTTCCCGCTGCACATCGCCCACACTCGGGGGCAGTTCGGGATTGATCATGGCGCTGACGGGGTCACCCGGAGCCAGATTCACCATAACGTATATCAAGATGCTAACTGCCAGGAGCTGCAGAGGCAGGACAAGCAGTCTTCGTACAATATACCTGGTCAATTCGACCCCTCTTCGTTCATAGCGAAGGAGCCTGATCCCTGTGGCTCCGCTATCGAGGCAAGGCCTAATGGCTGCGCCCGGCGCGGCCGGCCGGCGTCTGGGGACGCGTGCCTACGCGCCAAACAGCCGTAGCGTGGTACCAAGCCCCTTGCTCTCAGCGAGATGCAAGGCAGCCTGAGCCAGTGCTGCGTCTTCGGTGCCCATGCCGACCGAGCAGAAGTAGAGACGCTCGCCATCAGACTGGCGGCCGGGCTTGGTGCCGGCAATCACTTGGCCAAGCTCGGCCGTGATCGCAGCATCGTCAATCAGCCCGGCCTCGCGCATGCGGGCCAGCGTCTGGCTGCGGCGATGCACCATACCCGGCCAGTCGTCCACATAGAGGCCATCAGAATGCAAGACGACGTCGTACTCTTCCTCCTGGTTGGAGCCCACATGGACAAAGAGGCTGCCGTGCTTGACCCATGCGTCCTTGACAATCGGTTCGTCCGCCGCCGTTGCGGTAACGATCACATCGGCGCCAACAACGCAGCGTTCGGGGCTATCCACCGCCCGTATCGGAAGGCCCAGCGCAGCCCCCATTTCCTTGGCGTATCGCGCGACTGACTCGGTGTGGAGGGCGTACACGCGCACCTCTTCCAGTTGGGGCAGCGTCGCGTGTAGGGCCAAAAGCTGTGTGCGGCCCTGGACGCCTGCTCCAAGGATCGCTACCGTGGTTGAATCGGGGCGAGCCAGGTATTTGGCGGCCACCCCTGTCGCAGCGCCCGTGCGCAGGGAGGTCACCAACGACGATTCCATCACCGCCACGGGTGTCCCCCGATCTGGGTCGCCCAGGATCATCAGTCCATTGAGGCTGGGCAACCCGTAGCGTTTGGGGTTATTGGAGAAAATGGCGATCCACTTGAGGCCGCAGACGTCGAATCGTCCCCCCACGTAGCCCGGCATGATGTTCACCCGCCCCCGCTTGGGCTCGCCCAGATCGAGCGATGTCTTGTGCGGCAAGATATCCTCGCCCAGGGCGTGGAGGCGCAACACCTCTTCCACGACTTCTAGCGCCACCGCCATGTTCAGGCCGGCCGCCTGGAGTTGCGCCTGGTTCAGGTATCGAAATTCTACTTCGCCAACTGCCATTCGGGTTTTCCTCCTTTGTTCGCGTTTTATTCAGGTCGCAGCGATAGAAGCTAGCCCTTCAAATGCGTGTCAAACCATGCGAGCATCTCTTTCCAGTAGCGGATGCGATTCTTTGGCTTCCCGCCAAATGCGAGTCCGTGCGTTTCACCGCGGAAGATGCACAGCCGTGTTTCGACGCCAAAGTATTTGAGCGCCGTGAACATCTCGAGCCCCTGAGGGATTCCGCAAATGTAATCCTCATCCGACTGAAGGAACAGCGTGGGTGTGTCTACTTGATCGGCGTATCGCAACGGGGAATGGAACCAGTATTTTCCCATATTTTTCCATGGGGTCACGGTCAGGTATTGCTCCATCCAGTAGTAGCCGATCTCGGTGGTCCCGAACATGGATAGAAGGTTGGAGATGCCATTGGTGGAGACGGCCGCCTTGAACCGATGGGTGTGACCGATGATCCAGTCGACCATGTAGCCACCGTACGAAGATCCCGCCACTCCGAGGCGCCCAGAGTCCACCAAGTCATAGTGCTGCACCACATGGTCCACGACGGCCATAATATCGTCGTAATCCACCGTTCCAAAGCTGCCCAAAATGGCGCCGTGAAAGGCGTCACCGCGGCCGTCGCTGCCTCGTGGGTTACAGTGGAAAACAGCATATCCCTGGTTCGCCAGCATCTGGTGTTCGTGGCGGAAGATCGGTGATGCGACGGACTTTGGCCCGCCATGAACGTGTAACACCACTGGGTAGCGCTGGCCTGGTTCGTAACCCGCTGGCCTGATCAACCAGGCGTCTATTTCCACGCCGTCCGTTGTGCGCACGCTAAAGTGTTCGGGGATTGACACCGTCTTGCCCGCCAACCCGCCCACGTTCAGGGTGGTGAGCTGTTTTTCTGTCCCGTTCTGCAGAGTATATAGCTCCTGGAGGCGCGTATCCCGCATGGCTACGTAGACGACTGTGTCTCCTTTCACGTCAAAGTCGTCCACCGCACCCGGCTCGTCAACCAGCCGCACTACCTTGCCATTCATATCGACGGCATTGAGGTAGGCGGAGTAGCCCTCCACTGTGACGCAGTAATACCTGCCTCCGGCGGCGCGCGACATGGCAGCGCTTCCCAACCGAACGTCGGTAGACACACTGTGTTGCCGTACGCTTTTGTCCCAACTCGGGGTCAGGCTCTCCAACCGGCCGTCACTCAGGTGCAACGCATACACCTCCTTGTTCTGCCGGAAGTTATAGCGAGCCATATCTGAAGCCAGCGCCACTACCAGGTCATCGCTCACGAAGCGCGGGCCGTGAAACATGTGCGTGTGGTTTGTCAGCCGCCGCAGCTTTCGATCGGCCAGGTCTAGCAAGTAAAGATCATTGCGCAGCGGGGCAACTTGGTCATAATCGCTCGCCGACAGGACGATGCTCTCGCCCCGGACGTCAAACGCCTCCACGTATAGAAAACCACCCGTCAGTTCTTCAGTGCACTGCGCCTTCCCGTCGTAAAGGTACAGGTGCATCCGCTTTTTGTTAGTAAAGCCCTGAACGTCACGCCAGAACGGAAGCTCGTCCGCGACCTCACAATCGCCCTCCTGCCAGGAAACCGCGGTCGGGGCGACGTCAACCTGCATCAGGTAGAGCACTCGCCGATCGTCCAGCACCTCAACACACGTCGCGTGCCCAGGAATGGTGAAAGTTTTCAGCGCTGCCCCGCCCTCAATGCCGATCTCGTAGGCGTGGGTGCACGGCACGCCCTGTTGTTCAGGCCCCTCCCGCTCGATGAAGAGGATGTGGCGGCTATCGGTCAGCCAGTCAAAGGCGACTACCCTTCTTTGGGTCGTCAGTTGGGCGACGTCCCCTGTGTCCAGGCAACAAAGGAAGATATCCGAAGCATAGTCGTTCTTCTCCACATCGGCTTGCTTGACGATAAAAGCTGCCTTCTTTCCATCAGGCGATAATTCCAACCCTGACAAAAAACGATAGGACGCGAAATCGGTCAGTTGGAGTTGTCCCATAAAAATGTCTCTCGGATTTGGGTGAGAACTCGGGGGGCCGGGCCCGGCCCCCCGAATTGTGTCTGTAACAGAGACCTGCTGTTACTGCTTGATGTCCCACTCGTAGATGTCCCAGGTGAGCCAGGTGTTTATGCCCGGCCGGTTGCGCTGCACGTAGGCGAGATGGGGAATCACGACACGGTCGCTCTGAGCGACGACTACCGGGTCGACAATGAGCGGCAGCATCGGCAGTTGGTCGGTCGTACGTTCAGTGATCTGATAGAAGATCTGGGTGATCTTCGCGGGATCCATCTCGACCTTCGCCTGGGCATACAGATCATCGAGCACCGGGTCGACGTACCGCGACCAGTTGATCCCACCGGGCGGTATATTGGTGCTCAAAAAGTTGTCGATCTGTACCCAGGGGTTCTGGCTCATGCTGCCATAGCCGACAATGACCATGTCAAAATCCCCGGAATTCCTGCGGTCGCCGATGGCGGCCCCATCGAGCGTGACGATGTTGATCGTGATGCCGACATCGCCCAGGTTTTGTTGCATGATCACTGACATCCGGTCACGATAAGGCACGCCGGCCGAAGCTAGCAGGTCAAACTGGACGCTTCCATCCCATCCGATTTCAGCCAGCAGTTCCTTAGCCTTGTCGGGATCATAAGGGTACTGGGTGATGTTCGGACTCAGCGTCCAAGGTGTCATCGAGGGGTTCACGGCGACCTCGCCGTAGCCGAACCAGGCCGCGTCGTTGAGCGCCTCGCGGTCCAGGGCGTACATCATAGCCTTGCGGAACTTGACGTTGTCCAGCCAGGGGTGCGACGTATTGACAACCAGGCTCTCGACCGTCCCTTCCCCCTTGTGGAGGGTGTAGCCCATCTTGCTAAACCGCTCAATATCGGTACCGGCAAGCTGGAAAAAGTCGAGCTCGCCCTTTTCAAAGGCAATCGCATTCGCTTCCTCGGAGGCGAGCCGCAGGTAGATCTCATCGATCTTGGGCTCGCCGAGGAAAAAGTCGGCGAACTTTTCATAGTGGACGTACTGCTCGGGGACATACTCCACCCACTTGTAGGGGCCGCAGCCAATCGGGTTGCGCCAGAAGGCGGCGTCCCACACATCCTTCACGTCGTAGGAACCCAGAATGTGTTCCGGCAGCAAGAAAATCGCCCCTTGGGTCAGCGGAAGGAAAGAAGGGCTTGGGGCTGCGAGCACCATCCTGACCGTCTTGTCGTCAACGATCTGGAGCCCCTCGATGTCGTCGGCTTTGCCCTCGTGGAACTCTTTCGCGCCCTTAATCGCTTCCATCCGGCCAAAATAGACCGAACCTGACTCGGGATGAGCCACCAGCTTGTAGGTAAAGACCACATCTTGGGCCGTAACTGGCTCGCCGTCGTGCCATTTGGCGTCTTTGTTGATGTGGAAGACATAGGTGAGGCCGTCTTTGGATTGCGTCCAGTCCGCCACGTAGGGCACAACCGACCCATCAGGGGCGAACTGGCCCAACCGGCAATGGACGTAGTAGATCACTTCCATGTCTGCCCCGATGTCGGTCAGGAACGGATTGAGAGTCTTGGGATATTCGTTGTAACTGGCATAGAGGATCTTTTTTTCAGGTTGCGGTTTGGGCGTTGCCGTGACGACCACCTCTTTCTCGACGACCACAGTCTCGACCACCTCCTTCTCGACCACCACGGTCTGGACCACCGGCTTCTCGACCACCTTCTCCTTCTCGACCACCACGGTCTGGACCACCGGCTTCTCGACTACTTTCTCCTTCTCGATAACCTCCGGAGTCGGCGCGGCGCAGGCGGCCAGCACCGCTAGGGCAACCAACAATACTATTAGCTTTTTCATTTCTATTTACCTCCTCTTTTCGATGAAGTTTGGCTTTGGGATGCTTCCTTCATGGAGCATCCCCCACTGGCTTAGCAAAAGTCGATAACCCACCCCCTTTCTGAGCTGAGCTTTCTTGGAAAGTCCCATAGCGCGTTTTCACGAGTGAAGAGTAGCTTGGAACATCCATAGCTTGATTTTCGGCTAATTACACGCTCTTGCCGCGGCCCAGGATGTCCCAGACCGCGATAAGGTCGTTGCCCTGGACAACCCATAACTTGTCAAACATGTTCACCACGTCGGATACATAATTGGGATAGATATCTAGCTTGGTGCCTATCCGCGGCGGCTTGGTGCCTTTTGGCAGGTGGACTGCGCCGTGCTCCTCACTGGCCACATTGACGGTCAGGTTTGGGTACTGCACAAAGACCCCGTGTCCAGGGGTTGTCCTGGCAAGGCAATGCGTCAAGGCCTTGGAACCGGCGTCCACGGCAAAGTGATCCGGCTCTGGAACCGATGGGACCGAGACGACAGTGGTCAGTATGGTCAGCGCCATCTGCTCTCGCGTGTGAGCCCCCAAATCTGCATAATTCATGTCGCCAAAGACGTAACAACCGGCACGATATTCTGTGATCCCCTCAAGCTTATCCATGTACTGGGCGCCAGGAGTCGAACCACCACTGATGACCTCAGTCTCGATACCGTGGGCTCGCAACAGAGCCGCCGCCTCTGTGGCAATCCTGGCCCCCGCTTGCTCACCGGCCAGTTGTTTTTCCCGTTCCAGGTGTTTGCATGTTTCGCCAGCCATGTACATAAGTCCCTTGTATCGCAGGCCGGGCATCGAGGTGACGATCTCTTTTACAAATCGGAGCAACTGTTTGCCTGGTTCGATGCCGGTTCGCCGGTAGCCGGCCTCGATTTCCACGATCACATCGATGCACTGCCCGCGAGCAATGGCTGCATCGTTCAGCGTCCTTGCTGCTTCGAACGTATCTACCGATGTGGATATCATGGGAACCCAACGCGTCAGGTTGAACAACCGCTCAATCTTGTCTTGACCAACAATCGGGTAAGCAATAAAGATGTCCTCGATACCGGCTGCGGCCATCACCTCTGCCTCACCTAACTTAGCACAGGCAATGCCAACCGCCCCGGCTTTGATCTGCATGTGGGCGATAATGGGCGTCTTGTGGGTCTTGATATGAGGGCGCAGTGCTATACCTGCTTTTTTAGCCCGCTGGGCCATCTCGTCGATATTATGCCGGAGTTTGTCCAAGTCAACGACCAGTGCTGGTGTCGAGATATTGTGTTTCTTCACAGTGCTCTCGCTTCTCTTTAGATATGTGATTTGGAGATCGTATGAAATAGATGCAAAAGCAAGGCTTGCTGAGGGTTTTTCTTTACCGGACTCTCAGCCTCACTTTCCATAATAGTCATTAATGATCCGCTCCTCGAGGTCTGCATGGCGTTGCATCCATTCACAAGCGGCTGCCCCGTCTCCCTTGATGACAGCCTCGCACAGTTGGCGGTGAGTGTTAAGTTCGCTCTTTCTGCGCAACGCACGCTCTTCCGTGGGTAGGTTGAGTAGCCCCTTTTCTCGCAACATTACAGGCACATGATCAAGCAACATCTGCAGGATTCGCACAAGGATGGGATTTCCCGTTGCCTCTGCAATAGCCAGGTGAACCTGATCATGGACTGACCAACTATCCGTCTTTGGTGACGCAGCTTCTTTAGCCCGCTCGTAAGCCTCAATAGCTTGCCGGATAGCTGCCCCAGTTGTTTCAGTGACCTTTTCGGCAGCCAGGGAGACGATTCCCAGTTCCAAGGTTAGGCGGGCTTGATTCAAGTGATGGCGCATCTCCTTCTGCAGCACGCTGGAGAGCGCCTCAATGTCCATATCAAAGCTAAGCTGGGGCTTGCACTCACTTACAAACGCCCCATCCCCAGGACGGATCTCCACTAGATCCATTGCAGCCAGCCCTTGCAGTGCCTCACGTACGGAGGAACGGCTTACTCCCAACATTTCTATCAACCGACGCTGGGAAGGCAGTTTATCTCCCGGCTTTAGAGTCCCATCCTGTATCTGTGCTACTATTTGCTCAATGATTGACTCGACAATAGTTACCTTTTGGGGTGGATCTAGCTTCAGTTTGCTGCTCATTTGCATCTCCTCACTTGAAGTGTCTGATAATGACGGAGCCGACGCTCTCTCCCTCAGCCTACATTTCGCACCTTGAGAATTGAATAGAGAGCTGAACTGGCGGAATCGCTCCTCTTGTAGCAAAGTATAGGATGTGAGAACCATACTCAGCCAGAGCGATTCCTGGTGAATTCTGCCACAAAAACCCGACAGAGGCGAATTCTGGCCTGGCTCATTTGGGTCATTGCCCGTTTGGTACTCATAGTTGTGCCCGAGCAGGATAAACTCTGCCCTCTATTCGATTCGCTCATATTTGCATAGCGTGCACTGATGCCTTGCTGGAAGCCTTGTTGCGCACCGTATTCGTATTCGAATATGAACCATTCGATTTGAAAGGTACGAAAACCAGGCTCAGAGCGGTTATCATGATGTTGGTCTGATGAGTATACTTACATGATGATCAGACCGCATTTATATTATACCTCTCCTCGTCAATTTGTCAAGTCCAATTTCTCATGAGGGCTTGAACAGCGGTTGCGCATAGTCCAAGTACACAACACGCAGAGATATTTTCTCTGATGAACACAACATATTGTGGAGTTCGGACCATTGAGCCGATGGGGTTGGAAGTCCAATTAAGGTATCAACCCGTCCTTGCTTGGGGTGACTACAATTGTTAGAGTCAGCCGACTCGTCCCATACCATCCGCAGTGCTTTGTGAAATTCTTCCGCTGCGCAAGCCCTCATGGGGCGCGGGCCTTCCTGTTGGAGTTCAAGGCCAAAGGGTACAAGCTGCGGGTGATTGTCACCGATCTGAACCGGGACTTCGGTGAGCCGGTGCCTCAGGTGTTCCCCAAGGCCACCTACCATGAATGCATCTTCCACACCCTGAAGTGGACGCAGTAGCAGATCAAAGGGGTCTATGGCACTGACTACACAGAGGAACACCCTGAAGCAGTGCGATTGAAAGAGGCCATCTATCGCATCTTCCAGTGCAAGGACAAGCGCACCGCCCAGCGGCGGTATGCCAAGGTCATAGCCTTGCGCGATGGGTATGTGGCTGCGATGCCAGGAGCGGCCAAGATATTCGGCAGCCTGGAGCGGCACCTTCCAGGCCGGAGCTTCCGGACCGGAGGCTGGCCCAAGTTGGTGAACGCCATGGGAGGCAAGATCATCCCCAATCTTGTCCTGAGCCCTGCCGAAGGGACCAACAATGCCGTGGAACTGGTGATCCGCCGGTTCGACCAACACCACTAGAACTCCTGCGGCTTTGAGAGCATCGAGACGGCGCAGCGCTTCCTGGCGGTGTTTGAGATAGTCTATCGGTTCACCCCTTTCGCCGAGGACAACAAGAAGGACAAGGAGCGGCCATCCGACGAGCGCATCAGTGGCAAGTGCACACTGGAGTTGGCTGGCTACGAGGTGCGTAAGTTGCCTATCGCGCAGATTTGCCGGGGCCAGCTCCTGGGCTGGCCCACCGAAGCCTGGGAGGAGCTTGTCCCCAATGGGTAACACTTTCCCACTGCCGACTTGCCTAATAGACAAGTATGTGCTATACTCTTACGGGAGATTTCAAATAAACACGCCCTTTGACCGCCGAAGACGTGCCAACCTAGCATATAGCCAGCTAGCAGGGAGTAGAGAGCCATAAGCTATTGGTCATCAGCTAGATGGGCCCTTTGCCGGGATGAAAAGGACGGAAGACAAAAACGTAAGGAGGAAAAGAAAGTGGCAGTAGTTTCTATGAAGGCACTCTTGGAGACGGGTGTGCACTTCGGCCATCGCACAAAGGGTTGGAACCCGAAGATGAAAGCCTTCATCTATACGGAGCGCAACGGCATCCACATCATTGACCTGCAGCAGACCATGACCGCCTTGGATGAGGCCTACAATGAAGTCAGGGACACTATCAGTGAAGACGGTATGATCCTCTTCGTAGGTACAAAAAGGCAAGCCCAAGAAAGCATCGCCGAACAGGCTCAGCGATGTGGTATGCCATACATCAACCAGCGCTGGCTGGGGGGAACCCTGACCAATTGGCGCACCATACGCCAGCGAATAGATTACCTGTTAAACCTGGAAGAGCGTCAGGAGCAAGGGGGTTTTGAGCGACTGCCCAAGAAAGAGGCCTTGAAGCTGGGGCGAGAGATTGTTAAGCTAAATCAGCGCTTAGGCGGCATCAAGAATATGCGACGCCTGCCCGACTTACTCTTCATTACTGATGTGCGTCGCGAAGCCACCGCCGTGAAGGAGGCTAACAAGCTCGGTATACCAATCGTAGCCATGGTAGATACCAACTGTGACCCAGACCCTATTGACTACGTCGTCCCTGCCAATGACGACGCCATCCGAGCCCTAAGACTTATCACCACCAAGATCGCGGATGCCGTCATTGAGGGGCAGAATATGCGAGCATCCCTCGTGGGTGAGGAGGAAGGGTTAGAGTTGGAGGCTGAGGAAGAAAAATACCTGGGTGCCGGCACTCTGGCTAAACTGAAATCAGGTGAGCTCAAGTTCGAGGCAGAGGAGCCAGAGAAAGCTTTTGAAGAAGAGGACTTCGCCGCAGACAAGGATCTTGCGCGAAGCAAAAGAGCAGGCTGATCCTACTACGGTTTGAAGAGGACTAAAATGGTGCAACCACAGAGCCAAAACGAAGCAAAGTTGCGCCCTGAAGAGAATTTGGGAGAGATATTACAGGCAGCAACGACCATGTTGGCTGTTGCGACTGCCCTCGCAGCCATACTTCCATCCATGCAACTTTTACGAATGCCCACCCTACAGCTCTGGAGGTGGTATTTCAAACCAGTTTCGATAGTCTCGGCTTTGCTGATCGTTTATGGGGCCTGGAGTACGTCCCTGACGTGGTTGTCCATCTTGGATTTGCTACCGACACAAAAGCGTCCCTGGTGGCATCTGTTTGTGCCCATCCACTCGCTTGGAATGCTGGCTTATGCGGTGCTGTTGTTGTTTTGCACCCATTTTGTCATCGTGTCGCTTGTGGCCAGAGCCATGTGATAGGCTCTATGACTGGAGGGAGGTGATACTACAAGTGAATAAATCAACTGTCCTTTTGGCCCTTGGCTTCCTCTTGCCAACTATTGGCGTCATACTTTTCCTAACGATATTCCCCTTGCTCAACATCCTGGGAATTTTGCTGGCCTTCGGGGGATTGGCTGCATTGGTGGCTGGCAAGGTCTTGGAA
>Ga0136653_10000687_pt1 | contig 17796 bp, 19 predicted proteins | sample LakKivw275mmetaG_FD_94866 | JGI IMG/M metagenome (GOLD analysis project Ga0136653, IMG submission 94866) | Anoxic lake water microbial communities from Lake Kivu, Rwanda to study Microbial Dark Matter (Phase II) - Lake Kivu water 275m metaG... | ecosystem: Environmental > Aquatic > Freshwater >...
ATATTCTGATATATTAAAAAAATATGGACTACAACGAAATCATAAAAAGAATAAGGCCGGAAATGGACAAAGCCGTTTCATTCCTTGAAAAGGAATTGGCCAAGATAAGGAGCGGAAGGGCGACCACTTCTTTGGTGGAAGACATAATGGCGGATTGCTTCGGTCAGAAGCTTCCCTTAAAGCAGCTGGGAGCCATCACTTTGCAGGGGCCAAGGCAGATAGTGATACAGCCTTGGGACAAGTCCTACATCGAATCCATAGAAAAAGCGGTTTTCCAGGCAGGCTCCGGCCTCAGCGCGGTGACGGACAAGGATCTGGTGAGGATCAACATCCCTTCCTTGACCGAAGAATACAGGAAGGATCTTTTAAGACTCCTTTCCGAAAAGCAGGAAGAAACGAGGAAGACGGTGAGGAAATGGAGGGAAGAGGCCTGGAAGGAGATACAAGACCGCCAGAGGGCGGGCGAGATAAGGGAAGACGACAAGTTCAGAGCCAAGGATGATCTGCAGGAGATAGTCGAAGAGTTCAACAAGAAAATAGAGGAAATAGGAGAAAAAAAGGAAAAGGAAATAACCGATTAGCATAGCCTTGCCGGGTTAGCTGATTATTTCAAATGTTTCTATCCATCATTGTGGCGTTCCTGGGAATAATGGGGCTTTTGATACTCCACGAATTCGGCCACTTCATCGCCGCAAAAAAGTTCGGCGCCGACGTCGAGGAATTCGGCATAGGATATCCTCCCAGGATTTTCGGAAAGAAAATAGGGAAGGTTGTCTATTCTTTGAATGCCATCCCTTTCGGGGCCTTCGTCAATATAAAAGGGGAAACCGGAGGGGTGGAAGACTACAGGAGCTTTTCAGGAAAGCCCATATGGCAGAGGATCTTGATAGTACTCGGGGGAGTGATATCCTTCTGGCTCATTTCAGCCGTTCTGCTGGCAATGGTTTCCTGGATCTGGGGTCTGCCGTTTCAGGTTTCAGACGAGGAAACAGGCGTCAAGGATCCGATGGTGCAGATAGCCGGCGTCCAGGAAGAATCTCCGGCCCAGAAAGCCGGGATTCAAATCGGGGACATAGTGCTGGGAGCGGGAAAGGAAGGCGAGGAAAGAAGCCTGAACAAGATTATTGAACTTCAGAGCGAGGTCAAGGAGAGCCTGGGCGAGGAAATGATCCTGACAGTGAAGCGCGACGGCGAGGTTCTGAGAATACCGGTCGTTCCGGATGGAAAAAACGGGGAAGCCGTGATCGGGGTCTCCCTGAGCAGGGTGGCTCTTAAATCGTTTCCCTGGTATGAAGCTCCCTGGCAGGGCATTAGGGTCACCGGCCTTTTGACCGCCAATATCGTTAAGGGATGGGTGATGGGGCTGAAAAGCCTTTTCGGAGTGCAGGCTCTCCCGGCCGGAATGAAATTCGAGATGATGGGGCCTTTGGGGATTTTCGACATGCTGAGGAACTATTTTTCCAAAGGGGCCAGCTATTTTTTGTATCTCGTGTCCTTGATATCAGTGGCTCTGGCTTTAGCCAACATCCTGCCGATACCCGCTTTGGACGGAGGGAAAATGGTCTTCCTGATGATAGAAGCAGCAAGGAAGAAGCCCGTGCCTTCCAAGATCGAGCAGAGGATCACTTCCGTTTTCTTCGTCCTTTTGATAATCATGATGGTCTACGTAACATTCAAGTTCGACATACCCAGGACTTTCCTGGAATAAAATGAAGCAATCAGCGCTTTTCTATAAAACGTCAAAGGAAACCCCGAAAGAAGAGACGAGCTCCAATGCCAGGCTTCTGCTGAAGGCCGGCTTTTTGCACAAGGAAATGTCCGGGGTCTGGAGCTTCCTGCCTTTGGGCCTGAGGGTTTTGAGAAAGATCGAGAAGATCATCCGGGAGGAGATTGACGCCATCGGAGGCCAGGAGATTCTGATGACAGTTTTGCAGCCCAAATCCCTTTGGGAAGAGACAAACAGGTGGAATGAAGGGATAGGAGACGTGATGTACAAGGTCAAGGAAGGGGAAAAGGAAATAGGGCTCGGCCCGACCCATGAAGAGATGATAACCGACATTGTCAGGAAGAACGTCAAATCCTGGCAGGACCTCCCTTTGAAGCTTTACCAGATTCAGACCAAGTTCAGAAAGGAGCCCAGGGCCAAATCCGGCCTTTTAAGGGGACGCGAATTCGGCATGAAAGACCTTTACAGCTTCCATGCCACAGAAGAGGATTTCAAAAGTTACTACGAACAGGCGAAAAAGGCGTATTCCAGGATATTCGAGAGATGCGGGCTGAAAGCGATCGTCACCGAGGCTTCGGGAGCGGGGTTCACCAAGGACTGCACCCACGAATTCCAGGTTGAAGCCGAAGGCGGGGAAGACTGGGTGGTCAGATGCCCTGCCGGGCATTTCGCCAAGAACAAGGAGGTTTCGGACTTGAAGAAAGGTGACAAGTGCCCTGCCTGCTCTTTGAAACTTGAAGAGGTGAAAACGATCGAGGTCGGGAATATCTTCCCCCTGGGAAAGAAATATTCAGAGCAGATGAACGCTTTTTTCACGGACGAAGAAGGGAAGAAGAAAGGCATAATCATGGGATGCTACGGAATAGGGACGACCAGAGTGATGGGGGCCGCAGTCGAAGTTTGGCACGACGAAAAAGGCATTATCTGGCCTGAAGAAATTTCTCCTTTCAATGTCCATCTGATACTTCTGTCAGGCGATCTGAAGGTCAGGGAAATTTCGGAAAAAATATACGATGATTTACAGGGAAAGGGCCTTGAGGTATTATACGATGACAGAGAAAACAAAAGCCCTGGAGAAAAACTGGTGGAGTCAGACCTGATCGGCATTCCTTTGCGGCTGGTGGTAAGCGACAAAACCGTCTCCCAGGATTCGGCGGAAATTAAGGAAAGAAGCGGAAAAGAAATCGAGCTTGTCAAATTTGATGACCTGGCAAGGAAGATTTCCTCCCTTGTCAAAGCAAATGTTCGATAAAATACTGCACTATCTTTCAGAAGACATAGCCATAGACTTGGGCACGGCCAACTCCCTCGTGTACGTCAAAGGCAGGGGGATCGTCATCTCCGAGCCCTCGGTGGTTGCGGTCAACCAGAAGACGGGCCAGATCCTGGCCATAGGAGAGGAAGGTAAAAGGATGGTCGGGAGGACTCCGGCCTATATAGTGGCCACCAGGCCCCTGGTTAAAGGGGTCATTTCCGATTTCGAGGTCACAGAGCAGATGCTCAGGTATTTCATACAGAAAGTGAGGAAGAGGAAGGTATTCACCGGATTCGGCCCCAGGGTGGTGATCGGAATCCCTTGCGGAGTCACTGAAGTTGAAAAGAAGGCGGTCCAGGACGCGGCCAGGAACGCCGGAGCCAGGGAAGTCTACCTTATCGAGCAGCCCATGGCAGCGGCCTTGGGGGCCGGCCTTGAAGTCCAGGAAGCGGAAGGCCATTTCATAGTGGACATCGGAGGAGGGACGACGGAAGTGGCGGTGATCTCCTTGGGCGGGCTGGTCATAGCCAAAAGCCTGAGGATCGCCGGAGATAAATTGAATGAGGACATAATCAACTACGCCCAGGAGGAATACAAGCTCCTGATCGGAGAAAGGACGGCGGAGGACATCAAGATAAAGATAGGTTCGGCTTTCCCTTTGAAGACAGACGCGGTCTTGAAGCCGAAAATAGTGAAGCAAAAGAAATTCCAGGAAGGGGAAAAGAGCGGGAAAGAAGCGCCCAGGGAAATGGCTTTGCGGGGCAGAAACCTGGTGACCGGGCTTCCGGAAGAAATAGTGATCACAGAGCAGGACACCAAGAAAGCGATGGAAAAATCAATAAGGCAGATAGTGGCGGCCATAAAGGAGACGATAGAAGAAACCCCTCCGGAGCTTCTTTCAGACATCATGTCAAAGGGGATATATCTTGCCGGAGGAGGGTCGCTTCTTAAGGGCCTGGACGTTTTGATATCCAGGGAGACCAAAATCCCCACCCAGATAATCGAAGACCCGCTGACCGCAGTGGCCAGGGGAGCCGGCCTAGTTCTAGAGCATATAGACCAACTCAGAGAAGTTTTAATAAAGACGGAGGAATTGGCTCCTCCCAAATAATCATGATTTCAAAAGAAGAAGTCAAACGCGTCGCCGGGTTGGCCAGACTGGGCCTTTCCGACGAGGAAATCGAGAAGTTCCGAAAGGACCTTTCTTCGATTTTGGACTATATCAACCAGCTTAAAGAGCTGGACGTATCCGGAGTGGAGCCGACCACCCATTCCGTTTTCCTGGAAAACATTCTCAGGGAAGACGAACCTGGAAAGCCTGACTCAGAAAGGGCGGGCAGGCTCCTTTCAGCCGCTCCTGCCAATCAGGAAAGGTACGTGAAAGTAAAGGCCATCTTTTAGCTTCATGGATATTACTCAGCTCACAATCGAACAGGCGGGCAAAGGTCTGAGGAACATGGATTTTTCCGCCCAAGAGCTTACAAGGTCGTTTTTGGACAGGATAGAGTCCGAGGATCCGAGGATCAACTCATACATCACCGTTTGCGAGGAAGAAGCATTTTTGCAGGCCAAGAAGGCGGACGATCTCCTGAAAAAGGGAGCAGATCTTCCTGCCTTGACCGGCATACCATGCGCCATAAAGGACATCATCATGGTCGAGGGGGTGAAATGCACGGCAGCTTCGAAAATGCTTGAAAACTACGTCGCCTCATACGATGCCGGCGCGGTCAAATGCTTAAAGCAGCAGGGAGTGGTGATACTCGGGAAAACAAACCTGGACCAGTTTGCAGCGGGATCTTCCGGGGAATATTCAGCTTTCGGCAAGACCTTGAATCCAAGGGACGAAACCAGAATCCCGGGAGGGTCTTCTTCGGGATCGGCAGCCAGCGTGGCTGCAGACCTTTGCGTCTTTTCACTCGGATCTGACACAGGAGGTTCGGTCAGGCTTCCTGCTTCTTTTTGCGGAGTAACAGGGTTCAAGCCGAGCTACGGGGCCGTTTCAAGATCAGGGCTGATGGCCATGGCTTCTTCCTTGGACCAGATAGGAATTTTGGCCAAGTCCGCCATGGATGCGGAAACCGTTTTCAAGGCGATTTCGCAGAAGGACGGGCTTGATTCGACCAGCGTTGTCGTTCCTGAAATCAAGGGCAAGGATGTTTCAAAACTGAAAATAGGAGTGCCGGGAGAATACTTCGTAAAAGGCATGGATCCTGAAGTGGAAAAGACAATAAGGGATTCGATCCGAAGGTTCGAGGGTATGGGAGCTGAAGTACAGGAGATAAGCCTGCCCCACACCAAATACGCCCTTGCCGCCTATTACATAATCATGCCCTCGGAGCTGTCGGCCAATCTTGCCAGGTTCGACGGCATCAAATACGGTTTTTCCAAAGAAAGCGACCCTGGGACAAAAACCCTGCTTGACGTATACTTAAAGACCAGGCAGGAAGGGTTCGGAGAGGAGATCAGGAGAAGGATAATGCTCGGGACTTACTCTCTTTCAGCCGGGTATTACGACGCCTATTACCTAAAAGCCCAAAAAGTGAGGACCCTGGTCAGACAGGATTTTTCCCGGGCCTTCGAAAGCGTAGACCTCATAATGTCTCCGACTTCCCCGACGTTCCCTTTCAAGTTCGGGGAAAAGGAGGATGATCCGGTCTTGATGTACCTTTCCGACATTTTCACGATTTCAGCTAATTTGGCAGGGCTGCCTGCTATTTCCGTGCCTGCAGCCAAACCAGGAAGCCTCCCGGTAGGTCTCCAGATAATGGGAAAGCCATTGGGGGACTTCGCGGTCCTGTCGGCCGCTAAAAAGTTCGAAGAAACATGGAAGAAATAATCTCATTCATCACCTCAGAGGAAATCCAAGCCAGAATTCTGCCCCTGAAGATTTCCTTCATCGCCGTCTTTTTCATTCTGCTGGGAGCCATCATCTTTCTCCTTATCCGCACCAACTGGCTGAAATACAGGTATATAGAGAACGTGGTCGGATTTCTTTCTTACAGGCCGTTGGGCGTGGGGAAATTGGTCAAAAGATGGAGAGGAGTGAGAAGGAAATTTGAAAAGGGGTCGGAATACGACTGGAAAACGGCCGTACTTGAGGCGGAAGAGCTGTTGGACGACGTTTTGGAAAGGATGGGGCAGAAAGGGGAGACGACAGAAGAGAAAATCCAGAGCCTGCCTTTGGGTTCTGTCTCCAATTTCAGCCAGATCAGGGAGGCTCTTGGGATCAAGAACCGCATTATCCGGGATTCTGAATACAAATTGAGCAGAGAGGAGGCGGAAAGCGCCTTGAAGGCGTTCGAGCAGGCACTGAAAGATTTGCAGGTTTTCTGATCCTGTGGTATGATATTTGCGCGGGGTAGAGAAGCAGTATCTCACGAGGCCCATAACCTCGGGACACAGGTGCAATTCCTGTCCCCGCAACAATTTTGCCGGCGTAGCTCAGCGGTCAGAGCAGGGCCTTCATAAGGCCAAGGTCGCAGGTTCGAGTCCCGCCGCCGGCATCCAATGGTCGCGTAGTGTAGCCCGGTCCAACACGTCTCCCTGTCACGGAGAAGACCACGGGTTCAAATCCCGTCGCGACCGCCAGTTTTTAAAACTATGGACGATTCAAGCAAAGAATGCTGCCCTCAGTTCGATCCCGGCAAGTGGGATGAAAAAACTCTCAATTGGGAAGAGAAGGCCTTTATCAAGGAAACCATTCCGACTTTTTTCCATATTCCTTTTCCTCCGATGATCGGGAAGAAAATAAGCAGAATGTGGAAGATGGCCGAGGATTCGGAAAAAACGCTTGCTGACAAAGGGGATACTTTGGTTCTTTTCGCCGATCCGACCCCTTTCAAATCGGAAATATACCTTTCCGTGGCAGGAGAAGTTCCCGGCGCAGAGAATGTCAGGATTTCAGGAACGTTCGTCAGCAAGGTCTTTGACGGCCCTTACAACGCCATCCCGAAGTTCGTAAAGAAGATGGAAGGGTATTTGAAGGAAAATAACCGCAAGGCCAAGAAATATTACGTCCATTACGCCTATTGCCCGGGATGCGCCAAAAAATACGGGCACAACCACATGGTACTTTTTGCCGAGGTTTGAAACATAAATTTCAAAACGTTTATTTGAGAATCGATGCCTCAAACGTCGGTTCTTTTGTTTTAGGGAAGCGCTGTTCATTTCGGCTGATTTGACATCTTTGGCATTTTCTGATATATTCTTTGAAAGAGGAAGAATTATCTTCTTCTAAAGAAGAGGAGGCGAAAGTTGGTAATCTATATTTGGATAAATGGCGGGAATCACGACGACGAGAAGGAAGCAGACAAGATTTGTCCGCGGTGCGAGGCCGTTATCAAGGTGAGGCGGTCCCCGACAGCCGTCGGGAAAGAACTTTTCTGCCCCAATTGCGGGACCCCTCTCTGATTCCTTGCGGCCACCTTTGATAAAAGGGTGGCCCTTTTTTATGGACAAAAGCTTTCAGGCAAAGTAAAATATGGGTAATCGAGCCTTAAGCGATTTTTATGGAAAGGGAAAAAGCTATTATTTTTTTGAAAGGGAAAATACAGAACCAGAACTTAATTAAGCATTCTTTGGCTGTTGAAGCTATAATGCTGGGCCTGGCTGATTTTTTCAATGAAGACAGGGACAAATGGGGATTGGCCGGGCTTTTGCACGACATAGACTACGAGCAGACAAAGGACACGCCTGAAAAGCATTCTTTGATCGGATCTGAAATGCTCAGAAAGGAAGGCATTGCAGAAGACATCTGCCAGGCCGTTAAGGTCCACAACTACATGCACGGGCAAACCCCGGAAACCTTGATGGAAAAGTCATTGTATTCTGCCGATCCTCTCTCCGGGCTTGTCGTCGCTTCCGCCCTGGTCATTCCTTCAAAAAAGATATCCGACCTCACAATCGAGAATGTCCTGAATCGCTTCAAGGAAAAGGCTTTTGCCAGAAGCGTGAACCGGGAAACAATCCAGAAGTGCCAGCCGTATCTGAACCTGACCATGGATAAATTCGTTGAAATAGGCTTGAGGTCCATGCAGAACATTGCTTCTGACCTCGGCCTTTAAACATTCAATGGGACTGACTTTGATTTTAGGGCCGATGAAAAGCGGAAAATCGCTCGAACTCATCTCGTATTTCGCTCCGCTCAGATATACGAACATCTCTTTCGGCCTTTTCCAGTCAGCCCGCAACGTGCGGGACAAGAATGTCTGGACAAGGGACGGCCTGCAGCTTGAAGCCAAGAAGATCGAAAGCCTTTCAGAGATATTGGACGATAACTACCAGATCGTGGGCATTGATGAAATCCACATGTTCCCGGCCGATGAGGCCTGGGTTCTAGACAAGATCCTGAAAAGAGGCTGCAGGCTCATTGTCTCCGGGCTTGATACGGACTATAGGGGAAAAATGTTCGACATCATAAAAAAAGTCCTCGAGCTTGGGCCTTCGGAAGTGAGGTACAGGAAAGCGGTCTGCGAAATATGCAAGAACCCGAACGCGGTCTACACCCAGCTTTTGAAGGACGGCTCACCAATTCTGGAAGGCCTTCCTTCGGTTCTGCCCGAAGACGGCACTTACGGATACAAGGTTGTATGCCGCAGCTGCTTTAAAAGGAAGAACGAAGCATGAACGACTTATCCGTCATCAATTTAAGCGGAGAAAAGGAGCCTTTTTCATATTATAAGGTTTTAAGGTCGGCCCGGAGAGCCGGGGCTTCAAAAAGAGTTTCAGAGATGATAGCTGAGGAGGTCAAAAGGAAAGCTCGCTCGGGGATGAGGACTTCCGAGATATACTCTATGGTCAGGTTTCTTTTGAACAAGGAGGAGCCGAAAACGGCCATTAAATTCGATCTGAAAGAAGCGATGAAAAGGCTCGGGCCCACCGGCTTTCCTTTTGAAAAGTTCATCGGCAACGTTTTGGCGCATGAAGGGTATTCCGTCAGGCTGAACCAATTCGTTCCGGGAAAATGCTGCCCTGAATACGAGATAGACTTTCTGGCTTCGAAGCAGGACGTCCTGTACGTGGGCGAATGCAAATACAAGTCCCTTTTTGAAGGAAGGGTGGATCTGCCCGACGCTTTGCAGAATCATGCCAGGTTCCTGGATATAAAAGAAGGGCGTTTTTTCGAAAAAGAAAAGAAGATTTTGAAAAGCAGCTTGGTGACCAATGCCAAGTTTTCCTCCCTGGCGACAAAATACTCTGAATGCGCCGGAGTCGGCCTTCTGGGATGGAAATATCCCAAAGGAGACGGTTTGGAAAGGCACATAGAAAGCAGCCTTCTTTATCCTGTTACCATTCTTCCTTCCTTGAAGAGATACTTGGCTGATATTTTCATCGAAAAAGGGATATTGCTGGCAAAGGATCTTCTTGACGAAAAGAAACTGAACCTGCTCGGCAAGAGCCTGGTTTCTTCTCCGAGCTTCAAATCCCTGGTCAAGGAGGCCGAAATACTGCTAAAATAACAAACATATGATCACATTGAACGAAGTCAAGAAAAATCCGCACATTCTGGAGTTCACCAGGAAGACCGATGAGTCTTTGGACAGCCTTGGATATACCGAGCACGGATTCCCTCACGCCGAGCTCGTTTCGGCAAGGGCGAGAACGATCGCCAGGGAACTGGGCTTTGCCAAAGAAACCCAGGAGATATGCGCCATAGCCGGGTTCTGCCACGACATGGGGAACTTTTTGAGCAGGAATTTCCATCATTTGCTAGGAGCCATGCTTTTCTATCAGACTTTGAAGGAAAGTTTCGAACCCCGGGAGCTGTCCGCCATTTCTCAGGCCATAGCCTACCATGACAAGGCGGAAATGAATTTTTCAGACCCGGTGGCCGCTGTCCTGGTGCTGGCCGATAAATCCGACGTCCGCAGGACCAGGGTGAGGACAAAGGATTTGGAAAAGATAAAATGCGACATCCACGACAGGGTGAATTTTTTCACCACCGACTCCAAATTGAAGATAAACAAGGCAAAAAAGATAATAACCCTGATTATAAAGATAGACACCAATTCCGTACCGGTGATCGAGTATTTCGAGATATTCACGGAAAGGATGACTTACTGCAGGAAAGCCGCCGAATTCCTCGGATACAAATTCGGGCTGGTGATAAACAATTTCAAGCTTTTATAACCATATTCAGAAAAGCGGTTTTCAAAAAACCAATGAAAGTCTCTGACGCCATCAAAAAAAGGAAGAGCATAAGGAAGTACAAGGCAGATCCTGTGCCGAGAAAAAGCCTGCAAAAAATATTGGAAGCTGCCAGACTCGCTCCTTCGGCCCACAATTCCCAGCAGTGGAAGTTCGTGGTCGTCAAGGACAGAAAAATCAAAGAAAGCCTTGCCAAGAAGGCCAACAACCAAAGATTCATTTCCGAAGCCCCTTTGATCATAGCTGCGGTCGCCCTCGACACAGAAGAGGAGCTTCCTTGCAACGTGCCTTCCTACGCCCTTGACCTGGCCATCGCCTTGGATCACATGGTTTTGCAGGCGACCGAAGAAGGACTGGGCTGCTGCTGGATAGGGGCGTTTGATCAAACAAGGGTCAAGGATATCCTCAAAGTCCCTTCCGGCTGCAAAGTGGTGGCTCTTCTGCCCGTCGGGTTCGCAGCTGAATTAGGAAGGGAAAAATCAAGGAAAAGCCTTGAGGAAATAGTTTGTTATGAAAGGTTCGAGGAGTGAAATTTAGCTTTTTAAAGGGGGAAAATGAGGCTTTGAGGCCCGTTTTTTTTATCGAGGATCAAACCCGTTTTTCCCCAGTTTTGCAGCTTGAATCAGACCTTATTTTAAGGTAAAATATGGGTATAGGGTATGGAAAAAACAAGCCTGGATCTGCTCAAAAATGAAGCTGAAAAGGAAATAAGGGAATCTGGAAGCCTGGCTGAATTGGACAAGGTTTTCAACAAATATCTCGGCAAAAAAGGCGAGCTTACTTTTGTTTTGAAGTCGTTGCAGTCACTTTCCAAAGAGGAGAAGTCAAGAATCGGAAAGAAAGCAAACGAGACCAAAGAGGGGCTGCGCCTGGAGTTTGAATCAAGAACCAAGGTTCTGAAGGAAAAATCAAGGAAAGAAGCTGAACAGAAAGAATGGATAGACGTCACGGCTCCCGGAAAAAAGACTGTCTCAGGACATCTGCACCCCCTGACTCAGGCGAAAAGGAAAGTGGAGGATATTTTCCAAAAAATGGGGTTCCAAATAGTGCTGGGTCCGGAAATAGAATCCGAATGGTACAACTTTGACGCCCTGAACATACCGTCGGATCATCCTGCCAGGGATCTGTGGGACACTTTCTATCTTAAAAACGGGCTTTTGCTGAGGACCCATACTTCCCCTATGCAGGTGAGGTTCATGGAAAAGAATAATCCTCCTTTGAGGATAGTCGTTCCGGGCAGGATATTCCGCCACGAAGCGACCGACGCTTCCCATGAAATGACCTTTTACCAGGTTGAAGGGCTGATGATAGGAAAGAAAGTTTCAGTCGCCAATTTCAAAGCGGTCATTCAGGAATTTTTCCAGAGATTTTTTGAAAAGAAGGTGAAGATAAGGATGAGGCCGAGCTTCTTTCCTTTCGTCGAACCTGGATTCGAAGTGGACATGTCATGTCTGGTCTGCAAGGGCAAAGGATGCCCGGTGTGCTCCAAGACCGGCTGGATCGAAATGATGGGGGCCGGCATGGTTCATCCCAATGTCCTGAAGGCCGCAAAGCTGATCCCGCACAGGAAGGACGGTTCGGGCTGGCAGGGATTCGCTTTCGGCGTGGGGCTGGACAGGATGGCGATGATGAAGCATAAGGTGGACGACATCAGGCTTTTCTATTCAGGAGATTTAAGGTTTTTAAATCAGTTTTAACATGGTTTTTTCATACGACTGGATACAATCTTTTTTCAGATCCAAGCTCCCTTCGCCCCAGAAGATGGCTGATTTGTTCATGCATCACAGCTTCGAAGTGGAAGGCGTTGAAAAGAGGAAAGAAGGCTGGATTCTGGATATAGACATACTGCCGAACAGGGGTCCTGACTGCTTTTCCCATTACGGGATAGCGAGGGAATTTGCAGCCGTTTCCGGTTTGAAGCTTTTGAAAAAGAATTCCAAAATTTCAGAAGACAGGAAGACCAAGGCCAGCAGCCTGGTTTCAATAAGGCTCGAAAATGGAAAAGACTGCCCAAGGTATGCAGCCCGGGTTATAAGAGGGGTGAAAGTAGGCCCTTCCCCTGAATGGGTGAAGCAAAGACTGGAAGCCTGCGGTTTGAGGCCGATCAACAACATCGTGGATGCCACGAATTACGCCATGCTGGAGACCGGCCAGCCTTTGCACGCTTTCGACTTTGACAAGCTCGAGGGAAAGGGGAAAAAGGAGATCACGGTCAGGAGGGCGAAACCAGGAGAGAAGGTCTTGGCTTTGGACGATCAGGAATATTCATTGGATGAAAGCGTCCTGGTCATATCCGGGCCGCGGGAAATTCTGGCCATAGCCGGCATCAAAGGCGGAAAGGCGAGCGAAATAGACGGCTCGACCAAGGACGTGGTTTTGGAAGCGGCCAATTTCAATCCTTCGGTGATAAACAGGGGGTCAAAGAGGATCAACCTGAAGACGGACGCTTCCATCAGGTTCGAACACGGGCTTGACCCGAACCTGGCGGAAGAAGGGATAAACAGGGCAGCCGGCTTGATTTTAAAAACAGCCGGAGGAAAAGTCCTTTCCGGCCTGGCAGAATCTTTTCCGGGAAAAGTTTTTTCAAAGAAGATATCGCTCGACTTTTCATATGTCGAGGATCTGCTAGGAACGGAAATCAAAAGCTCGGAGGCGAAATCCATTTTGAACGGCCTGGGATTCAAAGCTTCCTTTTCAAAAGGGACGCTGGAAGTCCAAGTCCCCACTTTCAGGAGGGACGTTCTCCTGCCGGAAGACGTCGTCGAGGAGATAGGCAGGGTCTACGGCTATGGGAAAATAGCTCCTTTATTCCCGGAAGCGGCCTTGATGCCTCCGGAAAATAATGAAGACATATTGTGGGAGGATGCTTGCAAGGACGCATTATGCGGCCTCGGGCTTTCTGAAGTGTACAACTATTCTTTCATTCCTGAAGACGATTTGGAAACGTTCGGTTTCAAAGAAGTATTGGAACTCAAGAATCCGATGAGCAGGGAATTCAGATACATGAGGCCGAGCCTGATTCCTCATCTTTTAGACAACCTCAGGGAGAATTCCAAGCATTCCGAAGGGTTCGATATCTTCGAACTGGGAAAGACGTATACAAAGGGCAATCCTTCAGAAAAGAGGTTTCTTGCAGCGGCCCTGTTCCAGAAAAAGGAAAAAGAAACCCAGTTCTACAGGGCAAAGGGCATAATCGACATTCTTTTGGAAAGGATGGGGGTGAAAGGAGCATGGTACAAGGAGTGCGGGTCACTGTGCAAGACTGGCTGCTTCCATCCGAGGAAATGCGCCATGATAATGATCGGCAGGGAGATGATCGGCTCTGTCGGGGAAATTTCCTCCTCAGCGCTCGACCGCAAGGGAGTTTCAGGCAAAGCAGTCGCTTTTGAAGTGGATTTCGAAAAGTTGCAGAAGCTTTCCACAAAAGAAACGATTTACCAGCCGGTTTCAAAATATCCTGCTGCAGCAAGGGATATGGCGGTCTTGGTTCCGGTTGCAACCAGAGTGGAGGAAGTCTTGAACAGGATAAACGCGGCCGGAGGGGACTTGGTAAGGGAGGTGGATTTGTTCGATATTTACGAAGGGAAAGAGCTTCCGGAAGGGAAGAAGAACCTGGCTTTCCATATAACTTTTCAGGCTTCCGACAAAACCTTGAGCTCCGGCGAAATAGACGGATTGCGCGATAAAATAACAAAGGAGCTGGAAAATGATCCTGAATGGCAGGTCAGAAAATAATTAAGAAAAACATCAAAATGGCCAACAAAAAATCAGCTGATAAGAAAGTTCTTGTCAAGAAAGACTCCAATTACGGAGCCAAGGATATTTACGTGTTGGAAGGTCTAGAGCCGGTCAGGAAAAGGCCGGGCATGTACATAGGCACGACCGGGCTCGACGGGCTTCATCATCTGATTTACGAATGCGTTGACAATTCCATCGACGAATTCATGGGAGGATACGGAACCAAGCTTGACGTCGTCTTGCTTCCCGGGAACATGGTGAGGGTCACTGACGACGGCAGGGGGATTCCGGTTGAAAAGCATCCCCAGACCAAGAAATCGGCTTTGGAAACCGTATTGACCACTTTGCACGCCGGAGCCAAGTTCGGCAGCAAGGCGTACCAGGTTTCAGGAGGACTGCACGGAGTCGGGGTGTCCGTGGTCTGCGCCCTTTCCAAGTACATGAAAGCTGAGGTCTGCAGGGACGGATCCAAATACGAGCAGGAATATTCCAAGGGAAAGCCAAAATACAAGGTCAGGAAATCAGGGACCTGCAAGGAAACCGGGACTTCCATAACCTTTGAGGCCGATCCGGAGATATTCCCAGAAATAAAATACGATTTCAAAAAACTCCAAAACCATTTGCGCCAGCAGGCCTATCTGACCAAGGGGATAAGGATCAACCTGGAAGACAGGAGGGAGGGGAAGGACGAAACCTATTCTTTCTGTTTTGAAGGCGGGCTCAAGTCTTACGTCAAATACCTGGTCCACGGCATCACTCCCAGGCAGCAGAACGTTTTCTACTCTTCCGGCGAGAGCGAAGGGATTCTGGTGGAAGCCGCTTTCCTTTACAGCCAGGAAACTGAGTTCCAGGAAGAGAGCTTTGCCAACAACATCAACACCATAGAGGGAGGAACCCATCTCACCGGGTTCAGGACCGCTTTGACCAGGACTTTAAACGACTATGCCAGGAAAAACAACCTTTTGAAGGAAGGGGACGAGAACCTCGTAGGGGACGACGTCAGGGAGGGGTTCAACGGTGCGGTTTCAGTGAAGATAAAGGAGCCTCAGTTCGAAGGCCAGACAAAGGCGAAGCTCGGCAACACCGAAGCGAGGATCGCCGTGGAAACCGTGGTGTCGGACGGGCTCAACGATTTCCTTGAAAGGAATCCCCAGGACGCCAGGGCGATCATCGATAACTGCGTCCTGAACCAGAAAGCGAGGAAGGCGGCCAAGGCCGCAAAACAGACCGTCCTTCGCAAGGGGATAATGGAGGGATTGGCTCTGCCTGGCAAACTGGCTGACTGCACGTCCAGGAAGGCAGAGGATTCCGAGATTTACATCGTCGAAGGAGAGTCGGCCGGAGGGTCTTCCAGGCAGGCCAGGGACAGGAGATACCAGGCCATTCTTCCTTTGAGAGGGAAGATATTGAATGTGGAAAGGGCCAGGCTGGACAAGATGCTTTCATCGAAAGAAATAAAGGCATTGATAATCGCTCTGGGAGCGGCCATTGCCGAGGACTTCGACATAGAAAAGCTCAGGTATCACAGGATAATAATAATGACCGATGCCGATGTTGACGGATCCCATATAAGAACGCTGCTTTTGACCCTGTTCTTCCGATATTACAAGCCCGTAATAGAGGCCGGATACTTGTATCTGGCCCAGCCTCCCTTGTACAGGGTCCAGGCCGGCAAGAGAGTGGAATACGCCTACACCGACGCTGACAAGTCGGAAATTTTGGATTCCTTCAAAAAGGAAAAGATGCCTCTTTCCATCCAAAGGTACAAGGGCTTGGGAGAGATGAATCCTGAACAGCTTTGGGAGACGACCATGAATCCCCAGAACAGGGTTCTGCTGCGGGTCACCGTGGAAAACGCCAGGGAAGCTGACAAGATTTTCGACACTTTGATGGGAGGGGAAGTGATGCCGAGGAAGAAGTTCATCCAGGCTTACGCTAAAAAGGTGAAGAACCTGGACATATAGATGAAGAACATATTCAAGGAAGGAAAGGCTTCTCCATTGATAGTGGCGGTAATTTCTTTTCTGGCCATGATGCTGGTCATCCAGATTTTAAGCTGGCAGTATGACGCTTTCTTCAAGGAAGAGACCGTTTCTTTCGAGCAAAGGGTGGAGCAGGTCATGGCCAAGGAATCTTTGAGAGGCTTTTTGAAAGCCCGGACGGAAGGGAACCAGGAAAAGGCCGTTTCCTTTTTGACCGAGGCCGCCGTCCAGCAGGTTTCTTTGGGGGAAGTCTCCTTGCTGGGATTCGATTCTTTTGATATACTGGAAGAAGAAGACAAAGGAAGCAATAATTTCGTTTTTTTAGTGAAGATGCTTTCGAACAACGGATCGGAAGCGATAGAGCTTATAAAAGTGAAAAAAATAGATGAAAAATATTACATCGACTCGATTGAAAGGCCTGGATAAAATAATCATTGTTTCCCTTTTGGCTCTCGGAGCCTGCTTTGCGGTCCAGGCGGCTTCCTGCCACGTTTCCGCTCCCTGGTCATGGAATTATTGCTCTTCTTGGTGCCCTTGCTCGGCCGGTGAGGGGGACTGCGACACGAATGACGAATGCCTTACCGGGTACTGCTCCAAGGATGCTGGATCCAAATACGGCCAATATTGGGAAACGGACGTTTGCGAAGACATCACTCCTCCTTTGATTTACAGCCTCGGCCCTTCAGGGAATGTAAAAACGAACAATCCTTCCCTTTCTTTTAAGACCAACGAATCAGCCGACTGCATGTACGACACGCAGGACAAATCATTCAGCCAAATGAGGCATTCTTTTGAAAATACCGGAGGAAAGGAGCACAGCTCCTTCGTCGGCCCTTTGGACGACGGATCTCATACTTATTACGTCAGGTGCGAGGACGAATGGGGGAATGAAAACTATTTTTCCGCCAAAATTGCCTTTAGCGTTGGGTTGGACAGAACCATTGATCTTTTATTTCCCAAAGGAGGAGAAATACTGAGGAAAGGGAATTACTATGAAATCCGCTGGGAGTCTTCCAATGTAAAGAGCGTCGGCATCAAGGCGTACAAAGGCAGCACTGACCTCGGGCTGATAGCTTATGGGATTCCGGCTGATTCGGGAAGCTATCGGTGGGATATAGCCTCCGATTTCGGGAAAGGATCTTCCCTTGAAAATCTGACTTTGAGGGTTTTCAGCGCGGAACAGGAATCCGCTTTTGACGAAAACGATTCGGGCTTCAGCATCAAAGAAAACTGCCATGCGTCTTCTCTCTGGTCTTTGGATTACTGCACTCCTTCCTGCCCCTGCAATCCGGGGGAAGGGGACTGCGACTCGGACGCAGACTGCGTTTTAGGAAAGTGCTCTTCCAATGTTGGAGAAAAGTACGGCCAGATTCCCACTTATGATGTTTGCGAAAGGTTGGAAGATATTTCCTGCCATACCACCTCTCTCTGGTCTTTGGATTACTGCACTCCTTCCTGCCCTTGCAATCCGGGGGAAGGGGACTGCGACTCGGATGAAGACTGCAGCACGGGATACTGCGCTTTGAATACGGGGGGCGAATACGGCCAGATTTCCACTTTGGACGTCTGCAAAGAAAAGCCCGTTTCGACCGGAGATTTGCAGAGCATGAAAGAAAAGCTTGACGCCTTGGCCCAGATGATTCTGCAGCTTCAGCAGATGCTGAAAAAATGAAGGGCTTATTGACTTTCGACCGTCGTTTTGTTATCGTTGAAAGTAAGCCCTCTGGGGCGTTTTAAAAACATGAAATCTTTGAAGAACATCCCTTCCTTTTTCAAGGAAGTGAAAATAGAGCTAAAGAAGGTCAATTGGCCGACCAGAGAGCAGACCGTCAAAAACACCCTTTTGATAATAGGGATTTGCGGGGCAGTGGCCGCGTTTTTAGGCGCCTTGGACGTGCTTTTCACCGAGCTTTTGAACAATTTCATCCTTTAAACATGGAAGAAGACAA
>Ga0136653_10000689_pt1 | contig 17761 bp, 14 predicted proteins | sample LakKivw275mmetaG_FD_94866 | JGI IMG/M metagenome (GOLD analysis project Ga0136653, IMG submission 94866) | Anoxic lake water microbial communities from Lake Kivu, Rwanda to study Microbial Dark Matter (Phase II) - Lake Kivu water 275m metaG... | ecosystem: Environmental > Aquatic > Freshwater >...
CTGGGAACCATTAGGGAAATTCATTATTGAAAGCCATGAAGAAGAGTAATAATGGAAAGAGTGAATAAAAAGAGAGAGGTGTGATAATGTCTGATGAGTCTAGCGAATTGATATTTTCTTGTGAGTCGAAATATGAAATTCGTGAAGAAGACGATATGCTGATAATTACCATTAGTGGACGTTTTGATGATAAAACAAAAAACAAACTAATGGCTGAATTAACCAGCAAATATCAAAGGGATGATTTTAAAAAATTCGCAATAGACCTAAAGAAAAAGGAACTCTTTATGACTATTTATATTCCTCTTGGATAAAGCGAGACAAGTATCACAATATTGTACATTTTCATCCCACTGCCCATGAGTACTATCCAAAAATATTTTGGATGGGATGTTGTCAAGTAATCGATGCTTCACGCATCGATTTTTTATCTCTTTAAAATTTCTTGCGCAATTTTATCAACAGCATCTAATTTTGCCAAGCCTTTTGCTCTATGGCTCATTTTTTCTCGCTGCAATTTATCCTGAAATAAATTTTCAATGATCTTTATAAATTTTCGCGGGGTCAAATCTTTTTGTTTTAGAACAACACTTGCTCCCTCTTTTTTAAAAACATCAGCATTCACTGCCTGGTGATCTGAAGCGGCAGAGGGTAAAGGAATTAAAATTGATGGCAAACCTCTAGCTGCAATCTCGGCAAGGGAGTTTGCGCCGGCACGGGAAATAACAAGGTCAGCGACAGAATAAGCAAGGGCCATCTTTGCTCCGTTTAAATAAACATAAGAATGATAATTATTTATTTTTTTTATAGATCCAGAGGAGCTAGTATTTTTAATTCCTGTTAAATGAATAATCTGATATTGCTTTAAATTCCCTAGTGATTTATGAACTAAATTATTAATAAACTGCGCGCCTTGACTGCCGCCCATTACTAAAATCACTGGCTTATTTTTTGATAGATGAAAAAATTTACGCGCTTTTATAGGATCACCTTTTAAAATTTCTCTAGCCACAGGATTGCCAGTAAAAATGTATTTACCTGACAAAGACCTTGTCTTAAATCCCAATAAAATTTTATTTGCTAAACGACTAGCAATTTTATTGGCAAGCCCTGGGACAATGTCGGATTCATGAATAATAATTTTTTTACGCGCCAGCCAAGCAGCAATTACTGCTGGCAAGCTTACATAACCGCCCTTACTAAAAACTATATCAGGTTGAAATCCTAAAATTAAAAAAAAACTTTGAAAAATCCCAATTGGAATTTTAAAAAAATCAGCTAGATTCCAAAAAGAAAAATAACGTCTGAACTTACCACAGACGATTTTTTGAAAAGGGATACTATTTTTCTTGGCCACTTGCTCTTCAGGTTGACCACTTCCTAGCCAAAATAAAACTAAATCTTTTTTTCGCTTTTTCAATTCTTGAGTTACAGCAACAATGGGAATAGTATGACCACCTGTGCCACCGCCAGTAAGAAGAATGCGCATAATTATGAAGCAGGAATTATGAATCAGGAAGTAGGAATTAGGAATATAAGGACATAAAATTGATCATGATTCATTATTCCTGATTCCTAATTCCTTATTCCATTACACTGTCTGCTTAGAGATATTGGTTAAAATTCCTATTGCGATTAAAGAAATTACCATAGCAGATCCACCATAACTAATCAAGGGTAAAGGAACGCCAGTCAAAGGAATTAAACCAGACAGGGCCAGGATATTAATAAAAGCTTGGAAACAAAGCCAAGAAGTGATGCCACCCGCAAGCAAGCGGCCAAAATTATCAGGACTATCCCGCGCAATCTTAAAACCCTGATAAGCTAAGAAGGAAAAAACTACTACTAAAAAACCAACCCTCAAAAAACCTAATTCCTCGCAGATTACCGCAAAAATAGAGTCTCCAGCGACCTCGGGTAAATAATTATATTTTTGCCTAGATTGGCCAAAACCCAAACCCCATAACCCTCCCGAGCCTTCGGCAATAAGGGCTTGATTTAGATGGTAACCGATTCCTTGAGGATCAGTTTCTGGGTTGCGGAAAGCAATAAAACGATTCATGCGGTAAGGCGCAATCACAATCAAAAGCCAAAAGGTTAAGGCTAGAATACCGCCGATCATTGCTAAATGGGAAAATCGAGCGCCAGCAAGATAGAAAACAATTACTGATGTAAGTAAAATAATGGATAAAGTGCCTATATCCGGCTGCAACACAATTAAAAAGCTCACTACCCCCAAAATAACCAGAAAAGGGAGAAAACCATATTGAAAATGAGAAACCTGTTCTCGCTTCTTTGAAAGCCAAGTAGCTAGATAAACAATAAAAGTGAGTTTTAATAACTCTGTGGGTTGAAAAGATAAAGGACCCATTCCAATCCAGCGCCGTGCTCCTTTAAAGCCTAATCCAATGCCAGGAATAAATACTAAAATTAAGAGGATTAAAGAAATGACTAAAGCGAGAAAAGCCAATTTTTGCCAGCGATGATAATCAATCTTCGCAAAGATAAGCCAAGCGATAAAACCTAAAAGCGCGCCAAAGAAAAATTGGTGCTGCAAATAATACGAGTTGTGACCGAATCTCTCATAGGACAATACGGAACTTGCCGAAGCAATCATTACTAACCCAAAAATCACTAAGCCAAAAACAGTAATAACAAGAAGGTAATTCGGTTTGTGCATTAAACCAAAGTTAAAAGTTAAAAGTGCAAAGTTAAAAGTTTAGTTCAAAATTTAAAATTCATTCGTTAAACTTTAAACTAGTAACTATAACTTTGGACTTTGAATTTTTAACTTGAAACTTTTCTTCTAATAAACATAAACTATTGAAATATTTCACCTATGCTTCTTTTTTCTCTATCTCTTTCCTCATTAACAGCCCTGTCTGTGCTCCATAATCCTTAATCACATTAGCGCCATTCTTTACCCCCCATAAAAGGGCAGTTTTTATATCTTTGCCCAAGGCAATAGCTCCTAAAAAAGCAGCGGAAAAAGCGTCACCAGCGCCTGTGGTATCTACAACTTCGCTTATCTTTACTGCTTCTTGAAAGTGCAATTCCTTACCATCATAAGTAGATGCTCCTTTAGCTCCTTCAGTGACCACCACAATTTTGGGACCCCAAGAAAAAAGCTCGCGGGCAATGTTACCTGCCAATAGGGAAAAATTTTTATTCTTACTTAAAACAAGCTCAATCGCTTCATCTAAAGTTAAGACTAAAATTTCCACATTATGCAAAATTTCATGTAATCCCTCATATCCTGCGGATAATTGGGCTAAACCGGGATTAAAAACAATCTTAATTTTTTTCTTCGCTGCGAATTGAGCGAGCTCTTTCAATAAAGTTAACCATTCACCTGTAAGAGAAGAAATATAAATCCATTGGCTGGTAAATTTTTTGTGACCTAGATTTAAATTGTTGCTTGCATTTTTATCTACAAACACAATATGGTCACCGCCGCCATTTTCATCAATAATTACCACAGAAAGATCAGTCCTCTCTTTTTTATCCCATGAAATAAGTTCTCCCGAAACTTTGGCGGCTTTCAAATTTTTCTTAATCCTTAAACCATCTAAATCCCGACCGAGATTTATGCGGCAAGCCACACGCAAACCTAATTGCGCCAATCCTACGGCTACATTGCAAGCTCCACCTCCGAAATTATCATAGGTGCGCAAGACTGGGATTTTGGCGCCATATTCAAAACCTAGAAGTTTAGTCGCCCGTAAATTGTGATCAGTAGTGATTAATTTACCTGCGGTAGTGCGCACTACAATATCACGAGTCGCACCGCCAAAAGTAACAACATCAAACATATTTTTTATCCTGTCAAATGCCGCTTTGGACGCTCAAGCGTTCTTTACGGCAATTTACTTAAGGGTGAATTATTTAACAGGGTTCACCCTATTAAATTTGCTTCGCAAGTATTTAACAGGGTAAATTTTATTATTAGGGGGGTCCCCCAAAAATTCTCCTAAGAATTTTTGGGGCTTATTTTAAAAGCACTTCTAAAAGATTAATGCCGGTCATCTCTTTAGGTTTAGAAATATTCAAGAGTGCTAAAACTGTCGGTGCAATATCCGAGATTAACCCAACAGGATAACGGCCTTCAATATAATCCAGTGCACCCTCTCTTCCCCTTCCTTCCAATTCTTCGGCAATTAGAATAACAGGAACAGGATTAATACTATGTTTCGTCTCGGTAGTACCTGTCTTTGGGTCGGCTAATTCTTCTGCATTGCCATGGTCCGCAGTTACAATCAGAACACCATCCTGGTCTAAAACCACCTTCACAATTTCTGCCAAACATTGATCCAAAAATTCAATAGCAGCAATTGTAGCAGCTAAATTTCCAGTATGAGCTACCATGTCTGGATTGGCAAAATTCAGTACAATAAAATCATATTTCTTGGCTTTTAATGTTTGAATAGTACGCTCTGTTACCTCGGCTGCACTCATTTGAGGTATCTCGGCATAATTTTTATTTCGCGGAGAAGGAATTAATATATAATCTTCACCAGGCCAAGGTTCTTCATGGCCACCATCAAAGAAATAAGTCACATGGGCATATTTTTCAGTTTCAGCAATGTGCATTTGGGATGCGCCAGCCTGGCTTAAAGTTTCGGCCAAAGTCATTTGTATCTTTTCTTCGCGAAAGGCGACTTCGCGAGGCCAGTCTTTGGCATAAGGTGTCATACCTACAAAAAATAAATCATTAATCCTAGGCCCGCGTTCAAATCCCTGAAAATTATCTTCTATAAAAGCACTGGTGATTTCACGCGCACGATCTGCTCGATAATTAAAGAAAATTAAAGCATCATGCTCTTGTACTAACCCAATTGGCTTATCATTTTTGTCAATAATTACCAATGGTTCAATATTTTCATCAAAAATATTCTGATCATAATAGGATTGAATTGTTCCATAAAAATCCTGCACCTTTTTACCTTGTCCCAACACCATCATTTTATAAGCTTTTTCTATTCTTTCCCAATGACGATCACGATCCATTGCAAAAAAACGACCACAAAGGGTGGCTAATTTACCAATTCCTAAAGTATGTATTTGGGAGTCCAAAATTTTGAGATAGGAAAGGCTGGCTTGTGGCGCGGTATCACGTCCGTCTAAAAAGGCGTGTACAAATACTTCTTTCACATTCTCTCTTTTTGCTAAATCCAAAAGAACAAAGAGATGATCCATATAGCTATGTACACCACCGGGGCTTAATAATCCCATTAAATGTAAACGGGAATTATTTTTTTGGACATGTTTTATCGCTCGTTGAAAAGCAGGGTTTTTAAAAAATGAACCATTATCAATAGCATTATTAATTTTAGGCAGGTTTTGCAAAATAATTCGTCCGGAACCTAAATTTAAATGCCCTACTTCAGAATTACCCATTTCTTGCCAAGGTAAACCTACTGCCTCCCCTGCTGCTTGCAAGGTGGCGGCAGGAAATGTTTTAGCAAGATTATTAAAGGTAGGGGTTCGTGCTTGGGCCACAGCATTCATTCGAGTTGGCGGACCAATACCCCAACCATCCAGGATGACTAATACGACGGGTTTATGTCTCTTCATAAATAATTGAAAACTAGAAATTAAAAATTATTTATTTTCTCTTCTATTTCCATCAGCCGATTATATTTACAAATCCTTTCGCTTCGAGAAAGGGAGCCGGTTTTGATTTGCCCAGCTTTTGTAGCCACGGCTAAATCTGCAATAAAAGTATCGCAAGTTTCGCCAGAACGGTGAGAAATAATCGTACCAAAATTATTTCTTTGGGCCTCTTTAATACAGTCTAAGGTTTCAGTTAAAGTACCAATTTGGTTTAACTTAATTAAAATTGCATTGGCGGCTTTTTTCTTGATGGCCTGTTTCAATCTTTGGAGATTAGTTACTAAAAGATCATCGCCAATAATTTGGACTTTTTCTCCTAACTTCTGTGTAAGCAAAACCCAACCTCGCCAATCCTCTTCAGCTAGACCATCTTCGACAGCCAAAATCGGGTATTTCTCTACCCATTCACAATAGAGACCAATCATTTGATCGCTGGAAAGAGATAAACCTTCATTTTTAAAAATATAATTTGCCTGTTCGAAGAAAGAGCTTGCCGCAACATCTAAACCCAAGACAAAATCAGAAGGCATCTTAAAACCGCCCCTTGCTATTGCCTCGCTAATTAGCTCCACAGCCTGATCATTAGAATCTAAGTTTGGCGCCAGTCCTCCTTCATCGCCAACATTAGTATTGTATCCTTTCTCTTTGCACGATTCGCGTAAATGGTGAAAAACTTCACTACCCATTCTCATTGCTTCGCTAAAACTTTCTGCACCTACAGGAATTACCCAAAATTCTTGAAATGAAAGGCGATTGTCAGCATGCTTTCCTCCCTCCAAAAGATTAAAACAGGGCATTGGCAAATCTTCTAAAATGGGTCTGATCTTAAAATCTCTTTGACGATTTTTAGGAGAAGGTGAGAGTTTGCGGATCCATTGCCAAAGCTCTAATTTTTGTACTGCCGCAGCGGCGCGAGCAACACTCAAAGAAACGGAGAGAATGGCATTTGCTCCTAAATGCGATTTATTCTCTGTACCATCTAACGTAATCATCCGTTCATCAATTTCCCTCTGAGCTATAACATCCATACCCTTCAGGGCTTTGAAAATTTTATCATTAACATTTTGACAAGCTGTAATAACTCCTTTACCAAAATATCTTTTGGGGTCATTATCTCGCAATTCCCATGCTTCAAATTTACCTATGGATGCTCCAGATGCTACCGCAGCCTTTGCTTCTAGACCGTTTTCTAAAATGATTTTTGTTTCAATGGTTGGTTCGCCACGGGAATCTAAAATCTCCCGTGCCTTGATACTTTTTATTTTGGAGGACATGGAATCAAATTTAAAATTTAAAATGAAAAATGCAAAATTACAATCTAAAATTCAAAATTTTATATTTTATATTAAATTTTTAATTTTTTCACCCCTACGGGTGATCTCCCGAAGGGATGACATTTTCAATTTTTAATTTATTTCAAATTCCCTATCCTCTACTAAATCAGTGTTAAATTCACGGATGGTTCCATTCCAATTGATTTTTACATTCAATTTATGATCCACTGTACCTGCCTGCTTTTGGGCATAAAGAGAATAAGGCTGTTCAGTGATATACATTGGTAATTTATATTCTAGGGTAACGGATTCAGTTGTTTGGGGTTCTGTGACTTTAAAAAAGGCAAAAACGGTCTTATCTGCTTCTTCATAGGTCTCTGGGTCACTCTCATTGCCAGAAATTTTGATTAATTCTGCACCTTTAGGCACATAAACACGCGCATAGGTACGATAGCGTGTTGTTCGCCAATTAAATTCGCCAGTGTGATTGTAAGTCATTGTGAGATGAGCTACGGGATTTCCTTTCCCATCCCAGTTCACTTCATAATTAATGGTACGTTTCACATAGGGATCGCTTTTTAAACTGGCCAAATTACAATCCACGTACAAAAAGTAATCACCAGGCACATCCTTAATTCGACCATCCCAATCAGATAAAGCAACAGTTTTTTGTAAATTGGAATCATTAAGATAGACTAATGCCTGCTTTTCACCAAAACCCTCTACTACCATATTAAAAAGTTCTAATAACTTATCTTTGGGCAGACTCAATGCTCGAGTAATAATAATCTTACCAAAATCACCAATAATACTTTTACGTTGTGTTTTGTCTTCAAATTTATAGAAATTCTGCTCCACGTGAAATTCTAGTTCATCAGTAAAATTTGCTGCAGTAAATTCATAAGGATAATCCGGCACTTTTACTGAACCGGTTAATTCCAACATCTTTTCAATAAAGGTTGGAGTAATTGTAATCACGCCATCTAAATTTTCTTGCCCTCCTTCCAGCTTGTAAAACCATTCTGCTTTTTCAGCTGCAGTGGGAAAATCAGGTGACCAGTTAGAGTCACGGAAATACCATTCAAATCTTTTGTTATAGTCTTGAAAAGGTTTAGGTGTTTCAACCTTACTGTTATACTGTTTATCTAAATTGTAAGAATCATCAGTAAAGAAACTAGAAATTTCACCATTTTTTAATTTCAAAATACCATAAGTGCCGATAAAACCGCCTGCAGGTCTTAGTTCCATATTATTCTGGAACAAGAAAAGATATGTCTTTTCTTCCGGATATCCTAACATTTTAGGTAAAACTTGGGAGGCCAAAATAAATTTATCTACTGTTTGTTGTACTAGTGGTAATTTCCCTTTCATTAAATCAATAGTGCTGCTAATTTGGGGCAAAAGACCACTTTGTCCAATACTTTCCAAATCACTTTTTGCCTCTTCTAATTTATGTTTGGTCTCCTCTAAAAGGGGTGTGGATTCGGAAAGCACTTTAAGACTTTCTCTCTTTTTTTCTTCTGCTGCTTTCCCCAAGGTACTATCCAGGGGATTGAGAATAGTATTAGCAACATTAGCAAGATCAGAGAGTGCTCCAGAGAGCTCCGAAGCAGAGACAAGCAAACTATCTAGAGCAATCACCTGATTACCAATTAAAGGAATTCCTTTATACCAAGAAAGACGTCCCATCTTATCACGGGCAGCGAGAAACTCTTGATGGGCTAGGGTTAAATGTAGAGAAGCGTCTTTCAAATTACCGCTAGATAGTTCCTCTTCTGCTTTGGCAACAAAAGTCTTGCCATGCGAGGCATGACTATAGACTGTTAATACAGGCTGAATAAAAACTAAACCTACAATCAAAACCAGAACAAGAATAATAATGATGAACTTCAGATTACGGTGTTTGTGTTCTTCTCGAATTAAAGGGGAAAACATAAATGCAAATTTTCAATTTTTCACGCCTTTTCGGGTGACCACCCGCAGGGTGGCAAATCCCAATTTTCAATAAATTTTTAATGCTTTAATTTTCAAACAGAATTCAGTGTAGGAGGATGAAAAGTTTGAAAGTTTGAAAATTGAGATTTGGAACTTGTTTGAAAATTGAAAATTGTTTTTACTATTATTAATGAGAAGTTTGTCTACTCAATATCTGTGCCTGTGAGAAATTATTTTCTAATTCACCCTCCCGTGGTTTTGGTACTCCAAAGTACTTAATAAAATATTTTATTGCGCTGCTGATATGAATCCGTGCGGCGCGGTTAAATAATGCAGAAAAGCCGGATTCAGCAGCACTATCCCGACGATGATAATGAATCATTTCAGCTTCCGGATAATAACAAACCTTCCAACCTCTCTCCCAAAAACGTCGACACCAATCCATATCCTCAAAATACAAGAAGTAACGCTCATCCATCAACCCCACTTCCCTAATGGCCGCTAGCCGCACCATCATACAAGCACCAAAAATCCAATCTACTTCTTGAATCTTATTATGATTAATATCTTCCATTAAAAACCTCTGGAGCGCTTTTTTGGCAAACCCAAAACGGCCTAAAAAAGTCCTGCGATAAAGAATGAGTCTTGGGGTAATAAACCTGCGGCAAGAACTCTGCACTGATAAGTCTGGATTTAAAAGCTTAGGCCCAATCAAAGCTACCTTGGATCTTCTCTCCATAAAATCTCGCATCTTAGCCAGGGCATCACCCTGCATAATAATATCTGGATTCAAGAAAAGCAGATATTCTGTTTCTTTTGGCGCGTTATTGATACCCCAGTTAATTGCCGCTCCGAAACCACTATTGTAATGCGAGGCTAAAACGCGAATATCTGGAAAATATTTTTGCATTATCTTCACGGAATTATCTTGAGAAAAATTATCAATGACTAAAATATTTTTCTTTAAATCCGGATAGGTCTTTAAAATAGAATCAAGACATTGCCGAAGCAAATCGGGGGTTTTGTAGTTAATGATGACAATGAATAAATTATGCATAATAAATAATTTTCAATTTTCAAGCACCAATTTTTCTCGCTTCGCGAGATCTCGCATAGCGAGACAATGAAGTTCCAAGCACCAAATTCCAAACAAAATATCTCTTGTTTTAGGTTTGATTATTGGAATTTGGAACTTCATTGGAATTTGAAAATTGAAAATTAAATATTTATTCTAATGTTTCTCCTTTGGGTACGCTATCTAGGTATTGAGCGGAAACGGTTTTAACCCAGTCCCATTTATAGCCTAAGGATTTAAATGTATCTAAATTCTTAATGGGACGCAGGGTGCCATATTCTGCAACATAGATACCAGAACGGCCCTTGGCCTTGACAATAAGGCCATCATTTAAGACCATTGGCGCATCTTGGGGATAACCTGCCATTTCTTCTTCCGAGATAATCTTAACATCCTTCCAGGAATACCCACTAGCCTGGAAAACATTCCATTCTGCAATATGGCGGCGCTTGCCGTAATCTAAGATATAGATGGCTGGATTTTTCTTGGTACGAATTAAAGTCCCATCAATCTTCTTAGCTCCTGACTCTACTGCTGGACCTCCAGGGATACTAGCAAGTTCCTCATCTTTTATCTTCTTTACCTGCCCAATCTTATAACCCATATCTTTCAAAACTTTTGCGCTTGTAATATGACGGCGACGATTATTCTCAATAACATAGATTGCTGGTCCACTACCCCGCACTAGGGTTCCATTAGGATAAGTCATCCTTAATTCCGAATTTGGATAACCATCAATCTCGCTTTGATCTACAGTAATAATCTGATTATTACTATAACCACGAGCTTCAAAGACAGCCAAATTAGTAATCATCATTTTTTCTATCCTATCCTCCTCTTCATTATATATAGTAAGGTAAATTGCACGGCCTCCTTGTGCTCGCAAGAGATTGCCAGCAGGATGAGAAAGTAAAAACCAATTGCGCCATTCCTGCCAGAGAAGAACAAAGTTGCGATTAGCACCATGGTTCACACCATCACCCACCACTGGTGTATAATTATAATTCACAGCAGTGGCAATATTCTTCGGTTTAACGGTTTGATTATCTTCGGTCTTTGATTCCTTCCCGACTTGGAAGGTATAACTTTCTGGATATTCTAAATAGCGGTTGCGAATCTGCCAAGCCGCAGATTCTACTTGCTTTTTAAAACCCTGATACCGTTCATCACAAGAGCCACCAGAAGGACAAGCAAATCCCATAGCATAATCTAGAGCGCGAGCTGATCGTGCCGTTGCACTTTTAATTAAAGATTGTTCTTTTTGCAAAGTAGTCAAAATCCAGCAAGTGCTGATTTCATAATTTCGGTAAGCACCCGCAATAATTTTTGCCGCGCTCATATCTTCCGCTGAATAATCAGTAAGGCAGCTACCTTGCGCCTCTAAAAAACGTTGCACCTCTTTTTCAGTTTTTAAATTACAAGAATAAAGTTCATTATCCGACAAAAGATGATTTTTGTCAAAATCAAAGGCCAAAACAAGGTTTGGAATAATTAGCAAGGGCGTAGCCAAAATCAAGAAAATTTTTGTTTTTGTGAACATTTTGGTGATCATTAAACGAAAATAAACTTAAGCGGATAAGCAGGGATATTCGCTTTTATTACCTTTTGTTCATATGTAGTCATCATAACAGAAAAAAGAAGAAAGGTCAAAAGGGGGAATTATGAATTAGGAATAGTGAATTAAGAATAATAAAAATGGCTCATCTTAATAGATAAGCCGGGGTAAAAAACTAACCGCCTTTGTAAACCGCAGTGACTAAGGCATCACCCAGATCTTTGAGAATATTACTGCCATAACGAATAGAGAGATAACTACAGACAGTTATAAACAAGATAGCAAGGATAATAGCCAATATCCTTTTCATTATTGTGTTCCTCCTTTCCAAAGATAATGTTCCTTATTCAAAAAACCTTCTTATCTCTCTTGCTTTTACCCTGCAGTTCGCTGTAATCACTCGCCGCTTTTTTAAAACGCGAGGAAGTTGGTTAATCATTTTTAAGAAAGAACGGAAGAGCTTGGGTTCACGCAAAATCACGTAACCCCAGCGCTTTAATTCATACCAAAGGATAAAAGGTGAATCTAAGAAGTAATACCATAAAGAATCATTCTTGACCAGCATTAAACTATGATTTTTGAAGGAAAAATATTTTGCCCGGAAAGAATGCTTCTTTTTTTCGGATAAAAAATCCCGGCCTTTTGCATTTTTCAAAAGGCCAGTGCCGCGTTCATGATAAGCAACAGCACAAGGCGTATAGATACATTTCCAACCGTATAAATTTAAACGCCAAGCTAAATCAACATCTTCTTTATAATTTTCAAAATCGCAATCAAAATATTCGCCGTTAATCTGGATGTCATCCAAGGCTTTTTTTCTAAATACGGGTAGGGCACCTGACGCGCCGAAAACCTGCTCTTCTTTTTCGTATTGCCCCGCGTCAGCCTCCCCATGGCCGCGGTCAATCACCCGCCGACTTTTGAAAATTTTGAAACCCACAGAATCAATGATTTTAGTCTTTACTCCGCCCTCTTTCATCTTTAAAAGTTTACCAGTCAGGGCACCAAGACGGTCATCTTTTTCCATTACGCTCACGGCTTGCGCTATAAAATCATCTTCTAGAATAATGTCTGGATTCATACAGATTACATATTCACCCTGCGCCTGCCTGATACCTACATTATGACCCGCGGCATAACCTAGATTCTTTTGATTATCAATAATCTTGATTTGCGGAAAATTTGTGTGCACAAAACTTACCGAGGAATCCTCAGAGCCATTATCAATAAACACAACTTCTAAATTCGGATAAGTCTGTCTAATCGCCGAATCCAAAGCTTGTTTTAAATATTTTTTACTGTTCCAGCCTAGAAGATTGATGGTGACTTTGGGGACCATAATGTTCAAATGTAAAATGCAAAAATCAAAATGTAAAATGACAATGAAAAAATTTAAAATTTTAACATTTTAAACTGTCATTTTGATTTTTGATTTTTACATTTTTCATTATTGATTGACTAATGACTTCCAAAATATAAATAGTTAGCACGATATGCGCAATTCCGAATGCTGACATTAAGAAGGGTGAAGTGCCACCCACGATTAATAATGCGATGAGACCACTAAGAAAACCTAAGATAACTGCTTTCTTTTTATAAGATAAATCGTATTTAAACCAAAGCAATTTGAGGCCCTTGAAAAATATACCCAGAATAACTAACCCCCAAAAAGCAAAACCAATGATCCCAAATTTCACGACCATATCAAGATACCCAAGTTCGAAAGAGTAAGGATCAGCTACTTCAGCTTCGGTGCGATAGATAGGAAAATAGGTACCAAAACCCGTACCCCAAAAAGGATGGCGCAAAATAGCGCCGCCCAAAACCCGTACTTGGGACACGCGTTCTCCCACGGAGACAGGGTCTTTTTCTATGCTCACACTAGTTGCCAAACGATTAAAAAAGAAGTTGAAAAAAGAAAGGTGAAAAAGTCCCCAAAAAACAATTTCGGAGATGAGAAATAGAATGATGGCTCCGACAATAAGCTTTGCTCTTTGCTTCCAATTAAGCCATAAAACAAGGAAAACCAAAGCCCCAATAATACCCACCCAAAAACCCCGCGTGTAGCTAGCAACAATTGCGAGATACACAAATAAAATGGAAATCAAAATCAAATTTCTAATATTTTTATTTAGATGATTGCGAAGTAAAATAAAACTTGCTAAAAGCAAAAGTCCAATTTGAATAAACACACCATTGCCTGTGAAAAGTCTGTAAGCCCCATCCGGCATAATCCCAATCTTCCCACCATAAAACATCCTACCTAGGAAAAGTTGTTTTAAAAACCAAATATTTACCAGATCTAAAGCGGATAAGAAATATAATACAGTTAAAACAAAACTCGCTGCAATAATGGAGGCCAAGTAAACCTTAACGAGCTTTAAACCTTGAGAATATTTGGGTAGAACAGTAATGAGAAGAAAAAATATGGTATAAAACAAAAATCCATTTGCATCTTTTAAAATATAATTCGGGGGAAAACCATAAATCCAACCGAGGAGTCCCCAAAAAATCGGAAAGAAAAGAGAAAGTATAATTATTGGTTTGGTGAATTTACTTTCCAACAATGGTTTTAAACTAATTCTTTTTTTATAGATATAGAAGAACCAAATCAAAAATAAAATTGCAAAAAAAACAATACGGATAGAGATTAGACCCCTAAAATCAAGCCATCTGCCTCCTGCACCACCTAAAACTAATTCTGCAATAAAAACATACAAAGCATAATCCAGCCTCATATAGGCCAGGGTTAAAAAAACCAGAGCAACGATGATACTCAAAGGTAAAATCAGAAATTTCCAGGCGAAGATATTAGCCAATATGGCGAATACGAAACCTAAAGCCAAAACTGCAATTAAAATTTTATTTAGATAATGAGACATAGCAATAATTTTCAATTTACAATTTACAATTTCCCAACAAGCTCCAAATCTCAATTTTCAAACTTTCAAACTTTTCATCCTCCTACACTGAATTCTGTTTGAAAATTAAAGCATTAAAAATTTATTAAAAATTGGGATTTGCCACCCTGCGGGTGGTCACCCGAAAAGGCGTGAAAAATTGAAAATTACTTCATAATCTCTACCAGCCTCTTTGTTAAATTTTTCCGTTCAAACTTCGCCAATTCCTCATCCGTCAATTCATATCTTAAGATTCCTCCTTTTTGCCATTCAGAAAATAATTCCCAAAGTTTCTTCTTAATCCCCGCAATATCTTGCGGTTCCACAATCTCACCTACGCCTAGTTCACTTAAAAAATCGCGACAGGCGCCTTGCGGGAGAAGAGCAAGAATAGGTTTACGCGCTCGCAAATGTTCGAAGATCTTGCCATGAATATAGCTTGATCGCACTTTATTTCTGGGGGCTCCCCCAAAATTCTGAAAGAATTCTGGGGGTTTACTTCTGGGGTCCCCCATAAAATCTTCTGATTTTATGGGGCCTTTAGTTGGCCGATCCACCAAAAGTAGAACGTCAGAGATTAAACGGTATTGAATCGCCTCTTGATGCGGCCTTAAACCCAAAACCTTTACCCGTGTACCCAAGCCCATTTTATGAGCCATCTTTTTTTCAGCAAAGGTTAAATTCCCTAAGAAGAAAACCTGCGTTTTTGTTTTCATTTCGGGATGCTCTAAAAAAACTTCTTTTAATGCTTGCAGAAAATAACGAGGCGTATTTCCAGGATGTGAATAATAAAAAGCCCCGGTGTGAGAGATAATAAAATACTTTTTCAAATCTTGAAATTTTTCTAACCCCCTTTTTGCTAAGACAAAATCCTGCTCATCATAACCATTGGGAAGAAATGAGACTTTGTTTTGATATTTCTTAAAATAATCCCCAATATCTGGCGAAGTCACTAAGATTTGATCGCAATTTTTAACCACGGCAGTCTCTAATCTTTTTTCCAAAAATAGACGAAGAGGGGATTGGCTAAAGGTTGGCTCCAAAGGATCTAGACACCATCCATCGCGGAAATCAGCAATCCATTTTACATAGGTGCATTTTTTTAAAAACCAACTAAGCAGGGGAGAGGTAGCGGGTGGAAAAGAGGACACTATATACTCTACCCTATATTTTTTTATAAGCCAAAGGCTGTAAAAAAAAGCAAAAGGCAACCAGGTAACCTTAGAGTCTGGAAATAAGAGCCAAGTTTTGATAAACTGTTTAATTTTAGCTAGCCAAGAATTATTCCTAATTTCTGAATAACCTCCTATGTTTTGTTGTCTCTTTTTTCCCTTTCTGACTACTAAATTGCGTAATTCCCCCGCCCGATATATCCCTATCTTTTTTTCCTCGCGACGTTTCTCCCGGTCTAATCGCTTTGTTAAAGTAAAACTCTTTACTTGATCAAAATATCGGGAGAAATAAGAAGTAGTTAAAACAATGGGACGTATCCCAAAATCCGGCAAATACTTTACGAATTTTTCAATCCTCTGCGTTCCAGCATTATTGATAGGAGGATAGTAGTAGGCGAGGAAGAGAATAGTTTTCATATAGCAATAATTTTCAATTTCTAATTTCCAATTTTCATTAAATTTTTAATGAATCAATTTTCAAAACGTATTGATACTTCATTGAAAATTGTAAATTGAAAATTGAAAATTCTGCCCAAGGCTTTCTAATTTTTTTGTAAAATCTTTTGTGATCTTTCCCCAATTAAATTCCTTTAAAACTCTCTGTCTTCCTATCTGTCCCATTCTTTTTCTTAAAGTATCATCACTTAAAAGTTTAATCACCTTAGAAGCTAAATCTTGGGGATCTCCAGGATCAACTAAAAATCCTGTCTTTCCATCAATAATTGCTTCGGGTATTCCGCCTGACTTACCGCCAATTACAGGACATTCACAAGCATTAGCCTCTAAAAAAACCATGCCGAAACCTTCCACGTCTTCATTAATCTGACGTGAAGGCATTAAAAAAACATCAGCAAGATTATAAAGAGAAGGCAAATCTTGATCTGGCACAAAACCAATAAATTTTACTGCTTCTTGAATTTTGGGATCAGAACTTTTCGTTACCATAGTACGCAGCCTTGCTTCATCCGGTCCTTTGCCGCCAAGAAGGTAAATTGTGTGAGGAAATTTTTCCAAAATTGTTGGCAGAGCACGAATCACAAGATCAAAGCCCTTGCGGCTAACAAGGCGCGAAACCGAAAGTAGAATTTTTTTTTCGGCCGGGATATGATATTTTTTCCTTACTTTTTCTACGGCAAGACCGGGCTTAAAATAGCTGCCATCCACGCCAGGATAAACCACACTAATTTTTTCTTGGGGTAAGCCTAAACGTGACATTTCTTGCTTGGTAAACTTACTATTCGCAATCCCACCGCAAGCCTCTTTGTAAATTCTCTTGACGAAATAATATAACATCTTTGATTTCTGCATTGCTAAAATATCTAGACCATAAGCCCATACAAAATAGGGAAGACCTAATAGTTTTTTTAAGCTCCATGCTGCAATGTAAGAAGCAAAACCATGAGTAGCCTGCACAAATTCCACTTTTTCTTTTAGGGCAATCTGCAAGGCAAAAAAGGGGGAAGCAAGCCACTTGGGTTTTAAGAAATGCATCTCTAACCTTTTCCTATAGATAGGATATTTTTGTGATTTATCAAAGGATTGACTTTCATCCCCATTTTTATTTGTCAGAACAACCGCTCGCCTTTTAGGTAATCTTTGAATAATATTGGATAAACATAATTCAATTCCTCCTGTTGCGGGACGAAAAATGGTAGTAATAAATAAATTTTTTAGCATAAAATGGATTCAGATCTAAAGAGATAAATTAAAAATTTGCTGACAAGAATATTTGCATTTTTGCCTAATAATACAATAAATATAAAAAAATTGCAATTTATTTAATACTCATTGCAATTTTAAAATATCAGAAAAATTGGCAAGTAAATAGGGGAGACTTCTCCTTCTCTCCCCTATGCTTTTCTAATTTGGATTTCCGCAAAAGCCTCTCTTTGCTCTGCAACTACTTCTTTGCGATGTAAAAGCTCTAGAAGTGCCAAAAAATTCACAATTTGCTCTAGCCTGTCCCCTGTTTTATTGAGATTAGCAAGGGTTAACTCCATACGGTTTTTTAGACATATTTTAATTAGACTAATTTTTTCTTGCAGGGAGATGCCTTTTCTTAAAGTCCCTTTAGTCAAGAGTCCTTCTTCCTCTGAAAACTGCTCAATTATATTCACATAAATATTAGCGAGGTTATTTACTTGGAATCCTTGCAGAGGTGGTGAAAAACAAATCTTGCGTGAAAACCAAATATTACGAATTAAGCTATACTCTCCCCTTTTCTCTAATTTATGAAG
>Ga0136653_10000690_pt1 | contig 17742 bp, 15 predicted proteins | sample LakKivw275mmetaG_FD_94866 | JGI IMG/M metagenome (GOLD analysis project Ga0136653, IMG submission 94866) | Anoxic lake water microbial communities from Lake Kivu, Rwanda to study Microbial Dark Matter (Phase II) - Lake Kivu water 275m metaG... | ecosystem: Environmental > Aquatic > Freshwater >...
ATCTGGGAAGGAGACTACAGCATATTCGGGGCCAGGTGGAGGCTCGTCCAGTCTGCATGCCGCCAGAAAGCGGATACGTTGTGGGGTCTCGTGACCCGGGGAATCGGGGACGCTAACCATTTACGAGGGGAATCGGGGACGCTAACCATTTACGAGGAGCACTCGGGACGGTAGATGACTATTGACACGGCCCAAGTCATTTTGGATTTGCGATTCAGGGAAGGCCCTCTCACTTCGTTCAGGGCGGCTCAGCGCCGGATTGCCGAGACCGCTGACGGCCTCGGTCGTCCATCGTTCTTTCGTACATCGTTGGTTCGTCTGGGAACGATGCACTGTCCGACAGGGACCTCAGAGGTCAACGTTGTACGCACTGTCAGGCAGGGGCCATTGAGGCCAATCCGCCGAGCCAACGAGTTGGAGCGGTAGGCCGTGAGCCTTAAGCCGAAAGCGGGTGTCGCTTGCCGATTGACGGAGGGGGACAAGACGACTGCGAAGGGGCCCGTCAGTTGAAGCGCGGGAAGCGCACGCCGAAGCGCGCTGTCAGCCTGCGCGACCTCGTCGCGGCGGACCGGGCCGAGTACGGCAAGTCGTTGGAACGAAGACGGCGCAGCGTGCCGGATTGGACCCCGACCGAGGAGCGCGTGGTGGAGCGATACGCCCGCGCCGTGCTGAAGAAGGAGTACGGTGACGCGGTGCTGGCGGTCGAGCCCTGTCGGGCCGAGCTGGCCCGGGCCGCAAAGGGCGCGCGAACCGCGCTCAGGACCAGGAGATCAGTGCACCACAGGCTGGTGGCGTGGGCCATCAAGCTGGGCCGCGTGCGGTTGCACGTTTCGTGGACGCCGAGGGAGGAGGCCGTGCTTGACCGCTTTGTCCGGGCCGTAGCCGGCGGCCGGATACCGACGGCGCGCGGCGCGGGCAGGGCTTGTGCTGAAGCGTTGCACCGTCTGCACTTGCGCTACCCGGCCGAGTTCGCCGGGAAGCCCAACCGGAGCGAAGTCGGCGCTCACAACATGATCTGGCGCAGGTTAGTGAAGCTGCGGTCGCGCTGGTACAACTCGCGCTGGACGCCGTCCGAATTGGAGTTGGTGGACCGCTATGCCAGGTTGCTCATTGCGCACCGGTTACCCCACATCCGCGCCGCGAGCAGGGCCTGCCGCGAGGCGATAAATCGGATGCACGCGCGACAGGCGAAGCGGCGCGGGGTAGAGCATCCCGGGGAAGTGCGTACGCTGGCGGGGGTGTTCAACCAGGTCTTCTATCGCGTCAAGGAACTCGCGCCTTATCAGGTTCCCTGGCGGCGCTGGACGGTTGAGGAGCAGCGGATTGCCGCAGGCTGGAGGCGGAAGTACGGCCGGCACAAGCGCGGCGAGCTGACCATGAACCTCCGGACGATTGCCGCGCTCATGCAGGCGGAACTGAGCCGCCGGGGCTACTTTCGGAGTGTGCAGGCCTGCGTGGTCGAAATCGTCACGCGCAGTCGCGAGGGACTGCCCGGGCGCAGCCACAAGGCCGCCCTTGGGGGAGTTCCGGGGTAGTGATTATTGACACGGCTGAGAATCGTGGAGCGCCAGCGGCTTACGGCTGACAGCTTGTGGCGAGGTCGAGTATGACGGGCGAGGCGGGGTACTTCTGGTCTGCGGCCGAGGATGAGGCGCTTGAGCCGTACGTGCGGGCTCTGGCCGGGGGCAAGTACCGGAGCGCGTCGGAGGCGGCGAAGGCGTATCTAGCAGAGGCATCCCGGTTGCCCGGACCGGTGAGACCGTACGAAGGAGTCAAAAGCCACCTCTTCGCCGCGGCGAAGAAGCAGGGCCTTTCCTGGGTAGGAAAGTACTGGAGCAAGCCGGAGTTGGCAGTCTTCGTCCGCTACCTGCGAGCACTGGAAGAGGGGCGGTACAGCCTCGTGACCGAAGCGGCAAAAGATTGCGAGACGGAGCTTGCGCAACTGCACCGCGAGCATCCCGATGAGCCTTGGGCCTCCACCCAGCGCCCGCCGGGCGCAGTCTGCCTGAAACTGGGCGAACTCGCCCGTGCAACCGGGCGCAGGTCACGTGGCCGCAGGTTGTCGCGTGAGGAGATCAGGGTCGTACAGCGCTTCGTTCCCGCCGTAGTGCGAGGCGACTACCCTACTCTGCGCAAGGCAGCGGCTGACATCCGGGCCGAGTTCGAGCAGCGCCGGAGACTTGACCCGAGACACTTCGGACCGCGTGCTCTCCACGCGATTCTGGCTGAACTCAGGCCGCGAGTGCAGAAGAAGGGCTGGACCGTCACCGGCAGCCGTCTTTCAAGGGATGAACGTCGGTTGTTGGAGAGATACTCACGGAGGCTCTTCAAGCAGGAGCGACCCGCGCTGCACGAGTCGGCGAGGAAGTGCCACACCGAAATGGAAGCGATGTGGCAGCGAAACCCGGCATTGGGGCACAAGACACACGCTACCGTCTACACTTACCTTGGGCGCCGTCTCCGAAAGCTTGGCAAGCCGGTCACCAATCCCAGATGGACACCGGCTGCGGAGCGCGTGCTTGCGGACTATGCCAGGGCTCTTGTGGAAGGGCGATACGACAGCGCAGTCGCGGCGACAAGGGCATGTATGGCCGAGTCACCGGCGCTCTTTCGTGGCCGTCGCCTGATTCCGGTCTCACACCGAATGGACGTATTGGCTTCGAACCTGCACGTGCCCCGCCATCGAGCTAGATTCACTCCGGCCGAGGCGCGCATCATCGATGCTCATGCCCGAGCGGCCGCAGAAGGACGATATCCCAGTACCTTGGCGTCGGCACGGGCCTGTTTTTGGACGCTGCAACGCCATTATGCCCGGCTGCGCCGCGGAGGCCCCGGCTCTTTTCGGTCATTGGCCGGAAGGAAGTACTCAAGCATCGCGATCAGAGTACTGAATCGCGCTCGGTATTTCGGTCGCCGGGGACCACCGCTGCGACGCTGGAGTCAGGTAGAAGAGGATGCCGCCCGCAAGTGGCTGCGGCTGCACCGACGCAGACACGCCGCGGACTGGACACTAACCGATGCCGCACAGTCGCTCCGTGAAGAGCTTGAGCGCCACGGCTATTCTCGCACCGTGAATGCCTGCTGGCAGAAGCTGTCGTACTTGCTTCACGGCCGGCCTCACAGAACGCCGCTGGCAGTGCCCCCGCAAGCATTCGGAGTTCGGGGCAGCAGATGATTATTGACACGGCGGGATGATGGCTGACGGCTTACGGCCAACAGCTAACGGCCATATGCACTTCAGATTGCAGATTGTAGATTGCAGATTCGCATGAGCGGTAAGCCGTGAGCCGCAAGTCGAAGGCGGCCGCGGCGTGTTTGACCCGTCCGTCGGGTAGGCTATACTGAACGCATGAAAGTCAAGACTGTTGGCCGGTTTGTCGTGGCTGACCCCGAGGTCTGCCACGGTGATCCCGTCTTCCGCGGAACGAGAATACTGGTCGCCGACGTGCTGGAGCAGGTCGCCAGCGGGATGTCCTGGGAGGCGATAACGGAGGAGTGGCGCGGCTCCGTGACGCCCGAGGCGATTGCCGAGGCAGTTCGGCTGGCTCGCGAAGCGCTGGTAGCGCACGCTCCCGAACTCGTCCCGGCGTGAACGTTCTCGACGAGAACATACCGGAGAACCAGCGCCAACTCCTGAGAGGGTGGCGCATTCCGGTTCGTCAGATTGGGCACGAAGTCGGGCGCTCGGGCACCAAGGATGCGGCCATCATTCCGCTGTTGCACCGGTTGAGTCCGGTGACGTTCTTCACCCGCGACCTCGGCTTCTATGAACAGCGTCTATGCCACGCCGGATACTGCATCGTCGTCGTAGCCGTTGGGCAATGCGAAGCAGCCAGCATCATACGACGAGTGCTGCGGCATCCAGAACTGAGAACGTCGGCCCGACGCCTCGGCAAGGTGATACGAGCAAGCCAGACCGGCCTGCGGATATGGGAACCGCACGCCGGTGAGGACGTGGCGATCGGCTGGCGCGCTTAGCCCGTAGCGCAGATTCGCTGAATCGAAGCCACGGGGCCTACGGCTTGGGAATTCGGGAGACGTGATAGATGACTATTGACACGGCGGGATGATGGCCGAGTTCGTACCGAGTTCGTACATCGTCGATTCGTACATCGTTGTCCGTTCCCGGAGACGACGAACGAAGTACAAATCCGCCGAGCCAACGACTCGGGAAAACAGGGAAAACAGGAAAACAGGGACACTTCCCAGATTTCTAATCAGAAGCGCGTCAAGGTCGCCGGGCAAACGACGGTGACTGCTGACGGCCTACGACTCGCATATGCCAATCTCCGGGGCACCGAGCATTGACCGCGTCCGCTCTTGGACTAGAATCCATCCATTGACCACGCCAGCGCACAACGGTTTCGCCGAGCGCCCCGCGGTCGCCGCCCGACCCCTGGCAGTGCTCCGCGACCGCCGACATTACCTTGCCCTGGCCGGCCGAGTCAGAAGACCCGTCGACGTCTGCCTGGCAGCTCGGATCCTCTTCGCCGTCCGGTACGGCTCAGCCGAAGACCACGAGCTGATCGCTAGCGAGGATTGGCTCCCGATTATCGACCTCTTGGCCACCCGTTACGGCCAGATGATCACCCGAGGCGAGCTTCTGGAAATCATCTCCGCCGAGTTGCTCGCGCCCGAGTAGTGGCAGGCGTTGCCTTGCCTCGCCACCCGGCCGGAAGGCTGCGAATGACCAGTCTCGGGGAATTCGGGAATAACCGAATGACTACTGACACGGCCCATGTCACTCTGGATTTACGATTTTGGATTGCCGAGACCGCCAACGGCTTACGGCTGACAGCTAAGGGCCGGCGGAGATAGGATGTTAGATATGGGTGAAGAGCGCGAGCACGGTGAGGAGTTGTTTTCGGCCAAGGTAACGGCAGGGAGCCGCACTTACTTCGTTGATGTCCAGCGGTCGCAGAACGGGGCCAAGTACATGAAGATCAGCGAAACAAGGCACGCTGAGGGCAAGCCCCACGAACACAATCGAGTGATGGTGTTTGAGGAGAACATAGTTGATTTCATACACGCCATAACCGAAGCCATGCCTTTCATGCGACCGGATGCGCCACCGGGGCGTCTGAGCAAGCTCCGAGAGAAGCATCGCCGGGCGTATGAGAAGTGGACCGAGGACGAGGACAGCCGCCTGAGGGCCGAATTCGCCAAGGGAACGAGCAGAGCCGAACTGGCTGCCATCTTTGAGCGTCGGCCGTCGGCAATCAAGTCGAGGCTGCAGAAGCTGGGTTTGCTTGCAGGCGATGAGGCTTCAGGAGGCAGCGAATGAGTAACAACGTGATGAGGTCAGATGGCAAACGCGTGTCGCCGTTTGAGCGGATACGGCAGACAAACGCCCGCGGGATGGAGTATTGGGATAGCCGCGACTTGGCTGAGGCGCTGAACTACACTCAGTATCGCAACTTCGAGGCGGTTATCGCCAAGGCCAAGCTGGCATGCTTCAACAGCGGGCACCGGATTGAGGACCATTTTGCTGATATCAGCAAGATGGTCGATATAGGCAGCGGCGCGCAGCGGGCAATCGGGACCGTTTTCCTCTCCCGCTATGCCTGCTATCTGATAGTGCAGAATGCCGACCCGTCCAAGGACATCGTCGCGTTGGGGCAGACCTACTTCACAGTCCAGACGCGTAGGCAGGAATTGGCAGACGTTGGTGATGAGGATGAACGAAGGCTGCTGTTGCGGCGCGAGATGAAGCTTCACAACGTCAAGCTGGCCGGGACAGCGCGAATCGCCGGCGTAGTGGAGGCCCGCGACTACGCCATCTTCCAGAACCATGGCTACATGGGATTGTACGGCGGGCTTACGGCTCAAGGTATCCGGGACAGGAAGAGACTGGGCACAAGTCAGGACATTCTTGACCACATGGGCAGCACCGAGTTGGCAGCGAATCTCTTTCGCGCCACGCAGGCCGAGGAGAAGCTCCGGCGTGACCGCGTGAAGGGTAAAGAGCAGGCGTTCCGTACCCACCATGAGGTTGGCGCAAAGGTGCGCCAGACAATCCGGGAGTTGGGTGGAACTATGCCCGAGGACCTACCGACGGCGGAGAATATCAAGAGGGTTGAGTCGCGGAGACGCAAGGCCCTCAGACGCAAACCGGAAGTCTAGTGGCGGAGCCGATGGACTTGGGGAATGGGGGACAGTAGATGATTATTGACACGGCGGGATGATGGCCGACAGCCTTCGGCCGACGGCTAGCAGCCAAAGGCATTTCAGATTGCAGATTGACTGGCTTGGACCATTTGTGTCGCTGCGCTCACCGGCGAGCAAAGCAGCTTAGGGAGTCGTGATGAGTAGTTTCACAGAGAGCCGCAGGTTCTTCCTTGAGATCATTGATGATATGGCGAAGCAGCATGCAATGCTGGCGCGTTTCCTCGACCGGCCGGCCGAGCAGTTGCGGCGTGAGGACCGCGAATACCAGGCGTGGAAGCGGGCGATGGCTGAAACCGGGCAGCAGCCGCCGCGGTCGACCGCCGTGCGCGACCTATCGCCCGAGCTGGTCAGGGAGAAGAGTGAAGCGTGCAGTGACCGGGAGTTGCTCCTCATGAGGCGCTCCATGGCCAAGCGCATCTGTCAGCTAGCGGCCGGAGTGGGCATGCTGTCTCAGACGGGCTGGTACGAAGACATGGTGCGTGCCACTGAGCTGCTCCGGGTGATGGATGTGGAACTCGACCGCCGCATGGTGGACGGCGAGGAGTCTGGGGATCCGGATGACACGGCAGAGGATACCTGACTCGCCATTGGGAGTCCGAGGATCGATGCTGAGTGCCATGGCTGCGAATCACGGCGGAGTTCGTACTTCGCTAGTCGCTGGCTTCGGTGATCCCTGTCGGACAGTGCATTGCCCGGAGTACGATGGACGTTGTACGAGTCGACCGAGCCAACGACTATGGCTTGCGGCTGGCAGCGTACGGTCGCCTAGTTGCCCGTCAGCCGGGTGATGGAATCGACGGTTCGGGAAGTCCTGCAAATGCTTTGTTGACAGGGGCATAGAGCAATGTAAGATGAAGGTAGTGCTCCAGCCTTCCGGTTGCCACTGGGTCGTGCGCGCCGTTTGCAGTCCGGCGTGGCTCGACCGATTTTTTGTCTCCAACCCGGCGAGAGCAGCCGGGGTCTGCGCGCCTCAGAGGGGCGGTCAGGGGTCGCCTACCTTGACACCCTATGCCGACAAACCTATAATTCCGAAGCTATGAAAAAAGGAGGAAGAATGCGCACAAAGCACTATGCTTTTGCCGCAGCTTCAGTTGTTCTATTGACCCTGGTCCTCGCCGCCCCGACGCTGGCCGCCCAGGTCAATGCCAAGCCCTGTCTGTGCCACCCGATGCTGTCGCCGTTGAAGGGAACGGCGAAGACCGTATTCAGTGCCACGGTCACGTACCGTGACCCGGATGGCGACATTCCCGCCAAGGTCGAAATCTATGTCGATGACGTCGCCTACTCGATGAAGCGCGTCCGCGGACGTCCCGCCGACGGCATCTATCGGGCCCGGCTGACTCTTCCTCCGGGCGAGCATTCGTACTACTTCTCCGCCGAGGACGCGCGCGGCGCGACCGAGCGGTTCCCCCGCTACGGAGCGCTGACCGGCCCGTTCGTCGGCGCCAAGAAGCCGATGAACCGCCTGCCGATTCTCTCCGAGGGCGGCGTTTATCACGACCGCGGCTCGGAGCGGAGCATTTACACCTACACGGTCCACTACCGGGACCGCGACCAGTGCAAGCCGCCCCGCGCCGTGAGGGTGTTCATCGACGGCATCTGCCACGACATGAAGCTCCATAACCGCGACAACACCGTGTACTACAAGGGCCTCTGCCCCAACACGAAGCTGAGCGGCGGCGAGTTCAACGGCACCTATGTCTACCGGACGACGCTGCCGGTCGGACCCCACGCCTACTACTTCATGGCGATGGACGGTGACGGTGACTGCGTGAGCCTCCCGGCCCAGGGCTTCCTGCGGGGCCCGCAGGTCTCGGCCGTACCGAACTCGGCGCCGATGCTGCTCGACCAGCGTCATCGGCCGGAGGCCGGTGGTACCCGGACCCGCTACAGCTTCCTCGTGCACTACAACGACGTTGACTACGATGCCCCCACCACTGCGCTCATCTACGTCGACAACATCCCGCACGTGATGAAGCGCGTCCGCGGTAACGCCGCCAACGGTCTCTACGCGTACGAGAGCGGCGAGTTCCTCAGCAACATGCACACGTACTACTACTACTTCGAGGACGGCCGCGGCGGCAGTTGCCGTATGCCGGAAGTCGGCGTATTCCACGGCCCGGTCGTCACCCGGTAGCCGAAACCAGCGGCCGACAGGGAGGATTGCATGGACTGGAGAAAGACGGCAGCGACGGTATTACTGGCGCTGGTGGTCGTACTCGGCATCACCGGCTGCCCGACCAAGCCGCCGGCAACGCCGGGCGCACCGTGGGGGGCCGATTCGACTTGGAAAGGCGCCACCTACGTGTGCAGTGTCATGACCACGGTTCCGAAGGGCAACATCCGCTTCGTCATGGACTGGACGGATGCGATTGACACCGGCGACTACGCCGCCGCGTCCGCAGAGACGGTGGCGGTGATGCACGAATGGAACGCCGTGGGTTCCTACGATGTCAAGGCGCAGGGAATTCTCGACGCTGACCCGAACAAGGCTTCCGACTTCTCGCCGGCCAAGACGGTGAAGGTCAATCCGAACGAAGCCCCGCTGGTTGACTCCGTGTACCTCCCGCCGGTCGCGGTGAAGGGCGTCGAGACCAACATCACCGTCTACGGCCACGACCCGGACGGCGACAGCCTCCGCGCTATCGTGAAGTGGCCGTCGGGCGATACGACCACCGGGTACACCCCCTCGCCCTGCGAATTCACGGTCAGCCATGTCTTCACGACGGTTGAAACCGCGAAAGTGATAGTCCGGGTCCAGGACTGGAAAGGCACGAAGTCGTTGCCGGACACCGTCCGCCTGCCGGTCGGCCTTGAGGGCGGCGTGAAGTGGTATTGGCAGGGCGCCGACGAGGGTGCGATGTCAACCTCGGCACTCGTGGCCAACGACGGCACGAACGAAGTCGCGATGAGCTACTGCTGGGACGACTTCAAGTTCTACAAGATCAAGGTCAGCAACGGCAAAGCCGCTGGGAACGCCACGACCGTGTGGTCGGAGTACGAGTTCGTCGGCGGTCCGGCCCTCTGCGCCACCACCAACAATGTCATCATCGGCAGCGACGAGGGTGAGCTCTACGCGTTCAGCCTCGCCGGTCTGGACCGTATGTGGCGGTGGCCGAACGTAGCTCCGGAGGACTCCGAGCCCTTCAACGCGTTTGGCGCACCGGCAATCAACGGCTCCGATATCTACGTCGGTCGCGAACAGGACATCGACACCCTGAACCGGTTGTACAAGTTCACCGACGGCGGCGCGTCGGTCACGCCGGGTCCCACCTACGAGCTCCGCAACCAGTCGGTCGTCGACGCGCCCGCAATCGATGTGGACGGCAGCGTGTACTTCGGCACCGACTCCGGCTACTTGGTCAAGCTTGACGCCAACCTCGCCCCCTACTGGCGCCTCCAGCTCGTCGCACCGATCGGCGAGGTAGATGGGCCGATAATCGGTGGCGACGGCACGGTCTACTGCGGCACGGATGCCGGCATGCTTTACGCCGTCAACCCGGATAGCACCATCAAGTGGAGCTTCACCTTGGATGCCGAAGGGGCCCGGCCTGTCCTCGGCCAGACTGCGCTCTTCGTAGGCACCACCTTCGGCACGGTCTATTCCATCGACCCGACGACCGGCACCGAGAACTGGCGTAGATCGGTCAGCCCGGGTCTGTCGTTCAGCACCGCCCCGATCGTCGCGGCCAACGGCTACGTCTACTTCCAGAACGACGACGACGTGCTCTATTGCCTGAATCAGGCCGACGGGACCCAGATCTGGTCCTGCGACTGCAACTACTACCTGCCCGGCCACGGACGCAGCGGCAACCCGCACCCGCCGCGGACTCTGCAGTTGACCGACTACGACGCGAACCCGTCAATCACGTCCACCGGCGACATCATCGTGGTCGGCCAGGCTGCGCTCTTCTGCGTGGCCGGCTACGTCGCGGGCCCGCTCGACACGACCGCGACCTGGCCCAAGTGGCAGAAGGACCTCTCGAACACCGGCAAGCGGTAGCCAAGATACCTCAACGATAACGGCGGGCCCTCCTCGGAGGGCCCGCCCTCTTCTACCCAGGAAACTGAAGCCTGGCCCACCAATACGGCCTGGGCAAGTACGAGATGGACTCGGATGTTCTACTCCATTCTTACCGGATTGCTCTGTCTTTTGTACTTGTCACTTCGTCCCTTCCCCAGGGCGCTCCCGCAGCAATTGACAGAGGCTGTTTCCGGGCTATCCTTGTCCCTTGCCCGCAGCGGCCAATCCCGCCTCTAACAGCCGGGTTTGAGACCTGCTGCGGCAGGGCAATACGATAGCTACGGAGGACGCATGAAATCCAGAAGACTCCTGCCGATTCAGCTCATCGCGCTGGCCGTGTTGCTGGTCGGCGCCTGCGCCAAGGCGCCGCTGGTTCCGGACGCCCCGAAGGGCCCGGCCCAGTGGTTGCGCAGCATCGCCTCGGCCTGCACGACTTCCACCACTGACGCGTCGGGCGGCCAGGTTTCGTACCAGTTCGACTGGGGCGACGACACCAAATCCGAATGGTCGCCATTCCTGGACGGCGGTGTGCAGTACGCCGACACGCACTCCTACGCCAACATCGGTTCGTACCAGATCAAGGTGCGGGCCAAGAACAGCAAGCGGGCATCGGGCTGGTCCGACCCGTTGAGCATCCGCGTCGTTGCCGAAGGCAACGTCGCGTGGTCCGTTGGCTTCACCGACCCTGACGACATTGAGGACTCATCGGACTTCAGCCTCAACACCTTTGCCATCGGCTCTGACCATACCGCCTACATCGCCTGCGACTACGGCGCCCTCATTGCCTGCAAACCTTCCGGTGGCATCGCCTGGAAGTTCGTGCTGCCCGACCTCGACCAGATAATGGCTGCGCCCGTGCTCGCCGATGACGGCACAATCCTGATTGGCTGCTCGAACGACTTCATCTACGCGCTCAATCCCGACGGCTCGGTCAAATGGGCCGACTCGGTGGGCCAGGTTGCTGCTACGGGTGCGCTCGGAGCCGACGGCACGGCCTATTTCCAGACCGTGGACTCCATGATTATCGCCCTGCGTTCGGACGGGTCTACCCTTTGGACGTTCGACTCCATCGGCGGCAACGCGGCACCGGTCGTCGGAACTGACGGTACCGTCTACGCCGCGAACCAGGACGGCGTGGTCTATGCCATCAACCCGGACGGCAGCCAGAAATGGCAGTACCTCTTCAACCTCCCTTCGGTCCAGGCACCCGCGATTGACCCGAGCCGGAACCGGCTCTACGTCGTGTCCGACGCCGGCGCACTCCAGTCCGTTGATCTGACGACCGGACTCGCCGGGATCTCCACAAACGTCGGACAGGACGCATCGGGGCCGGTGGTCGGCCCGGACGGGAGCGTCTTCATCAGCGGCGGCGGCGTGCTGACCAAACTAAGTCCTGACTTCGACGAGCTGTGGAAGTTCACCCCGCCGTTCGGTGTCCTGTCGACGCCGGCGCTCACCGTCGACGGCTACGTCTACGTACTGGCCGTGGCGGGCAAGAAAGGACGCCTGGCTCTGCAGGATGACGTTGATTCGCTCTACGCGGTCAACCCGGACGGCACGCAGCGTTGGGCCTGCGGTCTCGGTGAAGGCCTGTCCGACCCCGAGTACCCGCTTTCAGCACCCAAGATCGACCCCAACGGTCTGATCTACGTCGGCGACGGTTTCCGGGGATGGTGTGTGGGCGGCCTGAGCGCTCCGGCCCAGTCGATCTGGCCGACGTTCCAGCACGACGCCCAGAACTCGGGCAGGGCACGGTGAGGATATCAAGCGGTCAAGGAATCGAGAATTCGGGTGTCCGGCACTGGACCCCTTGAATCCTGGAATCCCGGTATCCTGATGTTCAACCCAGTTCCCCGCCAGCCTGACCACCGGGAAATCGAGCCGCGCATTCTCAAGTTCTGGGCGGACCGCGGCGTCTTCGGCAAGCTGGTAGAACGCAATCAGGGCAAACCGAAGTTCAGGTTCCTCGATGGTCCGATTACCGCCAATAACCCGATGGGCGTGCATCACGCCTGGGGCAGGACCTACAAGGACCTCTTCCAGCGCTACCACGCTATGCTCGGACATGACCAGCGGTACCAGAACGGGTTCGACTGCCAGGGGCTTTGGGTCGAGGTCGAGGTCGAAAAGGAACTGGGATTCAAGTCGAAGCGCGACATCGAGGCGTTCGGCATCGGCCGGTTTGTCGAGAAGTGCAAGGAGAGGGTCCTCAAGTACTCGCGGATGCAGACCGAGCAGTCGATTCGGCTGGGCCAGTGGATGGACTGGAAGAACTCGTACTTGACAATGTCCGAGGAAAACAACTACTCCATCTGGCACTTCCTGAGGAAATGCCACGAACGGGGCCTGGTCTACGAAGGCACCGACGTGATGCCGTGGTGCGCGCGCTGCGGGACGGCCATCTCCGACCAGGAAATCGTCACCGAGGGCTATCGCGAACTCACCCACCAGGCCGTCTACTTCCGGCTACCTATCGTCGGACGCGAGCATGAATACCTCCTGGTCTGGACAACAACGCCCTGGACTCTTACGTCCAATGTTGCCGCTGCCGTCCACCCCGAACTCGACTACGTCCGCGCCCGCAAGGACGGTGATGTGTACATCCTGGCGAAACCCCTCGTCTCGGTTCTCGGTGCCGGTGCGGAGGCCATTGAAGAACTCAAAGGCGAGAGGCTCGTCGATCTGCACTACAAAGGCCCGTTCGACGAACTCAAACCCCAGCAGGACGTCGAGCACCGCGTGATTCCCTGGGATGAGGTGAGCGCGGGCGAAGGGACCGGCATCGTCCACATCGCGCCGGGCTGCGGCAAAGAAGACTTCCTCCTCGGCAAGGAATTCGATCTTGCGGTCATCGCGCCGCTCGGCGAAGACGGCACTTTTGCGGAGAACTTCGACTGGCTCAAGGGCATGGACGCGCAGGCAGCGGCACGGCCCGTGTTCGACAGCCTCGAGCAGAAGGGCCTGCTCTTCAAGGTCGAGGATTACACTCACCGCTATCCGGTCTGCTGGCGCTGCGGCCAGGAACTTGTCTTCCGACTGGTCGACGAGTGGTTTATCTCGATGGACTCGCTCCGCGAGGAAATCAAGGAGTCGGCGCGCCAGGTGCGCTGGATTCCTGACTTCGGCCTGGCGCGGGAGCTCGACTGGCTCAGCAACATGTCCGACTGGTGTATCTCGAAGAAGCGCTACTGGGGACTCGCCCTCCCCATCTTCCGCTGCGAGTGCGGCTGGTTCGATGTCGTCGGCTCGCGTGAGGAACTGCAGTCGAAAGCCGTATCCGGTTGGGAGCGCTTCGCCGGGCACACGCCCCACCGGCCCTGGGTGGACGAAATCCGAATCAAGTGTGAGAAGTGCGGCAGACCCGTCGCGCGGATCAAGGACGTGGGCAACCCCTGGCTCGATGCCGGCATCGTCCCGTTCTCCACGACCCACTACCTCACCGACCACGCCTACTGGCAGGAGTGGTTCCCGTTCGAGTTCATCTGCGAGAGCTTCCCGGGCCAGTTCCGCAACTGGTTCTACGCCATCCTGACCATGAGCACCGTGATCGAAAAGCGCTCGCCGTTCAAGACCATCCTCGGGTACGCGTTGATGAAGGGTGCCGACGGACGCGAGATGCACAAGTCCTGGGGCAACGCGGTGGATACCGACGAGGCCTTCGACAAGATGCGTGCGGATGTGATGCGCTGGGTCTTCTGCCGCCACAACCCGGTCCAGAACCTGAACTTCGGCTACGCCCTCGGTGACGAGGTCCGCCGCAAGTTCCTCACGCTCTGGAACGTATACAGCTTCTTCGTGACCTATGCCAACATCGACGGAGTCACGCCCTCTACCCTTGCCCATGGATCCCGGGACTCCGGAGCCCCGGACGCCTCGTTCTCTCCGCTCGACCGCTGGATTCTCTCCCGCCTCAACTCGCTGGTGAAACTGGCGCGCGAGCGGCTTGACGACTACGACCCGACGTCGGCTCCGCGCGCGGTCGAGGAGTTCATCGACGACCTCTCGGTCTGGTATGTACGCCGCAGCCGGCGTCGGTTCTGGAAGCCTGCGCTGAACGAAGTCGAAGGGTCGGCGTCAGACTCGGACAAGCAGGCTGCCTACCGCACCCTGTACGACTGCCTCGTCACTGTGGCGAAGCTCGTGGCACCGTTCATGCCGTTCGTTGCCGAAGAGCTGTATCAGAACCTCATCCGGCCGACCGAGAGGGACATGACCGGATTGCCTGACAATCCGGATCGTATCCCGGTTCCCGAGTCCGTCCACCTCTGCGCCTACCCGGAACCCAACCCAGCGCTCATCGACCTCGCACTGGAGAACGAAGTGGGGCTCGTCCGGACGGTTGTCTCACTTGGTCGCGCCGCGCGTGAGAAATCGAACCTCAAGGTCCGCCAGCCGCTGGCGGCGGTGATGGTCAGACTGAACGAGCCGACCGAGAAAGACGCCCTCCTGCGCCATGCCGACACCATCAAGGAAGAACTGAACGTCCACGACCTCCTGTTCGGCGACCGGGACGCGCCGTTCCCCGCCGACTACGCGGTTGAGGAAGACCCGGAACACGCGGCGGGCATCTGCACGAAGCTGACGGCGGACCTGGAAAACGAGGGCTTTGCCCGCGAACTTGTCCACAAGGTCCAGAACCTGCGCAAGTCGGCCGGGTTCAGAGTCACCGACCGCATCGAACTTCACTACCAGGCATCGCCACGCCTGGCCGCGGCCGTGCGGGCATTCGACGACTATATCCGGCGTGAAACCCTGGCGGTTCTCGTAACCGAAGAACTGCCGGCCGAACCGGACATCCGGGAGAGCGCGAAGATCAACCGCCAGCCGGCCGAACTGGCGCTGAAGAGAGTGAGGGAGCAATGAACAAACGGGACAAGCTCAAGTTCGAACGTGCACTACTGGCCGAGAAGCAACGGATACTCAAGCAGGGCCGGGTCACCGACGAAGTGATGGACGCCGCCTGTCCGGACGTGACCGGCGACCTCTCGACCCACCGGACCCACGCCGCCGACCAGGGCACCGAGAACTACCGACGCGAGATGGCTTCGCGTTTCAAGACCATCGAAACCGATACCCTGCGCGAAATTGAAGACGCATTGAAGCGGATTACCGATGGCACCTATGGCATCTGCGTATCCTGCGGCGGACCCGTGCCCAAGGCCCGGCTCGAAGTCGTGCCTCATGCCCGGCTCTGCATGAAGTGCCTGAAGAAGCACAGCTAGCGACACAACCGGAATCCTCCGGGGATTTCGGATCGTCTCCCGTCCGCGAATGCCCAATCTCAGACTGACAATTGAGTTCGACGGGACCAACTACGCGGGCTGGCAGTACCAACCCAGGAATCCCACGGTCCAAGGCGAACTCGAGTCCGCGGCCGGCAAGGCGCTCCAGCAGAAGGTCACCATCTACGGCTGCAGCCGGACCGACGCCGGGGTCTCGGCCCGGGCTTACGTCGCGAACCTCCACACCGACTCGGTGCTCAGCGCCGAGCGATTGCGGCTCGCACTCAACCACTATCTGCCCGACGACATCCTGGTTCTGTCTATCGCCAAGGCCGGGCCGGAGTTCCACGCGCGGCACAGCGCGTTGCGGAAGAACTACGCGTACCGCATCGTGCGTAGCCGGTCTCCCCTGCGGCGCCGACACGCCTGGGAATTCTGGTTCAAACTGGATGTTGAGAAGATGCGCAAAGCGGCCTCGCTGTTCGAAGGACGGAGAGACTTCCAGCCTTTCTGCCAGACCCGTGACGCGCACGGATGCTGCACAGTGGAATCGGTCCTAGTTGAGCCGGCGGGCGAGGAAGTGACAGTGACGGTGCGCGGCGACCGATTCCTCTACAAAATGGTCCGACGGATCGTCGGCGCGCTGGTTGCCTGTGGCTCCGGGCGGCTCACTCAGAAGGATATCCGCGCCGCGCTGGCGGGCAGACCCTTCCCGCCTTTTCAGACGGCTCCCGCACACGGCCTGCTGCTCGACTCGGTCGAGTACTAGCCGCGTACCGGTCAGTTGCCGCCGGCAGCGTATCTCCCCGCGGCGTCATCCAGTGCCTGCTTCGGCGACTTGGCCCCGAGCATTGCCTGTTCGAGCTCCTCGACGAGTGCCTTGCGACCGGCGAGCCACTTGAGCCCGCGCGGCTCGAACACGGCGCAGTCCATCTGGGCGTAGGCCGCCTTCAGCCCCGGCGTCTGTGCCAGGCGCTCGACCATCCTGGGATCTTCCAGACTGCCCCGGTGTATTGGCACGTACCACGTTCCGAGTGACCATTCGACCTGCTGCTCAGGACTCGTGAACCACTTGATGAACTGCCACGCGGCGGTCTTCTGTTCCGGAGTCGCCCGCCGGAACATGCCGATGTTCGTGCCGTAGACAATCGCGGCCGGCTTGTCCCACGTCGGAAGCGGCGCCATTCCCACCGGGAACGACTCCTTATCCACCACCGGCGCGCGCCAGGTCGAGCTGCCGGTCAGGGTCGCCATCCTGCCCACCAGGAAGTCGTCCATCGGAGTCCGGCCCACGTCGGTGTTCTGGGTTCTGTCCTTCCGGACCATGTCCACCTGATATTGCAGCGCGCCAGTACCTTCCTCGCCGTTGAAGAACGGCGTGCCATCTTCCTGTTCGAGGAACCGGCTACCGCGCTGGTACAGCATCGAGCCGAATATCCAGATGTCGGTTCCACCCGCCGCTCCCCAGACCTCGATGTTACCGGCCGCATCCCGCGTCGTCAGCCTCTCGGCCGCCGCCCGGAACTCGGGCCACGTTTTCGGGAACTCGGGAAAGCCCGCCGCGGCGAACATCGGCACGTTGTAGTAGTAGACCGGGACGCTCTTGTTGAACGGCAGGGTCAGCAGCTTGCCTGCCCACGTGTTGTTCTCGAGCAAGGCCGGGTAGATATCGGCCAGCTCCTCCGCGTTCATACCGTCCTTGCCGTGCACGAAGCTGTCCAGATAAACCAGTTCCCCGCCTGAGTGCAACTGGGTCGTCCAGTTCTCGTACATCTGCGCGATGACGGGCGGGTTCCTGGCGGCAACCGCGCCCATCAGCTTCTGCGACAGCGCGTCGTAGTTGCCCATTCCTACGAGCTCGATATGGATGCGCGTGTGAGTGCTTTCGAACCGTTCGACCATCGTCTTGAGGGTCTTCTGCGACTCGCCGCCCATCGCGTGCCAGAAAGTGACGGTCGTCTTCTGCGCTGCGCTCTTGCACCCGGGCAAGGTCAGCAGGACAGCAACTATCAGCAGTATCCGCATCATGATGTGATTCTAGACGCGACTTGGCCGGAGTCAACGCAGCACCGGCAAGAAAGCGGCGAGGGCCGAGCCGGCCCTCGCCATCGTACAATCGAAACTGCTGACGCTACTTCAGAACCGAGACCTTGGCGTGCGAGACCTGTGAGCCGGTATTCAGCTCGTACAGGTACAGGCCGCTGCCGACCGGTCTGCCGGCATCGTCCCGCAGGTTCCAGTTGATCGTGTTCGCCCCCGCCGGCATCTGCCCGTTGACGAGCGTCCGCACCAGCGCGCCCGACGTCGAGTAGACGCGCAGGGTGACAT
>Ga0136653_10000691_pt1 | contig 17732 bp, 15 predicted proteins | sample LakKivw275mmetaG_FD_94866 | JGI IMG/M metagenome (GOLD analysis project Ga0136653, IMG submission 94866) | Anoxic lake water microbial communities from Lake Kivu, Rwanda to study Microbial Dark Matter (Phase II) - Lake Kivu water 275m metaG... | ecosystem: Environmental > Aquatic > Freshwater >...
AATCCTGACCGAACGCATCGGGATGCTGACCGAGCATCTGAAAATCCATAAGAAGGACAAGCACTCGCGCCGCGGGCTCATCAAGCTCGTGAACGAGCGGCGGCGCCATCTTGACTACCTGGCCAAGCATCACTTACCCCGGTACGAGAAGATTGTAGCCGACCTGAAGCTGCGGGGCTAGCCCGGTCGCAGGATTTACTAAAACTATGAGCAAGATAAGTCGAGTTGAGAAACAAGTGTGCGGACGCACACTGTCGTTCGAGCATGGCGGAGTCGCGCGGCAGGCGGATGGAGGCCTGCTCGCACGGTACGGCGATACCGTCATCCTCGCCAGCGCCGTCTATGCCAAGGAGCCGCCCAAGGAGTACCTGGACTATTTTCCGCTAATCGTCGATTACCGGGTGCTGGCGTACGCCGCGGGCAAGATACCGGGCGGGTTCTTCAAGCGCGAGGGCAAACCCCGGGACAAGGAGACTCTTACCTGCCGGCTGATTGACCGGCCGATCCGGCCGCTCTTCCCGGCGAACTTCCGAGCGGACACGCAGATAGTCGAGTACTTGCTTTCGACCGACCTGGAGAACGAGAGCGAGTTCCTCGGCCTCGTCGCCGCGTCGGCGGCGCTGCACATTTCCGAAATCCCGTTCCAGGGGCCGATTGGCGCGTGCCGGGTGGCGAAGCTGGGCGGCGAGTTCGTCTTGAACCCGCCGATGACCAAGGAAGCCGAAGCCGAGATGTGGATGCTTTACGTCGGCATCGGCGACCAGGTAATGACCATCGCCGGACAGGCCCGCGAGGTTCCGCCCGAGGACATCGACAAGGGCTGGGAACTCGCGCTGCCGGTCATCAAACAGACGATTGAGTTGCAGGGAGAGCTGCGGTCGCTCGTCGGCAAGCCGAAGCTCGTCAACGAGAAGCCCAACGTCGAACCCGAGCTTGCGGCCGAGATTCGCCGGGTCGCGCTTGACCGGGTGAAGGCGGCCAACTGCATCGTGGATAAGCTATCGCGCGGCAATGCCCGGAGCGAATGCGGCCGGGCCGTGGTAGCTGAGCTTGGCGAGAAGTTCCCGAATTGCGAAAAGCAGATCAGGGAAGTCCTGGATGAGCTGGTCGGCGAGGACATGCGCAAGAAGGTGCTTGAGACCGGCGTAAGGCTCGACGGCCGGAAAGAGTCCGAGGTCCGGCCCATCGACTGCGCGGTGGGAGTGCTGCCGCGCGCCCACGGTTCGGCGCTGTTCACCCGCGGCCAGACCCAGTCGCTGGCCGCGACCACGCTCGGCACCAAGCAGGACGAGCAGGTCGTGGATGACGTCGAGTTGGAGCAGGAGGAGCGGAAGTCGTACATGCTCCATTACAACTTCCCGCCGTTCTCGGTCGGAGAGGTGAAGTTCCTGCGCGGGCCCGGGCGCCGGGAAATCGGCCACGGGGATTTGGCCGAGCGCGGACTCGAAGCGGTCATACCCAAGGAAGAGGACTTTCCGTACACCGTGCGGATTGTCTCCGACATCCTCGAGTCGAACGGCAGTTCGTCGATGGCGTCGGTATGCGCCGGCTCGCTGTCGCTGATGGACGCGGGCGTGCCGGTGAAGGCAGCGGTCGCCGGGATGGCGATGGGTCTCATCACCGAAGGCGACATTGCCAAAGGCGCGAAGTACCTCATCGTCACCGACATCATCGGCGATGAGGACCACTACGGATACATGGACTTCAAGGTCGCGGGGACCCGCAAGGGCATCACCGCTATACAGCTCGACCTGAAACTGCCGGGCGTGCCCTATAGCGTGCTCGGCGAGGGCATCCGGAAGGCCACGACCGCGCGGCTACACGTGCTCGACATCATGGACAAGGTCATCGATAAGCCGCGGCCCGACATCTCGAAGTACGCGCCGAGGATCGTCTCCATCGTCATCGACAAGGAGAAAATCGGCACGGTCATCGGGCCCGGCGGCAAGATGATACGGAAGATAACCGAGGAGACCGGCGCGACCATCGATATCGAGGACGACGGCACCGTGACCATCGCCTCCAACAAGGCCGAGTCGCTCTCCGCGGCCAAGGAGTGGGTGGAGTCGCTCGTGGCCGAGGTCGAAGTCGGCAAGCTGTACGAAGGCATGGTGACCCGCATCATCAACTTCGGCGCGTTCGTCGAGGTGCTGCCCGGCAAGGAGGGGCTGGTCCATATTTCTCAGCTCGGACCGGAGCGGTACGACCGCGTCGAGGACGCGGTGAGGGTCGGCGACAAAGTCTGGGTCAAGGTCGTCGAGATCGACGATATGGGTCGCGTCAACCTGTCGCGGCGCAAGGCAATGGAGGAACGCGGGGAGATACCGATGTCCGGCGACACCGGCATCGCCGCGCGGCCGCCGCGACGCGGCGGTCCGTCGCACCGGGGCCGGGGCCATGACGACCGGCGCGACCGGCGCGGTCACCGGCACTAAGCCAAGAGTCTGTCAGGGGACAGGGGTCGAGCCGCAGCAAGCGATTCGACCTCTGTCTCATTAGGAAAGGACGAAGTGGTAAGGACAAAGGACGAAACAATCAGGCAAGGACAAAGCACCAAGTCGGACAGGAATTCGGGCTTATGACTTGTTATTTGTTTTGTCCTTTGCACTTTGTCCTTTGGACTTCTGTATGACGCAGACTGATGCTCCCAGCGACGGCATCCGCACGACAACGCTTCCGTCCGGCCTGGTCGTCATTTCCGAGCGACTACCGTACGTCCGTTCGGTGGCGCTGGGTTTGAGTTTCCTCACCGGCGGCCGCGACGACCCGCCCGGCAGAGGCGGCATCGCCCACATGATCGAGCACATGGTCTTCCGCGGCACCAAGGACAAGGACGTGATTGCCATCAACATCGCCGCGGAGTCGCACGGCGCCGAGCTGAACGCCTTCACCGACAAGGAGTCGACCTGCTTCTACGGCCGGTTTCCCGGCGACCAGTTCGGGCCGGTCACGGCGCTTATGGCCGAGACGTTGAGCGGGTCCGCTTTCCGGGCCGAGGAGCTGGCCAAGGAGAAGGAGGTAATCTCCGAGGAAATCCGCACGAGCCAGGAAGACCCGGATACGGTAGCTCTCAACCTGCTCTTTCGGTCGCTCTACGGCGACCACGGGATGGGCCGGCAGATTCTGGGCACTTTCGACTCCGCTAACGGGCTGTCGGACGTGGACCTGCGTGAGCGGTATCTGGGCTGCTATGGCCCGGCTTGCGGAGTCGCGGTGGCGGTGGGTGATGTCGAGCACGAGCGGCTGGCTGCGGCTCTAGCGACGCTGCTCGATACTGGGCAGGCGTGCCGGCCGCCGCTCCGGACGCCGGCTGCCGCCCCGCCACCGAGCGTGCTCGTTGAGACGAGGAACGAGCTTTCCCAGGTGCACCTCTGTCTGGCCAAGCCGGCGCTCACCTACGCCGACCCGCGGCGGCACGCGCTGGCCGTGCTCAACATGGCGCTGGGCGGCGGGGTCTCGTCGAGGTTGTTTCAGCGCTTGCGCGAGCAGGAGGCTCTGGTATATTCGGTAGGCAGCTTTGCCGAGCAGTACTCTGATTCCGGGCTGCTCGGCGTCTACCTCGTCACCGACCGCCGGAAGCTCTCGCGGTGCGTGGCCGTGCTGCGCGAGGAACTGGCTCGCCTGCGGCGTGACCGGCTGACCGACGAGGAGTTCGAGCGGGCGCGGAACATGACCAAGAGCTCGGTGCTCTTGTCGCTTGAGAGCACGAGCGTGCGGATGATGCGCCTGGCCCGGGCCTGGCAGCTTCTGGGCAGGGCCGTCACGGTAGACGAGACCGTGGAGGCTTACAACCGGCTGACGCGGCCGGATGCGGAGAGCCTGCTGGACGAGCTGCTGGTCGGCGATTTCGAGTACTGCGGCGCGGTCGGGCCGCTTCCGGAAGAAGCAGTACGTAAGACGCTCAACGCGTGACGCATTGTGCATTATGCATGATGCATCATGCGTGAAGCGCACTCGAGAGGAGCAGAGATGAGCGAAGTCAGGCTTTCCCGGCGCGCGGTCGAGATGCCGGCGTCACCGATCCGGAGGCTGGTGCCGCTGGCGGACAAGGCCAAGGCGCGCGGAATCAAGGTCTATCACCTGAACATTGGGCAGCCGGATATCGAGACGCCGGTCGAGATGATGAACGGCTACCACAAGGTTGACATCAAGGTTCTTTCCTACGGGCCTTCGCAGGGCCTTAAGGAGTACATCGACGCTCTCGTCCGGTACTACAAGAGCGTCGGCATCACCGTCGCGCCGGGCGACGTCATTGTCGCGACCGGCGGCAGCGAGGCGATATCGTTCGCGTTCGATGCGGTCGCCGACCCGGGCGACGAGGTGATCGTGCCCGAGCCGTTCTACACCAACTACGCCGGCTTTGCCGCGACCGCTTCGCTCAAGCTCGCGCCGGTGACCTGTCTGGCTGAGACCGGCTTCGTCCTGCCGGGCCGGAACGAGTTCGAGAAGGCGCTGACGAGGAAGACCCGGGCGGTCATCTACTCGAGCCCGGGCAACCCGACCGGCGCGGTCTACACCCGAGCGGAGCTTGATATGCTCGCGGGGTTCTGTCGGGACCACGGCCTCTATCTCATCGGCGACGAGGCCTATCGTGAGTACATCTTCGATACGGACACCAGGCACGTGAGCGTGATGAACCTTGCAGGAATCGAGGACCGGGCGATACTGGTTGACAGCGCGTCCAAGCGCTACAGCGCCTGCGGGGCGCGGGTCGGCTGCCTGGTCAGCCGGAACAAGGAGCTCGTCGCGGCCGTGCTCAAGTTCGGCCAGGCTCGACTCTGCCCGCCGACCGTGGACCAGCTTGCGGCGATGGCAGCGGTGGACGTGCCGGAGAGCTACTTCCGAGAGATGCGGCGAGAATACCAGTGTCGCCGCGACATGGTGTGCGCCGGAATAGACAAGATACCGGGCGCGTTCTGCGTGAAGCCCAAGGGCGCGTTCTACGTGGTCGCCAAGCTCCCGATTCGCGACGGCGAGGAGTTCGCTTCTTTCATGCTCAGCGAATTCCAGCTCGATGGCGAGACCGTGATGGTGGCGCCGGCCGACGGGTTCTATGCGACGCCGGGCAAGGGCAAGGACGAGGTGCGCATCGCCTACGTGCTCAACTGCCTCGACCTCGAACGAGCAATGAAGATACTAGCCGCCGGGATTGAGGCGTACAACCAGAGGAAATGACGAGTGACGAATGTCGAATGTCGAATGATGGGTCAGACCCAGCCGTTTCTCAATTCGTCATTCGTCATTCGTAATTCGGAATTCTTCATGGAGTCATCTCCATGAAGGTCTGTATGGTCTCCGACAACTACTATCCCTACGTCGGGGGTATTGCCGAGCACGTCTACCACCTGGCGGGCGAGCTACGCAAACGGGGCCACGCCGTGAAGGTGCTGACCGCGAAGGTCGGCGGCCGGATGATGGAAAGCATGGCCGAAATGCCGGGCGAGGAGCACGTGAAGCGAATCGGCGACGGCTGGGTAATCCGCTCCAACAAGTCCTTTGCCCGCGTGTCGGTGGCGTGGCGACCAACTGCCCAGATTCGGAAGTACTTCGACCAGGAGCGCTTTGACGTAGTCCACATCCACGGCTCGCTCGCGCCGACTCTGCCGATGGCCGCGATCCAGGCGTCGCGCACTCTCAACGTTGTGACGTTCCATGCCGGCCACGACCAGAGCCTCGGCTATGCGCTGTTCAGGTCCGGGCTCCAGCCGTACTTCAACGCGGTGCAGGGCCTGATCGCCGTGTCGGCGACGGCGCGTGAGTCCTGCGCCAAGTACTTCCCCGGTCCCTACAAGATCATCCCGAACGGGATCGACCTCACCTTTTTCCGGCCCGATGCCGGCCGCGTGTCCGGAATGGACGATGGCCGCCCGCGGATTCTGTTCGTGGGTCGGTTCGAGCCGCGCAAGGGACTGAAGCACCTGCTCTCGGCGATGCCCGAAATCGTCAAACACGTGCCGGACGTCGAGCTGGTCGTGGTCGGCACCGGCCTGCGCGGGTATTCGTACAAGTCATACCTGCCGCCGGAGGTCCAGCAGCACGTGCGCTGGGCCGGGCTGGTGAAGAGCGAGGAGCGCCCGAAGTACTACGCCAGTTGCGATGTCTACTGCTCGCCGGCAACCGGGCAGGAGAGCTTCGGCATCGTGCTGCTTGAGGCGATGGCGTCCGGCAAGCCGGTCGTCGCATCCGACATCGACGGCTACCGGACCGTGTTGAACGACGGCCGCGAGGGCCTGCTGGTGCCGCCGGAGGACCCGCCGGCCCTGGCGCAGGCGATTGTGAAGGTGCTCCTTGACCGCGGACTGGCGCGCCGGCTTGCCGCGAATGGACTCGAGCGGGTGCAGCAGTACTCTTGGCCGAAGCTGGCCGAGCGGGTTGAGGCATTCTACGAAGAGCTGGCGCGCGAGTACCCGGTTCCAAGGTACGGGCGCAAGCGGGGTTGAGTGGGAACGAAAGAGCCGAGTCCCCTGCCGATTCCGCCGGACGACCCGCTTGACGAGCGCGGCGAGGTCCTGAGCGCCGAGTCCGAGGTTGCCGAGACGGTCGCAGTCGCGGCCCGGACCAAGGGCCGGAACCAGCTCTGGTCGGTCCTGAAGAACGCCGAGTTCGAGATTTTTAGCTGGTCGCAGGCCGTGTCGCTTTTCGGCGACAAGCTCGACTACATGGCGCTGCTCGCGATGATTGCCTTCTACGCGGGTAAGTATGGATGGCAGAGCTCGCAGGCAATCTCCTACCTGTCGGTCATCGTGGCGATGCCGGTCGTCCTGTTCGGGCCGCTCGCAGGGATTCTCGTGGATCGATGGGACCGGCGCAAGGTAATGGTCGTGTGCGATTCGGCGCGGACCCTGCTGGTGTCGTCGATACCCCTGGTCGCGCTGGCGACATCGAACTTGATTCTCATCTACGCCGTGGCCTTCTTTGTTTTCCTCTGCGGGCTTTTTTTCAATACCTCTCGGATGTCGATTATCCCGAACCTTGTGGGTTCGGACCACCTGCTCGGAGCGAACTCCTTCATGAGCCTTGTCGGCCGAATGGCGACCTTTCTCGGGATGTTCCTCGGCGGCCTGATAGTGGACTGGAAGTGGTGGTCGCACATCGGCATCAGACCGGCGTGGACTGCGGGTTTCTACATTGATGCGCTGACCTACCTTGTCTCCGTGGTGTCGTTGCTGGTCATATTCCGCAGGCTGGGGCGGAAGTGGCACCAGAGCATCATTGGCCGGCGGCGGGAGACCGAGGTGAAGCTGTTCCTCACGCAGCAGGCGCGGATGATCCACGAGGTGAGAGAGGCGTTCAACCTCGTGCGCGGACAATCATCGGTGCTGTTCGTGTACTGCTCCGTGTTCATGATGGTCATACTGGGCGCCGCGGTATTCGTGCTCTACGTTCCGATTATCCAGAGCGCCAAGGACATCGGCAGTGGGCTCGGGCTCGGCACGCAGGGCGTCGGGTTCGTCGGGGCAATTGGGTCGGTCGGGCTGGTGCTCTCGTCGATGGGCTATGGCCTGTTCGGGCACAGACTGAAGAAGCACATCGTGATGCTGACCTCTTTCCTTGTGCTCGGGCTCGTAGGCGCGGGGCTCGCGGTCTCCAAGTCCTTCGCGCCGGTCGCGCCTCTGGTATTTGTGGCCGGCCTGGCGTTGTCGCCGGTCTACATCGGGATGGATACGTTGTTGCATGAGTCGGTACCGGAAGCGGCGCGCGGCCGGATATTCTCGACCCGCGATTGGCTGCTCCACCTTGTCTTTGCCGTATCCGCGCTCATCATCGGGCAGTTGACCAACTTCGCATCAACTCGGCGGCTCCTGTTCGGGGTCAGCGCGTTCATCGCGGCCGCGAGCATCGCCGGGTTCTTCCTGACGCGCGGCAGGAAAGTGGGATGAAGAGAACGACCAATGGCCAGACCCTAATGACCATCCTGAGGAGAGCCAGATGACAGATTCCCACATTGTCAAGATGGCAGAGACGATCACCAAGTACAGCCTGAACCTGAAGCCGGGCGAGCAGGTGCTGGTGCTCGCATCGGTGCCGGCGCTGCCGCTCGTGCGCGAGTTCTTCGCTTATGCGCTCAAGGCCGGTGCCCTGCCGTTCGTGCGGACCCTCCATCCGGAGCTCGACGAGGCGCTGTACCGCTACGGCAGCGACGAGCAGCTCAGGTTCGTGCCCGCATCCGACCGGCTCGACATCGAGACCTGTTCGGCAAGGCTCGCCATCCGCGGCGACGAGAATCTGGCGACGCTCGCGGGCGCCGACCCGGCACGACTCGCGGTCGGGCGCAAGGCACGCAAGCCGCTGATGGACACATTCATGGAGCGCAAAGGACGCGGCGAACTCAAGTCCTGCCTGACCCAGTACCCGACCAACGCGAGCGCGCAGGAAGCCGGCATGTCGCTGGCTGAGTATGCCGACTTCGTGTTCCGGGCGTGCTTCTGCGACCAGCCCGACCCGATCGCCGCGTGGAAGAAGCTCTCGGCTGAGCAGCAGCGGTACGTGGATTTCCTCAACAGCGTGAAGACGCTGCGGGTCGAGGGGCCGGGTACGGCCCTTACGCTATCCATTGACGGCCGCAAGTGGGTGAACTCCGACGGCAAGGCCAACTTCCCGTCAGGCGAGGTATTCACCGGGCCAGTCGAGGATTCGGCTGAGGGCCGGATGCTTTTCGATGTGCCGACGCTTTTCACCGGTCACGCGGTCGAGGGCATTGAGCTCGATTTCCACGGCGGCAGGGTGGTGAAAGCAGCGGCCGCGCGCGGGAACGACATGCTCCAGTCGGCCCTCGACACCGACGAGCGGAGCCGCTTTCTGGGTGAGTTCGCGTTCGGCCTCAACTACGGCATCACGCGGGCGACGAGGAACATCCTGTTTGACGAGAAGATCGGCGGAACCATCCACCTGGCCATCGGCGCCGGGTATCCGGAGACGGGCAGCACCAATCGCTCCGGCATCCACTGGGACATGATTAAGGACATGAAAGAGGGGCGGGTGTACGCGGATGGAAAGCTCGTGTACGAAGGCGGAAGATTCAAAGCCTAGAAGGCAATGACCAATCCCCAATTGCCAATGACCACCGAACGTCCAGAGCGGGATTGGGCATTGGGTACTTGGTCATTGGTCGGGAATTGGGGCTTGGCTATTGGTCATTCAATCAGGAGGTGACATTTGGCAGACATGAGAGTTGAGAAGCTGGCGAGGGTCCTGGTTCACTACAGCCTGCACGTCAAGAAGGGCGACTGGGTCAGGATTGAAGGTGCGGCAGTCGCGCACGAGCTGATACGGGCGGCGCTGATTGAAGTGCTCAGGGCCGGCGGCAACCCGATGACGAGAATCGGCTTGCCGCGCCTGGCCCACGACTTCTTCACACACGCCTCGGACGCGCAGCTCAGGTTTGTCTCCCCGACCTCCGAGCTGGAGACCGACCGGGTCGACGCGAGCCTTTCCATCTGGGCCGGCTGGAACTCGAAGGAGTTCTCCACGGTGGACCCGAAGAAGATGGCCATTTCTCGGGCCGCCCGCAAGCAGCAGTTCGGCCGTTATCTCAAGCGCATCAGCACAGGGAGTCTGAAGTGGTGCGGAACCATGTTCCCGAACGATTCTTCGGCCCAGGATGCGGAGATGTCCTTGACCGAGTACGAGGACTTCGTGTACCGGGCCGGAAAGCTCGACCGGAAGGACCCCGTGGCCGAATGGCAGAAGGCGTCGCGGGCTCAGGCGAAGCTGGTTCGGTTCTTCAACACCCTTAAGACCATCCGGATTGTGGGGCCGGACACAGACCTGTCGTTCGAAGTTGCGGGACGGAAGTGGATAAACTGCGACGGGCACGAGAACTTCCCGGACGGCGAAGTCTTCACCGGGCCGGTCGAGAACTCGGCCGAAGGCCACATCCGCTACACCTTCCCGGTGGTACACGGCGGCCGTGAGGCCGAGAATGTGCGGCTCACATTCAAGAGGGGAAAGGTCGTCGAGGCCCGGGCGGACAAGGGTGAGGACTACTTGCGGGCGATGCTCGACTCAGACGCCGGGGCGCGTTACGTCGGCGAGCTGGCGTTCGGGACCAACTACTCAATCACGAGGTTCACCAAGAACACGCTCTTCGACGAGAAGATCGGCGGAACCATGCACATCGCAGTTGGCGCGTCTTTGCCTGAAAGCGGTGGCAAGAACAAGTCGCCACTCCACTGGGACATGGTCTGTGACACGCGCAAGGGATTCACAGTCTACGGTGACGCTAAGCCGATAATGAAGGACGGGAAACATAGCAGATTTCAGATTGCGGATTGACGATTGCAGATTTACGATTAAGGGGCCGAGCGAAAACAGTGTTTTCGGATGTACAGGATGGTGAGACTGTGAAGTACCGGAAGGAATTCGATGAGATGCGGGAGCTGGTCCTCGCGGCCAAGGGGCCGGAGGACGTGCAGGCACGCGTGGTCATCAGCCTGCACAAGAACTTCCCGAACTACAACTGGGCCGGCATCTACCGGCTCGAAGGGCAGAACCTCGTGCTCGGTCCGTTCCAAGGCAAGCCGACCGTGCACACCAGCATTCCGGTCGGCAAAGGCATCTGCGGCGCGGCCGCTGTCTCGAGAAAGACCGAGGTCGTTCCCGATGTCGAGGCCGACGCCCGCTACCTGGCCTGCTCGCTCGATACCCGTTCGGAAATCGTCGTGCCGGTCATCAAAGGCGGCGCGTTCTGGGGCGAGATCGACATCGACTCAGACCGGCCCAACGCCTTCACGCCGGACGACGTCGAGTTTCTTGAAGCCGCCGCCCGGCTTCTGTCCGAACGGCTGTGAAGGGACATGACCGGAATCCTCCTGTGGGATTCGGAATCGTGTCCCGTCACGCCCAGAATTGGGATTGTGTCCCAGTCCCGTGCATTGTCCGGCATGCTTGCAGAGGCCAAGCACTAATGACGTATCAATGCCCAAGCACCAGTGCCGGTCGGGTATTTTCCGTCATTCGGGCTTGATTCGGACTTCGTGCTTCGAGCTTCGTGCTTCTCCTGCTACTTCTCCACCTTCTTGTACCCGTCCGGTATCTCGAACGCCGTTTCCGGGACCGGGTCCAGCGATACCGACTTCACCTCGTGATATGACGAGAAGACCACGTCCTGGTTCTGCGAAGCCGATGGTTTCGGGGCGAGCTTGCTCGCGATCAGGCCGCCAATGCTGGTGGGTGGAGGCTCGGATTCCGGTTCTGGTTTCTTCGCCGCTGCAGAGTCGTTCTTCACCTGCCATTTCACCTCGGTGACAATCGGGTAGCCCTCGACCTTGGCCATTTCCCTGCCGACCTCCTCCATCTTGCCTGCGGTTTCCTTCGGGTCGAGCCCGTACATCGAGGTCAGCATGCCTGCGCCCAGCCGGTCGCTCTCTTCCGGCGACAGCCCGACGCCGAGCTTCTGCGCGAGCTTCTTGTTGAACTCGGCCTCAATCGCCTGGGCCTTCTTCAACTGGTCGGTCAGCGGCGTGTTCCAGAGGTTGGTCGTCATCACCTGCGTGACCTTGCCCTTGGAGGCGGTGTCCTCAAGCACCAGCTCCCACGTGATGAGATACTCGGTGCAGGCAAAGCCGTTGATGGTCCTGGTGGCGCCGGTCTTTGTCACCTTGATTTCTGACTTCACGATCTTGTAGGGCTTCTGCTCCGGGCCGCTCCGTCTTCGCTCGGCCTTGGTTTCAGTCCCGGCAGGCAGGGCAACAGGACGCTCGGTATAGGTCTTCTTGGGCGGGTTCAGGTCCCAGACCACGTCCTTATCCAGCCGCGTGATCTCGAGGCTCGTCTGCGGCTTGCCGGCGAGCATGCCGCCGATACCGCCGACCATCTTCATGGTATTGTCTTCCGCGCGTTTGTCGCCCTGGTACTGGGTCACCGCACTGACTTCAGTCGACCCCAGGCCGGTGAGCATCGACGCGCGGGTGAAGCTCTCGGTCTTCAAGTCGGCGACGGCCGGCCCTGCCGTCAGCAGCACAAAGGCTAGTATCATTGCCGGAACTGACTTCACAGGTCCTCCTTTTGTTCGATTATAGGATACAAGCTGGTGCGGTCAATGGGATAACGCTACGCAGCGGATGAGTGCCAACGCAGGCGGTAGGCGATGATGCGGAGGAGGCTTGTGACTTCGAAGAGCGGGAGCAGGACGATGGCTCTGAGCCAGAAGAGGCCGGAGCGGTCGTGCTTGCGCAGGTAGCGGAATGCGGAGCGATGCGATTCGCGTATCATCTTCGCCCGCACCTGTCTGGTGCTGGCACCGTGGCGGTGGACGACGCGGGCATCGGCGACGTAGACGGTCTTCCAGCCGGCGTCGGCCATGCGCCTGGACAGGTCAACGTCGTTGAAGTACATCGGGAACCGTTCGTCCATCACGCAAGGGACTAGGGATGAGGGACTAGGGACTAGGGAGGACGGACTGGGGACCAAGGAATCGAGGACAGTCCTACGAAGCATCAGGCAGGACGCCATCGGTTGCTCGACCTCGGCGGTTCGATCGTAGTCGAAGTGCTTCATCTTCCAGCGGCCGAAAACTCGGCTCTTCGGAAAGAGGTGGACGAACCCAGCTAGCTCCCAGAACAGCGATGCTGCAGTTGGGAGTGAGCGGATTGAGAACTGGGTCGTGCCGTCAGGGTTGATGAGCCTCGGGGCGACTGCTCCTACCAAAGGATGCTCGTCGAGGTAGCGGGCTAGCACGCCGAGCGCTCCGAGTTGGACTCGTGTGTCCGGGTTGAGCAGCAGCACGTACTCACCGGTCGCGACCTTGATGCCTTGGTTGTTGGCGCGGGCATAGCCGAAGTTGCGCGGATTCTCAACGAGGCTCAGGTGGTGGTGACGGCCGAGATTCTCGACCGTCGCGTCGCTGGAGGCATTATCGACGACGATGACCTCGAACTCCGAGCCGAAGTTGATGGAGTCGATGCACGCATCGATGTCGGCCGCGGAGTTCCAGGTAACGACGACGACCGAGAGCTTCACGGCAAAGGGATGAAGGGATCGAGAGATCGAGGGATCAAGTGGCGGGCCCGGTTCCCTCTATCCCTCTTGTCGTCCGCGGTAGTAGTCGAGCAGATCGGAGAGTGTCTGCGTGAATGGAATCTCCGGCTTCCAGCCGGTTGCCGCAGCGAACTTGGAGGGGTCGCCGGTAAGAAGCGGGATGTCGTGCGGCCGGAACCTGGCGGCCAGGCTCTTGATCTGCACCGGCACGCGGGACAGACTGCTGAGATAGTCCACGCCGTCCTTGATGACCATCGGCTTGCCGGAGGTTACGTTGTAGGTCTCGCCTGCGGTACAGCGCTCGAACGCGAGGAGGTAGGCGCGCGCGACGTCGCGCACGTCGGTGTAGTCGCGCCTGATGCTTAAGTCGCCCATCTCGATGACCGGGTCCTGGTCCCCCTTTTCTATCCGGGCGATGGAGTTCGCGACCTTGGGAAAGACGAAGGCCGTAGTCTGGCCCGGGCCGGTGTGGCTGAATGGCCGGAGCACGACGGTGTTGAGCCCGAAGGCGCGATGGTAGAACAGGCCGGCCTCGCCGGTCATGTGTTTGCTCAGGGCATACGGGCTGAGCGGCAGCGAAGGCAGGTCTTCGGTCAGGGGCCGGCCGACGTTGGAGCGACCGTACACGTCAGCCGAGGAGATGAGGACGACGCGGCACTTCAGCCCCAACTGGCGAACCGCTTCAAGCAGCTTGAGCGTGCCCAGCGCGTTTACCTCGTAGGTCGTCATCTGATGCGATTCGGAAAGCGCAACCGAGCTGAGTCCCGCAAGGTGGATGACGCCGTCGGGGCGGATGCGCTCTATTAAGGCACGGGTCGCCTCGAAGTCGCAGACGTCACCCGGATACAGCTCGGCCGGCAGGCCGACGGGCGCGTCCGCCCAGTGGAGACCGATACTTGAGTGTCCGGAAGCGGCAAGATGCCGAGCGAGGTGGCCGCCGACGAAGCCCTCGATGCCGGTGATGAGTATTCGACTCATACGCAACGGAAATCACCAATGACCAAGCACCAATTTCCAATCAAGCCCCAACTGACGAAAGCACCAATGCCGAAGGGAGTTGGGACTTGGGAATTGGGGATTTCCCTGAGTTGACTGGTCATTGGGACTTGGGAATTGGGGTTTGGCGCCTCAGCGGCTGCGCCAGTATTCGAGCAGGTCTTTCATGGTCTGCTCGAACCTGTACTTCGGTTCCCAGCCGGTCTCGGTTCGGAGCTTGGTCGCGTCGCCGAGCAATAGCTCAACGTCGCTTGGCCGCATTCGCTTCGGGTCCTGCCGGGTCTGGATCTTGACCTTGGAGAACCCGAGGAGGATGTCGAGCATCTCGCTGATCTTGTACCCTTTGCCGGTCGCCACGTTGTAGACGTCGCCTGGCTTGCCCTTCTCGAGCGCGAGATAGTACGCGACAACGGTGTCGCGCACGTCGGTGAAGTCGCGCACCGCGTTCAGGTTCCCGACGTAAATCACCGGCTCGTGCCGGCCTTTCTCGATCTCGGCAATCTGCCTGGCGAAGTTGGAGGTGACGAAAACGTCGCCGCGGCGCGGGCCGGTGTGATTAAACCCGCGGGTGCGGACGATGTGCATGTTGTAGCTTTGGTGGTACTGGTAGCCCATCAGGTCCTGCGCAACCTTGCTGACCGCGTAGGGCGACAGGGGGCGAAGCGGATTGGTTTCCTTTATCGGCGTCTCTTCGGGTCGGACCATGCCGTACTCTTCGCTCGAACAGGCAAGCTGGACCCGGGTCGGACAGTTGACCGCGCGGATTGCCTCGAAGAGATTGGTCTGGCCGATGATGTTGGTGGTCAAGGTCTCGGCGGGCGCGACCCACGACATCGGCACGAAGCTCTGGGCAGCCAGATGGTAGACCCGGTCCGGCCTGAGGTCCCTGATGAGCTCGTACATGGCAGTGGCGTCGCGGATGTCGCAAGTATGGGTCGTTATCCGGTTGCCGAGCTGGATGATGTTCTCCATGCGCGAGCGCCAGCGCATCGTGCCATGCACTTCGCAGTCGCCGCGGGATAGGAGATACTCAGCCAGGTGGCTGCCGGCAAAACCGGTTATGCCGGTGATGAGACACTTCAAGAGACCTCCTCGGAAGAGGGGCTAGGGGTTGGGCCCCTCGCCCCTCATGCCTTCACGACCTTTCCTGAGCGCAGGCAGCGCGTGCAGACCCAGATGCGTTTGTTCTCGTTCTCGATCCTGGCCCGGACGCGCTGCAGGTTGGGTTCCCAGGTTCGCTTGGTTACGTTGTGGGCATGGCTGATGCTCGAACCGACCACGCCGACTTTGCCGCAAATCTCGCAATGTTTGGCCAATTTTCCTCCTTGGCGGTGTTAAGGTCGCACAGAGGATAGCAGGAATATGCGGGCAGTCAATCCGCCCGGGCAGTCTTCACGACCCGGCAGCAGGCGGCATTGGGACCGGCCCGCGCTGTCAGGAAGTAGACACCGGGCGGCACTGACCGAAGGTCCAGCGTGAATGACGAACTTCCAGTTCCTAATGATGAATGAACCAGGCAACCCGCCGCGTCGTGGACGCGGATGGCGAGGGATGAGGGATGAAGGATGAAGGATGAAGTGAAGAGCCGGATGGTTGTCGTGCTGGTGAAGGGGTTGGGAGTGACGGCGACTTGGAAAGGCACAACTGGCGCGACAGGGGCTTCGGCGACCGCGGCCGGCAGCACGTTCACCGGCACGCGCAGATACATGACCGCGTTTGTCGTCTGCGGCCCCTGGCCTTGTTCCCAGAACCCGGCAACTTGGTCTGCGAAGTAGATGATGTGCAGAGTGTCGTTGACCACCTCGGCCAGAAACGGAAAGCGTTTGCTGGTGCTGTCCGGTTCGGTCAGGCGGATGGCCGGGCTCCAGTTACGGGCGGCGCCGGCGGTCCGGGCGGCCCAGATGTCGGCTCGGCAAAGGCCGGTGGCCGGGTCGATATTGTCGGGGTCGAACTGCTCCCAGACCGCGTATTGCTCACCCAGGGCTCGGTTTACGCCGATGCTCGGGCGGTCGGCGGCAAGCGCGTTGTCGCCAAGCCTGGCGCCGGAGGGGCATGAGTAGTCGTGAACAAGGCGCCACGCCGGCGAGCGCTTGGAGTAGTGCCAGATTTGGGAATGAAGGACGTCGCTGCCGTCGTAGAGGTCGGCGAGCAGGTGGATGGTTGCGGAGTCGTAGGTCCCCGAGCCTGCAAGCGCAGACCTCGACAGGGTTGACGGGACCGAGTCTGAGAGACGCGAAGCGCTGAACCAGGTCTGCCCATTGTTCGACGTCTCTCTGAGAAAGAGCGCACCGGTATCCGGGCCTTCGGTTTCTACCCAGATATAACCGTACCAGCCGGTTGCTCGCTGTTTCGACGTAGCCAGATTGAACGCTGGAAACGCACCGACGCGGCCGATGAACATGGGAGAGAACGAAACGAATTGCCGGTAGACGAGCGAGTCGTTGCTCAGGACCGCGAACTTGGGCGTGCCGACGCTGTTCGTGCCAACAAGCGTGAAGCGGCATTCTCCGGACGACTGCCGTTCGCGGAAACGGCCGGCTCCGGGGCCGCTGTCGGTAAACAGCGACAGGATATGAGTATCCCGAAACAGGTGGTCGGCGCAGATTATCGCGCTGTGGCTGGCGGGATTGATGTCCAGCGAGCCGAGGCTGCGTGGGTACGCGTTGACCACCATTCCGCCCGGCCAGCGCCACGCTTCTCCGCGCGGGCGGAAGTTGTAGCGGATGGAGCCGTAGCCGTCCTTCCAGACCGCATGGGTACCGGAAAGCGAATCGAAGACGAGATAGCGGATCGCGGGCCCGTACATCTGGCGGTCTCGGCTCGTATAGCCGATAGTCTCGGCGACAATCTGCGCCCGAGCCACGGCGACGAAAGCCACGAGCGCCGTGATCGTCAGGCGCACTTGCGGTCGTTTCCTCATGGCTGAATTCCACATTGACTATAGACTGCCGTTCCGGCTAGTCAAGTTGTCAGCACGTTCCCGACGGGTTCATAACACGTTGTCAACCGGTTGACCTCAGGCAGCGCCGGAGTGCTCACCGGCTCTGTTCAGGTCGTGAGCGGCTTGGGCCCAGGTTGCCAACTGCTTATCCACACCGGTGGCGCGTGCTTGACTTGGTGCGTGGGCCGTCTATCTTCATCCATGGTCAACCAGCCGGACCTGGCCTCGCTGCACGCGGTAGTCTCGGGCGTCGTTCAGGGCGTCTTCTTCAGGGCGTTCGTCGCCCGGGAGGCGGCCAAACTCGGTCTCTTCGGACGGGTTCGTAACCTATTCGATGGACGGGTCGAAGTCGAGGCAGAAGGCGAAAGGCTTAAGCTTGAGCGATTGGTTCAGCGACTCCGGAGGGGACCGCCGAGCGCTGACGTGAGCGACGTCGTGACCGAGTGGGGCGAGCACCGCGGCGAGTACCGAGATTTCCGGATAGACTACAGCTACTGACCTCCGCATAAGCAATGGAACACTCAGCCTCCTCCCTTCTATTCCCTCTTGAGGGGGAGGGAAGGATGAGGGTGCAGGCGTACCATTACTTGCGCGAAGCTCAGTAGTTCAGGTTGTCAGCCGAAGTCAGGACTCAGAAGTCGGCAGGCAGAAGTCAGAGCTGACGAGTGACCGTCCTCGTTTCTTGACAAGTTCGGGCGTGCTTCTATGATAGGCGCGTGAAAGAAGCGGCGTTCATGGCCGAGGCGCTCGACTTGGCCAAGCGCGGTTGCGGCCGGGTGTCGCCCAACCCGATGGTCGGCGCCGTGCTGGCGAGGAA
>Ga0136653_10000693_pt1 | contig 17718 bp, 18 predicted proteins | sample LakKivw275mmetaG_FD_94866 | JGI IMG/M metagenome (GOLD analysis project Ga0136653, IMG submission 94866) | Anoxic lake water microbial communities from Lake Kivu, Rwanda to study Microbial Dark Matter (Phase II) - Lake Kivu water 275m metaG... | ecosystem: Environmental > Aquatic > Freshwater >...
CATGAAGCGGGTAGGGGTGTTTACGGAGGAGTCGGAAGACGTTGTGCGAGCTATGCACGAGTGCTCCCTGGACTATGTTCAACTTCACGGTGGACAGAGCGAGGAGTTCGCCCAGCGAATTGGACCGGAGCGAGTGATCAGGGCACTGCGAGTGCGCGATGAAGACTCACTTGCTCAGATGCGCGAGCGCACCAACGCCAGGTACTTTCTTTTGGACACATTCAAAGACGGGGTCGCTGGTGGAACTGGTGACATTTTTGACTGGAGTTTGGCACAGGCCGCTTCGGGTATCGGAAAACCGTTCTTTCTTGCGGGCGGGCTAAACCCCGCCAATGTCTCCGAGGCTGTCCTGCGCGTCAGGCCCTACGCAGTTGATGTATCCAGCGGAGTTGAACTGTCGCCGGGCGTGAAGGATCACGAGAAGATTAAGGAGTTTATAGCTAATGTCAGAGCAGCAGACAACGCTTCCTGATGTGCGTGGGCATTATGGCAAGTTTGGCGGGCGGTACGTCCCCGAAATTCTGATCCCCGCACTTGACGAACTCGCCGAAGCGTATACCAGGTACAAGGACGATCCCGAGTTCCGCGGTGAGCTTGAGTCCTACTTGAGGGACTACGTCGGGCGGCCGACGCCGTTGTATTGTGCGGAGAGGCTGGGGCTGGAACTTGGCGGGGCGAGGATATACCTCAAGCGGGAAGATCTATGCCATACGGGTGCGCACAAGCTCAATAACGTTATGGGTCAGATATTGCTTGCCCGCAGAATGAACAAGCCGCGGATCATTGCGGAGACAGGCGCCGGACAACACGGTGTGGCGACCGCAACAGCCTGCGCACTGTTCGGCCTTGAGTGTCACGTATATATGGGTGTCGAGGACATGGAGAGGCAGGCGCTCAATGTGTTCAGAATGCGGCTGTTGGGTGCCGAGGTAGTTCCGGTGACGAGCGGCACGCAGACTCTCAAGGACGCTACAAGTGAGGCCATCCGGGACTGGGTGACCAACGTGCGAACCACTCACTACATCATAGGTTCAGTTGTGGGGCCGCACCCGTATCCGATGATGGTCAGAGACTTTCAGTCCGTAATAGGCCGCGAGACGCGCTCTCAGATGCTTGAGAAGGAGGGTAGACTGCCGGATGCCGTGCTCGCCTGCGTGGGCGGCGGAAGCAACGCGATGGGCATATTCTATCCTTTTGTGAGAGACCGCGATGTAAGGCTTATAGGAGTTGAGGCTGCGGGCGAGGGAGTGGACACGCAGAGGCATTGCGCGACCCTTGGTCTGGGTGAACCTGGAGTTCTCCACGGTTCGATGAGCTACCTGCTTCAGGACGACGACGGGCAAGTGCAGCTTACCCATTCGATATCGGCGGGTCTGGACTATCCGGGGGTGGGGCCCGAGCATAGTTTCATGAAAGACACTGGCAGAGCGACTTATGTCAGCATCACCGATTCTGAGGCACTGGAGGGTTTCAAGCTGCTGTCTCAGACCGAGGGCATTATCCCGGCGCTCGAGTCTGCTCACGCTGTCGCCTATTCCAGAACACTGGCGCCCAGAATGTCACAAGAAGAAATACTGGTCATCTGCGTGTCCGGCAGGGGGGACAAAGACGTGCAGCAGGTGATGAAAGTCCTGGAGGAGATGCTTTGAACCGAATAGATGCGAAATTCGCCCAACTTAAAGAGGCTGGCGATAAGGCTTTGGTGTGCTTTCTTACCGCGGGCGACCCGAGTCTCAATGACACTGTAAATCTGGTTCTGGAGTTGGCTCAGAACGGGGCGGACATAGTGGAACTCGGTGTTCCGTTCTCGGACCCGCTTGCGGACGGGCCGAGTATACAGGCTGCCAGTTTCAGGGCTCTTGAGCGTGGGGCAACTGTCCAGAAAGTGCTTCAGACGGTCGCGTTGATTCGTGAGAAGACCGACATCCCGACTGTCCTTATGACCTACTTCAACCCTGTCAATCACTACGGGGCGGAGAGATTCGCCCGAGAGGCGGCGAATTGCGGTGCAGATGGCGTGATTCTCACCGACCTGCCCTTTGAAGAGGACGACGAGTGGAAGAAAGCCGCGGACAGCAGCGGCTTGGCCACGATTTCTCTGTTGGCGCCCACCAGCACGCAGGAAAGAATGGCGATGGGGGCGAAACATGCAAGTGGATTCATATATTGCGTATCGCGCACCGGCGTTACGGGAGCGCGCACCGATGGACCTGATGAGCTTGCAGACCTCATTGGCCGAATAAGGACGCACACGAGCCTGCCGGTTGTGGTTGGGTTTGGGATATCCAGTCCGGAGCACGTGCGTCAGGTGACGAAATATGCGGACGGCGCGGTTATCGGAAGCGCGATCGTGAACATTATCGCCGAGTCCGGCAGTCCCGATCAGGCGGTCAGGAACGCCGGGGAGTTTGTCCGCACCCTCAAGTCAGCGTGCGCATAAGACTGTGAGCATCAGATGTATTCTAAAGAACAATTCGCGAAGATGATGGACTCGACCCTGCTCAAGCCCACGGCCGCCAGGGATGACATCATACGATGTTGTGAGGAGGCAGTGAGCAGGCATCTGGCCACAGTTGTGGTGTTTCCGTTCTGGCTGCCTGTGGCATGCGAAGTATTAGAGGACTCAGACGTCAAACCTGCCACTGTTGTCTCTTTTCCGTTTGGGGCTACCAGCCGTTCAGTGAAAGTTTACGAGGCGAAGGCCGCGATTGCCGCCGGAGCTAAAGAGCTGGATGTGGTGATCAACGTGCCTGCCTTGAAGTCCGGCGAGATAGAGATGGTGGAGAGGGAAGTGGCTGGAGTTGTCGAGGTGACACACGGCGCCGCGGACTCCGGGCGCATCACCCTGAAGTTCATCATCGAGTGTTACTACCTCAGCGATGATGAGAAGCGCATCGCGTGCGAGATCATCCGTGATGCAGGCGGAGACTTCATAAAGACATCTACGGGTACTGCGCCCGGTGGGGCTACATCCGAAGACATACGCATTATTCGAGGGGTAGTCGGCGCCGATGTGGGCGTGAAGGCGGCAGGCGGCATTCGCACCACGGCTCAGGCTATGTCAATGCTGGATGCCGGGGCGAGCAGGATCGGCACAAGCGCAGCGGCGGACATAGTTGACGGCTACAATCCGGATGACTACGTTGAGAGCGCCGGACGGCGCAAATGAGGACGTATGTCGCCGGCGGCATCGTTCTTTCCCGTATGGATCTTGGAGAGAAAGACCGGATACTCAGGATACTTACGAAGGAATATGGCAAGCTTTCCGCTGTCGCAAAAGGCTGTCGCAAGCCGGGAAGCAGACTTGCGGGAGCGAGCGAACCGTTCACATACTCGCTGATTCAGCTCAATCAGGGGCGTGATCTGGACGTTCTGAGTCAGGCTGACATTCGCGAGTCGTTCCCGAATGTGCGTTGTGACATCGACGGATTAGCCCACGCCATATACATGCTGGAGCTTGTGGATTGCTTTGTTGACGAGCGTCAACCCAATCCGGACATCTTCGACACGCTGCTCAGCTCGCTCTACGTTCTGGAAGGCCGCACTGATCCCGAGATTACCGTAAGACATTTTGAGCTTACCCTATTGGATATATTGGGCTACACTCCGCGGTTTGTCGAGTGTGCGCGCTGCGAGAGTCGCTCGTTTGGGGAGAATGTTGCTTACAGTCCGTCTCTCGGCGGGCTGGTTTGTCCGGAGTGTGGAGTGCCCCCAAACGATGCGATATGGATTCCACACGCTTTGAGCTCCTACATCGAGGCGCTGCGGCGAACACAGCCAAACATGCTCAGAGACCTCGGTTTCCCCAAGGGCGCCCGCCGGGATCTGGCTGTTGTGCTCAAATGGCACATGCGCTATCGTCTCGAGCGCAGACTCAAGAGCAGCGAGTTCCTTGAGCAGTTGACCTCCCAACACTGAGCTCTCGCTCCCCCCGGCCTGTGCGACTCTGCGCCTTTGCCCACTACCTCGCGGCTACCCATCTAATGGGGTGGCCTCCCAAATCCACATTCCAGCAGCATACTGGCCTTGACAAACATATGTTCGATGAATATAATCGTAATATGGAGTTGAATGTGCTGGTCAATTCAAATCACAACCCCGTCGCGTTCGACTGGAAGGGAGTCCGGCGGCGAGTGAGTGAGGTTGAGGAGTGCTGGCGGCTTACCGGCAAATGGTGGGACGGTGAGAGCGAGCGCACATTTTTCCGCGTCCGCACCGACAAGAGTGGCGTGTATGAACTATGTTTCAACCACACAAGTGCTGTGTGGAGCATGAATCGGGTGCTGGACTAGCAGGGCAGAAGGAGAATGGATAATTGACAATTGATAATGGATAATGTGGGACTATACTTCGGGACAGGCGTCCCGAAGCACGTTTGTAGCCCAGGCAGCTTCGGGACGAAAACAGTCCCGAAGCATAGTCTCCTTCCCTTCATTGTCCACTGTCCATTGTCCATTATCAACTGAATCATGTCCTTTACTCATCTACATGTACATTCCAATTTCAGCTTCCTCGATGGTGGAAGCAGCGTAAAATCGCTTCTCGACAGGGCGAAAGAGACAGGCTGCGACTCGCTCGCCCTTACCGACCACAACGGCTTGTACGGGGCGGTGCGTTTCTGCGACTACGCACAGAAGATTGGCATCAAGCCGATTGTGGGTGTGGAGATGGACGTTGAGCAGGAGGCTCCATCTCTCCCACACAATCACCTGATATTGCTCGCGAAGAACCTGGAGGGCTATTCGAACCTCTGCAGGATCATTACTCGCGCTCATCTCTCGCACGAAAAGGGCGACGCGGCTGCGTGTCTGGAGGTTATTGCGCAGTATCACAAGGATATATTCTGTCTTTCCGGCTGTGAGAAGGGGTTCATACGTTCACGTATTGCTGAGGGTGATATCGAAAGTGCACGCGGCTACGCTATGAGACTCGTGGACATCTTCGGTCGCGACAACTTTCTCATTGAGCTTCAGAACCACATGCTTCCCGGTGACGGGCTGGTGAATGCCCGATTGAGCGATCTGGCTGACGATCTTGGGCTGCGCTGTGTCGCGACAAACAATGTCCATCATGCAATAAAGGACGATTTCAGAGTTCAGGATGTGCTGGTATGTGTCAGAACGCTTACTACACTCGATGAGGGTAGCCCTGAGCGGAAGCGCAATGCTGAATACTATATGAAGACGCCGAAGGCAATGGCGAATCTGTTTCGGCGTTACTCGAAGGCGGTTGCTGCGACGGACTGGGTTGCCCGGCAATGTAATCTCGACCTTCGGTTGGGCACATTTCGGTTTCCGGAGTTCACTGTGCCGGACAGTCCCCCGATGGGGCGCGATTTCAAATCGCGCCCCATCGGGGACAGTCATTGTGGTGCGGGCATCCTGCCTGCACAGGATGGCGAGACCGCCTACAGCTATCTCTGCAAGCTGTGTTTCGATGCTTTGGAGCGCTTGTACAAACCCATCACTCCTCAGGTGCTCGAACGGCTTCAGCATGAACTGGCGATCATATATGAGCTTGGTTTTCCGGAGTATTTCCTTGCGGTGTGGGATATCGTAAGGTTCGCGAAGTCGCGGGGGATCAGATGCTCGGGCAGGGGTTCGGCGGCAGATTCACTGGTGGTGTATTGCCTGGGAATTACCATAGTGGATCCGATAGAGCATAACCTGCTGTTCGAGCGGTTTATGAACCCGGAGCGAAAGGGTATGCCGGACATTGATATCGACTTCGACGCTGCCCGCCGTGAAGAGGTCATCAACTACATATACGAGCGCTTCGGCGAGGACAAGGTGGCGACGGTGTGTACCGTCAGCACGCTGCGGGCAAGGTCTTCCATACGCGACATCGGCAAGGCGATGGATTTCGCGCCGGAAGACATAGACGCGCTGGCCTCGGCTCTGCCCCACGTCGGTTCCAAGCGCATACGAGAGGCAATGGAGAAGCTGCCGGAACTTCGTGATAGCCGCCTTCCTGTTCAGAAGATGCAGACTCTGATTGATATGTGCGAGAAGGTGGATGATTATCCCAGGCACCTCAGCGTTCATCTCTGTGGTCTGATCGTCAGCAGAGAGCCACTCACTGACCTAGTGCCATTGGAATGGGCGACAAAGGGAGTGATTGTGGGCCAGTTCGACAAAGATGACATTGAGACTCTGGGTCTTGTGAAGATGGACATTCTGGGCCTGCGCAATCTTTCTGCGATAGAGGATGCCCTCAAGCTCATCCCGCAAATCCCCCTCTCCTCTGAGGGGAGGGCCGGGGAGGGGTCTTCCGCTACGACACTATGCTTCGGAACTGGTTTTCGTCCCGAAGCGCGTCAGGGGAACGGCACCCTCGACATCGACAACATACCATTCGACGATCCCTATGTATATGAACTCCTCAGGAGTACCGACACGATTGGCCTCTTCCAGGTTGAGTCTCCCGGTATGCGCGGACTTCTCGGCAGACTCCAGCCGGCGAACTTCGGCGATATTATTGCTCAGATATCCCTGTTTCGGCCCGGTCCGATGCAGGCGGATATGATCACCCCGTTTATAGCACGCAGGCACGGTGAGGAACCGGTTACATACCTGCATCCAAGCCTGAAACCTGTATTGGAGGAGACCTATGGTGTCATACTCTATCAGGAGCAGGTTATTTCGGTTTCGCACGCTCTGGCCGGGTTTACTTATGGACAGGCGGACTCTCTTCGCCGTGCGATGACAACTGACCGGAGTCAGGCGCAGATGGAGGGAATAAAGGACTCATTCATATCCGGTGCCATGGCGAATCGTGTGGACACAAAGATTGCGGAGGAAGTGTTCTCGCGCCTCAGGGCGTTTGCGGCCTATGGGTTCTGCAAAGCTCACGCGGCTTCGTTTGCCAGAATTGCCTACCAGACCGCATATCTGAAGGTCTACTATCCTGCGGAGTTTCTTTGTGGAATACTGCGGAACGAGCCCATGGGTTTCTATCCTCCGAACGTCATAATCGAGGATGCGCGACGCCACGGGATCGGAATACTGGGTGTAGACGTCAACCGCAGCGATGCGAAGTTTACGGTCGAGTATCCGTCCGACCTGTCGGACCTGTCGGACCTGTCAGACCGGTCTGACTCGTCTGAGGGGCCAAGTATCCGCATCGGACTATCGCAGGTCAAGAACATCAGCGAAGCCGAGATGGAGTCTATCATCACGGCGCGGGAGGATGGTGAGTTCTCGTCTTTCTCGGACTTCCGGCGGCGAACCAGGCTCGATAGACCGACCGTGGAGAACCTGATCAACTGCGGTGCTTTCGACTCGTTCGGTGTTTCCAGCAGGAAGCTGCTTTGGCTGCTGGACAACGCACCGAAGAAGCCTGCTCGTGAGCGCCCGCATGGGAGTGCCGGTGTCCTCACCGGCATGGTAGGCCCGACACTCTTGTCGGGCGTCGGTATCTACTGCAGCGATGAAGAGGCTGAGCTGGCCGCACTGCCGGATGTGCCCGACATAAGCCCGCATGAGCGCGTGAGGATGGAATATGACATCCTCGGAATGTCCGCACTGTGCCACCCGATGGTGTTCTACCGGGATAAGCTCGCAAGAGCCGGAGTTATGCGCACTAACGAGTTTGATGATCTGCCCAACAATACGATTGTTACGCTGGCGGGTGTTGTGGTAGTGTGCATGAGACCCCCGACCAGAAGCGGAAACATTGTCGTGTTTATCACTCTTGAGGACGAAGCCGGAGTGGCAGACTGCGTGGTGTTTCCAAAGGTCTATGAGCGGTATGGAACGGTCATCTATGGCAATCCGGCGCTGATAGTCGAAGGCAAGCTCCAGAAGATGGGCGACACCGGCAAATCCATCGTGGTGCAGAAAGTGAAACCTCTCACAGCAAACTTCCGATCAGACGACTCCGGAAATCCGGGTGCATTCAAGGAGCGCCGAAGAATTGCAGGGACGCGAAGCTTCGTTAGGAGTGTGGGGGTGTGAATGTTACGATCAGCAGCAACAACTCGATCCCGCGGATCAGACTGCTTCCGATTAGTTGGTGTTATCTGCGGCTGGGGTTGCACATTCATCGGTGTAACGATCGCAGTATGGGCCGACGTCATGAGACTGCCCAGGAGGAAATGACCACCGGTCGGCCGCCACGAACAACCGGGCAGGCACGCCATTTCCTACACCGTTGTGCCGTTGATAGGTATGAACTCGACGTGAGGCAGACCGCGGAAGTGAGCGTCACTGGTTATTAGAGTCGCACCCGCGAGAAGGGCGGTTGTATAGATGATGGCGTCGGCCATCGAGAGCCTTTGTGCTATGCTGACTCTTGCACCAGCAGAGGCAATGGATTGGTCCAGAGACACAATCTGGGTCTTTGCCAACTGCGCCACGGCCATGGCTGCAGCACGTCGCCCAACTTGCTGCTCGACCTTCTTACTCACCTCGTAGATGACTATTGAAGGGCAGACTATGTCATTGAGCTGGAGTATGTGTTCTCTGTAGTTCTTGGCTGGATAACCGCCCATAAAGTAGGCAATCCATCCCACCGAATCGATGACTTTGACGGACACTACAATCGCCCCTACCTATCCGACTCGTCTCGAATGCTGTCGAGCGTGAGTTCAGGGAATATCCCTTCCATTCCCGAGATGTCTTGATCCGGAACGACCTCTATCACATTGCCAACCGGGATCACCGATACGGTTTGGCCCTTGTAGATACCCAGCGCGTCCCTCACTTCACGCGGGATGACAATCTGATACTTGCTGGAGACCTTCACCTGCGCCATCTGATACCTCCGTTGAACGAAACGCTGATCGATACTGCATTATCCCACGAGTTGTCGTGCCTGTCAACTTTTCTGGCAAGCAACCGTGCAGAACTGACATCACTGAAAAGACTGAAGGATACTCAAAGCTGACTTCTACCTGTGTGGCAGATGAACGCGTGATTGGTCGGCCAAGCGTGCTTGATGTGTGCATTGATGAACTCAGATCCATTGTCGTAATCTATCCCACGGACGGCGAATGGAATGGAAGACTCTGCGGCGTCGATCGCATCAACCCGGAATCGCTCCCTCGAGCCCGAGAATGCGGTACAGACGGTCCACCCGGTCGCGACATCGGTCATCGTGAGGGTGTTAATGTATCCGCCGCTTGTGTTGTAGCCGCAATTGGCCAGTAGTTGGCACATCAAGCCCACGGTGCGATCTCTCGTGATGCAACGCGGCGGATTGACAGGAGAGGTTTCTATTATGTATACTAAATGCCGTGTGCCGGAACCACATGTCCTGTCGTTGGTTCCGGAAAGCGTTTTATGAGGTGATGGGGCCATACTCAAAGACTTCAAGATAAATGAGCGCATCCGTGCTCGAGAAGTCCGGCTTGTTGACGAGAACGGTGGTCAGGTCGGTGTTGTGCCGGTCAGAGAAGCGCTGGACTACGCAAGAAGCCGTGGACTGGATCTTATCGAAGTAGCTGGAAATGCCGATCCGCCTGTCTGCCGCGTGATGGACTATGGAAAGTACCGTTACGAACAAGGCAAGCGCGAAAGGGATTCGCAGAAGAAACAACGGATGACCGAACTGAAGGGCATCCGTATGAGGCCGGGGACGGACGAACACGACTTCCAGTTCAAGGTCAAGAACGCGCAGAAGTTTCTCGAACAGGGTCACAAAGTCAAAGTGACTGTCATCTTCCGGAGCCGAGAGTTCACTCATCCGGAGTTAGCGAGGGCTTCACTGGAGCGAATGGCGGAGATAGTCAAGGAAGCCGGGATTGGCAAGGTCGAAAGAGCGCCTCTTATGGAGGGCAGAACGATGACCCTGCTTCTCGCCCCCGCGGAGTCTGAGAAGAAATAGTAAGAACGAGGTATTTAGCGTGCCCAAGATTAAGACCAGAAAGACCGCCGCAAAGCGGTTTGAGGTTACAGGTACCGGCAAGATTCGGCATGGCGCCACCGGTATGAACCATCTGAAGATGAGAAAGACCGCAAGCGCAAAGCGCAGGCTGAGCATCAAGTCCGGCGTTACATCCGGACAGACAAGAGTCATCAAGAGGCAGATTCCGGGGATATAGGCCGGAATCGGGCCATATTGTCCGGTGCACAGTGTTGGGGCTGGATAGTTGTCCAGCCCTGTGCGTTGACCGGATGCTGTCTTAGACCGCAGACTATACAAAGAGGGAGATATCAATATGCCACGCGTTAAACGCGGGACAATGACCCATAAGCGTCACGTAAAGGTACTGAAGCTGGCCAAGGGCTACTGGGGCGGCAAGAGCCGGCTCTTCAAGACTGCCAAAGAGCAAGTCGCGAAGTCCGGCAACTACGCATTCCGCGACCGCAGAGCCAAGAAGCGGGAGTTCAGGCGCCTTTGGATTGCCCGAATCAATGCCGCATGTCGTGACCACGATATGCAGTACAGCCGCTTTATCGAGGGTCTGACGAAGGCCGGTATACTACTCGACAGAAAAGTGCTGTCAGATATGGCTATCAACGATGCGCAGGGCTTCGCGGACCTGATTGAGAGAGTCAAGACCCCCGCGTAAGCCGGTGGGCTCCACAGGTGCCGTACGACTTGGAGGGCGATGCTCTCCGAAGATCAGAATCAGGAAATCGTCCAGCGTCCAGTTCTCAGAGCACACCGGATACGCCGGTTGGCGCGTGTTTTGATGATTGGGCGCTGGACTTGCATGGGACACAAGTAGAATGAGTGAACTCGATACCTTGAGGAACTTGCGCTCGGAGGCTCTTGCGAAGATCTCAGCGGCCGGTTCCAGCGCTGTTCTGGAATCCATTGACACAGAGTATCTCGGACGCAAGGGCGAAGTGACCGGTCTCTTGCGGAAGATTGGATCTCTGCCGCCTGATGAGCGCAAGGACTTCGGACAGGCAGTCAACGTTCTTAAGGAGGAGCTGGCTGCGGCAATTGCTGTCAGGCTGGGTCAACTTTCGTCGACCGAATTGGATGCCAAGCTGGCCGGTGAGGCTGTGGACGTTACGATGCCGGGCAGGTTGTTCCGAACCGGGCACACACACGTTCTGGTCGAGACGATGAGGCGCATAAAGGACATCTTCATTGGGCTTGGCTATGAGATGGTCGATAGTCCCGATATCGAGTCATACAAGTACAACTTTGAGGCGTTGAACTATCCGGAAGAGCACCCGGCTATGGACGAACAGATGTCGTTCTACATCAACGACCACCGTTTGTTGCGCACCCAGACGACAGCCTTTCAGCATCGCGTTATGGAAGTCCGGAAGCCCCCCTTGCGGATGTGCACAATAGGCCGCTGCTATCGATACGAGAATGTCGACGCCACGCACGGTCACACCTTTCACCAAGTTGACTGCTTTACTGTTGACCACGGCATTACGATGGCTGACCTCAAAGGGACCTTGCAGCAGTTTGCGACGCAGATGTTCGGCAAGGCTGTCGGTGTCAGATTCAGGCCGGACTTCTTTCCGTTTGTCGAGCCTGGCGCCGAGATTGCCATCACGTGCGTGCTCTGCGACGGGGGCGGCTGCGGGGTGTGCAAGCAGACGGGATGGCTAGAGCTTGGCGGGGCAGGGATGATTCACCCCAACGTGCTCAAGGGGGTTGGAATCGACCCGGAAGAGTATTCTGGTTTCGCGTTTGGCATGGGCATTGAGCGGATGCCAATGCTGGTGCACAGCATCAGCGACCTGAGAGTCTTCATGGAGAATGACGTCAGATTCCTGAGGCAACTGTAGAAACATGAAACTATCGACCAACTGGCTCAGAGAGCACGTAGACATAAATGTATCCCTTGATCAGATCGCTGATCGGCTGACAATGGCGGGCCTGGAAGTTGAGGAGTCCAAGTCCGTTAGCGGAGCGCAGTTTGCTGCGGCGGGCGGAGAGGGCTTGTCGGGCGATGTAGTCTTTGACGTCAAAGTAACGCCAAACAGGGGAGACTGGCTCTCGGTTATTGGTGTTGCGCGAGAGGCGGCGCCCCTGGTGGATTCGAAGATGCGTTTGCCTCAAGTGGATATGGACGGGTTCAGAGCGCGCCAGGGCAAGCCGGTGCCGATTTCGATTCAAGACCCGGACCTCTGTCGACGGTATGTGGGTATTGTCATCCGAAACGTCAAGATAGGCGAGTCTCCGGGGTGGATGAAAGACAGACTCATTGCCGCCGGGATGCGGCCGATCAACAACGCTGTTGACATCACGAACTACGTCATGCTCGAACTCGGCCAGCCTCTGCACGCCTTTGACCTGAGTCTGCTCCACGGCCCTGAAATAGTCGTGCGGCGAGCGAGGCCAGGCGAGACGATTACTTCTATCGACGGCGAGATACGCGCCCTTGCGGACGATATGCTGGTCATCGCCGACCGGGATCGACCTGTGGCCATCGCCGGCGTTATGGGTGGGGCGGAGTCCGAGATCAACGATTCTACCACCGACATTCTTCTGGAATCTGCCAATTTTGACCCCGTGTCCGTTCGACGTACATCCAAGCGGCTCGGTATGACCACGGAATCCAGCTATCGTTTTGAGCGCGGTGTGGACCCGTCCATCTCTGATTTTGCTGCGGTTCGGGCTATTGAGCTTCTATCAGAACTGGCAGGCGGTGTGGTCGACGGGGGCATCAACGACGTCTATCCCGAGGTGATAAAGCCGCTGACGATCAGTCTGAGGCCCCAGCGTGCGAATGATATTCTGGGTCTGGATATCGCTCCCGAATCTATTCTGACGTTGCTCAATGGACTGGGGCTGGCCAGCCGGGTTGTGGACGGCACCGTCGAGACAGCGGTTCCCACGTTCAGACCGGACATAACAACAGAGATCGATCTGATCGAGGAAGTTGGTCGGGCCTATGGCTATGACAAGATGCCGATGACGTTGCCGGCGAAGTCGATGCAGGGCCGTGACAACATTCTGGGTAGATTCAAGGACAAACTAGCCAGGGTTCTTATTTCCTGCGGGATGCAGGAAGCTATGACCAACTCGATGATTGAGGGAGCGCTGGTAGAGTCCTTTGGCGGGATGGATGGAGCGGTAGTGATTCGCAATCCACTGAGCGAGGAGCTCAACGCTATGCGGACGATGTTGGTGCCAAATCTGCTGGAGGTGCTGGCGCGTAACCAAGCCTACGGGATGCAGAACGTATCGGTCTTTGAGATAGGCAATGTGTATTTCACCGATTCCGCGGGAGAGCCGGACGAACGTCTTTCAGTCGCTGGGGCGATGGCCGGCAGCATCTGGGGAGAGTCGTGGAACCTGCCCGCGGAGTCATTCGCGGCGGATTTCTTCACGTGCAAGGGGGTTGTCGAGACCCTGCTCGAACGTATCGGAATCGTCGGCGCTACGTTCGAAAAGGCTCAAAGGCAATTCATGCATCCTACCCGGACCGCTGAAGTCTTTGTTGACGGCCGGCCAATAGGCATTCTGGGCGAAGTTTTGCCGCAATCCGCTGAAGGGGTGGGGGTTAAGGGCAGGTCTTACGTGTTTGAGTTGTCTGCTGACGCTCTGATGCTCAGTGTGCCCGAGCGCGTGGTGGTGATGAATCTGCCGCGCTTCCCAGCTTTGTCGCGTCACATGGCTATGGTTGTCTCAGATGACATACCGTGTGCGGCACTGCTGGAGACCGTGCGTGGCGCTGGCGCGGGGATACTGGAGCGCGTCGGTGTGCTTGACGAATTCCGCAGCGACAAGATCGGCGAGGGAAGCCGCAGCATTGCGATATCAATGGTCTTTCGCTCCTCCGAGCGAACTCTCACGGACGAGGAAGCCAACGACGCAATGACGAGCATTCGGGAGGCTCTTATCAAAGATCACGGCGTGTCGTTCCGCTAGAGAATCAGCATGCGTGGCCCAGAGGCCGCTTTGTCGAAGCAATCGTGTGACGTGTGGCAGTGTGTGCCGGAACAGGAGGCTCGAGAGATGAGGATTGTTGTTATTGGTGGGACTGGACACATCGGCAATTTCCTGACCGAGATGCTGGTAAGCGACGGGTACGATGTCACGGTGCTATCGTCCGGACGTTCGCGAATCGCTGATGAGTCGATTGCGGCGAGAGTCGACTTGGTGAAGATGGGCTACTCAGAAAGCCTTGCTGATGGTTCCTTTGCTGCAATGCTAAGGGACAAGAGAGCGGACGCGGTCGTGGACATCTTGCAGTCGGATATCCACTCAGTGTATGCCCAATGCCGCGAAGCAGGTGTCCGGCAACTTGTGGTGTGTGGGTCGATCTGGATGTTCGGCCGGCCTAAGGTTGTGCCGACTCCGCCTGAGCCACAGACTGAGTGCCCGTTCGACGGGTACAAGACGCGCTACGCGCAGATGCGAGAGGTTATTGCGCAGTCAGTGGTTGACGGGTTCTGTGCAAACGCTGTGATGCCGCCGAATATCTGTGGGCCTGGGAAGATTCCGCTGGATGGGATGGGCGGAAGGTCGCTGGATGTGCACTGCGCGCACCAGCGTGGAGAGAGGGTCGTCCTGCCGGCTCCGGGTAACAATCTTGTCGGGCCGTGCGACGCCCAGGATGTTGCTCAGGGTTTCTACCTGTCGATCAAGAATCCGGAAGCCGCCGCGGGTGAAATATTCAATGTTGGTAGCGCTTACGCTCTGACTGCTGACGAGTTCATCAACACTTTGGCAGGGATCTATGGAAAGCCCATACCCGTGAAACTTGTGAGTCCCGAAGCGTATGCCACTGACGTGTCGCCGGACATGGGAGCCAACTTCCATTTCCTGGAACACATGTGCCCTGACATATCCAAAACTCGGACAAAGCTCGGATTTGAGCCGCGTTACACCCCGGAACAAACGATGGAACGGGCCATACAGTGGATGTTCGATCATGGACTGATGACGCGTTAGCTGCAACATAATCTCAGTTCGTGTGTGCTCAATTGAAGGAGTATGCAGCGGTGGTGTGTAACTGAACATGCTAGACTGCGAAGTCACGACCGGTTTTGTGTTGGTTTGGCGTGCAGCGACGAGCAGGGAAGTGTGACGGTGCGAGGTAGAAACAAACCACGATACAGTCTGCTGATCTGGTGTTCAGTTCCGGCTGTGTTTCTTTGCGCGGCGGCTTTTGCTGATCTGCCGTCGGTCTCTAACGTCTTGCCTCCGATAGTGGTCTTCTCCGCGTTTGCTGTGCTTACTGAGCTGCTCGGCGTGGAAGTCGTGCGTGCTAATAGGTTGCGTGTGGCCCCTACTGCCCCCGTTCTCTGGGCCTCTGCCATTACGGTAGGTCCGCTTTACTCCCTCCCCGTGTGCATCGTCGGCGTACTTGCGTCCAGGCTCATCGAACGCTTCTGTCAGACCCTGCGCGAAGACGGTCCCGCGGATGTGCAGCACCGTGGGCGTCATGCCTCCGGTCGAGTCCGCAACTTCTGCTGCGAGCTGTGCTCGCGCTTTGCCGCCAACTGGCCCGAATCCGGCACTGTACGACAGGTGATTGGCGGGTCCGTACCGCATTTTCTGGCGATGGTGACTGGGCTGATGAGCGGCTGCATTGTCTATTCCCTGGTTGGTGGCACATACCTTGCCGAGGCTGGGGCTGCTTCGCGGGGGATACTCTCATTCATACCGGCTTTCGCTGGACTGGCGGCCACATATACGCTCTTTGAGCAGGCAGTCTTGTTGCTGGCTACCGCCTGTGAGAACTCCAGAGAGCCAAGAGGACAGGGGAGCCGTTTGATGAAGCTTCGTGTGCACATAGTCGAGAACACAGTTCCGATAATTCGCACACAAGCCCTTTTGGTCTTTGTATCTTTGCCTGTAGCGTATCTCTACAAACACATTGGAATTGTCGGGGTGGCGCTTGCCGTCCTGCCCGTCGTGGCTCTCAGCGACTTCTACAGGGTCTGGGTCGAGGAAAAGGCGACCTATGTAGAGACCATCACCAGTCTTGCTACTTATATGCAGCACTACCATCCCTACACGCTCGGGCATCTGCGCAGAGTGGCCAGGGTATCTGAGATGCTTGCGCAGGAAATGAAACTGCCTTTGAAGAGTGTCCGGAATATTCCCATAGCCGCATTCTTGCACGACATAGGCAAGATAGCTGTCAGCGAAGAGATTCTGGACAAGCCCGGGACGCTCACCGAACAGGAGTGGGCCGTGATACGCGAGCACCCGATAAAGGGTGCCGAGATCATAAAGCATCTTGATTTTCTGGGGGACACGGTGATGTGGATAAAGTATCATCACAAATGGTACAATGGTGCCGGATACCCTGGGAACGGACTGAGCGGGAATAGCGTGCCAATCGAGTCTGCGGTGATTGCGGTTGTGGACGCATACGACGCAATGACCGACGACCGTGACCTCGCGATGAACTGGCGATGTGACATCTGTGGTCACGAAATGGTTGGCGGAGAGTCGCGTCCGGATCTATGCCCTTCGTGTGCCGGACCGCGAAAGAGGTTCTACCGCGAACCGCGGTCGGTCAATGAGGCTGTAGAGGAGCTCAGGCGAGGAGCGGGTTCTCAGTTTCATCCTGCTGTGGTCAGCACTTTCTTGTCTCTTCTGGAGAGGGGTTTGCTAGGAGCAAATGAGCGTACCGTTGCCTGACAGCGAGATACTGGGAGTTGCGGCGTTTGCAGTAGCGATATCTGTTCTGAGCATATATGTCAGCAGGCGGTATCTGCCCAGCCGGATCAACCGTGCCTACTCCAGGTCAATAGCCGCATTGGCGGCGCTGGTTGAGACTAGGGATTCCACTCAGGTCGGCCAGTCAAGGCGGTCGGCGGCGCTGAGCGTGGCGATGGCGGTGCAGTTGGGGCTGAGAGGGAGAGACCTGGAGAGGGTGGAGTATGCGGCTTTGCTTATGGAAGTGGGCAAGGCTAAAGTCCCGCAGAGAATCCTTCGCAAGAGCAACCCTCTCACGCCGAACGAATGGCTTGCGCTTGAGCGGCACTGCGAACTTGGGGCGGAGATGGTCGCCGCGGTGCCATTCCTTTCCGATGTAGCGCATATCATACTCCACCATCACGAGCACTGGGACGGAACTGGTTATCCTGCTGAACTCAAAGGCGAAGAGATTCCGCTGCTCAGCAGAATACTGCACGTCGCGGGCGATTACGAAGCTATGGTCTCGGAAAGAGCTTACAGGCGCGATGTGCTTGCCGCGGAGCAGGCGGCCGAGGAGATACGGCTGGGGGCAGGACGCGAGTACGACCCCAGGGTGGTCGCGGCGTTCGTCGAGGTGAAGGAGGCGTATTATGCCGAGGATGAAGAAGGCGACGCCGAAATCTCCATCGGGGTCGCCTGAGTTCGCATATCTTCCCCTTCTACTCCTGGTGGCGGCAGCGCTCGGGCTGCGATTCTATGGCATTGACTGGGGATTGCCTGACAAGACCCATTCCTACTCATGTCATCCAGATGAGTTCCTCACGGTTGGTTCGGCGTTTCGCATTCTGTCTCAGAAGACATTTGACCCTGGTTTCTACAACTACCCGTCGCTCTACATCTATGTCAGCGCGGCTGTGTCCGGCCTGGCCGCCAAGCTCGCCGGGTCGTTCGGGCTGAGCTTAATGTACCTTGCTGCTCGATGCGTGTCGGCGATGATGGGAGTCGCGGCAGTGCTGGCGGTGTACTGGGCCGGAAGACGGGCGTTTGGGATCAGTGCAGGATTGATCGCGGCGCTTGTCATCTGCCTGGCGCCGATTCACGTTCAGCATTCGCACTTTGCGACAGTCGATGTGCCCTCCACGCTCTTTGTGGCGCTGGCGCTCGGTTTCGCTCTGCGGGCAGGCTCTGGAGGGAATCGCTGGG
>Ga0136653_10000695_pt1 | contig 17676 bp, 14 predicted proteins | sample LakKivw275mmetaG_FD_94866 | JGI IMG/M metagenome (GOLD analysis project Ga0136653, IMG submission 94866) | Anoxic lake water microbial communities from Lake Kivu, Rwanda to study Microbial Dark Matter (Phase II) - Lake Kivu water 275m metaG... | ecosystem: Environmental > Aquatic > Freshwater >...
GATGGAAACGATGACTAATGACTTGTTCTTTAACACTTCCTGGGCTACCTCCTTAAATTATTGGTTGTTACAACAGCCTCTGAATTAGCTGCGTGTGTAAAAATACAACAAACCATTTGCTAAGTCAAGTATTAAGAGCCTATCCCCGTCTTAATATAACCTCAGCAGTGCATCTATTTCCTGACTGCAATTGTCCAGGATACCAATTTTTTTTATCTTTATCTTTCCATACGTGTCGATGAAATAGGCGGCCGGTTTAGCGGCAGGCCTGTACAGGTCGGCCGCCTGCCCTTCAGTATCCAACAGAACGTTGCACTTTATCCCGTTAGCCGCAGCCCATTTCCTGATCACCACATCGCTTTCCCCGCTAACAATAACCATCACTTCCAGCTGATCTTCCGGCCATGCCTCGTATATCTGCGAGACACATTGCGCTATCTGTGAACAGCCGGCGCAGTTACTCCCCGAAAATACCAGCAACACCTTTCTGCCTTTACAGGCTTCGATTGCAACCTGTTCGCCGTCCAGCCCCGGGAGACTAAAGCCGGGAGCTTTGCATCCTACATTGGGGCAGATACGTGAGGCCGGAACCTGTTTCACGGGGGTTGTATAGGTATAGCTCGTCTTCTCGTTATCTGCTCCATAAACCAGATGCATCAGATTTGAAGCCTCATCTACGGCGGTAGCAAAAGTCGTGCAGCCTGTGCTGCTGTTTGTATACTTACCATTGACGATGCCTATGACCTCTCCAAAGCGGTTGATCATAGGTCCACCGCTGCTCCCGGGATATACCTGGGCGCTGGCCTGTATAAAACTCACTGACTCAATGGTCGGAAAAGCACATACAAATCCCCTGGATACAGTCGGCGATATCGAATCGGCGTAGGCCGGATAACCTGCGATTGTTATGGCATCGCCGATCTGAAAATCATCCGACTCGATGGAGTTACCCGGTTTGGCGCAGGCGAATTCTCCCGCTCCGCCCATTACTCTGATAAGCGCAAGGTCTTTGGACCGGTCAACAGCAAGCACATTGCCGGTATATTCCGCTCCATCGCTTGTAGTCACATGCGCTGTTTTATCGTCTCCGACCACATGCCAGCTTGTCAACGCATACCCTGAATTATTGACCATAACCCCTGAGCCCATCTTATCACCTGCAACTATCCTGACTACAAAAGGGTATCGCTTGTATATGCCATCCAGGCCCGGCAAAGCAATGCATGATGCCAGTGAGCCGGTACATGCAATGAAAAATCCAACGGCCATGATAAGTATAAGCCTGCCGCTCCTGCTACAGCTGTTCATAGTCCATCATATTATCATACATTAATTAACGTGTTGCCCTGTATGCAATTCATTTTATATCGGATTGATTAGAGGTTTTCACCGCAGGCATTAACACATTATAATAGATGTACGATTCCGCATATTAGAAAACGCCTTTCGACAAAAACGTATCAGCAGAGAATTCAGGGCTTAGCGTAACAATATGAGCTTCCGGATCGTTATCGCTGACAGCAATGCCAGGTTCATGAGCATGCTGGGGCGCGCCCTGCTCGACTCAGATTACAGCCTGTACCCCGCCGAGTCCAGAGAAACAGCCCTGCAGCAGATCACTCAGTACGATATAGATGCATGTATAATAGACGTCGATTTGCCGGGCGGTATTGAGGAAGTCCTGCAAGCCTGTATGAATAAGTCAAAGCCTATTGTGGCCATGGGGGCTTCCACCCTTAAGGAAACCGGTAAACTGGTGGAGATCATGTACTATGGCATACCCTACGTTAAGAAGTACACCACCGAAGGCGAGGCCAAGCTTGATCATATCATAGCCAGAATGAACGTTCTTTTAAGAACCCTTCTTATTTTCAGCAAGGATAGTGAGTATCAACGCGGCGTTATTGCCGGACTTGAGAGCAAGGGTTACAAGATTTTTACTACCGAGAAATCCGAGGATCTGCTGCACACTTTTCTGCTCAGCGAACCGAAGGCCGTGCTTGTATATTTTCCTTCTGTAGAGGAGGTCGAAGAACTCAAGAAGATCCGCAGGTTGGACAATCACTTACCTATAGCTGTTGTATTAAACAACCTGCCTTCCGAGGCGATAGACCTTTTTCAGGATAAATCCACGAAAATCCTGTCACAAGAGGAGGTATCCGATTATCTGGATTATCTCTGACCCGCCAAACCGTCATAGATACCCAAAGGTATGCTCAGATCGACCGTCGTGCCCTGCCCCGGTTTAGATTGGATTACCAGAACTCCTCCCAACAGTGAAACTCTCTCATTCATGCCTACCAAACCAAGCTTTCCGCTGCTGGACAGGTCTCCAACAGCATCGGGCAGATCGAATCCTTTGCCATCGTCTTTGATGACCACTGCCAGTTGCGAATCAGTAAATTCAAGGCTGACATCCGCTTTTGTAGCTGCGGCATGCTTGCCGATATTATTAAGCGCCTCCTGTATAATCCTGAACAAAATCAGCTCCATCTCCGGCAGCAGCCTCTGCTCCTTTCCATTTATTTTTAGAGAGATGTCAATGCCGCTGTCTTCTCCTTTCTGTTTGACCAGCCATTGAACTGCGGGCAACAAACCTAAATCATCAATAATCGACGGCCTCAGGTCCTGGCTGAACCGTCTTATACCCTGCAGAGTGACGCCGATCCTCTGGCGGATATCTTGCAGGGCGATTCTCTGTTGCTGCGATAAGCCAACATTATCGCGGATAAAATTGTCCATTTGCCTGGAAATAGCGAAAAGGGCTTGCGCTGTATCATCATGTAATTCCCGAGATATCCTTTTACGCTCCTCTTCCTGTGCCCGCGTGATCTGATTAAGATAGTAGCGCAGGTTTTTTTGCATGCGCCTCTCTTCCGATACGTCCCTTGCTATATGCTGGAAACCCACCGGCTTATCATCGACGGTCATCAGGATCGTGGTCAGGGTCAGTGTCCTGGTAATCCCATCCTTGGTAATCGTCTGCTGCTCATAAGGCTGGTTAAAGGGTTCGCCGTTCAGCAATTTCTTGCCCACTTCGCGACCCAGCTTAAGCATCCCCTCATCCATGAATTCCTTAACGTTCCTGCCAGTCAATTTGTCAAGTGGGTAACCCGATATCATCAGTGTCGCCCGGTTCCCGGCCAGTATTTTGCCGTCCAGGTCCTGGAACCAGATGGCATCGTGAGCGTTTTCAAACAGGTTCCTGTAATCCCTGGCTGACTTATAGAGCTGGTCCGCGATCTCCCTGGCCTCAGCATATAGCTTGGCATTGGTCAGTGCTGATGCTATCTGGCCTGCTATGGTGCTGAGCAGATCGATCTCGTCGGGGAGGAAAGTCCGCGGACGCCGCATTCCCACGCAGAGCGTGCCGATCACCTCTCCCTTGGATTTCATCGGTACTATCAGCATCGGATGGATTTTATTACGTATTACAGCCGAGCGCGTCAGTCTGGGATCGCTTGACGCATCCGGCACAAGCATAACTTCGCCTGTCGCCGCAACCTCGCCGTTGAACCCCTCACCTATCTTGACATGATCAAGCTCCGCTGCACTCTCTGATGAAATCCCTTCGTAGGCCGTCAATATCATATCGTTCTGCCTCGGTTCAATGGTATAGACCAGGATGACTTCAACTTCCATGACCTCGCCTACCATCTCAACAGCGGTCTCAATAACCTTGGCCGGTTCGAGGTACTGGCTGAGGGCGTTGGAAATAGTATTAAGTGTCGCCAGCCTCCTGGCATTGGCGCGGGCTTCGCGTATCCTGGCCTGCAGCTGTTCCTGAGTATTCTCCAGCGCCGTCACAGCCTTCTTGTACCTTCTATCATCGTTTTCCTTGATATGAATCCAGTACACAAAAACCAGGCCGGCTATGGTAACCAGCGCAACTTCGAGCAGGGCGTCGTTGCGGTTGGTCGAATTAAACAGCGCCTGAGGCAACATTACCGCCAGCGATGCGCCGATGACAATGAGCGTGGGTAATATACCGAAGACGAATGCTGTATAAAGAGCGATCAACAGAAACAGATTACGCTCTATAGTATGGCGGCTCAGATTAAAAAGATAGAAGTCCGACTGAAAACCGCCGGGCCAGATGACATCGCGGTACAAAAATAAAGTAATGACACCGAACAGGGCGAGAATTATCCAGAAATGATACCTTGACCAGATTTTATGCGCGAATCTCATGTCAAATGGGTTTCTGCCACGCGATTTATACGCCTGCTGTAGAGGGCCTTAAGGCAGCTCCTCCAGGGTAAGCCATCCTTTTTTTAACCCGAATACTATGGCCTCGGACCGTGAACCCACCCCCAGTTTATTGAAGATGCTGCGCAGGTGAGTTTGTACCGTCCTCACGCTTAAGGTGAGAGTGTCGGCTATCTCCATATTACTCATGCCTTTGGCTGCCAATCTCAATACCTCCATTTCTCTATCGCTCAACACCTCGCCGGGCGCCTGCACGGTCTGTTCCTCGACCGGCGAGCGCAGCCGGTTAAGTACCTTTTTCATTATCTTGGGATGCAAGACCGGCTCGCCCGTCATCACCTGGCGAATAGCAACTATCAATTCCTCCCCACTCGATTCCTTAAGCAGGTAACCGGCCGCGCCTGCCTCCAGCAGGGCGAAAACATATTCATCATCATCGTAGCCGGTCAGTACCAGGATGGCAATATTCGGATACAATGCTTTAACCTGCTTGGTGGACTCGATTCCGTTTAACCGCGGCATCGATACATCCATAATGATTATGGCCGGCTTCAGTTTTTTAGCCAGCTCCACCGCCTCAATCCCATCGCTGGCCTCACCCACAACCTCAAAATCAGCCTGCGATTCCAGCAGGCGTCTGGTTCCCTCCCGAACAACCTTATGATCTTCAGCCAGAAGTATCCTTACTTTCTCCATTAGCAATAACCTCTTTGAATGTGATTATATACACAATAAATACACTATTCAAGCCGTCTGACATGCTCCTTCAGCATAAATGCTTACGTATTTCAAGCCGATAAAAATAGACTGACGCACCAATTTTTTGATCTTAACTCTATTGTAAATAACTTACCATGGTAAATATGCCGGCGATTAAGCTTTGAGACGGATGAATTAAGGCTCGGCTTGTATTAGATTGTTATAAAATCAGGGTTATTGTATTTGTTATTCGCCGCGCGTATTGCAATAGTCGTTATGCCTTTCACGATGACAGAGAAAATAAACCGCACACCGGCAGCAGATACTGTGGAGCAAACCAATTACTGGGCAGGCAGGTCTCCCTGCTGGGAGATATGTCATTGTCCGACCATGATCAGGGAGGATTGTCCCGCCACTAAATACCAGTTCATGCCATGCTGGCAAATAGAAGGTACGTACTGCAAACTGGATGATTACGGAGAAACCGGCAACGACACCAGTATTTGTCGTGTATGTCGCGTTTATAAAAAATACGGAAACAGCGATCCAATAGAGTTAAAGCTTTTCGGCCGCGGCATTGATAGCTCATTGAAATCGCTGGGAAGGCTGGCCAAGCATTGACTTTATATACGAAAAGTATTAAAATCCCCGGCCGGTTGGGGGTATCTGAATTCATTGTTACACCAGTGGAATATGGTCGTATGACTTTATTCCACTTTTTTACGGATATATCCTTAGTTAGGAGGTTTTTATGGCAAAGCAAAAGGCAGCCCCAGTAACCACCACGGACACCGGGAGAGGCTTCGCCGGCAGGGCTTTCCAGAGGATCCAGGGAATCATTGACGATACCGGCGGGCAGGCAGGTGCGCCGATCCGTGTCCTACAGCAAGCGCAGGGCATCGTCGGATACCTGCCGCCCACCGTGCTGAAAACAATCTCCAGGGATCTTAAGATACCTCTGAGCGAACTGCACGGTGTTGTTACCTTCTACAGCTTCTTCACCATGCAACCCAAGGGGAGGCACGTGATACAGGTCTGCCTCGGTACCGCATGCTATGTCAAAGGAGGCCAGGACATCCTCGACCAGCTTAAAAAAGACTATGGCCTGGAGCCGGAGGGCATCACGCCGGACGGCAAATTCTCTCTCGAGACTGTGCGCTGCCTCGGTTGCTGCGGCCTCGCTCCGGTTATCGCCATCGGAGATGATATACACAGGAAGGTCAAGCCCGGCCAGGTAAAAGATATCCTGAATATGTACCATTAGGAGGTAAAGAAAAGTGCCCAAGATAACCTCTATTGAAGCTTTAAGCAAGTTAAAGAAAGCGGTCGAACCAAGGCTTAAGATCCGTGACGACGCGGATTTCAGCCACCATAAGTCTTCTCCACAGATCTGCATACAGCAATGCCGTGGCATGGGCTGCACTGCCGCTGGTGGCGACAAGGTAACGGAGCTGTTTGAAGAGCTTATTAAGAAGAAAGGCCTTGAGAGCAAATTGGACATCGTCAGGACCGGCTGTCTCGGACCATGCGAGATGGGCCCCACCGTGATCGTCAATCCTGGCGACATCCTTTATGTCAGGGTCAAGCCCGAGGACGTCAAGGAGATCTTCGAAAAACATATTTTAAAGGGAGAGATCGTCGAGAGGCTGGTTTACCATGATCCGACTACAAACCAGGCCATACCGGAAAGGCTTAAAATCAAATTCCTGGCGGACCAGGAATTCCGCATCCTGCATAACAACGGCATAATCAATCCATGGGATATCGAAGAGTACATCGCCCGCGGCGGCTATGAAGCGCTGGCCAAAGCCCTTTATAAGATGAAGCCCGACGATGTGCTGGAAGAGGTGAAGAAAGCCGGCCTCAGGGGCAGGGGCGGAGCGGGTTTTCCGACCGCTACCAAATGGGGCTTCCTTAAGGCCTCGCCCGGAACTGAAAAATACCTCGTCTGCAACGGTGACGAGGGAGACCCCGGAGCATATATGAACCGCGCAGTGCTGGAGGGAAATCCCCACTCTATCATTGAAGGCATGGCCCTCGGCGCGTATGCTGTCGGCAATGTCAGGCAGGGCTTTGCCTATATACGCGCTGAGTATCCACTGGCCATCGAGACGCTAAGTGCCGCCATAGCCCAGGCCCGGGAATACGGGCTGCTGGGTAAAAATATCATGGGCACCGATTTCGAGTTCAACCTGGATATTTTCCCTGGCGCCGGCGCCTTCGTCTGCGGAGAGGAAACCGCACTGCTCATCTCCATTGAGGGTAAGCGCGGCATGCCCAGGCAAAGACCTCCATTCCCCTCCGATAAGGGCCTTTTCGGCAAACCGTCTGCCATCAATAACGTCGAGACCTGGTCCATCATACCGCGCATAGTACGTGAGGGCGCCGATTGGTTCGCCGGAGTTGGAAGCGAGAAGAGCAAGGGTACCAAGTCTTTCAGCCTGGTAGGCAAGGTTAATAACGTAGGCCTGGTGGAGGTGCCTCTCGGCACCGCGCTGGGCAAAATAGTCTTCGACATCGGCGGCGGCATCCCGGGCGGTAAAAAATACAAGGCCACCCAAATGGGCGGCCCCTCCGGTGGCGTTATCCCCATCGAACATGTAAACGTGCCTGTGGATTATGAATCCGTCACAGCCCTGGGCGCCATTATGGGTTCAGGCGGCCTGGTCGTTATGGATGAGGACAGCTGTATGGTTGACGTTGCCAAGTTCTTCCTGCAGTTTACCCGCGATGAATCCTGCGGCAAGTGCGTGCCCTGCCGCGCCGGCATACCTAAGCTGCTGGCTCTATTAAATAAGATCACCAGCGGCAAAGGTACTTTAGAGGACATCGACACTATCCTCGAACTGGCAGAGATGATCCAGAAAGCTTCCATCTGCGGCCTGGGACAGACCGCTCCCAATCCTGCGGTCTCCACCATCAGACATTTCAGAGAAGAATATGAGGCGCATATAATCGATAAGAAGTGCCCGGCAGCGCTCTGCCAGGCTCTGTTCCGCGCACCCTGCCAGCATACCTGCCCCGTTGGCCTTGACGTTCCCGGTTATGTATCACTTATTAAGAGCGACAAGCCGGCTGAAGCTTACAAACTGATCATGCAGCGCCTGCCGCTGCCGATGACGGTGGGGCGGGTCTGCCCACATCCTTGCGAGAAGAAATGCCGCAGGGGCCAGGTGGACGAACCGGTATCCATCAGGCACCTCAAGAGGTATGCCTCGGATTATGCCTACGAGCACGGGCTTTCTTACACACCCGCTATAAAAGTATCCAAGGCTGAAAAGGTAGCTGTGATCGGCGCCGGGCCTGCCGGGCTTGCCGCCGCCTGGGACCTGGCAATAGAAGGCTATAAAGTCACCATTTTCGAGGCGCTGCCGGTAGCCGGCGGCATGCTGGCGGTCGGCATTCCCGAGTACAGGCTACCCAAAGACGTACTTAATAAAGAGATCGACAACATAAAGAAGCTCGGTATCGAGATCAGGTTGAACAGCCCGGTCAAGGAGATCGATGCCCTGTTCAAGGATGGCTTCAAAGCCGTATTCGTGGGCATCGGCGCCCACAAGGGAGATAAGATGGGCATCCCGGGCGAGGACCTCGAGGGCGTTTACGATGCCATCGATTTCCTGCGCAACATCAACCTGGGCAAATTCATTAACGTGGGCAAGAAAGTTGCGGTAGTTGGCGGCGGCAACTCCGCCATCGATGCTGCCAGAGTTGCCCTGCGCAAGGGCGCCGAGGAAGTACACATCGTCTACCGCAGGGAAAAGGCAGACATGCCCGCAGAGGAAGAGGAGATACTTGCCGCCGAAGAAGAGGGTATCAAGCTGCATGTACTGACCGCCCCCGTAAAAGTTATCGGAAAGGGCGGCAAGGTATCCGCAATCGAATGCAACAATATGGCTCTGGGAGATTTCGACAAGAGCGGCAGGCGTTCCCCTAAACCCATCGCCGGCTCCGAGTACACGATCGAAGTTGACACATTGATCGAAGCCATCGGCCAGAGGCCGGACACGGAATCGATCAACCTGGGCAGCGTAAAGATCGTCCGGGGCGGCGTCCTGGCAGCAGACAAGAGGACGCTGGCAACCGACCAGAAGGGCGTTTTCGCCGGCGGAGATGCCTTCACCGGGCCGTGGACCGTTATCGAAGCTATAGCTTCAGGTCAGAGAGCGGCCTCATCGATCAAGAGGTTCCTCTCCGGCAAAGAACTGGGTCCAAGGGTTGACCGGCAGGATGCCGAAACCTTCACGTATTCCAATGTGCCTCCCACCGATGCCGAAACCGCCGAGCATGCCAGGGTTAAGATCGCTGAGATCCGCCCGGCGGACAGGAAAACGACGATGAAAGAGGTGGCAATTAACTTCACGGCCAAAGAGGCCCGTGAAGAATGCAGCAGATGCCTGAGATGCGATATTGGATAGGAGAATAGCCAAATGAGTGAAATAACATTGACCATTAACGGGAAACAAGTTAAGGGAAAGCAGGGCGACACGGTACTGGATATCTGCCAGGCAAACGGCATCGACGTGCCCACGCTGTGCCATTTCAAGGGACTGACCGACGTCGGCGCCTGCAGGCTTTGCCTGGTCGAGATCGAAAAAGAAAGGAACCTGGTTCCATCCTGCACCTACCCTGCACGCGACGGCCAGGTCGTGTCAACCAGCACACCCAGGCTTGAGAAGTATCGCAGACTGGTGCTCGAGCTTTTGTTTACGGAGCGCAACCACCTGTGCGCATATTGCGTGGCCACGGGAGATTGTGAGTTGCAGAGCCTGGCTTACAAATACCAGATGGACAATACTCGCTACCAGTATTCCTGGCCTACCCAGACTACCGACTCGTCCCATCCCAATATCGTCTTGGACCATAACCGCTGCATACTCTGCGGCAGGTGCATCCGCATCTGCGATGAGATAACCGGCGCACACGCGCTGGATTTCGGCAAACGCGGCTGGAAGACCAATGTTTGCGCGGATATCAACCAGCCGCTGGGAGAATCGTCATGTATCTCCTGTGGAGGCTGCTTCCAGGTGTGTCCGACAGGCGCTATTTTCTCCAAGATCAGCGCCTATCGGGGCCGACCCTCAGAATGCACTTCGGTCGAATCGACCTGCGCCATCTGCGGTATTGGTTGCGATATCAACGGCCTGGTTAAAAACAACCGTGTTGTCAGGATCGACAGCCCCGACATGACCAAGCCCCGCGGCCTCCTTTGTGAGATCGGCAGGTTCGAGCCGCTATATGAAGCAGCCGACAGGATCACCACGCCTCTAAAACGCAACAACAAGGGACAGCTCGTCAGTTGCTCCTACGAAGAAGCTTTAGATGCCATCTCTAAAAAGCTTGGCGCATCCGACGGCATCGCCGGATTGGCCTCGGCAAAGGCTTCCAATGAAGCATTGAAAGCCTTTGCCGATCTGATGGATAAATTCGGCAGCAAAATGGTGGACACGATTGATGGCGATGATTGCAGGACCGTAACACAGGGTATCGCCAAATTCGACAGCAAGTCCGGGCTGGGTATCGAGGCGAAACTTGAAGACATTCTAAGCGCCGACAGTATCGTTGTAATCGGCGCGCATCCTACCAAAACACATCCGGTAATCGGCTCATACATAATGCGTGCGGCATCCAAAAATAAAGCTCAGTTGGTTGTGATCGATCCGCTGCGCAACCCCTTCACATTCCGCGCTTCAGTCTGGCTTAAGCCGCCGGAGGGCAAAAAAGAGATTGTCGTCAACGCTTTGGGCAAGTCCATACTTGACAAAATGCCCGCCAAGTCAGCAGCAGATAAGACTAAATACGCGGCGGCATTTAAGGATATTGATATCAAGAAGGCAAGTAAAGACCTCGGTATGGATATACATGACATAGTAAAGGCCGGGGAGATTTTGGCTGGATCTAAAACCGGTGTTATCATCTACGGTAGCGGCATCCTCCAATATAAAGACGCCGCACTGGTTGCGACGATTTTGAACCTTGCTGCCCTCACAGGGGAGAAACCGAGAGTTATCTCTCTGAAACGTTATGGCAACAGCCGCGGCGCATGGGACCTGGGTTTGGCCGGCGCAAAGAGTTCCTTATCGGCCGACCTGGCCAAGGGCAAGGTAAAAGGCCTTTATATGTTGCTGGTCGATGACCTGGCAGATTCCCAGACCCTGGCCGACAGTATAAAAGGAGTCCAGTTCGTAGTAGTGCAGGCCAGCTACCGCTCACCCGTTACGGAGAAAGCGGATGTTGTTCTCCCCTCACTGCTCTGGACAGAAAGCAAAGGCAGCTATACATCGATCGACGGTATCAGCAAGAAAACCGTCCCCTTGGTCAAAGCCAAACCTGAGATTAAGACAGATGCCGATACCCTGAAGGAAGTTGCCGGGCACCTGAAAAAATAAACACCCCTAAGGAGTGAACAGATGGCAAAAGTAAAAGTAGCGACTATCTGGCTGGAATCATGTGCAGGTTGTCACATGTCATTCCTCGATGTAGATGAATTTATAATCGATTTGTCGAAACTGATCGAGTTCCGCAGGAGCCCCATAACCGATATAAAGGATTTTACGCCGGTCGATGTCGGCATAGTAGAGGGTTCTGTGGGCAATGAAGAGGAAAAAGAAGTCCTCGAAGAGCTGCGCCACAACTGCAAGATATTGATGGCCTTGGGCGATTGTGCTTGTTTCGGAGGAGTCTGCGCCATGCGTAATACCCTGGATAAAGAGGACGTCCTCAAGCGCGCCTACATCGATACTCCCAGCACTTATAAGGGCAAGATACCGGTTGCGCCCGGGGTACCCTCACTGCTCGACAAAGTATACCCGGCCAATCAGATAGTTAAAGTGGATTGCTATGTGCCCGGCTGCCCGCCTGAGCCGGAGGCCATCAAATACGGCCTGACTGAACTACTGGCAGGCAGGATACCGGTTGTTCCAAGCAACATAATGCGCTTTGATTAAAGAGGTGAAATATGGCAAGTAAAACAATTGAAATCAATCCCGTTACCAGGGTCGAGGGGCATGGCAAAGTGACCATACAACTGGATGATGCGGGCAATGCGGTATCGGCCAGATTCCATAATACTCAGTTCCGCGGTTTTGAGAAATTCTGCGAAGGCCAGGTTTTCCAGGAGATGCCTAATTTGACAGCCAGGATATGCGGCATCTGCCCGGTCAGCCACCAGCTTGCATCGGCTAAAGCCGGCGATGCAATCCTGGGTAAAGAGCCAACGCGGCCGGCCAAGCTCCTCAGGGAGCTTCTGCACATGGGCCAGTTTATCCAGTCACACGCCCTGCATTTCTTCCATCTGGCCAGCCCCGATTTTCTGCTCGGTTTTGACTCCGATCCAGCCACCAGGAATATAATAGGGCTCATCGGAGCTGACCCCGCACTGGCAACAGAAGCTGTCAAGCTGCGCAGTCTGGGGCAGACTATCATCAAGAAACTGGGCGGCAAGAAAGTGCACATGAATGCAGCCCTGCCCGGCGGGATGACCACCGCCCTGTCTGCAGAGGATAGGGATTACTTCCTCAAGCAGATGGACTGGGCACTTGCCGATACGCAGCTCGCCATTAAGATTTTCAAGGAATATGTAGCTGCCAATGAGAGTATGGTCAACAGCTTCGCCAAGTTCCCATCGGCTTACCTGAGCCTCGTGGACAAGGATAACAACCTTGCCTTATACGATGGCAACCTGAGGTTGGTTGATTCCAAGGGCGTTGTTCTTGAGGATCAGTTCGATCCTTCCAAATATCTCGACATTATCGCCGAGTACGTGGAAGACTGGTCATATATGAAATTCCCATTCTATAAGAGTCTCGGTTACCCGGGCGGTATCTACCGAGCCGGGCCGCTTGGGCGCCTCAATGCATGCACCGGCATTACCACACCCCTTGCCAATGCGGAATTTAAACTATATAAAAAACTCAGCCCCAACGGACTGGTCGAAGGCTCCATGTTTTTCCATTATGCCCGACTCATCGAGATCATTTACGCCATTGAAAAGACCCGCGAGATACTGGAGGACAAAGACGTCACATCCACAGACCTCCAGGTCACTTCCACTAAATATAACAAGCATGGTGTTGGTGTGGTCGAAGCTCCCAGGGGCACACTCTTCCATGATTACTGGGTGGATGAGACCGGCAAGATTACCGGGGTTAATCTGATAGTGGCTACCGGCAATAACAATGCTGCTATGAACCGCTCAGTATACGAAGTCGCCCATCAATATATAAAGAACGGGAAGGTCACCGAGGGCATACTAAACAGAGTCGAAGCCGCCATCCGCTGCTACGATCCCTGCCTGTCATGCTCCACTCACGCCCTCGGGCAGATGCCCCTGCATATCCAGCTCAGGGCGCCGGATGGACAGATAGTGCAAGAGCTTTACAGTTAAAGATTTAGACGACGGTTAAAAGGGCGGGTTACAAATTTGTAACCCGCCCTTTGTTTTGATATCTTTTGGAAGATGACATGCACTTTAATCATAGATGGGAGAGAGGTAAAAGCAGTACACGGAGCAAACCTGCTATGGACGACGCTGGATAACGGCTTCTATATCCCCAATCTCTGCGCAATACGGGGGCTCCCCAAATCACCCGCCTCATGCCGCCTATGCTTTGTGGAGATAGCAGGCCACCCCGGCGGTCCCGTCACAGCGTGCACCGAGAAGGTATTTGACGGGATGTCGGTTACACTTAACAGCCCGATCATTAAACGAATGCGTCAGACATCCTTTAACCTGTTGTTGAGCAACCATGCACTGGACTGCGCAAGATGCGTAAAAAATAAAAAATGCGAATTGCAGAACATCGCAGCCCGTGAGCATTTCAAACTCAAGGACCGGCGTTTCAATAATATCCCCCTTGATTATCCCATCGACTACAGCCACCCGTTGATTATATTCGACCGCAATAAATGTGTTCTCTGCGGCAAATGTGTCCATGCCTGCAATGAAAGTGGTACGTCGGTCCTGGATTTTGCCTACCGCGGTTTGAAGACGTCCGTTTCAACGTTTGCAGAAATGCCCCTAGCCGAAACTGCCTGCAACTCCTGCCTGGCCTGTGCCGCAGTCTGCCCTGTCGGATCTATCTACCTTCGATCACTCCTGCCAGGCATCCCTGCCGATTAGAGGAACGAAGCGGCACCCTCCCAGTCTCTCGGTACGGATGCCCGACCTCAGTTTTGTCACACGAAGAAGTTCCTGCTCCAGTCTTGAGCCGACAGGAATAACCAGCCTGCCTCCCTCATATAGCTGGTCTATCAGAGTCTGATGCACCGAAGGAGCTGCGGCAGCCACCAGGATACCATCATAGGGCGCATATTTCGCACATCCCAGCTCATCGCCGGCAACCTCAACCTGAACGTTCTTGTAGCCCAGTCCCGACAATACCCTGGCAGCGGTCTCCGCGAGCTCCGGTATCCTCTCGACGCTGTAAACATAACGGGCGAGTTCGGCCAGCACTGCAGCCTGGTATCCGCTGCCGGTGCCTATCTCCAGCACCTTTTCCCGACCCGTCAACTCCAATGCTTCCGTCATAAGCGCAACGATGTACGGTTGTGAGATAGTCTGGCCACATCCTATGCTGAGAGGCCTGTCATCATACGCCGACGGCTGCAGATCTAAAGGGACGAACCGTTCGCGAGGCACCCTGGACATGGCCAACAATACATGTCTATCCTTAATATCGTGAGATATCGAATCAACCAGTATCCGCCGGGCGCTGTCGAAGTCCACAGCCGTAAAAAATCCTATGCTTTCAAGGCGGGGACAAATGTCAGTATTATCAGCACGAGGATCAATATCCCGGCGATAATAGCGATGCGTATCAGATCGGATTTCACATAGCTGTAATTCTGCGGCTGTAACACCGCCGCCACAGAGTTTCCCTGCGCTTTGGAGCGGGCGGGCTGCGCTTTCTGCTGGGCCGGCCCCGTATTAGGCCGGGCAGTCGTCTCGATTCCTCTGCTCCTGGACCTGTTTTTACGCGATTTCTTAGACATTATATTCTCCTGATTATTACGAAACGGCTACACCTGTTTGTATGCGCGCGTCGTAGAAATATGCGCGTGCCCCAGCACTTCCTGTACGGAGTGTATGTCGGCGCCGCTGTTAAGCCTGTGCACAGCATAACTGTGTCTGATGGTCCTGGGCGTGACTTTGGCGGAAATCCCTGCGGCTGTCGCATATCCCTGTACGATTTGCCAGAAACCCTGCCTGGTGAGCCTTTCGCCCCTCTGATTCAAGAAGAGGGCTCTCTCCTTATCACTGATGAGCAACTTGATGCGCACCGAGTCTATATATTCCCGCATCATTTTACCCATACGGCTCTCCAGCGGTATCTTCCTGATTTTTCCGCCGTGCCCTTTCAAATTAATGCAGCTATGTAATGTATCGATATCTTCGACATCGAGAGACATCAACTCGCTGGCCAGCAGGCCGCTGGCATACAACAACTCCAGCATGGCCTGGTCCCTCCGGGCATCCACGGATGGAACCCGCGCAGTCTCAGCCAGCAATCGCTGTATATCAGCGACCGATAGGGCAGTGGGCAGAGGCTTATTTACTTTCGGGGCAGTCAGCCTCGGCGCCAGGTCTTTGTTTACCTTGCCGCGTTCAGCCATGAATTTTAAAAAGGTCCTGGCCGCGGCGATCTTTCTCGCGATCGTGGAAACCGTATAGCTTTTCTGTTTGAGGCTTTGCATATAGGATGCCAGATGATCTTCACTCAACTCAACGGAATTATAACCCGGCCCCTCTTTCTCCTTGACCACCGCTATATAATCCGATAGCTGGCTCAGATCGTTATGATAAGCGTCCAGGGTGTTCCTTGAACACTTTTTCTCTTTAGATATGTAATTGAGAAATAGTCTTATGTCTTCTTCCATCACGGCGACCACTATTTTAACATAAATCAGCGCCCTTCGAACAGGACATCAATCCGATCCTGCAGCGCCTTTTGTAAGCCTGTCGTTTCGATGCTAAAATTCACTAGTAAGTGATTAAACCGCACATCGCATCCTACTTAAAGCTTCTGCCTCCCAGGCCCGGCATCTATACCTTTATAGATGCCGACGGTACTATCATATACATAGGCAAAGCATCTAACCTGCGCAACCGGGTAAAAAGTTACTTCAAAGACACACCCCGTCTACCGGAAAAAACAGCCCGTCTGGTACAATATGTCGATAAAATCGAGTTCGTAATCACGGAATCTGAAATAGCAGCCCTCGTACTCGAATGTCAGCAGATAAAAAAACACAGACCTCCTTACAACATACTGCTCAAGGATGATAAAAGTTTTCCATACATCAAGGTCGATGTCAAAAATGAGTGGCCGACCATCAGCATCACCAGACGCCGCTACAACGACGGAGCCAAATACATCGGCCGCGTGCCCAGCGCATGGTCGGCGCGCCAGACCTATGATTTCATTAAAAAAGTATTCCCGCTGAGGTCCTGCGATAAGAAGATCAGCGGGAATGAAATAAGGCCCTGTCTGAAATATCATATCCGCCGCTGTTACGGCCCCTGTATCGGAGCCATCAGCAGGGAGGAGTATCAGGCCGTTGTCCGGCAGGTGATTGCCGTGCTTGAGGGCAAAGAGGAGATGGTACTGCGCAACCTCAAAAAAGCCATGGCCGCAGCCTCGCATTCGCTTGAATTTGAAAAAGCAGCAACCTTGCGAAACCAGGCGAAGGCCATCGAAGCAGTTATCGCCAGCAACAACATCCCCCTCAATATCCGCGGTGAGCAGGATGCCGTTGCAATCGCCCGTGACGGCGACCTGGCCTGCGTGCGTATCTTCTCAGTAAGAAATACACGCCTGGCAGGTGATGAATACTTCATACTGGATGATGTCAGAGATGAGCCTGATGCAAGGTTGCTGGAAGGATTCGTCAAGCAATATTATTCTTCTGCTGACCATATCCCCGGATTGATCCTCCTGCAGTCCCCTATCGACGAACGTCTTCTCATAACCGAATGGCTGAAAAACAAGCGCGGTTCTAATGTTGCGCTGCGCGTGCCGCAGAAGGGGGTCGGTCTTCGCCTCATCAATATGGTGATGGAAAATGCACGCCAGCAACTGGAGATCTACAAGAACAAGCGCGCAGCCAGGCCCGAAAATCTCAAACTTCTGGCCAACCTGAAGGAAATGCTCGATCTTAAGCGCTTCCCGCATAGAATTGAAGCTTATGACATATCAAATATCCAGGGTACCAGCGCCGTCGGCAGCATGGTGGTGTTTGAAGACGGCAGCCCCAGGCCGCCGTATTACCGTCGTTTCAGGATAAGGTCGGTCGCCGGCGCCGACGATTACGCCATGATGCGTGAGATGATCAGGAGACGTTTTAAAGAGCACTCGAATGACAGGGGCAAATGGGCAGCTTTGCCGGACCTTGTGTTGATTGATGGCGGCAAGGGACACCTGCACGCCGCCGTATCCGCCGTGCAGGAGACGACTACTACATATATTCAAGTAGCAAGTATAGCCAAAGAGAACGAGGATATATATCTACCGGGTTTCAGCAAGCCTGTATCCCTGGACAAATCATTGCCCGAATTACATCTCCTGCAGAGGGCGCGCGATGAGGCGCACAGGTTTGCCATCACATATCATAAGAACGTCCGTTCAAAGGCCGCCCGGGAATCAGCGCTGGACGGTGTTTGCGGTATAGGTCCCACCCGTAAAAGGGCGCTGTTCAAAAAATTCGGCTCTATCCGTAAAATACAAGAAGCCCGTATAGAAGAGCTTACCGCAGTTGAAGGTATAACAC
>Ga0136653_10000697_pt1 | contig 17663 bp, 12 predicted proteins | sample LakKivw275mmetaG_FD_94866 | JGI IMG/M metagenome (GOLD analysis project Ga0136653, IMG submission 94866) | Anoxic lake water microbial communities from Lake Kivu, Rwanda to study Microbial Dark Matter (Phase II) - Lake Kivu water 275m metaG... | ecosystem: Environmental > Aquatic > Freshwater >...
CATCTCCACGGGCACGGGCCCCTACAACGCCTGGCTCGATCCGATCGTCATCGACGAGTGGAACCTCCTGGCCTACCGCGAGGTCGACGAGCTGACCAAGATGGGCGTCCCGGGCGTCTGGACGCACGGCTTCTACGACGGCTGGGCCCCGAACTACGCTTTCTACGCGGCCAACGGCCACAACTCGATCGGCCGGTTCTACGAGACCCAGGGCGCGGGCGACGCCTCGACCCGGGTCATCGCGGCCGCGCCGGACCGGGCCTGGTTCCGGCCCAACCCGCCCCTGCGTTCGGCCCTCTGGTCGATGCGCAACAACGTCAATCTCCAGGAGAGCGGCGTGCTCGTCGGCATGAACCACGTCGCCACCCTCAAGGACAAGTTCCTGGAGAACTTCTACCTCAAGAGCAAGCGCTCCGTGGCCAAGGCCCGGACCGAGGGCCCGGCGGCCTATGTCTTTCCGGGCGATGACCCGCGGCCCGGCCAGCAGGCCCGCCTTCTGCGCCAGCTCCAAGCCCAGGGCGTCGAGGTCCACCGGGCTGACAAGGCCTTCAAGATCAAGGACACGACCTACCCGGGCGGGAGCTACATCGTCCGCATGGACCAGCCCTATTCGCGCATGGCCGACATGATGCTCGACAAGCAGTACTTCAACATCAACGATCCCTCGCCCTATGACGACGTCGGCTGGACGCTCGGCCCGCTCTACAATGTCGCGACGGCCCGGATCGAGGACGTCGCCGTCCTCGACGCGCCGATGACGCTCGTCAAGGGCGAGGTGGCCGCGCCCGGCGGCGTCGTGAAGCTGGCGAAGGGCACAGCGCAGGCCTACCTCGTCAACCACAACGCCGACAACGCCCTGGCCACGTTCCGCTTCGCTTACAAGGACCTCAAGATCCAGGCGGCGGAGAAGGACTTCGAGGCCCAGGGCCGCAAGTTCCGGGCCGGCTCGTTCGTCATCAAGCCGGCCGACAACCCGGCCGACCTCGGATCCGCGCTGGACGAGGCCGCCAGGAAGCTCGGCTTCGCGGCCGTCGCCGCCGCGGCCGTCCCCGCCGTCCCGACGCATGAAGTCGGCGTTCCGCGCGTCGCCGTCATGCACACCTGGCAGAACACCCAGACCGAGGGCTGGCTCCGGATCGCCCTCGACGAGTACGGCATTCCCTACGACTACATCTCGGTCCACGCCGTCCGGGACAACGCCAAGCTCCGGGACAAGTACGACGTCATCATCTTCGGACCGTCGTCGCCCGACGCGCTCAGTGTCGTCAACGGCCTCAGCGGGGACAAGCCGATGCCCTGGAAAAAGACCGAGCTGACGCCGAACATCGGCGTCCAGGATTCGACCGACGACATGCGCGGCGGCCTCGAGCTCGACGGCATCCTGCACCTCCGCGACTTCATCAAGGACGGCGGCGTCTTCGTCACGCTGAGCTCGAGCTCGGCCCTGCCCATCCAGTTCGGGCTGGCCGGGGGGCTCGCGATCCGCGACACGCCGAACCTCTGGGCCCGCGGCGGCGTCTTCAAGGCCGAGATCGGCGACAAGACGAGCCCGCTCGCCTACGGCTACGACGACACGCTCGGCATCTATTTCAGCCAGTCGCCCGTCTTCGGCATGGGCGGGTTCGGCGGCCGGGGCATGGGCATGATGGGCGGGATGAGGGGCGGACAGCAGGGCCGACCCTCGGGGCGTGGTGCCGCGAACGACCCGGACGTCGTCCAAGGCCGGCCCAAGGACCTCGGACAGGCCGCGGTCGATGCCTTCCGCAAGTCCCAGCCCGCACCGCTCCAGCAGCAAGCCGAAGAAGGTGGCCCGCGCCAGGCGGCCCCGCCGGCGGTCCGGCCGCGGATCGTCCTGAGCTTCGCCCGGACCGCCGCCGACCTCCTGATCAGCGGCGGCCTGGACCACGGCGAGGAACTGGCCGGGACACCGGCGCTGGCCGATGTCACGATCGGCAAGGGGCACGTCGTCCTGTTCAGCTTCAACCCCGCCTGGCGGAGCGAAACACACGGGTCTTATTTCTTTATTTTCAACGCGTTGTTGAACTGGAAGGCCCTCGACGCCAGGCCCAAATAAGCCTGGGCCCATGTTATGCGGCTCATCCCCCAGCCGCTGAGGGGACAAGGCTCGGGGGACATGTCCCGCGTACGTGTCCCCGTCCGCTTTGATGAGAGCCGGGGGAGAACAAAAGGGCAGGGCCCTGCGTATCATAAGATGGATATATTTTTCTATCCGGAGGCTCCCATGACCAGGACATCCCTTAAGCTCGCGGGCGCCCTGTTGGCGATCGTTTGTCTGGCCGCCTTCGCGGCGGCTCAGGCCGCCCCTCAGGCCGCGGCGAAAGCCAAGCCCGTGGACACGAAAAAGCTCCTCGCTGAGATCGCCGGCGAATACAGCTTCGACATGCAAGGCCAGTCGATGATCGTCCAGTTCGCGGAGAACGAGGGGAAGCTCTTCGGCGCCCCGCCCGGCGAGACGCCCGAGGAGATCCATCCCGTCGAGGGCAAGCCTCTCTGCTTCGACATCACCCTCGCCCAAGGCGGCCAGTATTTCTTCCTGGAATTCGTCCGCAACGAGAAGGGCGTGATCGACAAGTGCCTGTTGACCGCGGAAGGCATGACCTTCGAGGGCACGAAGGTCGGCAAGTAGGCCTTTAAAAACGGATCACGAGGCCCGCGCCGAGCTCGTATCCGCCGATCTCCGCCGGGACGGCTTCGGGAAGATCGGGCTTGGCCCGGCAGGCCGTGACGCGGGCATAGACATCCAAGCCGAGGGATGGGCCGATCTGAAAGACAGCTCCCGCTTGACCGAGGAACCCGAGGTCCTTGCCGCGGACGGTCCCTAATTCGCTCTCTTCCTTGAACATGAAATAGGCGAGGGCCAGTCCGGCGTAAGGCTGGATGACCTTTCCGGGCAGCCGATAATCAACGCCGCCGAAGACCGGAACGATCTGCAACGTCGTGGCCTGCCCTGTGAACGTGACTTCCCCCCCCTTGCGGAACATCTCGGCTCCCGCCCAGGCCCGGAACCCGCCGACGATAGGGATCTCGATCCCTACGCCGAACCGGGGACCGCCGCCATAGACCTCCCTGAAAATGTCGTCCTTGGGCCAGAAGTATGCGGCGCCGAGATTGATCGAGATGGCCTTGCTCTCCGCCGCTTCGGCGGCGCCGGCCAACATCAAGGCCAGCAGCGCGAGCCGGACCAACCTCCTTATCCGCACGCCCCGAGATCTCGAAATCAAGCCCACGGCCTCATTTCCTGATCAGGATCCTGGCCGGCTTCCGTTTCTGGTCGATGATGATCCGGACGGAGGAAGCCGTCACCGGCTCGCCTTCCTCTCCCGCGGAATTCACGGCGACAAGGGCATACTCGCCAGAATCCGAACTCGGGATGACGGTATGCCAGTATGTGCCTATCGCGGGCCCGACCTCGGCCGTGAGGATCCAATTGTTTCCGACGCACCGGTACACGCGGTAGGCCGCGAGGTCCGGGACCCCGGTGAGCGGCTGCCAGGTCAGGACATCGATATGCCGGATCAAAAAGAGGTTCCTGACGACATTCCTGACGGCCTTGAAGCCCGAGGGGGCGGCCAGCCAGAACCGGGCCGCGACGGCCTTGTCGTCGTTCAGGTTGACGCTCGCCGGGTTTCCGGTCCCGCCGGCATCGCCTTCCCAGCCCTTGAACTTGTAGCCCGCCGCGGGTGTCGCCGTGACCGTGACGGTCGTCTCATAGGGATAAGTGTAGAGCCCGGGCGCCGGGGTCGTCTGTCCGCCGTTGCCGCAAAAGACCGACAGGCCGAACAGATCCTCCTGCCGGCGCTTGTAGAGGCCCGCTCCGGTCGTCCCTGCGAGGAGCGTCCGAAAGAGGGGAGCCACGGCGATGGTGGCGAAGTCCTGGGATGGCAACCCCCCCGACAGGTCCTCCCAGGTCCCGCCTCCGTTCAGGCTGACGTAGGGGGTCGTGTCGCCGACGACATAGATCCGATCGGGGGCAGCCGTGTCGAGCGCGAAATCCTCGACATCGAAGGGCGCGGCCTTTTCCCAGCTCGCCCCGCCGTCGACGGACCTGTAAAAGGACTTGTTGTGCCGAAGATAGACGATGTCCGGCCGCCAGGGGTCGACGACGATCTTGTGGATGAAGCCCCAGCCGGCGAACTGGTCGGTTGTGAGGTTGACCCACGTCAGGCCCCCGTCGACGGACTTGAATATCCCGGCTTGATAATCGCTGCCGGTCCAGTAGTCACCGCCGACGTAGATGGTCGCGTCGTCTTGAGGGTTGACCGCCACGGCCATGGGATCGCCGTAGAGGACCTGTTCGACGCGGCGGACCGTGAAGGTCGCGCCGCCGTCGAGCGAGATCGCGACGCCCATCGTGTGCAGGTCCGAGGCCCCGACGAAGACATGGCCCGGCTGCTCGGGATTGAAGGCCACGTCGAGATACATGCCCTGAAAAAGAAGGTACCAGGTAAGGCCGCCGTCCCGGGAGCGGAGAATGTTGATATTGAAGCCGCCGGACTGGTTGACGGCGTGCCTGACGACCGCGTAGACGTAATCGGGATCGGTGGGATGGACAACGAACTTTTGGGCCTCGTTCAAGCTCGTGAATTCCGGGAGCCTCCGCCAACTCGCGCCGCAGTTGTCGCTTCGCCAGGCCGCGCCCGCGGTCGCGGCATAGAGGATGGCCGGTTGCGACGGCGCAACGGCCAGGTGCTTGATGTCCGAGGCCATGAAGCCTGACGATGCCTCGGGCCACGTCACGCCGCCATCCCGGCTCATGAACAGGCCGGCGCCGGCGCCGGCGTGGACCCGGCTCCCCGCCGAAAGAAGGCCCGTGAACTCGCCGGCGAGAGCGACGGGATTGCGTCCCCAGTGGATCCCGCCGTCGCCGCTCTTGAAGATCGCGTCCTTTCCGCCGGCGTACAGGATGCTCGGAGAAAGGGTATCCAGCGTCAGGCTCAGGGCCGAGATCTGGCCTTCGTTCACCAGCCAGGCCCCCCCCGCGTCGGTGCTGCGGTAGACGGCCAGGTCCGTCCCGGCGAAAACACGCTGGGGATCGGCCGGATCGACCTGGATCGACCGGACCCAGCCGCTGGTGCCGGAGACTTCGGTCCAGGAGGCCCCGCCATTGACCGACTTGAAGATGGCCCCTCCCGTGGAACCCTCGTACCCTGCGCCGACGAAGACCTCGCCCGGCCTGGAGGGATTGACCGCGAGGCCGATCGCCTTGCCGGCCGTAAAAGAGAGCATCCACTGGTCCCACGAGGCGCCGCCGTCGAGCGATCGAAAGACCGCCGGCGAAAAATTGTAGCTCCACGCCGAGCCGGTGGCATATACGATACGAGGATCCGTCGGATCGACGGCGATCTTGTTGGGGCCGTAGATCCAGACCCTCATCGGCGTCCACGACGCTCCGCCGTCCACAGACTTATAGACGACGTTATATCCGAGCGCATACATGACCAGGGGCTCCGAAGAACTGACGGCGAGGTCGGAGATCTTCTCGGGGAAAGCGGAGATCTTGGCCCAGGAGTCACCCGCATCCGAGGATCGGAAGAGCTGGCTGAACCGGCCGGAGCTGAGGGCATAGAGGCGGGTGCGGTCGAGGGGATGGAAAACGAGGGCCGCGACGGGTCCCCCGGGCGGTCCGATGTGGGTCCAGCCGACGGGCGGCGGCTGGGAAACCTGGGCGCCGGCGGCAGCGACGAGGGAGAGGCCGGCTAAGAGAACGGCCGAAAGCGGGCCCCTCCCCCGGATCCGACGGGCTTTCCCCCTGGACTCCATGGATTCCTGCCCTGAATATCTCAGCGAGATCGTTTGCTGAGATTGTAGGCCGGCCGGATCCCGAATGTCAATCCGCCGGGGGAGCCGTTCCTTGACAGGCCTGCCGGCCGGGGCTATATTGCCTCCCTGACCTGGGGTGCGCGGGGGTCCTCGAGGGGATGAGAACGAGTAAGGAGCGCAGGTGTTCAACGCCTCTGACCTGAAGAAGGGCGACGTCATCAAGATCGACGGCGACCCGCACATCGTCGAGACCGTCAAGGTCCAGACGCCGTCAGCCCGCGGCGCCGTGACCCTCTACAAGATCCGTTTCCGCAACCTCAAGACCCGGCGCAAGATCGACCAGTCCCTTCATGGCTCGGACGTCCTCGAGGAGGCGGATTTCGAGCGCCGGCCCGTCCAGTACCTCTTCGGCGACGCCTCAAGCGTCACCTTCATGGACCTCGAGGACTACAGCCAGTTCGCGCTGACCAAGGAGGAGATCGAGGAGGAGTGGCCCTACCTCACGGAAGGCGTCGAAGGGCTCATTTCGATCTCGTCCGAAGGCCGCGTCCTCGGCCTCGAGGTCCCGACCTTCGTCACCCTCGAGATCGTCGAGACCCGGCCGTCGGTCAAGGGCGGCTCGGTCACCTCGCGGACGAAACCGGCGACGCTCGTGACCGGCCACATCGTCCAGGTCCCCGAGTACATGTCGGCGGGCGAGAAGATCCGCGTCGATACGCGGACCGGTGAATACGCCTCCAAGGCCTAAAAATGGGGGCGTTTCTGACTTATTCATCCGTCTCCCGTTCATGTATTGAAAAATAAGTCGGAAGCGTCCCCATTTTCTCGATCTCTCTCATGAGAAACAAGGGCTATCACTACCCCGATCGGATCGGTGTCGAGGACGAAGGCCTGACAGTCCTGGCCTTCTACTCATCGCGCTACCTCCATTCGACCGGGGCCGAATGGCGGCTCAGGATCGAAGCCGGCGACGTCGTTCGGAACGGCCTTCCGGCCGGGCCCGACGATATCCTGCGCCGCGGCGACACGCTCGTCTATTTCCGCCGGCCCTGGGAGGAGCCCGAAGCGCGGACGGATTTCGCGAACCTGTACGAGGACGAGGACGTCCTCGTCCTCTCGAAGCCCTCGGGCCTGCCCGTCCTCCCCGGCGGGTTCTTCCTGGAGACGACGCTCCTCCATCTCGTCCGCGAGCGCTACGGGGCCGGCTGCTCGCCCCTCCATCGCCTCGGCCGCGGCACCTCGGGCGCGATCCTCTTCACCCGGAACCCCCGGGTCGCTCGCATCCTGGCCCGGGCCATGTTCGAGCGGCGCATCCTCAAGGTCTATCTGGCCCTGGCTTCGGGGACCGCGATGCCCGACGCGTTCACCGTCGACGCCGCGATCGGGCCCGTGCCGCACTCGCTCCCGGCGACGGTCAACGCCTTCCGTCCGGACGGCCGCCCTTCGACGAGCCACGTCCGGGTCCTCCGCCGCTTTCCCGAACGGAACGCCTCTCTCGTCGAAGTGACCATCCCCACGGGCCGGCCGCACCAGATCCGCATCCATCTCGCCTATGCCGGCTACCCGCTCGTGGGCGATCCCCTCTATCAAACCGGCGGCCTGCCGCGCACGGACGGCATCGACGACGAATGGACGACGACCCCAGGCGCGACCGGCTATCTCTTGCATTCCTGGAAGATCGGCTTTCCCCATCCGGTGAGCGGTGCCGTTATCGAGGTCGTCAGTCCTCCGCCGGCCGCCCTCGACCCGGGCCGGACCTAGGACCCGGACCGGGTTGCATTTGCCCTGCCCGAGGAAGAAAATAGGCCCCGCTCCGTCCCAAGGAGTGGAAATGTCTGACGAGGAGGCGCCGTGAAGGAAGCCCGGCGTGGGTGGATCATCCGACTTCCCCTTTCCCTGCTCCTCGTCCTGGCCTTCGTTCCCGCCTGCGTCCGCTATCATCCGCGTCCCATCGCGCCGGCCGCGACCATGGCCGATTTCGAGGCCCGCGGGCTCGATTCGTCCGAGCTCGGCCGGTTCCTAATCGCGAACAAAGAGACCGAAACCTGGCCTCCCGCCGTTTGGGACCTCAAGACCCTGACTCTGGCCGCGCTCTATTATCATCCGGACATGGATATCGCCAGAGCCCAATGGGGCATCGCCCAGGGCGGGCGGATCACGGCCGGGGAGAGGCCCAATCCGACCCTGACTCCCTCAATGGGTTACAACACGACCTCGCCCCGGAGCGAGGTGACGCCGTGGATCCCGGAGGTCGCGCTCGAGCTGACCGTCGAGACCGCCGGCAAGCGCGGCATCCGCATCGCCGCGGCCCGGCACCTGGCCGAATCGGCGCGCTGGCAGATCTATGCCGCCGCGTGGAACGTTCGCAGCCGGCTCCGTGTCGCGCTGCTCGACGTCTATGCGGCGGGCCAAAGGGCGGAACTCATCGGCGAACAGGAGAAGCTCCAAACCGAGCTCGTCCGTCTCCTCGAGCTCCAGAAGGACGCGGGCGAGGTCTCGGTCTACGACCTGACCCAGGCCCGTTTGGCCCTCGACACGGTCCGGCTCGAGAGGATCGAGGCCGGGCGGCTCAAGGAAGAGGCCCTTTCCGTTCTGGCCTCGGCGCTCGGCCTGTCCCGGGGCGCTCTCGAGGGCGTAAGCTTCTCTTTCGAGAGCTTCCGCCGGGCCCCTCAGCCCGACCTTCCTGCCGGCGAGATCCGCCGCCAGGCCGTCGTCAACCGGGCGGACATCAGGGCCGCGCTGGCCGCTTACGAAACCAGCCAGATGGCCCTCAAGCTCGAGGTCGCCAAGCAGTATCCCGATCTCGTCTTTGGCCCGGATTACCAGCTCGACCAGACCGACAGCAAATGGACGCTCGGCCTGGGCATCACCCTGCCGATCCTTAGCCGGAACCGCGGTCCTATCGCCGAGGCCGCGGCCGCCCGCGAAGAGAGTGCCGCCCGGTTCCTGGCGCTTCAAACCCAGGTCATCGGCGAGCTCGACGCCGCGATCCAGGACGTCCGGGCCGCCGTCGAGAAGTCCCGCACGGCCGAGGACCTGCTCGCCCACCTCACGGAACAGGCGCGGCTGGCCCGGACGGAGCGGGAACTCGGCGAGATCTCCAAGCTCGAGCTCCTCGGGATCGAGATCGAGCTCAACGCCGGGGCCCAGGCCTGGGTGGAGTCCCTCCATCAGGCCCAGGCCGCGGTCGGCCGGCTCGAGAACGCGGCCCAGAGCCCGCTCGACGTCAAGGACTGGATAACAACGATGGCCCGTCCGCCGGCCGGCCCGGAGAAGGAGAACAAGGATGACTAAGCGCCAGATCACGACCGGCCTCGTCGCTCTGGCGGCCGTCGCCGCGGCCGTCCTTCTGATCAAGGTCCTCGGGCCCAAAGGCGGAGAGGAGGAGGAGATCGCGACGGACGTCGGCGTCCACGTCGGCAAGATCGTCCGGACGACCCTCCACCGTTACGTCACGGCCTACGGCACGGTCGAGCCGGAGCCTCCCGGCGAGGGGCGGCCCGCCGGTGGCGCCCAGGTCTCCGCCCCGGTCGGCGGGATCCTGACCGAGATCGCCTGCGTGGAGGGCCGCTCCGTCGAGCGCGGCGCGCTCCTCTTCCGTCTTGACACGCGCCTCGCCGAAGTGGCCGTCGCCAAGGCCGAAAAAGAGCTTCTGGCCGCCGAGCAGACGTACGAACGCCAAAAGAAGCTCCTGGCCGTTGATGGGACATCTCAAAAGAACTTCCAGGAGGCCGAGCTGGGATTAGCCACGGCCCGGAGCGTCCTTGCTGCGGCCCGCACCGAGCTGGCCCTGCTCGAGATCCGGGCCCCGCTCGCGGGGACGGTCGTCCGCATCGCCGCCCGGATCGGCCAGGCGGTCGAGCCGAACGCGGTCCTGGCGGAAGTCCTCGCCCTCGACCGCCTCGTCGTCACGGCCCAGGTCCCCAGCCGTGACGCCGCCGAACTCAAGGCCGGGCAGCCCATCGTATGGGGCGAGGGGGACGCCGCCGGCGGGTCCGTGCTCGTCGTCGGGCGGGACATCGATCCCACGACCGACACCGTGCTCGTCCGGGCTTCGCTGCCGGCCGGCGCGGGGCTGCGGCCCGGCCAGTTCCTGACGGTCCGGATCGTGGCCGGAGAGCGCCGAGACATCTTGGCCGTCCCGGAAGAGAGCCTGATCGCGGATTCCGTCGGCGGGACCAACGGCTGGATCGTCCTCGTCGAAGGCTCCCAAGCCGTCCGGAAGGGCGTTCAAGCGGGATTCCGCGAGGGCGGCCTGGCCGAGGTCGAGGGCGAAGGCCTGAAGGAAGGACTGGCCATCGTCACGACCGAAGCGTATAGCATCGTCGGCCCCACGAAGATCCACATCGTCGATACCCCGTAGATCCCATGCGCAAAGACGCCGCCACCGGTCCCTTCGCGACCCGCCACGCCATGCCCGTCGTGTTCGTCAGCTTGGCGCTTTGCCTGGCCGGCGTCTTCGCCGCCCTGACGCTCTCGTCGTCGGTCTTCCCGCAGACCAACTTCCCCCGGGTCGTCATCTTGGTCGACAACGGTGTCATGCCGGCCGACGAGATGACGGCCACTGTTACTCGCCCCATCGAAGAGGCGATAAAGGATATCCGGGGCGTCGCCAAGATCCGCTCGACGACCGGGCGCGGATCGGCCGAGATCAGCGTGTTCTTCAATTGGACCGTCGACATGGTCCAATCGGAGCTTTACGTCCTGAGCCGGCTGTCGCAGGCCCAGGCGTCGCTGCCTCCGACCGTCGAATCCTCGGTGTTTCGCCTGACCTTCTCGGCCTTCCCCATCCTCGGCGTCAGCCTCACGAGCCGCTCGCGCGGCATCATCGAGCTCTGGGAAGAGGCGCGCTACGATCTCAAGCTCCGCTTCCTCCGCATCCCCGGGGTCGCGCGCGTCGACCTCGTCGGGGGCCGCACGCCCGAATACCACGTCGTCGTCGACCCGCTCCGCTTGGTCGCCGCCGGGCTCACATTCGCCGAGGTCTCCGAGGCCTTGGCCAGCAACAACCTCGTGGCCTCCGCCGGGATGCATGAAGAGAACCACGCCCTTTATCTGACGACCGTCGACGGGCGCCTGCGTTCCGTCCGCGACATCGAGGACCTGCCCCTCAAGGTCGTCGCCGGGCATCCGGTCCTCGTCCGCGACGTCGCCCGGGTCGAGCGGGGGCCGGAGCCGGTCTTCAATATCGTGACCGCCGACGGGGAGAACGCGGTCCTGCTCAACATCCGCAGCCAGCCCGAAGGGAGCACGCTCGCGATCGCCAAGGCCGTGAAAGCGCAGCTGGCGGAGCTCCGGCGCGAGCTGCCGCCCGACATGAAGCTCGCCTTCTTCTACGACCAATCGGAGATCGTCCGGGCCTCGGTCGCCAGCGTCTGGGAGGCCATCCTGTTCGGCCTGGCCCTCTCCGTGCTCATCCTCTATCTGTTCTTGAAGGAATGGGAGACGACGTGGGTCGCGACGCTGGTCATTCCGGTCACGGTGCTGATCACGCTGCTGGCGATGAAGGCGGCCGGCCTGAGCTTCAATCTCATGACCCTGGGAGGCATCGCCGCGGCGATCGGCCTCGTCATCGACGACGCCATCGTCGTCGTCGAGGCCATCCATACGAAGCGGCGGTCCGGCCGCGACCGGCTGGCGGCGGTCCGCGAAGCCCTGGGCGAGATCGTCCGGCCGCTCATCGGCTCCACCTTGACGCCCGTGGTCGTGTTCATCCCCCTGGCCTTCCTCCAGGGGATCACCGGCGTCTTCTTCCGGGCCCTGGCCCTGACCATGGTCGTCGCCCTCCTGACATCGCTGGCCTTGGCCGTGACCCTGACGCCCGCCTTGGCCGTCCGCTTACTGCGGGCCGGTGGCGGATCCCCGGAGACGCCTCGCGAGGACCGGGGCGGGCCGGTCCTCCGGAGAATCATCGGCGTCTACGAACGGGCGGTCCGGGCGGCGCTCCGGAGGCCTTGGGTCGTGATCGGCCTCTGCGGCGTTGTGCTCGTTCTCGCCGTCCTTTTTTATCAGGGGCTCGAGAGCGAATTCCTCCCGCCCATGGACGAAGGCGGCTTCGTCATCGATTATTTCACTCCCCCCGGAACGAGCCTGGCGGAGACCCATCGGCAGCTGCTCGAGGCGGAGAGGATCCTCCGGACCCTGCCGGAGCTGGAGAGCTATTCGCGCCGCACCGGCGCGCGCCTGGCGCTGTCCATCGCCGAACCGAACACGGGGGATTTCCTGGTCAAGCTGAAGCGGGACCGCAAGCGGAAGACCGAGGAGGTCATCGCGGACCTGAGGAAGAGGTTCAACCAGGCGCTGCCGGGAGTGACATGGGAGTTCCCCGGCATCCTGGGCGACCTGATCGGCGATCTCATGTGGGCCCCCCAGCCGATCGAAGTGAAGCTGTTCTCGACGGACCAGGCCTGGCTCGAGAAGAAAGCGCCGGAGGTAGCCGGGGCCATCGGCAACATCCCGGGGGTCGTGGACGTCTTCGACGGGCTGGTCTATACCGGGCCGACCATCAGTCTCAGGCCCCGTTCGCCGGGCGCCCAGCGCTACGGCCTGACCGCCTCCGACATCGCGGCGGCGGTCAATACGGCCATGCTCGGAACGACCGCCTCGTCCGTCCTCGAAGGCGACCGGGTGGTCGAGATCCGGGTCAAGGGCGAGCCGGCCGGCGTCGATAAGCTGGAGAAGCTCCGCCACCTGCCGCTCCGGACGCCCGACGGGACGTTGGTCCAGCTCTCCCAGGTCGTCGATGTCCGGGAGGAGCCCGGTCAACTCGAGCTCCGCCGCGAGGATTGGCGACAGGACGTCGCCGTCACGGCCAGGCTCGAAGGCCGCGATATGGGCAGCGCCATGGCCGAGATCCGCGCCGTCCTCGCCAAGGACGCGTCCATCCCGCCGCGAACCATCGAATACGGCGGCCTTTACGAGCAGCAGCAGGAATCATTCCGCAATCTGGTCATCGTCCTGCTGATGGCCGTGGTCTTCGTATTCACGGTCCTCCTCGTCGAGTTCGGGTCGTTCGCCGAGCCCTTGGCCATCGTGTTCGGGGCGGTCCTGGCCATGTTCGGCACGGTCCTGGCCCTCTGGATCACAGGTACGTCTCTCAACGTCGTGTCGCTGCTGGGGGCCATCATCGGGATCGGCATCGTGGCCAAGAACGGCATCCTGATGCTCGACTTCGTCAAGGAGCTCCGGACGCAGGGGCTCGACCTGGCCGAGGCGCTGGTCCGTTCGGGCCGGCGCAGGCTCCGGCCGGTCCTGATGACCTCCTTGGCCGCCGCGCTGGGGATGCTGCCTCTGGCTTACGGTATCGGTTCGGGCGCCGACATGCTGAGGCCCCTGGCCATCGCCGTCATCGGGGCCCTGTGCATCTCCGTTCTGCTGTCGCTTGTCGCCACGCCGACGATCTACTACCTGATGACGCGCCGGCGCAGGACGGGCTGACCTATTTCCCGAATTCCAGGACCATGAACGATCCGGGGACCACCGCCGGCCGCGGCCGGGGCTGTTCCGCCGTCGGCGCGGGCGTCGGGCCGTATTCCGCCGTCACCACGAAAACGTGGTGGGTCTTGGGATCGAGCTCCATCGTCCGGGCGCCGCGGGCCGTGGGCACGGTCTCGGCAACCTCGTACTTGTCGGCCGAGATCTGACGGACGACGGTCAAGGTCCCTTCGCCGTTCGAAGCGAACACGAGCTTCGTCCCGGGGTCGTAGCGGACCGCGTCGGGGCCGCCGCCGATGTCGACCGTCCCGACGACCTTGTCCGTCGCGGCGTCGATGGCCGTCGCGTTCGCCGTCCGGCCGTTGAAGGTGAACACGCGGCCCGAGAAGGCATCGTACATGACGGAGTCCGGGTTCTGGCCGGAGGAGGGGACCTCCGTCAGGAGCTGGCGCGTCTTCAGGTTGAACACGGAGACGCTGTTGCCCCGTCCGTTGGAGATGTACCCCCGGTTCTTTTCCGGCGCGAAGGCCACGCCGTGGACGCCCTTGAGCCCGGAGATGGGCTCGCCCTTGACGCCGGTCGCGACGTTCAGGACCTCGACGGCGTTGCCGTGGGTCACGTAGAGCAGGCGCGTCCGGCCGTCCAGGGCCATGTAATCCCAGCCGCCCTCGCCGCCGAGGACGTGTTTCTTGAGAAGATGATAGCCCGCCGCCTTCGGCGCCTGGGGCGCCGCGGCGACCGCCATAACCAGAGCCAGACCAAACACGAGTCCGATCCGCGCTTTGTTCATTGTTGCTGACCTCGCTTTCGAGCTATTCTAATCCTATTTTTCGCGTTTGTCCTGTCCCCTCCGGGATCGCTTTCCGGTCTCCTATTTTGTCCCGAAGTACCAGACGAACTTGACCATGGTCACGGTCGTGTTCATCCGCCAACGACGCGGGTCGAGGGTGTCGCCGAACTGGTTGAAGACAACGTAGAGGTAGGCGCCGGGCTTGGGGATCCAGGTGATCCGGACATTGAAGAGGATCTCGTCGTCGTCGTTGTTCCACTGGCCGAAGACGGACCCGTACAGCCGGGGCGTGAGGGACAGGTTCAACCGGCCCACGACCTCGTCGATGGAGAAAGCCCCGGCGGCCAGCCGGATGTCCGTCCGGGCGTAATCGGCGCTGGCGCTGAAGTGCCGGCTGGGCTTCCAGGCCAGCTGGGCTTCGTATTCCGCGCTCGAACCCGTGTAGAACTCCCCCCAGTTGATCCCCGCCGCCGCGACGAGGGGCCGCCCCTCGAACGACTCGAACTGGAGCTCGAGACGGTCCGACCAGTAACGTCCCGCCGGGATGACGAACCCATCGCGGATCTCGAAGTCCTCGGTCAAGTTCTCGGCGTCGCGCTGAAGGTTGAACTCGAAGGCCTCTCCGCTCTTGAGCTCGACGCCGAGCGGCCGGATCTCCACGTACGCCGATTGCAGAGCGTGGGTCACGTCGTCGATGTAGTAGCTGAGCTCGAACGGCTTGAGGTCCATCTGACGGATCCAAGGGAGGAACTTCGGCCGGGGGCCGAACGAGAGCTCCGAGCTGAAGACCTGGTAGCTCGTCCGGCTGAGGAAGCCGACCTCGGGATTGAAGCCGAGGCCGGCCCGTTCCCAGGACGCGCTGAAATCGACGAGGTCATTGGGATAATTGATAAAAAGGCGATGGGCCGTTCCCGTGGCGTCTGCAACGCCGGATGTGTAGGTCGCGGCGAACGCTCCGCCCAACTGGAAGGTCTTGTCGCCGAAGAGTTTCGAGGTCGAGAACAGCGCGTCGACGCCGCCGGTCCCGTTGAAGTGGCCGGGCTGGAAGGAGCCGACGGCCAGGGCGCCTATCGAGGACTCCTCCCCGAGGTCTTGCTTCACCCGGACCAGCGAGAAATTCGTCGAGTTGGAGATCGCCGTCCGGCCCGTCTGGAGGCTCATGACCCCGAGCGTCGTGCCGCCCATTTTTCCGAGGAACCGGGCTCCGCCGAGGATCGCGGCCTCTTGTCCCTGGACGCTGCCGATCCGCCGGCTGTAGAACGGTTGGGCCCGGCCGAGAGAGAAATCGAAGAAGGTCCTGCCCTCGAGGAAGAACTGGCGTTTTTCCGGATAAGAGATGGAGAAACGGGTCAGGTTGACGATCATCTGATCCGATTCGACCTGGGCGAAATCGGGATTGACGGTGAAGTCCATCTTGACCGTGGGATTGACGAGATAGCTGAAATCGAGCCCGATGGCGCCGCGGGTGAAGGCCTTCGCCCCCCGCTCATTCTCCAGCCCGCCGACGGCGTAAGGACGGAATTCGAAGACCCTCGTCCGGGCCAGGTCCCGGAGCGCTTCCAAGGTCCCGGCCCGGCTGATCTGCCGGAGGCTGACGTCGCGCGACCAGCCCTGCCAGCGGACCTGCTCCCGCTTGTGGCGGATATCCCGCTCGAAATTGATGCCCCAGGTCTGTTCCTTGGCCGCGCTGAACTTCAGTGTGGAAAAGGGGATCCTGATCTCCGCGAACCAACCTTGATCGGTCCGGGTGGCCGCGGCATACCAGACGCCGTTCCAATCGCTGTTCGACTTCCTCCCGTTGTCCTGGATCAGGGCGTCCGCCTGGGAGGCGTTGGGATTGACCGCGAAATAATACGCGTTCCGGCGGTCGGCGTAGGTGTCGATGACGATCTGGACATTGTCGTCGCTGTCCGTATCGAAATCCCACTTCATCCGTTGGGCGACGATCTTCGCCGCTTCGCGGTCGAAGCACCAGAGGCCGATGAACAGGTCGGTCGCATTGTGGAGGACCGCGACCTCGGTCCTCTCCGTGGCGGGGGCGTTCTCCTCAAGCTCACGCTGGGTGAAATTGGAGATGTGCGGGGCCTTGGCCCATTCCGGTTCGTCCAAGACGCCGTCGAGCTTGATGGGGGAACCGATCTTCAGGGCCGTCAAGACATCCGGTTGACTGCGCTGTGCTTGAAGGGGCAGGCCGCCCAGGAAACAGACGAGGACGGCGAGCCCAAGCGTGATCGGTCTGTTCATGCGTGTCGGCGGGGCCAACCGGTCTGTCCTTGCGTCACCTCGGCCTAGCGGCGTCCGGGGAACGAGACCATGATCCCGATCTCCGGGGCCCAGCCCGCGGCCTTGGAGGTCAGGCCAAAAGCGTTGTTGATCTTGAACCGGACCGTCTCGCTCAGCCAGAGCTGGAACTCGGAGATGAACTCGATCTCGTCCTGGGTCCCTTCGACGCCCGCATAGACGCAGAGGCTTTTTGACAAGCGCTTGTAGTATTCGACGGCGTATTCGCCGAGATCGAAGACCCCGCCGGCCTGTTCGACGGCCGCCCGGACGGTGATCGTGCCCCATCGGAAGCCTTTGATCATGCCCACCCCGGCCTTGGTCTCGAGGTCCGGCGTCCCGATCAGGTACTTCGTCTTATGATGGGGCAGAACGACCTCGCCGTAGCTGAAGAACCCCGGCCGCCGGTCGGTTTCCTTCGACCACATCCAGCGCAGCTCGGCCTGGACGTCGCCCAAGCCTTTTTCGGACAGCTTGTCGGGCATCCCCGAGAGATCGCCGGGCGACCTCACGAGAGAAGCGCGGGTCATGGCCGCCTCCATCTCGACGGCCAGCCTGTCCGACAGCCCGTAGGCCAGAAAGATCAGCCATTCGCTCTCCCGGTAGCGGCCGCGAAAGTCCTGGTCGAGGGTGAACCCGAATTCATTGGGGCTGTATTCGTAGTTGTTGTCCAGATAGAACTCGAAGAATGGATAGGCGATCCATTCTCCTTTTTGGACGTAGGTCCCGAACATCGAGGTCGGGACGCCCGGCCCCCGGTCCTTCAAATAGAATGGACGATCTTGAGCGGTTGCCGGCTGAGCCGTCAAAACGACGCTCAGGACGACAGCTCCGGCCAGAGCCCACAGGGCACACGTTGTTCTCATGCGATCCTCCTTAGACATGAGATTCTCCCTTATCTCGAACTCCCATCACTGGATGGTCTTGCCGCCCGCATCGATCGTCACGCTCTTGGTCTTGCCGCCGACCTGGATCTGCAGCTCGAAGAGTCCTTGGCCGTTCCTGAACTCGATGTCATAAAGGGCGATCCCGGCTTCCTTCTCGACGTCCATCCTGTCGATGACAGCCCCCGGGCAATTCGCCCCGGCCGCCTGGGCGACCGCCGGGCGCATCTTGATCTCGGCTTTGGCCCGTTCCTGCGCTGCCCGTCCGGTCTGAGCCGCCGGAGCGCTGGCGCTCAAGACCAGAAGAACCGCCAAAATGCGTCTCATGAGAACCCCGGGTGAGTCATGATCGGGTCATGCGCGGGAGGACGAGGCGGAACGTGCTGCCACGGCCCTCTTGGCTTTCGAGCTCGATCCGGCCGCCGTTCACCTCGATAGCCCATTTGGCGATGGCCAGTCCCAAGCCCGCCCCGCCCGCCCGGGACGATCGGCTC
>Ga0136653_10000698_pt1 | contig 17662 bp, 16 predicted proteins | sample LakKivw275mmetaG_FD_94866 | JGI IMG/M metagenome (GOLD analysis project Ga0136653, IMG submission 94866) | Anoxic lake water microbial communities from Lake Kivu, Rwanda to study Microbial Dark Matter (Phase II) - Lake Kivu water 275m metaG... | ecosystem: Environmental > Aquatic > Freshwater >...
ACGAGGCCCTGCGGCCCTCTCCTTGACAGGACCCTGTCCTCGCCTTATAGTTCCCAACAGCACGGCAAGAGGGACATGAGAGAGACGAGATGGCTCTCGCAAGAAAAGGGCTCTACCGGTTCCCCTGGACCCAGGTCGACACGCCGGGCACCTGGGTCGAGGTCACGGACAGCTGCGATCTGGCCTGCCCGGGGTGTTTCCGGCACCGCCTGGAAGGCCACCGGCCTCTCGAGGTCGTCCAGGACGAGATCCGTCTCTGCCAGACCGCCACGAACTGCGAGCGGGTCGCGATCGCCGGCGGCGAGCCGCTGCTCTATCCCCAGCTTACGGACGTCGTCGCGTACATCGCCGCGCTCGGGATGAAGCCCGTGCTGATGACGAACGGCGAGCGCCTGACCCCCGAGTACGCCCGGGAGCTGAAGAGGGCCGGCCTCGTCCAGTTCTATTTCCATGTCGACAGCGGCCAGAACCGGCCGGGCTGGGAAGGGAAGGACGAGCGGGCCGCGAACGAGCTCCGCCAGCGCTACGCCGATCTCGTCCGCGGGCTCAAAGGCGTGATGTGCGGCTACAACATCACCATCACCCGGGCCAACCTGGCCGCCGTGCCCGACATCGTCGGCTGGGGGCTGGCCAACATCGACCGGGTGCACAGCCTCTCGCTCATCGCCATCCGGGGCCTGGTCACGGAACCGGGGACGGAATACCGGGCGGGCGGCCGGACGGTGGAGCCGAAGGAAATCCAGTGCCGGGCCGATTCGGCCCAAGATTACGATATCACGTCGGACGAGATGTTCGAGCTTGTCCGGAAAGCCTTTCCGGACCTGCGGCCTTGCGCCTTCTTGAACGGAACGGCCGACCCGGCCTCGACGAAGTTCCTCGTCATCGTCCCGATCGGCGGCCGGGACGAGACCTACGGCGTCTGCGGGCCGAAGTCGGCCGAGCTCACCCAGGTCGGCCGCCATCTCTACACCGGGAGATACACCGCGCTCGCGCTGACGCCCCGGCCGTCGAAGTCCGTCTTTCTCCTCTGGCCGTGGGACGGGGAGGTCCGGCGGGCGCTCCGGCGTTTCCTGGCCGCCACCGTCCGGCATCCCGGGCGTCTTTTCCGGAAGGTCCACATCCAGGGCATCAACCTCGTCCAGCCGACCGAGATCATCGGCGACGACAAGAATTTCTGCGACGGATGTATCAACCTGATGCCCTGGAAAGGGATGATGGTCCATTCCTGCGTCCTCGACGAATACCGGCTGTACGGAGCTCCGATCAAGGCCGTCAAGGGAACGTCGAGGCCGGTGTGAGGTCCTTCGAGGACGCCGTCGTCGTCGTCACCGGCGCCGCGAACGGGATCGGGCGGGCGACGGCCCTGACCTTCGCCCGGCTCCGGGCCAGGCTCGCCCTGGCCGACATCCGGCCGCTTGCGGAAGTCGCCGACGGGGTCGCCGCGGCCGGCGGCACGGCCCGGACGTTCGAACTCGACGTCAGGGACCGCGACCGGGTGAACGATCTTGCGGCGGCGGTCCTTTCCGAATTCGGACGGGCGGACGTCGTCGTCAACAGCGCCGGGGTGCTCATCCTCGGAGAGATGCGGCTCGTCCCGCCCGACGATCTGCGCTGGATCATGGACACGAACTTCTGGGGCGTCGCCCACGTCGTCCAGGCCTTCCTGCCGTCGATGATCGAGCGCGGAAGCGGCCATTTCGTCAATATCTCCTCGCCCAACGCCCTGGCCCCCGTGCCGTACGTCGGGGCCTATTCGGCCTCGAAGGCGGCCATGACCATGCTCTCCGAGACCCTCCGGCTCGAAGTGGCGAAGCACGGCATCGGCGTGACCACGGTCTGCCCGGGCTTCACCCGGACCGGGCTGCGGGGCGAGGCGCGCTACCGGGCGGACACCGCGGCCAAGGCGGAATTCCTGATCGGCCTCCGAAAGCGCATCGAGCGCCGCGAGATCGATCCCTTCCGGGTGGCCCGGAAGATCCCCGGCGCGGTCCGCAGGGACCGGGCCCTGGTCAGGATCTCCCCGGAGACCTATCTCGTGTCCTGGGCTTACCGCTTCACGCCGCGCCTCTTCCGGAAGGTTTCGGAATCTCTTTTTAGAAGGACCGCGTGACATGCGGGTCTTCGTCACGGGGGGTTCGGGCTTCATCGGCGGGGCGCTCATCCGCCGTTTGAGGGCCGATGGCCACGAGGTCCTCGCCCTGGCCCGGTCCGGGCGCGGCGCCTTTCTGGTCGCCGCCGCGGGAGCGGTCGTCGTGCGAGGCGATATCGCCGATCCGGGCCCCTGGCAGGACGAGATGCGCCGGGCGGACGCGGTCGTTCACGGCGCCGCCAAGGTCTCCGACTGGGGCGCCAAAAAGGAGTTCGATCGCGTCAATGTCGACGGGACCCTCAACGTCCTTCACGCCTTGAGACATTGGCCGGGACATTTTGTCCACATAAGCTCGGTCGCCGTCCACGGTTGGCGGCCGGGCTCCTATACGGAGAACAGTCCCGCATCTCCGGGACGGCACCCCTATTGCCGCTCGAAGGCCGCCGCCGAGGCCTTCGTCGAGGCGTCCGCCGGCGAAGGGCTGAGGGCCTCGATCGTCCGCATCGCGGGCGTCTACGGGCCGGGCGACACGCATTTCGCCGGGAGGCTCCTCGATTACGCCGCCTCGGGCCGCATCCCCATCGTCGGGCGGGGCGACCAGCCCTCCAAGATGATCTACATCGACGACGCGATCGCCGCGCTCGCGACCCTGCTGGCCCGACCGGGCGAACCGGGCGCGCGCTACCTCCTGAACGACCCGGCCGTCCCGAGCGTCGAGGACATGGTCCGCCTGGCGGTCCGGGCCCTCGACCTCAAGGCCGAGGTCCGTCACGTGCCCGAGGCGCTCGCCCTGGCGGCCGCCTTCGCGGAGGAGACCCGGGCCCGGCTGACCGGCTCGCCCCCCCTCCTGACGTCCTACGCGGTCAGGGCCATGGGCCGGCGGTGCTTCTTTTCGCCCGAAGGGACTTCGCGGAAGCTGGATTGGTCGCCGGTCGTCAAGGCCGAGGACGGCGTCGCGAGAACGGTCGCCTGGTTCCGGAAAAACGGCCCTAAGGCCGAAACTCCGCCGCCGGCGGGCGAGGCCGGGCGGTGACCGGCGCGCCGAATTTCAGGTAGCTCTCGAGGATACAGGACGAGATGATCCGCCCTTCCCAATAGGTCTTGTTTGGGCAGCCATCGCAGAGGTCGAGTTCGCCCGTCGGCAGGATGTCCAGCGGCTGGAGAAGGATGATGTTCTGGGCGTGGACGCGGCGGAAGAGCAACGACGGGTCCCCGGCGGACGCTTTGAGGAAGCGGCCGAAAGCCCGCCGGACGTCCCGGTCGAACGGCCAGAAGAGGACGAGCATCGCCTTGGCCTTGCGGCTGACCCCGGCCCGGGTCATCGAGAGGTAGCGGCCCTTGACCAGGTGATGGGCGGCCTGCAGGAACTCGAAGGACTTCGGTCCGAGATGGCCGAAGGTCCTCCTCCGGGTGCCGAGCGTCACGCCCACGGACCACTTGGGCGACGTCGCCAGGCTGGTCCCGCTGATGTAGCCGGCCAGGCCGAAGTCCGGATTGGCGCGCTTCACGTGGGCGTAGAGCTCGGCCGAGGAGATCCGCCGGGGCGGCGGCGAGGCCGGGGCCGGCCTGTCCCCGACGGCCAGCGGGTGGGCCCCGGCCCAGAAGTCGAACGGGCCGTCGGCCGCAAACCGCCGCACGGCGATCAGCGTGTAGGCGTGGACCCGGTCGACGTTGCGGGCCGCCCACTCGACGATCGCCGGGATCTCGTCGACGGCGTCGGGGAAGATGGTAATGTTGAAGGACGAGACGAGCCCCCCTTCGGCGTGGACCATGTCCACGAGCTCCTGGCGCAGAACGTTCAGCTCCCGCTCGGATCTCCCGGCCCAGCCGGGCCGGCGCTGATGGCTGTCGACGTGGAAGATGAACCCGAACAGGCCGGCCCGCTTGAGCTCGCGGACGAGCGGCGGGTCGAGCATGACGGCGTTGGTGACGAGCAGGGGCTTCGGACCGAGGGATTTGACCAGGCGGACGATGTCGAGGATCCGGCCGTGGGTCAAGGGCTCGCCGCCGGCGATCATCATCAGGTCGCACTTGCGCAGGGCCAGCGAGCCTCTCAGCTCGGCCTCGATCTGGGCCAGCGATTTTTCGCTCTGCGGGTCGTTCGTCGCGTAGCAGAGATCGCAGCTGATGTTGCACTTCCGGGTCGGCTCGATCCAGCTCATGCCGTTGTCCGTGGTGCTCCACGGCAAGCGATAGAGCGTCGCGAGATCGATCGGCGGGTAGGGATCGTCGAATGGCCGGCTCATGGCGCCCCCTTGCGCAAGAGGAATAAGGCGACGAGGACAAGCGCCGCGAGGTAGGCGAACATCGGCGGCGCGACCTTGCGGACGAGGCGCTTGAGGCCTTCGGCCGGACTGACGCCGGGACCGGCCAGGGCCGGGTAAAGGCGGCCGGCGAGCGTCCAACAGGCCAGGCCCCAGACGACTCCCAGCGCGGCGTCGAGGAAGATGTGCTGTTTGACCAGCACGGTCGAGGCCGTGACCACCGCCGCGCCGGCGAGGACGAGGCCGTCCCCGGCCCGGCCCAAGCGTTGTTTGAGGCAGGCGATCGTGGTGATCCAAACGAAGGCGACATGGTTGCTGGGCAGCTTGTTCGCGCCCGGATAGAAATCGGCCTTGTAGTACCAGGCCAGGACCCGTTCGGGCAGGCTCGTCCCGAGCTCGGGCCGGGCGAAGGCGACGGGGAGCAAGATGTAGACGAGGTAAGCGGTGAGGTTCGAGAGGACGATGGCCAGGAAGGCCCGGTTGACCCGGTGCCAGTCGTCGACCGCCGCGAAAGGCAGGAAAGGCCAGAGGTGCGTCAGGAGGTAAGGCCAGATGAACCCGGCGACGAAGGGGATGGCCCGGTCGACCGGCAGGCTCAGGTCCCTCGTCGGCAGGGTCTTGGCCACGTTCCCGACGAGCTCGAAGACGGCGATCCACGCGACATAAAGAAGGAGAGTCGCCTTGAGATAGAACAGACGCTCGGACCGGTCCGTCACCACGCCGCTCCCATCACCTTCGGACCGGATGGTATTTCCGACGGCGGGCGATGTCAAGCGGCGCGCGGGCGCGGTCAGCGCTTCTTATTGAGGTCGGCGCAGCGGATGCCGCGCGGATTGAAGCATCGGTTACAGGAGATGCACTCGGACCCCGAGGCCAGGCCTTCGCGGAAATGCCTGACGAGAAAGGGGTCGCGGATGAGCGGCCGGCTCAACGAAATGAGGTCCGCCCGGCCCGCTTCGACGATGCGCTCGGCCACCGCCAGGGTCCTGATCCCCCCCAAGCCGAAGACCGGCACGCCGACGGCTCTCTTGATCCGAGCGGCGTTCTCGACGAAGTAGCCCTCGTCGGCCGGGCCCCGGCGGCCCGGCCAGACCGAGCCCTTTCCGGCCTCGGCCATGCCGCCGCTGACCTCGATCCCGTCGATCGCCGCCGCTTCGAGGAGACGGGCGACCCCGATCGCGTCCTCGAGCGTCAAACCGCCCTCCAGGAAGTCCGTCGAATTGAGCTTGACGATCGTCGGGAAATCGCGGCCGCAAGCCGCTTTGACGCCTCTGAGGACCTCGAGGAGGACGCGGGACCGGTTCTCGACGGAGCCGCCCCACTCGTCCGTCCGGCGGTTCGTATGCGGGGAAAGGAAGCTCGAGATGAGATAACCGTGGGCGGCGTGGAGCTGGACGCCATCGAAGCCCGCCTTTTGGGCCCGGCCGGCCGCGGCGACGAAATCGACGATAAGAGCGCGGATCTCGTCCGCCGTGAGCTCCCGGGGCATGACCTTGGTCACCGGGTCGTAGACGGAGGAAGGAGAGACGGGGACGCAGCCGCAGTCGCGAGGCTTGGTCTGCCGGCCGGCGTGGGCGATTTGCAGGAAAACCCTGGAGGCGGAGCGGTGGACGGCGGCCGGGACCCGGGCCAGCCCGGGGATGAACTTGTCGTCGAAGACGCCGGTCTGCCGCGGGCTGGCTTTGCCCGAAGGCTGGACGTTGGCGTGACCGGTGATGATCAGCCCGACCTCGCCCTCGGCCAGGCGGGTGAACAGGGCGACGTTGGCGTCGGTAATGAAGCCGTCGTCATCAGCCATGTAATCGTGCGTGGCGGAGCGGGCGAAGCGGTTCGGGATGGTCAGGGGACCGATCTTGACGGGCGTGAAGAGGATGCTCATGGGCCCCATTCTAGCCGATTCGCGGACCGGATGATATAATCCCTGCATGCCCGTCACGGAGATCGAGCAGAAGGTCCTCGAGGCCCTCGAAGGCCTGGGCATCCCATATGCCCGGCACGAGCACCCTCCGGTGGCCACGGTCGAGGAGGCGGAGAAGCACTGGGGCGGTCTCAAGGGCACGCACTGCAAGAACCTCTTTCTCCGGAACTACAAGGGCAACCGCCACTATCTCGTCATCGCGCCGGTCACCCGGGGCGTCGACCTGAGACGGCTTAACGCCGCGCTCGGCGAGGACCGGCTGAGCTTCGCCTCGCCCGAGCGCCTCCGCCGCTGGCTCGGCGTCGAGCCGGGCTCGGTCTCGCCCTTCGGCCTGCTCAACGACGAGACGCGCGGTGTCCGGGTCGTCTGCGACGAGGCCCTGCGGGGGAGCCTCGCCCTGGGCTTCCATCCGAACGTCAACACGGCCACCCTCGAGATCTCGATGGCCGATTTTGAGAGGTTCCTGGCCGCCCGCGGCAACGTCGTCCGTTGGATCGAGCTCTGAAGAGAGGGAGACGCACCCATGCGCGCACATCAGCTTCTGGCCGCCGGCCTTCTGGCCGCGGCCGTCACCGTGTCGGCCGTTCCGCCCGCCCGCATCCCCGAGCCTAAAGTCGCCTTCGCGCCGTTCGAATACGTCTGCCGCCGGGCCCCGGCCCCGGTCCGCGTGGACGGCCGCCTCGACGACGCCGCCTGGGCCGATGCCGATTGGACCGATGTCTTCGGCGACATCGAAGGCCCGGCCAAGCCGGTGCCGCGCCTCCGGACCCGCGTCCAGATGCTCTGGGATGACGGTTACCTCTACATCGGGGCCTACCTCGAAGAGCCGCACCTCTGGGCCACGCTCAAGGAGAGGGACTCCGTCATCTTCCAGGACAACGATTTTGAGGTCTTCATCGACCCCGACGGCGACACCCACGATTACTACGAGCTCGAGATGAACGCGCTCAACACCGTTTGGGACCTGCTCCTCGTCCGGCCTTACCGCGACGGCGGCCCGGCCGTCCACGCCTGGGATATCCAGGGCCTCAAGACGGCGGCCCATCTCATGGGTACCTTGAACGACCCGTCGGACCGGGACAAGGCCTGGACGCTCGAGATCGCCCTGCCGTTCGCCGTCTTTAAGGAGTGCATCCCCGGCAAGCCCGAGCGTCCCGCGGCCGGCGAGCAGTGGCGGGTCAATTTCTCCCGGGTCGAATATTGGCTGGATGTCGAGAACGGCGCCTATGCCAAGGCCAAGGACAAGTCCACCGGCCGGCCGCTCCCCGAGGACAACTGGACCTGGACGCCCCAGGGGATCGTCAATATCCACTATCCCGAGATGTGGGGGTACGTCCAGTTCTCCTCGAAGCTCCCCGGCAAAGGCAGGGAGAGATTCGAGCGGCGGGCCGAGGAAAAAATCAAGTGGGCCCTGCGCAAGATCTATTACGCCGAGTGGCGCCGCTACTCCGACGCGGGCGGCTTCGCGACGGACGTCGTCTCTCTAGGGCTCAAGGGCGAGGAGGCCCTGAAGATCAAGGGCTGGTCGTCGCCGCCGGCGATCTTCGCGACGCCGAGCCTGTTCGAAGCCGTCTATACCGCCAAGTCCGGCGAGAGCTGGCATATTCGCCAGGACGGGCTGGTCTGGAAAGACAAGCCGGCGGGGCCCGAAGCGAAGTGAGGGGAGGGGAGGCCGTGCGCAAGCTTATTGCGTCCGTGGGGTTGACCGTTCTTCTCGTCGGCGGCCTCGGCCTTCTTCAGAGCGCCGGCTTGCCTTCGGCCAAGCCCGAGGCCGTGGGCATGTCCTCGCCGCAGCTCGCGCTCCTCGACGGGATCGTCGGCGCGGCCGTGGCCCGGAAAGATTTCCCGGGCGCGGTGCTGCTCGTCTCCCGCCGCGGCAAGGTCGTCTTCCGGAAGGCCTTCGGCGATTCGGAGATCGTCCCCGAGCGCCTGCCGATGAAGGCGGACATGATCTTCGACCTGGCCTCGGTCACCAAGCCGGTGGCGACCGCGACGGCCGTCATGCTCCTCGTCGAGCGGGGCGAGATCCGGCTCTGGGACACGGTCAAGACCTATGTCCCCGAGTTCACGCCCTGGTACGGGGAAAAAGGCCGGGCTGGCGAGCCGGTGCGTCTCTTTCACCTCTTGACCCACACCTCCGGTCTGCCGCCGTATACGGACGCCAAGGCCGCCGGGGAGAAGCTCGGCGACCCCTGCACGACGGCCGATCTCGTCGGCCTGATCGCCGCCCTGCCGAAAGAGTCCCCGGCCGGGACGACTTTTACCTATAGCTGCCTCAACTACATCACCCTGGCCCACATCGTCCAGAAGATCACCGGCCAGACCCTGGCCGACTTCACCGCCCAAGCGGTCTTCCAACCCCTGGGCATGACCCGGACCTTCTATCGCCCGGCCGAGTCCTGCTGGGCGGATTGCGTTCCGACCGAGGTCATCGAGGGCCGGCCCCTGCGCGGCGTCGTCCACGACCCGCTGGCCCGTCTCCAGGGAGGCATCTCGGGCAATGCCGGACTCTTCTCGACCGCAGACGATCTGGCCGTATTCGCCGAGATGCTTCTCCGCGGGGGCGAAGTGAACGGCGTCAGGGTCTTGAGCCCGCTTTCGGTCCGGCGCATGACCGAGATCTATCCCCAGGTCGGCGCCTCGGGCCGGGGCCTCGGCTGGGACATCTCGACCGGCTATTCGACCGTCAGAGGCGACCTCTTCGGCCCCGCATCGTACGGCCACTCGGGCTACACCGGGACTTCGATCTGGATCGATCCGGAGGCCGGGATAGCCGTCGTCTTTCTGACCAACCGGGTCCACCCCGATGACAAGGGGGAGATCGTCGCCCTCCGGAGCAAGGTGGCCAACGTCGTCGCCGCGGCGGTCCGGGGCCGATAAAGGCTTTGACATCGGCCGGACCCCTGTGCTATCGTCCCGCCCAGTGAGCGAGGGGCGCCATGCAAATCCAGATCGAGCGTGAGATCTTCATCCGGGCCTCCCGGTCGTTCTCCGTCCTGACCGAATCGCTCCAGCTCTTCCGGACCTACCTCGAGCCGGCCACGGCCCCGCAGGCCGCCGAGTACTACCGGGCCCGCAACTTCCTCAAGGAAGGCAAGGCCTTTTTCGATCAGACCCTGGCCGATGCCAAGAAGCTCCTGGGACCGATCCCGATCTACGCGGCCAAGGACTTCGAGACCTGGCGGACCCAGGCCCTCGTCGAGAACAAGATCGTCGTCCGGGGCCAGACCGCGGACGAACTGCGCGACGAGCTCGTCCGCGACGATTTCCTCCGCTCGATCATGCGGCCGGAAGAGATCGAGGCCTATATCGCCGCCAATTACGAGACCCAAAAGTCGGGCAAGCGGAAGCTGGCCAACATGAAGATCCGGATGGCCCTCGACAAGCTGGCCGTTCTCGTCGCCGAGGGCCAGGAGCTGCAGAAGACGGCCCAGCGCAAGCAGCAGGGCCTGCCCTTCTGAGAACGCGCTAACGAAGCGCGGTCGTCGCCCGCCAATACCTCATTTTGCCCAGGCCGCCGCGGTCCGGCTTGGCGTCGTACCCCAGGCCATGTTGCTCCTCCTTGGCCTCGACGAGCGTTCGCCCGCCATAATAAGCCTTGGTCAGGTTGACGATCGTCCAATCGAGGGAGGCGCCGCGGACGGACGCGAAGACGAAATCGCCGTCGGTCTCGACCGGACCGACCTTGATCCGGCCGGCCTCGTAGGTGTAGCGGGGCCTCCGGTAGTCGCGGCTCATGTCCTGGCGCAGGTCGTTCTTCGCGCCGACGACGATCTCCCGGTCGCCGGACCGGATGAGGACGGCCGCCGAGCCGCGGCCGGGCTCGGCCGGGAGGGCCGTCACGCGGCCGAGCCAGTCCCCGGGGTCGTCCCCGGCGGCGTGCGGGACGAGCACGGTGATGAACGCGCAGGTCTCGCCGAGCTCGAAGTGCTGGGCCCAGGACTGGTGGATGAGCCACTCATCCTGGTAATGGCGCATCTCGGCCTCGACGCCCTCCATCCGCACCTCGGTCGAGGGGAAGAGGACGAGCAGGCGCCGGTCCTCGGGCAGGACGGCGGTTTGGATGCGGTCGTAGCCGGTGTCGTACCAGTGCTCGCCCTGGCTGAAGATCTTACGGGTGTGCCAGAAGGCGCCCAGGGTGAAGTAATCCTCGCGCAGGGCCTTGAAGAGATCGAAGACGACGTAGCATTCCGGGTCCTTGACATAGACGATGACCCGGTCGGCCTGATAGCCCCAGCCGTCGTCGACAAGGCGGGTCCGGCTGTAGTCGAAGTCCTCGAAGGACAGGAAGTCGACCTTCTTCGTCCGGACGGGCCGGTAGGAGCCGGCGTCGCGCATGAACTCGAGGAGCGTCTGGCCGGCGACGGCCTCGCGGACGCTGTAGCGGGACTCACCCGGCTTCTGGCCCCAAAAGATCTTCTCCGGCCGGACGCAGAGGCGGTTGTGAAAATAGTCCTGGCGGTAGGCGCCGTAGGGGCCCGAGGGCATGTAATCGCGGTAGCCTCCGTCGTGGAGAAGGACCGACCCGCCGGACATGAGCAGGACGATCGAATTCTCGTCGGCGTGGCCGTGGGTCATCTTCTCCTCTTCGACCGGGATGGTGTCGCGGAGGTAATCCCGGAAGTTGAGGCCGCCGTCGCCCTCATCCCGGTAGTTGAGGAGCAGGTAGCTCGAATCGGGCGTCCAGCCGTTGCGGAAGACGATCTTCTTGCCTACGACGTCCTCCATGACCTCCATCGACGCCGTGGCCGGGCGGGCGGCCTTGACCGCGTCGGTGCCCCAGCGGTAGCAATCGAGGAGCATCACGCCGAGTCCGGCGCTCGTCGGCTTGGTGAAATCGACGAACTTCGCAGCGATCGTCTCGGCGGCCCACTTGCAGCCCGGGCTCCCGAGCGCCGCGGCGGCCGCCTCGAAATAGACGAGGAAGTGCGTCCAGTTGGAGGTCCAATGGGCGTCGCCGAAGTCGGGGACGACCCCGGCCGGCGACATCAGGTTCAAATAGTATTGGGCGTAGTAAGACATCTCCGGTGTCGCGAACAGGTCCGGCATCTTGCCGAGCGCGTCGGCATATCCGAGGAGGGCATACAGCCAAACACCGTGGTAGATCGTGGCGTCCTCGATCTGCCAGTTGCCCCAGTTGTCGTCGCCGAGGGCCCGGCGTTGCATCTCCCAGACCGCGGCGTCGGGATGCTTGGGCAGGGCCCGGACCGCCCAGGCCAGGGTTTCCGCGCGGAGCGCCGCCCGGTTCATCGGCCCCCATTCGGCCGTCCGCAGGAGGTAGCGCATGCTGCCCGCGACGAGGTCGGAGGCCTGCGTGACCTCGGCCGGCGAGAGGCGGCCGAGCCGGCGCAGGGTGTCGAAGGTCCGGATGTAGCGCATGGCCGTGAAGAAATCGGGCAAGGCCGGCACGCCGTCGGCGTAATCGGACCGGAGCTTGATCGAGGCTTCGGGATAGGCCGAGCGGTAGTCGCCGTAGGTCAGGAGGACCTCTTTGGCCCGGGCGGCGTATTCCGGCTTCCGTTCTTTTTCATAGAGGGTGGCGTAGATGACGGCCATCTCCAGGAGGCCGCCCGGCGCGCGGTAGCCGAAGACGTTGAGAGGGTCGAAGGTCTTGCGCCACTGGTCCAGGAGCTCGACGGAGTGGGCGTAGGTCCAGTCGGCCGAGGCCCGGGCATAGGCCAGGTAGCGTTCCCGCGGCGCCCCGGCCAGCGCGGGGGCCAGCAGCGGGACGAGCGTGAGTCCGAGGGCCAGGGCGGCCAGGGTCCGGGTCGAGCGGGCGGCGGTCTTTCGCATGGGCATCCTCCTCGGGGGGTTCGCGATTTTTCTATCACACTTCCGGAGGCGAATCAAAGACGCCTGGTCGCGGGTCCGGGGTTGCGGCCCCGCTCGCGCCTGTGAGACAATGGGCCGAGACGGGCCATAAGGAGGCACGATGGCACGAACGATCGGACGGCGGGAATTCTTGAGAACGAGCGCGGGGGCCGGACTGGGCCTGGCGCTGGGGGGGACCTTCTCGGCGTCGATGGAGGCGGCGGCGAAAGCTTCCGTTGTCGGTGTCGGGATCGGGGCGGACGGGGCCGCGGCCGCCATGAAAGCCGTCGCGCTCTTGGGCGGCATGAAGAAGTTCGTGCGCAAGGGGGCCCGGGTCGCCCTCCTGCCCAACGTCCAGAGCCGCCACCCGGGTTCGTTCACCAAGCCCGAGATCCTGAAGGCCGTCATCGGGATGTGCCGGAAGGCCGGGGCCAAGGAGATCAGCTGCCTGAGCTGGCAAACCGTGAAGCAGTGGGAAGATACGGGCCTCAAGGCGGTCCTTGACGCCGAAGGGGCCGGGCTCAGGATCTTCGAGAAGGACGAGGCCCTTTTCAACACTCTGGCCGTCCCGGGCGGCACGGCCTTGAAGGAGGCCCGGCCCCTGGCCGCGCTGGCCGAGCACGACGTCCTCATCAACATGCCGATCACCAAGGACCATGCCGGCAACCGGTTCACGGGGACGATGAAGAACCTCATGGGCCTGAACTCGCCGGCGAACAACCGGACCTTCCATCGGCCGAACTGGAAGACCGACCCGGACGACATCGCCCATCTGGATCAGTCCATCGTCGACCTGAACAAGGCGGTCAAACCGGACCTCAACATCGTCGACGCCGTCGAGATCATCGTGACCAACGGGCCCTTCGGGCCGGGCCAGCTCTTCCGGCCCGGCAAGGTCGTGGCCGGGACGGACCGTGTGGCCATCGACGCCTATTGCGCCTCGCTCTGGGGGCTCGACCCCAAGGACATCGTCCAGATCAAGAGGGCCGCGGAGCAGGGGCTCGGCCAGATCGATCTCGCCAGGGTCAACCTCCGCGAAGAGAACGTTTAGGACCGGGAGGAGGAAAAGCGAGTGCTCTCTTCACGCCAGCAGCTCCGAAGGCCGGCCGCCCCCTTCATCGTCCTTGTCCTGGCCCTCGCTGCGGGAGCCCTGGCGACGGTCCCGTCCGGAAAGGCCGGAGGTCCGCTCCGCGTTTATCTGCCAGATGATAAGGCCGTTCAGGGTTGGGCCCGCGACGACGAGCCCCAGGAGTTCGAAGGTGAGGACCTCTATGCCTATATCGACGGCGGGGCGGAGATCTACGAGGAATACGGCTTCACCCGGGTCATCGTCCAGGACTACAAGAGCGACAAGGACCGGTCCGTCTCGCTCGAGATCTTCGAGATGGCCTCGCCGGCCGCCGCCTTCGGGATGTTCACGTTCAAGCGGTCGGGGCAAGGGGAGGTCCTGGCCCTGGGCGGCGGCGCGGAGCTCGAGTCCTATTACCTGAACTTCTGGAAGGGCCGGTTCCTGGTGACGCTGACCGGCTTCGATGAGGCCGTCGAGACGGTCAACGGACTGGCCGCTCTCGGCCGGGCTGTCGAGGCCAAGTTGCCGGCCGGCGCCGAGGCTCCCGACCTGATCGTCAGGCTGCCCAAAGAGGGCCTTCGGACGGAGAGCGTCAAGTACCTCAAAGGCCTGCTCGGACTCAACAACGTCTATCCGTTCTACACGGCCCGCGGAATGGCTTTCAAAGAGGCCGTCCGGGGGTTCTATGAAAGCGGGGAGACCCTCATCATCCTCGACTACGGCGGGGCCGAAGCCCGTCATGCGGCCTGGCTCGAGCTCCGGTCCGGACTCGAGACGTCGGGGCGTTTCGAGAGGCCGATGAATTACCTGGCGGACGCCGTGGCCTTCAAAGATGCGAAAGGGAAGTACATCGCCGTTGGCGAGGCCGGCACTCGCCTCGCTATCGGCATCCACTCGACCCTCGAATGGGCCTTGGCGACCGTCGCCCGGGTCCGCTGAGCGCCGCGAACCCGCCCCCGCGGGTTACTGCAGGACCTGCTTGATGATGTCGACCAGGTTCAGGGCGTATTCGATCTCGGTGAGCGGGATCTTCTTCGGCCCGGCGATCTTGGTGAAGCGGCCGTCCTTGTTGCTGTCCTTGGTCACGACGATATAGTCGGCGTACGGAGCGACCGCGTCGATCATGCGCTCGTTGTCGCTCCCGGCTGGGCCGCGCTTCGACTCGCCGCCGATGTGGACGGCCATGACGAAGATCTTCTTCTGCTTGCAGTGGTCGATGAGCTTCTTCAGCCGGGCCTCCTCGCTGTCGAGGGTCAGGCCCGAGGCGCCCATGCCCTTGAGGCTGGCCCCGATGGCGAAGATCACGGTCTTGAAGGGCGTGCCGGCCGCGTACTTGGCGACGTCGGTCGTCGACTCGACGTGAAAGCCCGGCCCGGACTCCCGGCCGCCGAGCCCGACGCCGTCCGAGACCATCTCGACCGTCGGGACGTCGCAATAGTCGTAACCGATGCCGGCCTCGTCGAGCACGATGTTGAGCGTCGTGACGTCGGTGCTCTGGCCGGCCGAGGTGGTCAGGACGGGGAGCCCCGCCTTGGGCAGGGCCTGTCCGGCGATGAGCCAGCCGGCGCCGAGGACCGCGATGGCCGCGAGGACCCAGAAAGCTCTTTTATTCATAGCAGCGCTCCTTTATTTCTTGTCGGGTTCCATGAGGATGTCGAAGACGCGGGTGGCCTTCTTCCACCACTCGGGCGTGGCCGGCTGGCCGCGGACCATGCCGCGCCTCTCGACGTTGTAGAGGTAGAGCCGGTTGAATTTGACGAGCAGGTCGTCGCCGAGCTTCCACCAGGCGTTGGTCACGGTCGTCGCGTTGTTGATGGCGAAGCCGGTCAGGAACCTGGCCGCCTCGGCCGGTTTCTTCTTGAGAAGGGCCGCCGCCTGCAGGTCGATCTCGGGAAGGCGGGCGATGAGCTCGCCCTCATACTTCGCCTGGGCCGCCTGGACGTCCTTGATGGCTTCCGAATAGGCGACCTGGACGTGGAAATCGGTGTAGTCGAAGGCCCAGCGGACCGAGTCGCGGCTGAAGGTCCAGTGGTCGCCGACCATGAACGACTTGGGGATCTCGGTCATCCCGGCGTACAGGGGCATGTAGCAGGAGGTGTCTTGGGAGCCGAAGGCGATCCAGACGAGGCCGCCGATCGGGTCGGGGAGCCCGGCCCGGCTCTGGGTGATCGTGGAGTACTCGGCCAGGCCGTGGTCGATGACCCGGGTCTGGCGGTAATAATTCGGGTTCTTGAACGGGCCGCCGCGGATGCCCAGGACCGGGTCGAACGGCGTGCCGTAGCTCCGGTCCCTCGTCATGGCCATGACGTCCTGGACCGAGATCCTCTTGTCCGGCTTGACCGAGAAGGGCAGGTCCATGTTGGGCGTCTCGGCCTTGAGCTTCTTGGACGGGGCGACGATGTCGAAGAACCGCCACAGGCGCTGCATCCGGCCGTTGGTGCTCACGGCACTGCCGTTTACCGGTGAATAAGCCTTCTTCCAATTGAAGGGCTTGCCGCCCTGGGGGTCGTAGAAGCCCATCTCGACGGCCAGGGAGACGACGTTCGGCGAAGCCATGAAGAAGTCCTTGTTCGCGAGGTCGATCTCGCCGATGCGCGATTCGTTCGGGCAGACGCTGACCTCGTCATCGGGCACCCTTTGGGCGCACCAGACCGCGCCGGGCTTGCCGCTCTCCGGGACCCACAGCGGGCCGGCCGGGCAGATCTCGAGGATCCAGGCCTCGTTGGGGTCGGCCACGGCCAGCATCTCGCCGTCGTCATGGAAACCGTAGCCGTATTTCTCCGCGAGCGAGCCCATGACCTGGATGGCCTCGCGGGCCGTGGCCGCGCGCTCCATCCCGAGCAGCGTCAGCATGGTCAGGTCGAGCTTGGCCGCCGGCGTCGGATTGACCAGCTTGCGCTGGCAGCCGATCGTCGACTCGCCGATGGCGACCTGCTTCTCGTTCATGTAGCCGAACATACCGTGGTGGTAGGCGTAGGTGTGGGCGACCTCGGGGATCTCCAGACCGGCGGAATCCTTTTTGTAGACGTCCCACTTGAGGCCTTCGCTCGGTGGCCAGGTCTTGTACTGGGAGATATGGTAGATCTTGCGGGTCGAGCCGGGCTTGTGGTCGGCCGCCGGGACGTGGCGCCAGGTCCAGTCGCAGGTGCCGCAGTCACAAGTGTGGGTGGTCATGACCGAGCCGTCGGTCGAGGCCAGCTTGCCGACGAGGATGGAGGTGCAGCCCTCCCCGCGGACGATGCCGTCGGAGCCGTCCGGCCCGGACGGCCCGCCGGCCGAGGCCAGGTGTCCGGCGAGCAGGACGGCCAGCCCGAAGGCGCCGAGAAAGGCGATGAGGCGTTTGAAGCTCATGATCGACTCCTTGTCGCGATCCAGGGATCCTATCTCTTGTCCGGTTCGGCCAGGACGTCGAAGGCCCGGACGGCCTTGTTCCACCACTCCGGATTGGCCGTCGGGATGCGGCCGCTCCGACGCTTCCCGGCGTCATACAGGCCGAGGTGGTTGTATTTCACCCAGAGGTCGTCGCCGAGCTTCCACCAGGCGTTGACGACGTTGGTCGCGTTGTTCAGCGAGTAGCCGGTGATGTACTTAACGGCCTCTTTGGGGCTCCTCTTGTAGAGGTCCTCGGCCAGCTTGTCGATCTCGGCCACCCGGTCGAGGGCCCCGTCCTCCCACGTCTTCTGGGCCGTCTTGACGTCCTCGATGGCCGCGTTGTAGGCGACCTGGGTGTGGAAATCGACGTAGTCGAAAGCCCAGCGGGCCGAGCCCCGGTCGAGGACGAAATGATCGCCCGTCGAGAAGGACTTGGGGATGTCGGTCACCCCGCCATAAAAGGGGATGTAGCAGGACGTGTCCTGGGCCCCCAGGGCCACCCAGACGATGCCGCCGATCGGGTCAGGGAGCCAGGAGCGGCACTGGGTCAGAGTCGTGTACTCCACGTTGGGCACGCTGATCAGGCGGGTCCCCCGGAAATAGTTCGGGTTCTTGAACGGCCCGCCGCGCAGGCCCCGGACCGGGTCGTAGACCGTGCCCGCGGACTTGTCGCGGGTCAGGGCCATGACGTCCCGGGCCGAGAGCTTCGCGTCGGGCTTGACCGAGAAGGGAAAGTCCATGTTGGGCGTTTCGGCCCGGAACTTCTTGGACGGCGCGACGAGATCGAAGAAGCGCCACATCCGGGACCGGCGGCCTTCCGTGCTCACGGCGCTGCCCTCGGCGGGGGAGTAGGCCCTCTTCCAGCTGAAGGGCTTGCCGCTCTTCGGGTCGTAGAGCCCGGACTCGACGGCGAACGACTCCGCGTGGGCCGAGGCCATGAAGAAGTCCGGCTTGGAGAGGTCGATCTCCCCGATCCGCGACTCGTTGGGGCAGACGGCGACCTCGTCGTCCGGGACCCTCTGGGCCGCCCACACCGCGCCGGGCTTGCCGCTGGCCGGCGTCCAGAGCGGGCCGGCCGGCACGATCTCGAACACCCAGATCTCCCTGGGGTCGGAGACGGCCAGCATCTCCCCTCCGTC
>Ga0136653_10000699_pt1 | contig 17646 bp, 13 predicted proteins | sample LakKivw275mmetaG_FD_94866 | JGI IMG/M metagenome (GOLD analysis project Ga0136653, IMG submission 94866) | Anoxic lake water microbial communities from Lake Kivu, Rwanda to study Microbial Dark Matter (Phase II) - Lake Kivu water 275m metaG... | ecosystem: Environmental > Aquatic > Freshwater >...
GATTCCGCATCTGCTTGGCCCCACGACGATTAACCCGGACGAGGCGGTGCGGGAGCTCGAGCGAGTCGTGGGAATCATGGAGGCCCGCTACGGCGAATTCGCCAACCTCGGCGTGCGCGACATCGTCGGTTACAACGAGCGGGCGGAGCAGGAGGGCTTCGACCGCAAGCCCTACATCGTCGTCATTATCGACGAACTGGCCGACCTGATGCTCCGCGCGCCGAACGAAATCGAGATGCGCATCACCCGCCTCGCCCAGATGTCGCGCGCGGTCGGCATCCATCTCGTGCTCGCGACCCAGCGGCCGTCGGTCGATGTCATCACCGGACTCATCAAAGCCAACTTCCCCTGCCGCACCGCGTTCCAGGTTGCGTCCAAGACCGACTCGCGCACGATTCTCGACATGAACGGTGCCGAGTCGCTCCTCGGCAAAGGCGACATGCTCTTCCTGCCGCCGGGCAAGGGTGAACCGACCCGGCTCCATGGCTCGTTCGTCTCGGACCGGGCGGCCAAGCGCATTGTCGACCTGTGGGCACGGACCTACCTCACCCAACTGCTCGAGGGCCTGGTCGAGAACCCGGCCGAGTGCGCCCGGAAGATAGTCGAGAGCGATGTCGTCGACGTGCTCTACGACAAGGAGAAGTCCGGGGTGCGCCGCAAACTCGCAGACCTGCGCACGATTCTACCCGAAGAAGTTGTTGACAATCTGATGGCCAGGAAATACTATGAAACACTGCCCGAGGAGAGCCCTCAGGTGCAAGCCGAGCGCAACCGGGCACAGGAAGAGGACCGCGAGCGGGACGAGAAGTTCGCCGAGGCCGCGCAAATCGTGGTCCGGCATAGAGAGGCATCAGTTTCCATGTTGCAGCGACGGCTTGATATCGGCTGGGCGCGAGCCGGCCGGATAATCGACCAACTTGAACAGGTCGGCGTGGTCGGCCCGTACGTCGGGTCGAAATCCCGCAAGGTGCTCATCGACAACGAGGCCGATCTCCAGAAAATGCTTGCCGGCGGGAAGGCACAGCAGTCGTGATCGATCGCAAGACCGTTATGGTGTGGGTCAATCAGATTGCCGACATGATCCCCTGCCGCACCTATGAAGAAGTCATGCACTTCATAAAATCCAAGCCCGAAGGCAAGGTCGTTGCTCCCAAACCCGAAATCATCATCGACGACCACTGGTTCAGCATCCGCCGCCACAACGATGCCGTGAGCGGTGAGGATATCCTCGAGATTTTCATCGGCAATCGCGAGTCCGACGATGAGTACATGGGCTACGACCGGATTGACCCCCGCTGGCACGACGCCGAGGGCCGCGACATGAAACGCTGGGAACTGACCCGCGCCTACATGCATCCCAAATACCGGGGACGGAACTACTCGCTGTTCATGTCCGAGATGGTGATGGCGCTCGCCCGCAAGAATCATGCGAGGTCGGTCGTTGCCTATCCGCGCCACGTCGCGATGCTCGTCACACTCCTGAACAGCGGTTACCGCACGATGGAGGGCAACTACGACGCTACGCTTCATCGCATCCTGAAACAGGGCAGGCACTGGTACGGCAACAACACCGCCCAGCGCCGTCTCTACTACGCCCAGGAATTCCGGCCGTTCATCCAGGACGGCAGCTTCATCATGGAGAAGCTCGTCACCAAGCCGGGTTTCTGGGACTACCTGTGGGAAAAGGTCTGACCGCAGCTCTACGCACAATGCCTGACGCCGAACGCCGGATTCTCTGGCGTCAGGCGTAGAGCATCAAGCGTCGAGCGTTCTCAGCCTGCTCGCGCCGACAATCCCGGCCTCGATACCAAGTTCCGAGAAAACGATGTCCAGCTTCCTGCCGGGCAGGGCCTGGGTCCGGCGGAACACCGACTTGCGAACCGCCTTCAGCAAGGGCCGGCCGATACCGCTCACCCCGCCACCGATGACTATCCGCTCGGGGTCCAGTAGTTCCACGGCATTGGCGAGCGCCGTGCCGAGGTAGTCGCCGACCTCTTCAACCAGCGTCAGGGCCAGCGGGTCTCGCGCCCGTGCGGCCCGGCCGATCTCCCGCATCGTAATCCCTGAAGGGTCGCCCCCGGCAAACTCCAGCATCAAGCTCGGGCCTGCAGCTTTCACGCCCGGAAAGAGCGAAGTCTGGTTCTTGTGGTCCCGAAGTCGCTTCACTTGCGCACGCACCCGCTTCCGGGCCCGGTCCTCCACGTACCGCGCACCAACGTAGCGCTCGACGCAGCCGCTGTGGCCGCAGGAGCACGGCAACCCCTCGGCAAAGATGGCAGCGTGGCCGATTTCACCGGCTGCGTCGTTGGCGCCGGTGAGGAGCCGGCCGTTCGCTATTATGCCGCCGCCGACGCCGGTACCGAGCGTCACGCAGAGCAGGTGTTTGCAGCCGAGGCCCGCGCCGTGCAGCCACTCACCCAGCGCAACCGCGTTGGCGTCGTTGGTGCAGTACACCGGCAGGCCGGTGAGCGTCTCAAGCGTCCGCTTCACCGGTGTGCCGTTCCAGCCCGGCAGGTTCGGTGGGACACGGACGATGCCGGCGGCGTGGTCCACGAGGCCCGCAATCCCGATGCCGACCGATGCGACCTGCCGTCGCTTCCGCAGGTCGGCTATTGTCACGCCGATGCGCTTGAGCGCTTGGCTGGGACCGGACGCGGCCCGGGTCAACAGCACCCGGCGGGCTTTGACCTTGCCCGTGCCGTCAACCAGCCCGATTTTGATGTTGGTGCCGCCGAGGTCGATGCCGATGTCGAATGACGCTCTACGCATCACGCTCTATGCTCTACGCACGGGCGTTGTGCGTCATGCGTCGGGCGTCTAGCGTCTGGCGTACAGCACCCGCAGCGCCTGCTCGTAGGCCGCCGATGGCGTGACGCCACGCCGGGACATCACCTTGCGGGCGTTCGAAAGGACGTGGCCCAGCGGCCAGCGTGCCTTGTTTCCCCAGGAGAAGGCCGGTATCTCCTTCGGCGATAGCCCCGGCTCGAACCAGTTGACAAAAGTCCCGATGCGCGCGCCGGTGTTGATGAGCGAGCCGATTGCCGTCTTGGCGTGGTCGCCGATGAAACAGCCGACTTTGAGCAGGCCGGTGTCAATCGTCTTCCCCTGCCAGATCACCTGCACCGGCTGGTATGCATTCTTGAGGTCTGAGTTCGTCGTCAGCGCTCCGAGGTTCACCCACTCGCCGACAAAGGCATGGCCGATGAAGCCCTCGTGGCTCTTGTTGGCGTAGCCCTGGAACAGGCTCGCCTGCACCTCGCCGCCAATCCGGCACTCCGGTCCGAAGCTGCAGCCCGGTCGCACCTTGGCGCCGTCAATCACCGTGCCCGGCCCGATGTAACATGGCCCCTCGACGAAGCTGCCCGGTCTGACGACCGCATCCCGGTCGATGAACACTGGTCCGGTCTCAGTGCTGACAACCGTTCCTGGCCAGATCCGACTCCCCGGCTCCGTGCGCAGCTTCTTCCGGTCTCCGACAACCATTGCCCCACGCTCGACCGTTCCCGACTTCTGCCTTCTGCCTCCTGCCTTCTGACTTCTGACCTCGGCTTCTTTCAGGAGCTCCCCGGCATTGAACTCAACCAGGTCCCACGGCCATTTGACGACCCGCGCTTTCACCTGCTCTTGGACCAAGTCGGCGCGCAGGCCACGCACCGAATTCAACTCCGCCACGCACTCGGCGCACACGCGGAAACCGACAACCTCTTCCCCCGCCAGTAGAACTGACTCCGGCCCTTTTGGCGACACCGGCTCATCAAAGATGGCGGCTGCGGAAAGGAACAACCGGCCCTGCTTGGGCTTCGCGTTCACACGGCAGTCAGGATGTGCCTCGGCCGCGATTCCGGCCATCTCGTCGCGGACCCAGAGAAAGAAAGGCTCGCCGGGATACAGGCGCCGGTACTTCTCCAGCAGCGTGAACCTGCCGCAGCGCAGGTCGAACGCGGGCCGCAAATCGCAGAGCGGCGACAGCCGTTCAAGGCCGTCTCCTTCGTAGATGCAAATCACAGGTCTAGGATATTGGCGACCCGTCCCAAGTCAAGGCTGGTTCGGCGCAAGAAGATCACTTGCCGCTGATGTACTGGCAGTAACCGTACGCGACCGGTCCTTCTTTGGTGGTCTCGCAAGGGAACTCGGTGCACTCAAAACAGAGCTTCACACCTTTGCGGAACGCACACGTAGCTATCTTGCAGAACCGGTTCTCCTTCGGCACACACCCGACGTCGCCGTTCGGACACGCTCTCTTCACCATCCTCGGGCACTTCTCACAGGCAATCCCGCAGACTCCTGTCTTCACACTATCTCCTCGGGTTGTATCTCTGGGCCGGCAAGGTCCGCTGTCTCTGACTGCACCTCGCCTGCGCCACGCCAGATGAAGTAATCCAGCCCCTTGACTACCGTACCGGTGCTGACAACACAGGACGAACCTTGCCGGTCGATGGCATGGATGATGACCGGACCAAGGTAGCCGCCCTTGAGCGAACGCAGGTCGCGCACGGCTTCGAGACACGCCTCGCGGACGCTGACCCCGGCCTTCATGTACTGAACGACCGAACGGGCGGTGCAAGCGCGAATTGTCATCTCGCCTACGTGTGTACACCCGCAGGCCCCGTAGCGATTATCAGTGTACAGCCCGGCGCCGACGATCGGTGAGTCGCCCAGCCTTCCCGGGTAGCACTGGGCCCAGCCCGACGTACTCGTGCCGGCCGCAATATCGCCGTTGCCGTCCACACACAGGAACACGACGGTTCCGCCTGCTGTCTTGTCGCGGCTCGACTCCCAGGCAAGCTGGACCAACTCCGCTCCGGACAGGTTCGCCCGGGCTGACGCGGGCGGGCGTTCCAGCATCCAGCGTTCGTACCGTCCCCGCGCCTCCTCGGTCAGCATCTCGGCCCGCTCCGCACCGATATCGCTTGCGAACCGCTCCGCGCCCTCGCTCACCAGGAAGACGTGCGGCAGGCGCTCCATCACCTGACGGGCGACCGACACGGCGTGCAGGAAGTAGCGGAGGTTGCCGACCGCGCCGACCCTTCCGGTCGCCCCGTCCATCACCGCGGCGTCGCAACTCACCACACCGAGCAGGTCCGGCGCTCCGCCCCGCCCGACTGAATCGACGCTCGTATCAGCTTCAACCACGCGGATTCCCGCCTCGACTGCGTCCAACGCCGACCCGCCGCGATCAAGCACCTCCCGCGCGGCCTCCATGCCGACCCCGCCCTCGCAATTCGTTAGAAGCACCATCTAGTATCTTCTCCGTTTCTCGGAACGCACGCGGTAGAGCCGCTCCGTGAAGCCGCCCTCGAGCTCAAAGGCCGATGCCTGCGCCCCGAGCTGCCGGTCCAGCAGATAGCAGCACACGTTGAGCAACGACAGCGCGCCATTGGCAGCCAGCTCCGCCGACCGCCACTGACCCACACGGACCTTCACTGACTTCCGGTCCGTCCGTGCCTGTCCGTGTCCGTCCATCTCCGTCCGTGTCAGTTCCTCCTGCACCCACGCCGCAAACTCCTCCATCGTCGCCACCCGCCTCGCCTTGAATCGCCTGAGTGCCGCGTGCTCCGCCGGCCATTCTACAAGGCCGCGCTGCCTCAGAAAGTCCTGGTAGTCGAGGCGCAGCTCCTCAAGGCTTGCCCGCGCGACGTTCGTCAGCTTCAGTTCGCTCTTCTTGACTGTACCGCGCGCCCAGCGCTCCGAGGGACTGTCCCCATTTTCCGAAGCCAGGCTGCCTTCGGCAATGTTCTGCCATCGGATGGCAGTGTCCGCTTCGCTCCCAGTCTGTACGCCTGACCGCGCCGCCTGCACCATCTGGTCATGCGTCCGGGACCGCTTGCCGATGTACCGGTCGCAGAACCTGACCGTGACATCGTAGACGAGTTGTGCCACCTGGAAGCTCTTGAGCTTCCGATACCCTCCATATTCGGTATCAGCGACTCGCCGGCCATCGGCTGCTTCCTGCTTCCCATGTCCGTGCTCATCCGTGTCCCGTCCGTGTTCGTCCGTGCTGACTTCTCATGCCGCGAATCATAGAGCCCAAGGCCTCCAAGTCAACTCGTAGCCGGCTCCGCGCCGGCCATTGACATCCGGTCGGGCGAGACCTAGACTTGGTCACTGACCGGAGGTTGTAGCATCAACGCACTCATCAGGTTGACTGGCTCGCCCGGCAAGGCTCTGCTTCTGCTGGGCTGGCTGGCAGCGGCCGCAGTGTCATCGCCCCGGCTCGACCCCAGCTGGTTTCGTCTTCCGGCCGGCACCGAAATCCTCGAACTCCACACCTCCACTTCTCGTACCTACTCCAACGGCGACGGCACGTTCACCGCTGATATCTCGCCGACAGGAAGCCCCGAGTCCATAGACTCATGCCAGGCCACCTCAACCGGGTATGCCTACTACTGGTGGGACCCCCACGGCGGCGGCAGCGGCTGGTCTCGGTATGGTCCTGCGCTGCACTACGGCACCGGCAACTCAGGCGCCGCCTACGCCAAGTTCGACCTTGCGCCCATTCCGGACAGCAGCATAATCCTGAATGCGCAGTTCCGCTGCTACCAGTACGAGGTCGGTTCGACACCCGTGCGAACCGCCTGCACCCATCCGAGCATCGACCTTGACTCAGCGAACGCCGAGGATGTCTACTACGCCGTTGTGCACGGTCAAGTCCTGGCCGAAACGTCGTTCAGTAACACAGGTTGGGCGGGATATGACATGGGCGAGCAGGGAGCCACGCTCCTACAGGACTGCCTGCAGCAGACCTGGGTAACGTTGGGCATCAAGCCCGTTGCCGGGTCCGCAACTTCGTACGGAACCAACGGAGACGATAAGCACGCGCGCCTGCGCATCATCTTCGCCGACACCAGCGAAAGCGACATTCAAGCGCTTCGTACGGAACTATTGACCTACCCTCTAGTCGCTTGGAGAGCCGACACGGCTCTTCTTGTCCTGAGGAACAGAGGACTGAGACCTTCCGAACCGGTCTGGGCCTACGCAGCGTCCCCGGGGCTCCCGTCGGAATCCACACATGCTGGAGTAATCCAGGTCGGCTGGCTAGCCAATGTCAAGCTACCGCTACCGGTGCCGCACTCCCCAGAGACCCTCGTGGACTACGCGCTGTGGACGGCTTGCACCAATGACCCTTGGCATGCGGACGACACTGCGAGGCTGGCTTGCTGGGTCTTTCCACCGAACACATACTACGCTGAGGGCTTTGATGTTTGGCTTCCACCACTCCGCTGGGTGGTCGTGGACAACGACCACGGGAGCGAAAGCTGGCAGAGAAGTTCAGACGATAGCTTGGTCCACTCAGGTGCCGGCCTCGCGATGTGCGCCCGCGAGCAGAGTCGGCCTAATGACGACTGGCTGATAAGTGGCCCGGTCTACCCCAAAACAGGCCAGCCGGATTCTCTGGGGTTTTTCTGCCGCCTCTATCAGGCCGGCCCACCTATGAACCTGCAGACTTGGGCAATGCGCGGACAGCGCGTCTCCGACACGGTTCGCAGGCTTACGTCGGGATCGATATCTGACACCTCATATCAACGGCAGGCAGCACCACTCGATGAATTCGACGGAGACACAGTCTATGTGGGGTTCCGCTGTCAATCATCGGGAGATTGGAACGGCCTCTGCCTGGACGACGTCTGGTTCAGCTCCAGCGACGCCGATATCCAAATCGTTCGTGCTGAGCCACCCTATCCTCTAGTCACCGGAAGAGCCAACACGGCTCTTCTGGTCCTGACGAATAAAGGTCCGAGGTCTTCGGACGACATCTGGACGTACGCAACGGCCCCGGGGCTCGCACCCGAATCTGCACGGGCTGGCGTGATTGCGGTCGGCGAGACAGCTAGTGTCAAACTGCCGCTGCCGGTGCCGCGCTCCACAAACGCAATGGTGGACTACACTCTGTGGACCGAAGCCGCTTGGCCTGACGGCACCGCCAAGCTGACCTGCTGGGCCTTTCCGCCGAAGACGTACTACGCTGAGGGCTTTGATGTTTGGCTTCCACCACTTCACTGGGTGGTCGTGGACAACGACACCGGGGTCCAATGCTGGCAAAGACGTTCAGCCGATAGCGTGGTCCACTCAGGCGCCGGCTTCGGGATGTGCGCCCGCGAGCAGAGCGGGCCCAACGACGACTGGCTGATAAGTGGCCCGGTCTACCCCAGAACAGGCCAGCCGGATTCTCTGGGGTTTTTCTGCCGCCTCTATCAGGCCGGCCCACCTATGAACCTGCAGACTTGGGCAATGCGCGGACCGCGCATCACCGACACGATACGCAGTCTCACGTCGGAATCGGTGTCTCAACGCGTCTACCGCAGTCTGTCGGTCTCGCTTGACGGATTCGACGGAGACGCGATCTACATAGGATTCCGCTGTCAATCCTCGGGAGCTGGGAACAGCTTGTGCCTGGACGACGTCTGGTTCTGCGGCTTCGTTCCGCCTGACACCAGCGATACGACTGACACGCTCCCGCCGCCCCCGCCACAACGCGACGTCGTGCAGCGGGCCAGCACCAAACTGCCCGACTTCGCCTTTGCACGCAACCCGACAGGCAGCAGGTTCGTCACGGTCCGGAGCGCCCTCGCAGTGGGAAAGAGACGCATCCTGACGATGAGGGACGTCCTGGGCAGAACGGTGCGCACGTTCCTTCTCAACCCAACCGGCATCGCGCACCTCGACCTGCGCGGCTTACCTGCAGGCGTCTATATGGCCACGCTCGAGGCCGGCACCGAATCCCTCACCCGCAAGCTCGTCATCACTTCCCGCTAGGACCCGGCTTGCTCTCCTCCTGATTCCCCCACCAGGAGTTTACCCACAGGATACAGCCGCGAGCGGCCGATCGGTGAACCAACTGCAGCAATCACAACCAGTTACTCGGCATCTCCGGAAGTCACCTCCGCCATCCCCTGCACCGTCTTCCCAATTGCGGTCCAAGTTGCTCTGGCGGTTGTCTGCGGAGTCGTCCTCCAAGTTGCTCTCTCTAATGCCTAGTCCGTTGCCTTCTCCATAGCCAGACCAGTTGCTCCGCCGGTTGCTCGGACGACTGCTCAGCTCACTGCGCAGACGGTTGCTCTGCAGATAGCCCTGGAGGTTGCGGTCCGGGTTGCTTTCCGCGTTGCTCTCTACGCAGCTCTGACCGTTGCTCTCCCGATTGCCCGGTGAATTGCCTCGCGAGTCGTCCGCCCCGTAGTTCGCTCCGCTGCCGTTACCGGGGCCTCACCCGCCACCGGTCCCGAATTCCATTGCCAGCAGCCAGGTGAGTTTCTTCCTTCGCTTGTACCGCTCGCGCAGGTCGGCCAGGTACTCGCGGAACTTCTCCGGGTAGCCGAGCCGGGTGGCAACTTCCTTCACGCGACGCAGGTACTTGATGGCCTCTTCGTATGACTGGCTCGTACCGACCTGAATGGCCCGCTCGGCCGATTGCTGGTAGATACGGATGGCATCTGCCGGGTGTCCTGACTCCCGCGCCCTGGCCAGCTTCAGCCAGACCTTGGCATCGAGGTCGCCGGCGCCGGCCTCGCGCCAGGCGGCATCGACGCGCTTCTCCTTAAGCAGTATCTCGACCACGAGCGATTCGCAGGCCCTCCGCTCCAAGGCCCCTTCGCCCGTGGCGCCGGCTTTCCGGCTCCGGACCGAACGCTCGCGCAGGTACTCCAGCGCCTCTTCCCGCCAGACCGCGGCCTGCTTTGCCTTCCCGGCGACTTCGCGAAGGCGCAGATATGACTCGATTCTCGGTCGCTCGGTCAACAAGGCCCAGGCGTGATTTAGAGCCTCGGTCAACTGCCCGCGTCGGACGTACTCTGCGGCGAGCAGTTCGTGCAGTTCGGTCGAGACACCGACGGCCGTCGAAACCAGGCCTGCCTCTGCCCAAGCCACCGCCATGTCCGACTGGCCCATGTCCATGCACTCGCGCGCCGCGAAGTAGTAGCCCCAGCGGTTGGTCATATCCTGGTTTCCGACCTCGGCCATCAGCGCCGGGTCAACGGTCACCAGCGCGGCATGACGTCGAATCTGGCGGAGCCGCACAGGCGCGTGGGCCTGCGGCTTGTGGCGCGGACCGGTCGGGGCGAGCGACTCCTTCACGGCCAGCTCCTTGTAGACCGCGAGCCCCTTCTCGCCCAACAACTGCAGGTAGCGCGCGTAGATTCCTTCGTTGATAGCGTTGTCGGAGCTGAGTTCGAACTCGAACAGCCACCTCGCCAGCTTCTCCGGATCCTGACCCGACTCCCGGCACGCCTCGACGTGCAGCGATATGAACCGGCTGACGACCTGCTGCATCTCCGCACCCGGCCGGTACATGCGGCCGGCAACGCTGTCGACGCGCTCCAGACCGAACGCGGCCAGCTCCGCAACTGCTCCGGCGTGGCCGACCTTCAGCAGCTCATGCAGAGTGTCGAGCACGGCGTTCAGCTTCACGATCCGGTCCTCATTCCGATGCTCGGACCACGCCTCGCCGCTTCGGGTCGCATCGTCAATGGCCAGCCGGATTGTATCCACGTCGGGCCCGCCCGGCCGCGACTTCGCCACCGCCAGCACCAGCCGCTGCCGCAGCCGCACGTCAACCTGAGCTTGCGCCATCACCATTTCCGCAAGCTCCTCCCGGCTCAGGTTCCCCAGATACGCACGAACGGCCTCCGGGCTGGCGGACACAGACTGCGGCCGGTCAGCGAGCGCCTGCTGTACCAACCAGGCCAGCCCGGTAGCCACGCAGTGCTTGCAGAACAGCCCGTCCTGTCCGACCGGACACGAACACCTGCCCCGCAGCCCCACCGGCTCGGCCCGCAACTCCACGGTGTACCAACGGGAGCCGCGCACGCGGGCAGTGATGGCGCCATCACTCTCTTTCAGCGTCTTCACCCGTCCCTGCTCGAAGTATCGCTTCCCCCGCCCAAATGACGCGCCGGTCGCGATACCTGCAAGCGTCTCCTTGGTGAGCACATCGGCCAGGGTCTTGTCAGCCACGCCCCAATCTACAAGTAGCGCCCGCCCCGGTCAAGCACCGGAGTCCGGTCCGACCACAGCGGTAGCGCGGTTGACACCGATTACGCCCGTGGGTAAGATTGCCCAGACCGAATGACGAGTTTCGACGTGACAACGCATGTCCGCACTGAGCTACTCGATATCACCGAGAAGGTGAAGGACGCGGTCGCGCAGTCCAAGGTCGGTTCCGGTATGTGCTTCATCTACGTGCCGCACACGACCGCCGCAGTGACGGTGAACGAAAGCTACGATTCGGACGTGGCCCGCGACATCGCGGCCGCGCTGTCGAAGCTCGTCCCCCATCGCGCCGGCTACGCCCATTCCGAGGGTAATGCCGACGCGCACATCAAGGCGGCAATGCTCGGTTCCTGCCAGGCAATCCCGGTCGAGGAAGGCCGTCTCGCCCTCGGCCGGTGGCAGGGAGTCTTTTTCTGCGAATTCGACGGCCCGCGGCAACGACGGGTACATGTCCAGATACTGAGTTCTTAAGGAGGAACTTTGGCACACAAGAAGCTATTCATCCCCGGCCCGACTGAGGTCAGGGAGGAAATACTGAAGGCGCAGGGGCAGTGGATGATCGGGCATCGCTCGAAGGATTTCGGCGAGCTCAACAAGCGCTGCGTCGAGAAGACCAAGCAGATACTGAACACCAAGAACTACGTGTTCTGGTTCACGTCTTCCGGCACCGGTTGCATGGAAGGTGCGCTGCGCAATGTCGTGACCGGCAAGATACTTCACACGGTCAACGGCGCTTTCTCCGACCGCTGGTTCAAGATCTCCAAGGCCTGCGGCAAGCAGGCGAGTTCCATTGCAGTCGAGTGGGGCAAAGCAGTCAAGCCGGAGATGATCGACGCCGAGCTCTCCAAAGGCGGGTACCAGGCGCTGGCCATCACCCAGAACGAGACATCAACCGGCGTGCGTAACCCGATTGAGGAGATTGCCAAGCTCGTCCGGACCAAGTACCCAGACGTTCTCATCCTCGTCGACGCGGTCTCCGGTCTGATGGGCGACTGGTTCGATATCGACGGCCTCGGCCTCGACATCGTGGTCGCCTCCAGCCAGAAGGCAGTTGCCCTGCCGCCCGGCCTCGCCATCTCAATCGTGTCCCAGCGCGCCCTCGACAAGACTCGCACCGTGACGGACCGCGGCTACTACTTCGACTACGACGCGATGCTGAAGCGCTACGACAAGGACTTCCAGACCCCGACCACGCCGGCGGTGTCGCTGTTCTGGGCCCTCGACCTTGAACTCGACCACATCCTGAAAGAGGGAATGCAGAACCGCTACCAGCGCCACCTGGAAATGGCAGAGTTCACCCGCGAGTGGACCGCCAAGTACTTCAAGACCTACGCGGAACCGGGGTATGAGTCGGTTACATTGACCACGGCCGCTAACACGCGCAACATCGTGGTCAAGGACCTGAACGGCGAACTCGGTAAGCGCGGGATGCAGATTTCCAACGGCTACGGCGACATCAAGGAAAAGACCTTCCGCATCGCGCACATGGGCGACCTCACAATGGCGGACATGAAGGAAGTGACTGCCGCCATCGTGGATGTGCTCAAGTTGTAGCAACACGTTCGGCTTAACGACTCTGACGCCTCGCGGCCGATTCCCGGCGGCGGGGCGTCAGGCCTCTTTGTGTCCTGTCATTTCGAGGGAGACGCCCGGCGTCGATTCGAGGAATCTCTTGGACGAGACCCCTCCAATCGCGGAGCATGTCCTGAGCGAGCCGCGCCGTAAAACGAGATTTCTCGACTCGTCGGACTCGCTCGAAATGACATGTCGTCGCGGCGAGTCGAACGGACTCCGTCGGGGTGACAACGCTCGGGGCTGGACGGGGCGCTATCGATGAACGGACTGGCTCTCGTCCTGCTGCTGTCCGGTGCGCTGGTGCGGACCGGCACCACCGGGGCGTGCACGCCGGAACCGTACGCTGAGGCGCCGGTGGTCAGCTTCGCCAACGGCATGAGCATCGACACCCGCATCGCGCCCTTGCCGGAGCCGGGTTCCCGACTGGAAACCGGAACCTGCTGGCTCGTTCACCTGACCGGCCCGGTGCGGCCGGAATGGCTCACCCGACTCCGCCGGCTCGGTGCGAACCCGGTCGGCTACATCGCCTACCAGACACTTGTCTGTCGTCCCTGGCGGGACGCCTGGGCGACCGACTTCGCGAATCTCGAGTTCGTTGACTGGCTCGGCCCATACCCGGCTTCAGCCAAGCTCGCGCCTGAGCTCATCGCCGCGTCCAGAGAAAACGGGGACAGTCCCCGTTTTCCTGATTCCGGCTCCTCTCTCCTCCCTCCTCCCTCTTCTTTCTTTGTCCTTTCGGTATGGCCCAGCGAGGACCCAAACGCCGTCGCCGAGGCGATAGCCTCAACTGGCGGAGAGGTCACCAGAGTCACGAACCGCACGGTCAAGTTCCGGCTCGACGCCTCGCGCGTCGCGTCACTGGCCGAGCTCGAAGCGGTGGCCTGGATTCAGGAGTGCTCGCCGGCGCGACGGTTCAACAGCGACGTGCAGTGGGTGATGCAGATTGGCTGGCGTCCCGAGCGGCCGGACGAGCTCTCCGGGCACCGGATCTGGGCGCACGGCATCCGCGGGCAGAACATGGTTGTCGGCCTTTTCGACTCCGGAATCGCAACCGAGCACGATATGTTCGTTGACCCGGCCGTTCCCTTGACCGGGCCCGGGCTCTACCCCGAGCACCGCAAGTTTGTGGCCTACAAGCTCTACGAAGGTGCCGCTTTCGGCGACGCCGGCAACTACCACGGTTCCAAGGTCGCCGGGACCCTGTGCGGAAACGACTCCATCGCCGGGAACGCCTCCAAGCTCGATGGTGTCGCGCCGGACTGCCGGCTCTACTTCGTTGACGACGCCAACGCGTTTGGAGTCTACGTCTTCGACGAAGACGTGACCGGCCTCCTCGACTCAGTCCGGCTCAGCGCCGGCGTGAGCCTGCCGGTCCGGCAGGTGTCCGGCTCGTTCGGCACCGAGGAGAGTCTCAGCTACTACCGGCTCGAAGAATCCTCGCTCGACGAGGTCTGCTGGAACGACAAACAGTTCTTCGTCATCTGGGCCGCAGGCAATTCCGCAGGTCCCTCCTACAACATCGGCCACCCGTCCGGCGCTAAGAACGCCCTGACCGTCGGTGCCTGCGGCAACGGCACCCAGAGCAACACGGTTTGGACTTCATCGTCGCGAGGCCCGTGTCGGGACGAGCGAATCAAGCCGAACCTGCTCGCGCCCGGGGTGGGCGTCGCCACGGTCGACGGACGCGGTCCCCATGCCTACCTCTCGGCCAGTGGCACCAGCCTTTCCGCTCCCTCCGCCAGCGGCGCCCTGATGCTGCTGCGCCAGTATTTCGCCGAAGGCTGGTATCCGACCGGGACGCCCGATTCCGCCAACCGCATCACCCAACTCAGTTCGGCGCTGATACGCGCGCTGGCCATTGCCGCCACCGACTCCAACATCGGCACCGAGTACCCGCCCAACAAGGAAGCCGGCTGGGGCCGGCTCGACGTCTCGACCATCATGCACTTCAGCGACGACAGCAACGGACTCGACTTCATCGATGAGCCGACCGGCGTCGCAACCGGAGAGGACAAGACCTTCCAGTTCGAGCTTTCCGGCAGCGCTCCAATCCACGTCGTCTTGGCCTGGACCGACACCGCGGCCTCACCCGGGGCCGCGATTGCCATCGTCAACGACCTCGACCTGGAACTGGTGGGCCCGGACGGCACCCGGTACCGCGGAAACCAGTTCTACAATGGCTGGTCCCTGGTGAACGCAAAGACCTGGGATTCACGTAACGTCGAGGAAGTCTGCCTTGTCCCTCATCCTTTGACCGGACGCTGGACGGTACGCGTCATCGGCCGCAGCGTCTACACTATGCTACAGCCGTTCGCCGTCGCGGTGCGGGGCGGAATCACGGGCATGGTGCCGGGTGTTGCCGAATCAGAGCGGGAACGCCTTGACGCAGGCGCCGCGCCGAAGACGGCCTTCAATCTGCCGACCCGGCCCGGCTGGCAGGTGGCAGTTTTCGCGATTGATGGCAGGCAGGTGTTCAAAGGCAGTGTCCCCGCATCGGGACCATCCCCGGTGCCCGCTCTAGCGCCCGGTATCTACCTCTACCGGCTCACGTCGGGCCGCCTGCGGCCGTTGACCGGCAAGCTGGTTGTATACCGCTGATACGGGATCGCAGAGTCCAGAATCCAGAGTGTCAGGACATTCTCAATTCTGGTTTCTGGATTCTGAATTCTGCACTATCTGGTTCCTCTAGACCAGCCCCGGCACCCACTTGGTATGAATGAGCACCTCACGATTCCAGAGCACCGCGGCCACCCGCACTCCCGCAATCTGGTCTAGGTAAGCCACGTTGTCGAGCAGCTTCCCGATTCCCCAGACGTCGGCCTCGACCTGCACGAACCGGTCCCGGTAGGTCTTGCCTCCGAACACGACGCTCATTCCCGCCTCGTCCACCAGCCGTCCAAGCCGGTCAGAACGGTGGCCGGTTTCGAGCAGGAAATGGAAATGGCCTACGTTCTCAACCGGGGCCCAGTTCAACTCCGGCAGCACCCGCAGCACGCCGGTTCGATTGGTGTCGCTCCAGAGCAGCCGGTCGAGCTTGGCCCGCACCCACGTCGGGCTTCGCTCCATCGCCGTGCCGACTTCGGCTATGCTCGACTCCGGGTGCTCGACCAGGTGGCGCACCAGCTCTTTCTCGTCCTTTGAGAGCGGCACGGCGACCGGAAACGAGTACTCGGCGACCCGATAGACCTCGTGGTACTCGATACCCGGTGCATTGCGGATGAACTCGGCCTCCTTGTCGAAGTCGCGGGAATAGAAAAGCACGGCCAGATTCGGGCCGACCTTCTCCGGCAGGCTCGCATTGAGCACGATTTCGCTCACGAACGGAAGCCTGGCGGCCAGCGCGTTGGCGAGGCCCAGGTCGCTCTTGGCACTGGCCAGCACTGCGGCCCAGACCCAGTCGCCACCCAGCAGCGGCGGCACCGCGAGCGTCGTCTTGAACCCGCGGATGATGCCGAGCGCGCAGAGCCGCCGCAGCCGTTCCGCATAGTCGGCCGGCTTCAATCCGATCGCGATCACCTCGGCGTCGTTCGGAAACCACCCGCGCTGCTCGGCAAGTCTCAGCGCCGCAACGTCGCTCTTCTCAAGAATCATGTCCGCTCCAATTCTGAATTCTGCATAGTCCTAGTACGAGCCCTTTCTGGAAAGCACCGCCTGCGGCGTCTTCAGGATAATCTTCAGGTCCTCCCAGAACGTCCATCCCTGCACGTAGCTGGTATCCATCTCGACCCGCGAATCGTAGCTCGTGTCGTTCCGGCCCGAGACCTGCCAGCGGCCGGTCGCGCCGGGCGGAACCCGGAACATCACGAGGGAATGCTCCTTGTAGTATTTCACCTCATCGTCGACAATCGGCCGTGGCCCGACGAAACTCATCTGGCCGATCACGATGTTGAAGAACTGCGGCAGCTCATCGATGCTGAACTTGCGCAGGAACCTGCCCACACGGGTAACGCGCGGGTCGTTGGTCAGCTTGAACTTCTCCTCGAATTCCTGCTTGAGCGCCGGGTCGGAATCCAGCAGCTCCTTCAGCCGCTTGTCCGCGTCGCGGTGCATCGTCCGGAACTTGAAAATCCGGAGCTCCCGCATGTTCCGTCCCAGCCGCCGGTGCCGATAGAAGACCGGCCCCTCGCTGTCGAGCTTGATGATAATGCTCGTTACGATGAAAACCGGACTCAGGATGATAATCGCCAGACCGGACAGGACCAGGTCGACGACGCGCTTCAGCCTCCGGCCCACGCCGCTCAGCGAATACGTGGCTATCGGCCGCGGGTGGGGACCGAACAGGTAGGTGGACATCTTGAAAGCGGGAACGCCGATGAAGTCGACGAAGTAGTCGCTGGACAGCCCGGCCACGACGTAGTCCGTCTTCGGGTTTGAGCTGTCGACGATGATGGTATCGTACTTGGCGACCTGTCCCCGGTCGTCGGAGTTCGCCTTCAGCCAGGCCGGCAGGTCCTCAAGCGTGATGACTTCCATGCACTCGAAGCCCCACCAGCGCAGCAGGTTGGTCTTGGTGAAGTGCAGGTCGGTGACGAGCAGCACCGGCTGGCGGGTCAGGTAGCGCAGAATCAGGCCGATAACCGGGGCAAGCGCCGTAAGGTACAGCCACAGCACCAGCCAGAACTTGACCGTCACCGGCTCGGCCCACGGCCAGAGCCCGTGCAGGATGCTGTAGCCGGCGTAGGTCATCCCGAACGCGGATTGGGTCCTGAGGGTCAGGCCGAAATTGGCGCGGGCAGTCGACTCGAACTCACCGGCCACGTAGCTCGCGGCAATGAGGATGATCCAGAGCGCAACGACCGTGGTCAGCGCCACCGAATCCGGCACGAACGTGTTTCTGAGGATGGCGATGACGAGCAACAGGAACAGCAGTTCCATGACCACCAGCACTGCGCCGTTGTTCCTGAGGCTGATCTTCATCTGCTGGGTCCGAGGGCAGTCTATCAGGAGCACGCGACCAGTCAAGCATGCGCGTTGCCGCGCCAGAAATCTAAACGAAACGGGGTCGTTGCCTCACATAAGGAATGTACTGGAAAGGAGACATAATCTGACCATCACAAGACCCGAAAGGAGATGGTCAGATGGTGCTAA